>Ga0233422_10001107_pt1 | contig 12317 bp, 10 predicted proteins | sample Watercolumn_Mata_2_FD_182724 | JGI IMG/M metagenome (GOLD analysis project Ga0233422, IMG submission 182724) | Freshwater microbial communities from Lake Matano, South Sulawesi, Indonesia - Watercolumn_Matano_2014_110_MG | ecosystem: Environmental > Aquatic > Freshwater > Lake | place...
CTGGGATCAAGAATTAATCGCTTGGTATATAGAAGAGCTAGGCAAGTTGATAAGAAACAATATCTATGGAAAAGAGCTTCATATTAATACAATTAAACTATCAACCTGGTGGGCTGATCTTCTAATGGGAGATCCTGTTGTAATTAATGTTATAAGATATGGCGAGGCAATGATTGATTTTGGTGGATTTTTCAATCCTCTAAAAGTTCTTCTTGCTCAGGGAAAGATAAAATCAACTCCAGAAGCTATTTACACAGCATTGCAAAGAGCTCCAACTCATCTATCTAGAAGCAGAGCTGCAGAACTATCTGCTATAGAGGGAGTTTACTGGGCTTTTGTAGATTCTTCTCATGCTGCTCTGATAGCTGCAAAACAACTTCCTCCAAGCCCAGAACACATTCCCCAGATTCTAAAAGAAGTTTTTGTTGATAAAAAGCTTTTAGATATGAAATATGTTTCCTGGTATCGAGATATTTATGTTTTAAATAGAAGTATTATTCACGGCGAGCTGACAGATTTAAAAGGAGTTGAGCTAGACTCTTGGCAAGCCAAGGCAGACGAATTCATAAATCAGATGGCTTCTCTTATTAATAAGATTCTAGGATAATTCAGATTTAGTTATAAAAATTTAAGATATAAAATTATCCAGCTGCAGCTTGTGGCGGTTGTGGCCCGAAAACTGTTTTAAATGCCTGTTTTCTCTGATCCCTTCTTGCATTTAATCTTTCAGCATACATCCCGTCAAATACTGCTCCCTCATAAGCTTTTACAGCAACTACCTTTAATTCATCAGGCAAATCATCCACATAAACATTTGCATGCTGCCCGCCAGCAATATCAACTCCAAGACTTTGGGCTAAATCAGCTACTTTTACATCCATAATTGCGCTTCTGTAAATTGCTCTTGCCCTCTGTGCAAGTCTGGCTCTTGAAAGAGAATAAGTCTCTGCCTGTCCTAATCCCTGAGCAGCTTCCTGCGGATCAATTAGATCACTCATTACTCTTTTTGATAATCCTTCATCTTGCCCTACTCTCTGAAACTCTTCCTGCAAAACTCCAGAACTAAACTCTCTTCCGCCAGAGTAACTGCCATTAATCTCGTCTAAAGCACCGCCAAAAGCAAGTTTTGGAAGATACTGCAGTCTAAGTAAAGATAACTGCCTATTTTGTTCTCTTTGCTGCGGTGTAAGATTTTCTGGCATTTTAATTATAAATTTTTATACTAATCAATAGAATGACTACTATATAAACCTTTCGTTTGTAGTCATTAGTTAGGAGTTACAAATTACTAGGATCAAAAAATATCTAACACTCTCTCCTTATCTTCATCCTGCTCTTTTCTCTCTTCCTGTTTTTTCTCCTCGCTTGCTAACTTAATATCATTAATTTCTGCTTCTATAACCTGATTTTCTCCTTCTTCCTTTTCTTCGGTTTTTGTCTCCTCAACTAGCTTCTCTGCTTCTTTCTCTTCTTGTTTATGCTCCTCTTCCTCACGCTTCTTATCTTCTTCCTGTATCTCTCTCATTAATCTTTCTCTCTCCTCTTTTGGCTTTTTCAAGCACTCCTTGCAATAAACAGCTCTAACTCCATCTGGCTGAAATGGAACCTGTGTCTTTCTTCCGCATAAAGAGCAAGCAGTATTAAACATCTTTTTCTCAGCTTTCTCCTCTTTAATCTCTGGCTTTTCTTCTCTGCTATCTCCTTTATTTTCAATCTCTCTTACAAGCTTTGATATATCATAAGCAGCATCTGCATTTACTGATAAGGAATCAATTCCATTTTTAACAAGAAACTCAGCCATCTCTCTTCTAGATGCAGCCTGTCCGCAAATAGAAGTCTTAACTTTATATCTCTTGCATACTTTAATCACTCTCTCAATCTGGGATAAGATTGCAGGATGCATCTCACTATACAAGCTTTGCACATCTTCATTTCCTCTATCAAGAGCAAGAGTAAATTGTGTTAAATCATTTGTCCCAAAACTTATAAAATCTATTCCTAGCTTGCATATCTCTTCTATAATTTCAACAGCAGCAGGAGTTTCAATCATAACTCCAAATTCAACATCTCCAGGAATATTTTTTTCAATCTCTCTTGCCTTTTCAAGCTCTTCTATAGAAATTAATTGAGGAATCATAATTCCTATCTTCTTTCCTTCTGCTGCAACTCTCTTGCAGGCTTTTATCTCTGCTTCTAAAATCTCTGGATTTTTTAAAGAAAATCTAATTCCATGATCTCCTAGCATTGGATTTAACTCTGCCTGCTTTCTAGCTCCCTCTAGATGCTGAAATTCATCACTTCTTATATCAGAAGTTCTTATCCACATTCCCTCAAAATGCTCTGATATCTTCTTTACTCCTTTATAGACAAGCTCTTCATAGTCCTTAATCTTCTTATTCTTAACAAAATACATTGGATGCTTTCCAGACTCTGCTATTATTCCTTCAATTCTTGTTAATCCTACTTTTTTTGCCTGGCTTAAAGCAGCCCTCTCTGCATAATCCGGCAAGTCAACAATAACTTTAATCTCTGTTTCTGTCTTTTCAATAGGCTTTATTTCAACTTTTTGCTGCATAGTTGCTCCCTTGTAGACCAATCCTCTGCTTCCATCAACACTAATTTGTTCTCCTTCTTTTAATAGAGATGTGGCTTTTTCTGTTCCAACAACACAGGGGATTCCCATCTCTCTGCTTACTATTGCTGCATGACTTGTAATTCCCCCCTCATCTGTTACAATTGCAGTTGCCTTTTGCATTGCAACAACCATGTCAGGATTTGTCATCTTTGTAACTAAAATATCATTCTTTCGGACTTTTTCTAAATCCTTCATATCACTTATTATTTTAACAACTCCTGATGATATTCCAGGAGAAGCTCCCAGTCCTCTTAAAAGAATTTCTCCGCTAATCTCTTTTCCCTGCTGCTTAGCCTCTGTTGTGACAGGTCTTGTCTGCACAATATAGATATTCTTATTTTCAATTGCAAATTCTATATCCTGCGCTTTCTTATAGTGATTTTCTAATTTTTCAGCATAATCTGCCAATTTTTTAATTTCATACTCCTCTAAAACTTGTGTCTTGCTTCTCTCCTCTGTCAGCTTTACAATTTGATTCTCTCCCTGAGAATTTCTGACAATAGCTATTTTCTTATCTGCAACTTTTTTGCTCTTTATCTCCAAATCTCTGTTTATAATATAATTATCAGGAAGAATTTTTCCAGAAACTATTCCCTCTCCAAGCCCATAAACTGCTTCTATAACAATATCAGGGGAATTCTCAACAGGATTTCTCGAGAAGATAACCCCTGATTTATCAGAGTTAATCATTTTTTGAACAACAACAGCAATTGAAGCATCTGCAAATCCTTTTTTCTTTCTGTAATAGATTGCTCTTGAAGTAAACAAAGAAGCCATGCATCTCTTCACAGCTTCTATTATCTCTGTTCTTCCTTTAACATTCAAGAAACTCTCCTGCTGTCCTGCAAAGCTGGCAGAGGCTAAATCTTCTGTAGTAGCAGAACTTCTCACAGCAACAAAAACTTCATCTCTTGAATTTTTTAAAATTAGAGCAGCTTCAGAACTCAAATTTCTCAGCTCAGAAGAATCTCCCAAAAATCCGTAATTTTCTATAATCTCGTCTTTAAGTTCTTTTGGCATCTCTTTATTAATTAGAATATCTCTTATTTTTTTTGCACTTTCATCCAGTTGTTTTGTATCTTCAATATCTATGCTCTCAATTATTTTTTTTATCTCCTCTTTAATCTCTGTTGCTTCAATAAAATATTCATATGCCTGTGCTGTAATCACAAAAGCAGGCGGAACAGGAAATTTAGAATTATACATCTCTGCCAGATTAGCTCCCTTTCCTCCTGCAACTTTTCCAGAATCTTTATCCAACTCAGAAAGCCATTTAATCCATCCAGTTTCCTCTCTTTTCTCCTCTTTTATTACTGCCATCTCTTTTATTATAATAAAGAAAGAAATTAAGGTTAATAAAGATTTTGCAATAAGAATAATTATAATAATATTTGAGAATTAATCTTCTTCTGTCTTGCCTCTTCCTTTTACTTCTGTAACTATCCTAGTTGAGCAAGGAAGTTTTGGCTTGACTTTTTTTAGAATATCTCTTGCTGTAGCAGCAGCTTTCTCATCATCAACTGCAACAACAAACAATGGATGATTAACATCTACTAGAGCAGCCCTGCCCTCTGAAGTTCCCCAGGAGTGAGCCATTCCAATAGCCATTCTATCTGCTCCTGCTCCTGTCAAGACTTTGTGATTTCTCTGAATATGATGCGGATAAACTTTAACCCCTAGATAATAAGCAGCTGGAAGTTTTTCTTCTAGCTCTTTATGAACATACTGCCTTACTGCCTCTAAAGCAAGATCTCTAATCTGAAGCTTTTCTTTGCTCTGCATTGTTAGTATAACATTAAATCCATTAGAATTAAACTTGTTGATATTTCCCATATGGAATTTTGTAACTTTCTGAGCTGGAACTGTTTTTATATAGTTTCTAGCTTTTACAGCACTCTTTCTTACACTAGGTCTTGTATACTTTTTAGAATATGCTGCTGCTTTTCTTACTGCCATTTTTAATTTGAGTCTCAGCGAAAATTAAAAAGCCAGAAATTGCAATTTCTGGATTTAAAATTCCACTGGAATTTTAACTCCTTCCACCTCCGCAGCTGTAGCTGTCACATCCATCACATCTTGATGTTTGATAAGGCTTTTGTTCTTCCTCTTCTTGTTCTCTTCTGTTTGAATAACAATTGTCCATTATTTTACCTCCACCTCTGTTCCTACTGCCTGTCCTGGCAATCCTATTTCAAAAATAGCTCTTACTGCTCCCTTATTTCCATGAGAAGCAGCAATTTTTCCCTTGATTATCTTTCCTGCTGGACTCTTCCAGATAACTTCCTTGCCTACAAGCTTTGTAGCTTCTACTTTATCTTTTGCATCAACATCTAAGATAAAATGCTTTTCATGAATCTTGTGCCTTCCTCTTCTAAACTGAATAACTTTTCCTTTGGTCATAGTAAGTAGTATAAAAAAGTGGTTTTTAAAGCTTATTATAAAACAACTTCAAAATCTCCAAGCTCTTTTCTCAAGATTTCAAAGATCTTGCTCTTGCCTCTTGCCTGCATCTTTCCTTTCTGATTTTGAAGAGCTTTCTCAAACTCATCCTTGTTAGATTTCTCTATTTTGTCTGTAATCTTAAACAATCCATCCTTCTTAGCTATAAATGCAGGCTCTGTCAAGACCAAATCTGCTGTCTCCTTTCCATTATCGTATAAAATTTGTATTCTTCCTTTTTCAAAAGCAACTAAGTCGCATCTCTGATTATATTCAATTAAATGATTTATAATTAGAGCTGCATTTTTCCTCGCATTTTCAACTTCATGCTTGTCTAGCTTTCCTTTTTTAAAATCCTCTCTAGCCTTTACAATGTCTTTTAATATTTTTACATAATTTAAAGGCATTTTTCCTTTCTTAACAAGATTATTCTCAAAATCAGAAATCAACTTCTCATTTGCCTTTTTTCCGAATATGCCTTCTAACATTGCAAAAATGTCTGAGTATACTTGTTCTATAGTCTTTTCTTGTGTTCTTTTTTCAATAGATTCTCTTAGTTCTTTTAATCTCTTCATAAAATCTTCTGCATCTTTATTCATCTTGTCAATCTCTGCTCCCTTGACTTCCTTGACTTTTTCATGCTCATAATCCTTGTATACTTTCACAATTCTGTCAAGAATATCAACATATTTCTGCTCTAAAATTTTCTCTTTATCTACAAAAACTTCTTTCATTAAAGGGGCAGTTTCTTTTGGTTTTGGAGGAGGTAGTCCATAAAGCATAAGCAGTGCCTGTGACGGAGTCAAAACTCCCCAGTATAAGTCAATAATCGCAATATCTAACAATCTGTTTTTAACAGTATCTTTTAGCTTGTCTCCTGAAGACATAAACATATCAATTGCTTCTGGACTTGGCTTAATTCTACCCTGTTTTAATAGAGATTTCCAGGGAAGAAAAGTTCCTCTGTCATAAAGAGGAATACCGTCTCTTAAAAAAGTAAAAATAACAGGATGAGCATCTTTAACAGACTCCCAGAAGTCAGTTAATGTATAAACTTGCACATTTAGTAAATTATTCTTAACTCCTGCTAGCTCAGAAGCTTCTGCAATATAAGTATAAATAATTCCTCTTAATCTCTCTTTGAGCTCTACTCTTGACATTCTTTTTACATCTGTATCATCAATAATAAGATAGACATCAACATCGCTTGTCTTCATAGCATTTCCTGCAACTAAGCTTCCTGCAATAACATAGCTTGTAACATATCTCTCAAACTTCCTCAAACATAAGTTCTTGTGAATTTCGCAAACTCTCAAAGCAGCTAGTATTCCCTTATCATATAAAGGAAAGGACATTGCAACTCCAGAAGCAAGCTCAAACTTTGCATCTAAGCAATAATTCCAGACATCTACTGGAGATTTGACATGAATCCATATTTTTGGCTTTATCTCCTTGGCAATCTTGACAATTTCAGCCTTTATTTTTCTAACATCCTTAAACTGCTCTTCTGGGATCACAACAAAAACATGAATTGGCTTCTCCTTATCTTTATCAATAAGAACTCTCTCCTCTTCTAATAGTTCTTCTTCCTCAAACTTTGCAGAAAACTCAGGAGCAATTATTCCAATTCCCATAACAAAATCAAATTTCTTAAGAACATCTTTCTTGAATTTCTCTAATTTTTCCTTTGTCTTTTCCATCTCTTCTCTTACTTCTTCAGGAATCTGATTCATAGCATTTGCTATTTTTGCAGAATCATATTTTACTTCTATCTTCTTGCCTTCTAATTCCTCTATCTTATCTTCTTTCTTTTCCATAGTATTATCACAAAGTAACAATATTTAAAGGTTATTACTAATTAATTAGCAAGTGGGCCTAAGAGGAATCGAACCTCTCTCCTCTCCGTGTAAGGGAGATATCTTAGCCGATGGACTATAGGCCCTAAATTATGGACTATAACAATGTTTTTAAAGATTATCTAATTAGAAAATAAAAGCGCCGGTAATATAGTAGTTAGTATATCTCGTTGCCATTGGCTAGACGCTCTTTGAAAAAGTTTCCCATAGAATCAAAGAAAAATATAGCCAACAAAGACGAGGTCACCCGGGTGCGAATCCCGGCCAGCGCATTGCATCAGCTAATTGCATCTTTAAATAAGATGCGATGTGCTGGAAGCGCATTGCATCAGCTGCATCCAACATGTCAAAAATAAACAAAAAAGTAGTTTTATACTCTCTAATAGCACTTGTTTCTCTCGCCTTAATGTATTTTGTAAACTGGCTTTTTATTATTCCTGCTGCTCTGATGGTTTATTTAAATCAGAGAGAACTTACAAAGAAGGAATAGGCTTCCAGACATGCTCTCTAGCTAGCTTATTATCTGAAACATAAATTCTGCAATTATCCATTGCTCTCCTAAATGCTGGATCTGCAATCCAATCTAACTTCCCCTCTTCCTTTGTTCTCACTATCTCTTGATTCCACAAAATATCAGCAGCCTGCCCAATAGTTATTTCGCCATATCCTAGCCTAAAAAGCATAACACTATGATGAATATATCTTTCATATCCTTCAACTTTTCTCTCAAACTTTTTTCTTCTAGATCTTTCAGCAAGCATGGCAAAAGGATTTACAGGTCTTATCAAATCAGTTATAGAATTATACAAATTTCCAAAAAAACCGTATTTACTATCGCCAGATTCTGCTTCCAACATATTAATCCATCCCTTCTAAATTAGGTGTGCTGGCTTGCTTGCTGTTTCCAGCTGCAATAACATCATCTATTCTTAAAATCATAACCGCAACTTCTGTAGCAGAATCTACTGCCTGCTGTTTAATTCTAATTGGCTCTATAATTCCAGCATTAATAGAATCCTCTATCTTACCTTTTAAAAGATTAATTCCTGCATTTGTCTCTCCCTTCATATGTCTTGCTCTCAGCTCTGTTAAAATATCAATTGGATCTAATCCTGCATTTTCAGCAAGAGTAATAGGTATAAATTCCAGAGCAGCAGCAAATTCTTCTATAGCGAGCTGCTCTCTTCCTCCTAAGCTTTGTGAATAGTCTCTTAATCTCTTTGCTAGCTCAACTTCTATAGCTCCTGCTCCTGCTAAAATCTTTTTATCTTTTAAAACAGAAGCAACAACCCCCATTCCGTCTTTTAATGCTCGTTCAATCTCAGAGATTACATTCTCTGTTCCCCCTCTAATTAAGATAGTTAAAGCTTTAGGATTCTTGCATCCTCTAACATAAGTCATAGCCTCATCATTCTCCCTAACCTCTTCTACTATCTGAGAAAACCCAAGTTCCTCTGCTCTTATATCATTTAAATTGCTTATTATTCTTGCAGATGTAGCTTTTGCAAGTTTCTCCATATCTGATTTTGCAACTCTTCTGCATGCATAAATGCTTTCTTTAGCAAGATAATACTGTGCAACATCATCAATTCCTTTCTGGCAGAAAACAACATTTGCTCCTGACTGCTTAATTCTCCACACCATCTCTTTTAATAGTCTTTCTTCTCTTTCTAAAAAGCTTTGTAGCTGTTCTGGGCTGCTAACAGAAATTTTTGTCTCTGTCTCAGGGGCCTTTATCTCTAGAGCAGCATCTATTAAAGCAATTTTTGCATTTTCTATTCTGATTGGCATATCAACTGATACTCTTTCTTTATCTAGAACAATTCCTTCTACAAGTTCTGTATCTTCTATGCCCTCTCCTCTTACTTTCTCTATCTTTATATTGTTTAAATCAGTATTAGTATCAGAAATTTGCTTCACAGCTTTTACAATTATCGAGGCAAATTTCTCTTTTTTAGCAGAAGCATTCTTGCTAGCCAGAGAAGTATAAACTAACTCTTTTAAAATATCATCTGAACTAGAAATATCTACAGATAAAGCTTTAATCAACTCCTGTGCTTTTTCAGAAGCCAGTCTATATCCTTTTGTAATAACAGTCGGATGAATCTTCTGATCAAGAAGTTTTTCAGCATTTTCTAAAAGTCTGCCTGCCAGCATTACTGCTGTAGTGGTTCCATCTCCAACCTCTTTATCCTGAGTTTTAGCAACTTCCACTATCATCTTTGCAGCAGGATGTTCTATCTCCATCTCTTCCAAGATAGTAACTCCATCATTTGTGACTGTAATACTTCCTGTAGAATCAACAAGCATCTTATCCATTCCTTTGGGGCCTAAAGTAGTTTTAACAGTATCTGCAACTATTCTCGCAGCCATGATGTTATTTCTCTGTGCATCTCTTCCTATAGTTCTTTTTGCATCTTCTGGAAGAATGATTATGGGTTGTTTGTCTGTCATCTTTCCCTTAATTTCGTTTTGTTTTTAAGGATTTATATTTCAGAGAATATACTTAAGAACTAGCCAGATTTTGCAACTTCAACTGTTTGTTGTGCATATCTGTTTGGATCTAATCCTTTTAGAATTCTTGCTAGACTGTGACATCTACCTTCTTCTCCTAAAACACTACATCTAACCTCAACAGGATAGGTCTGCATAATCAGCTTATATTTCTCCAGTCCATTTGCTCTAGCAGTCTTATATGTTCTTCCAACTTCAACTGTAATATCTGCTAAATCCTCTCTCTCCTCCTCGCCCCCCCTTCTTACATATCCTTCTGAACTTCTTGGAACAGCTCGGGGGCTATATCTAAATCCAAGCCTAACTCCCTCTGCATCTAAGAAGCTTCTTGCAAGAACATCAAATCTTTCCTCCCAAACTGCTTTTACAGGTTTTCCCTGAGCTTTTCTTGCAGCAATAACTTTTTCGTATGTAGTATCATTTGGTCCAAGAATAGTTAAAAAGGGCTGTTGATCCTCATAACTTCTTAAGATTTCCATGGCAACTTGCTTTTCTTGAGATAAGAACCCAATTTCTTCCCCCAACTTTAATCCCTCTAAAAATATGCTTCCAACAGGATAAACCACTCCCGAGCTTCCATCCATCTTCCAGATGTCTTTCGTAGTTTTAGCAAGAAATGCCTTCCTCCTCATTGTGTGGAAGTGGTGTTTTTCTCTGTCAAGAATATTAACAAAAACAAAATCACTTCCAGTTATTCCAACAACAGTAGGATCTGGTGGGCTCATTGCCCCAGTCTCTGTATCTACAATTCCCATAACATCACTTGCAATTCCCTCTGCACTTTTAATATGAACTTCCAACCATCCGTCTTCATAAGGAACACTTTCACGATAACACTTTCTACCATTCATGTCCACATATAGTTGATATAAATGTGGCCCTATATTCTGTTCTAGAACTGGTTTAATATTATCGTTTTTTGGAAGCCAGAGCTTTGCAACTATATTTCTTCCGTTTCCATTAGTTCTTGTATTGTTTTCTCCCATTTTAGTAAGGTACTCCTCTTGTAATATAATGTGTTGCGCCCTGTATTGTCTTTAATCTTTCTGTAATTTTTGCTATAATCGGATCTGGATTTTTCTCGAAAAAATCCTCACAAACCATAAGGGCAAATTTGTCATTCTTAGATGCAACTTCTAAGGCAAGATCTCTATCGCCCTTATAATGTGCAGTCATTGCAGCAGTATAATTGTTATATATTCTGTATGTAACCTCTTTTAAATCTTTCGCTTGCTTTTCACTCAACTTCTTTTTTGTCAGAAATCTTGAAATTCTTTTTATCTCATCGCCGATAAATTCCTGATTTAAAGCAAGCCACTGAAAAGAGGGCAGCTGCTCAAATCCAACTCCCATTTTCTTTGCTAATATTTCATTGCATAATCCCTTCTTTACAATTTTCCATATTAAAAAAAAAAGTTTGTTTACCTCTATATCTGTTTCCTGCATCTCATTCTGCATCTTTGTAAACCCCTCATTTTCATTTAAAGAAGATACAAGATCCTCAAACATGCTTCTGATAATATTATCCATTCTTCTTACTACTTCCTTAACTGAAAATTCATTTATATCTAAAATGTCTCTTAAAACAGTCTTCTCATTATTCTGCTCAACAACTTCTATTCCTATAAAGTTATGAACAAGATTTTTTAGCTGCTGCGGCTTAAATTTTGAAGAAGGATATTTTAATGTGATTAAATTATAATTATTAATATAGGCAAATGAAAATTCAGCCTCTACTGCATCAGCATCCTTGCCATCTATATCAATGGTTATTTCTTTATTTTCCTTAACTTTTGTTTTTTCTCTAGGAGAAATAACTAGCTCTCCATCAACAGTATTTAAGAAGATAGCATCGCCCTTTTCAAGCTTATTTAACTCGACCCAAGTCTTAGGCAGGGCTATAGCAAAACTAGAATTCCCAAGTCTGATTAATTTTCTTTGTTCTGTCATCTTGGCTCAGTTTAAAGCTAATTAACATTTCCTCTAAGTTCCCCTTATTTTCCACACGAAATAGAGGCTGGATGACTATTTAAAGCAATATTGTTTTTTAATATATATTTTGCAGTATATATTTGTATATATAATCAGCTTTTACCGAGGGAATATTATTTAGTTTTTTTAATATATATTATATATACAATACTAGCACTAAAAATATATAGAAAAATATTCTTAATATAGTGCAGCGAGGTCTGGCTCAGATTCCCTCGCTGACTTTTTTTATTTGTGCATTTTGCTCATAGCTTAATATAACTGAGCCAGACTAGAAAAGCTAAGGGAAAACAGGGATTTAGCAACTTAAATTGATTTAAAATGAAAAATGAAGGTTGGAATAAAAGTTAAGGAAGTAATGAAAAAAGAGTTTCCAATAGTGGATATAAACCAGAGTTTAGCAGCCTGCACAACAAGACTTGCTAAAAATAGTGCCTGCCTTGTTATCGATAAGGGAAACTTCATCGGAATTTTAAAGCAGGAAGAAATCTTAAAAGGATTTCTTAATGCCAAGGAAAAAATAAGAGATTTAAATTTAATGAAGAAAATCAGCATAATTGACTCTGAAAGTGATATTATTGAGCTGCTGGACTTAATCAGGACAGGAAACGAATTTATCCTGCTGAAAGAGCACAATAATATAATTGGCATCGTGACAAAAGACTGCTTGAGAAAAGCAAAATCTTCAATCCTTGGCAGGATAAGAAAAAAGTTTATGCAAGAAGCTCGCATGTAAAAAGGTTTATATATTTTAAACCACTTTTAATAACATGGATACAGGAATAAAAGTTGGAGATATTATGACTAGAAATTTCGCTTCTATTTCTCAAGATTTCTCTCTCATAGGTGCTGCAAAAGAGATGATCAAGAAGAGAGTTGGA
>Ga0233422_10001108_pt1 | contig 12316 bp, 16 predicted proteins | sample Watercolumn_Mata_2_FD_182724 | JGI IMG/M metagenome (GOLD analysis project Ga0233422, IMG submission 182724) | Freshwater microbial communities from Lake Matano, South Sulawesi, Indonesia - Watercolumn_Matano_2014_110_MG | ecosystem: Environmental > Aquatic > Freshwater > Lake | place...
TGGGCGATTGTGGGATTAACTTTAATTTGTGCAACGGCAACAGCAGTGATTATTGGTAGTGGTGCTGTGCCTTTAAAATAGTTTTGATTGCGGTTTTTTATCCTCAAATTGGATTTCATTCAAGAAGGGTGTAACCTCGGCCATAAACAGTTTGAATAAGATACAAAGAAGCGCCTTCTTTAGCCAGTTTTTCTCTGACTCGTTGGACTAATTTTGTTTGCCCCCAAAGGGAAAATTTATCCGCCGCCTTTTCCTTCCATAAAATTTCGGCGATGCGGTCGTGGGACAAAATGGCGCCGCCCAATTTGATAAGTTCTCTTAAGATCAACTCCTCGTTTAGTGATAAACGCAGAGATATTTTTCTTTCTCCCAAGTAGATTTGGTTATTTTTAACCGCCAAGTTTTTTTTGTTGCCCAAACCGAGCTTTTCTAAAAAAAGCTTGCTGGCAAGAACGATTTTTGGGGTTAGGGGCGAGCTAGACTTTGGATCAGGCAAACTAAGTTCCTCGCAGATAAAATTAACCAAAGTGCGCATTTGCTGCCATTTTTCTTTTGAAGAACCGGGTTTGCCGCGTTTTATTAAGATAAAAAGGTAAATTAAGTGGCGTAAAATTTCTTGGTCTTTTTGATCAACCCGCATCGTTAAAAAGACGGTTAGTTTTTTGCCGTTTGGAATTAAGTTAAAACTACTTCCCGGGCCAAACTGCGTAATTAAGACCTTGATGGTTCTTATTTTTCCAATCTCTTTTTGAAGTAATTGGCGAGTTTTTAGCTTTTGCCAAAAGCGATCACTGTTTTTTTGCCAAAAATCGGTTATGGTTTTAAGTTTTAAAGATAAATCTGTTTGGGGCATAAGCGCGCCCGCTAGTGTTTGGGCCAAGTGGGGGAAGGGGATACCAGCGGAAAGATCCGGACTTTTTTTAAGAATCTGCCAGAATTTTTTGGGGTAGGGCAGATCGGGAAAGTAAATTGTTTGGCTGGTGTTGGGGGCGAGATAGGGTAAAACTACAAAATTATTACTTTGAAAATTACCCTGGGCCAGAGTTTGGGCCAGATAGCAAAGATAATTGGCTCGGGCGGAAAAGTTATCCAAAAAAATGACCTTCGGCTGTTTGAACCTATTTTTTGTCATAATTTGTCAAGAATTATTATAATTCTGTGTTATCTTATAGTCAAGATGTCAAAATTAATTGGGCCAAGTGGCGAAAAGGTTATGGCGCTCATGCGAATAACTCCTGAGGCCACACGAAGTTTTTGCGCCGTTAATGGACGAAAGTGCGGGAATTTTTTTGAAACCCGTGGGAGTGTTGGCTGTCGTCAACGAGTAATTGGTCAGCACGATCCTGCCGATCGGCTGGGGATGGCTAGTGTAGTTGCTGGTGGGTTTTGTACAGGAGCGGTGGTTAATGGTCAACCCGGGATAATGTCTAGAAAAGGATTTACCCCTGGATAAGTATGAGAATAAATATTTTTTTTGATAGTGGGGGGGGTGCGGGAATCGCGGTTGATCCGGAAGGGAAACAGTGGTTGAATGAGCATCCGCAGGAGAAAGAGCGTCTTATAAAACAAGCAGGGGAGGAAATCAAAACACCTAGAGGGAGGTCTCTAGGTGTTGGCCGTTTTTGCTTCAGGTTTGATCCCCAAATAGAGGTTAAAGAGACTGATGTTGGTGGTTGGTGGGACGCCAGAGAGTCTCCCATGGAGTACTACAGTCGCCTAAAATGTGAGATACTTTAAGAAGTATCAATTGTTCGGGGATTAATATACCCTTTTCCATACGCGGTTTTAATTTCGTTTGGATCGCCGCCATATTTTTTAATTTTTTGGCGCAATTTTTGGACGAGCTTGGTCATGGCCCACAAAGAATATTTTTCGGCCGCATTTGGGCCCCACAAAATTTCGGCCATCCGGTCGTGAGTTAAAAGTTTGCCCAAAAGAAGTTCTTTTACAATCAAATTCTCTTGTTTTGAAAAGTGTTTTAAGTTAATAAGTTTTAGCTTTTTTACTTGGCCAAGATTTAGCTTTTTAAAAAAACTTGCGCTAGCCTCGTAATCTTTTTCAGTTAACTGGGGGCGGCTTAAAGGCGGACAAAATTGGCGCAAACTTGATTCGTTTGTTAAAAATTGGCTGTAATAGCGGTTTTGCCAATAGTTTTTTGATTTTTGGGAAACCAGAAGAGAGATGATTGACCGAGGTAGGTCCTTGAGATCACGGTCAGCGCGAAAGGTTAAAAAATTGCCACGAAACGAACTGCCGGGACCAAAAGGAGTGACTAGAACCGTAATTTCTTTTAAATTTTTATCTAAAAAATTGGTTTTTGCCATTTCCTGCCAGAATTTTTGGGGTAGGTGATACTTTGGCAGGAGAGGGACATTTTTGGGCAAAATAGCTTTGACTAAATCAGTAACTTTTTTAGGGAAAACGTCCCCAACATTTTTATTAATACGCCGGATTTCCCGCCAAAATTTTTTAGGATAGGGCAGATCGGGAAAGTAAACGGTGCTGGTCGCGCCTTTGATTAAATAGGGGAGCACTAAAAAGTCACGTTTTTGGTAATGGTTAAAAACAAGGAATCGGGTCAGAGCGCAAAGGTAATTTACTTGGGAATCATAATCATTGACAAAAATGACTTTTGGGAATTTACGCTTGAGATTGGTCATAATTATATTATACCACGGTCAAGAATTTTCGTCAAATAGTGGTATCTTATAGTTGGATTGGAGGAAAGGTTTATGCGGACTGAAGAAGAAGAAGCAAGAAGACTAGTGGCGGCGGGGGTTCTTAGGCTGCGTTTATTAGCCTGGAAAAGGGCAAAAGAACCTACTCGTGAGGTAAGCCGAGCGGAAAGAGTTCAAAGATATGTACGGAGGGAGGAGTCGTGGGACAACTTTCGAACGATCATAACAGATCTGGCAGTGGAAGAAGACGCCGCATATCAATGAGTTTTTTCCGGTTTTTTGCCTTCAAATTGAATTTCATCAAGGACAAGTGACGAGTGGCCAGTGACGGATGACTGGTCAAGATGGCATTTTAATATTTTCATTCTCTGAAGCTTGCCCTGAGCCGGGCGAAGGGTCCATAGCCCGGGCCAAGGAGTCATAGCTCTAAAATGATTATAATTTTCAATTCTCAATTCACAATTTTCAATGTCTGACCATTTAACAAAGCCATCCTGTTTTGTTAACCTCTGACAATAAGTGGCTTTAGCGTGGTCTTGAGGAATAAGAATATTTTTTTCGCCCTGCATAATTCTTAATTCATAATTCATAATTCTCTCCGGTAAATATTTAGCCACTTCTTCAAATAATCTTGTATAAAGAGTTTCGGCGGTGTCATCAGGAAAAATGGGGAACTCTCTTTGGTCTAAAACTGGACCGGTGTCCAGAGTTTTTTCGATTTTAAAAATTGTTACCCACGCCGTTTTGTTTCCTCTTAATAATGTTTGCTGAACCGGGGACGCGCCGCGCAGATCCGGTAATTTAGAAAAATGAATGTTAAAAGTGCCAAGTTTAGGAATATTAAATTCCTCTTCAGGAATTATCCTTCCATAATCGGCAACTATCCCTAAATCAAATTTACCTTCAAGAGAGGTGGTCTCTTGAAGGTGGATATTATTTTTAATAGCCCAAATTTTAGTGGCGCACGGGGTCAAAATTTGTTTTCTACCAACTGGTTTGTCTGGTCTGGCAACTACTAATTCTAACTGCGGTTTTAGGGCGTCTAAAACCGGCAAGCAATATTTTGAAGTGCCAAAAAAAACAATCTTCATAAATTTTAGCTTCATAGGAGTTACACCTATGAGGCTAGATTTTTACACTTTCCCAAATTTCTTTACCTTCTTTGTCTTTACCTGTAATTTTATACAACTTTCCTTTTTGTTCCAAAATATGTTGGGTAAAAATTTTACCGTCAAGATGATCCATTTCGTGCTGGATAACAACCGCGGGAAAATTTTCGAAGGTTTCGGTTATTTCGGAAAACTCAGAGAACTCTGATGACCGGAGAGCCGGAGAGTCAGAAAAATCAGGTCTTCCGGCTTTCTGGTTTTTCTGGCTTTCAGAGTTTTCTGATCGTCTGATTATCTGATATTTTAATTTCACCCACGCCCATCTTTGAACGTTTCCGTAAAGTTTTGGTATTGAAAGGCACCCTTCCAGCGGACTATTTTTCTTTTCTTTTTGAAAATCTTTACTGTGTTCTAAAATTTGAGGATTAATAAAAACTCGGACCTCGCTCGTTTTCGGATCAAATCTTGTTAAAAATAGCTTGTAAGGAAGGCCTACTTGATTAGCGGCTAGCCCTACTCCTTCCGGGTTTTTTTGGGCCAAAAGGGTGGCGCGCATTTCCTCAATGATTTTTTTTAAATCTGGTAAATTCTCCGGCACGGGAACCGTGGCCGCCCGCAAAATTTCGTGAGGGGACTGGATGATTTTGTACATATTGAGGATTCTATCACATTTTGGTACATTCTGGGGGATTTTTTAAATAATGTCTGAATTCTGAATTGAATTGTGCCTATAGCCTCGCAAGGCGTCCCCTTGCGAGAAGAGATTTGGAAAAACTATAGGGAAGGAATCAAATATTTGGCCAGCCAAAGAGAAGAAGGGCCATTAGAGAAATAACCATTGGTAAAATTATTCCCGCAACAAGTTGTGCCATAGAATGCATTTTGAGAGTTTTTCTTGCCCAAATAATGGGGATTAATAGAATAAAAAGCCACAGGAATTTAAGGTGAAAAAATAAATTTATGGCCAAGAAAGTACAAGTAGCAAGGGTAGCATGGGCGCTGATTTTGAAGTTAAAAACGCTCCAAATGGCGACCGTTAAATTGATAATTAGAATAAGGACTAAACCAAGATGGAAAATTGTTTGGTCGGTCAAAAAATAAGTCAAAACGGCTAAAGAAACTGACCCAAAAATCGTGATAAATGGTAGGTACTGACGCCTTTGTTTAATATTTGACCACTCAATGTCCGAAACTTTTTTTTTGGCGATCAAGTAAGTGGTTAAACTAAATGGAAGAGCGATGGAGATAAGAAAAATCACCGGATAGACCCAAATGGCGCGCCAAAAACCAATGCCGGATTTTACGGCGACGGTGAGCCAGAGAAGACAAATCAGGGGCAGGGGCCCAAAAATTCTAGAGATTACAAAAGCCAATTTTTGGTCGCGGTTACGAGCCATATTAAAAACAGAATACCAGTTCCAATGTCAGAAATAAACACCCCAAACCGTTCGCCGGTGCGCAAGAGTTCATGCAGTCTGTCTTTATCTTTATAAATTGTTAGTCCAAATTGAGCGGCGGTAAAAAGGAAAAAGACGGCCGCAACAACATAAAAGTACCACCAGTGGCCGGTTAAAATAATAGTCAAAATTCCTAAAAAGGCACTGGTTAAGGATAAAAATTGGATCGCGAGCAAGTTTTTATACTCGCCAAGAAGGACTGCGGTAGTTTTCAAACTCGCCCTTTTATCCGCCCAAAAATCCGCGCCTTCGGCTACAAGATCAATGGCCACAAACCCCAAACTAAAGAAAGCCAAAGTTAGAGCGGTAATACCCGTTATATTTTGACCTACTAAGAGGTGGTATGAGAGGTAGGGGAGAAGAACAAAACCAATGGTTACAGCAGCTAAGTCTAAAAACGGTCTGGCCTTTAACCGGACGGGTTTTGCCGAGTAAAGAGTTAACAAGGTTAAGCCTATCAGAGCAACCCAAAGCTGCCCTAGCAGAAAAAGTAAGAGAGTGCTAAAAAAACTAGCGGTAAAAAATGCCGCGAGCGTAAATTTGCGGGAAACGGCGTGCTTGGTAATGGCTTTGCCGCGTTCGGCGTTAAATTTATCCGTGTCAAACGAATCCACATACTCATTGATCAAAAATGAGCTGATAAATAGAAGATAAAACCCCCCCACTAAAATTAAAAATTGCCCCCAATTTGGCCAGACATTAGTGTCTAAAACGGCCAAGAAAAATGGCGCCGCCCCGGGCAAAATTTCTTTGAGACGGAAAACCTTAAGCCAATTTAGGTTCATATTTTAATTTAATCTATTTTACGCTATAGCGAAAGATAGATTATTTATAACTTATGGCAAGGGATTTTCTGGTATCAGATGTTTTTTAATAAAAATTGACAAGAATTTATTAGATGTTTTTGCGTAAAATTCACCGCCGTTTGTTTGAAAATAGGAAATTTTAATAAAGAGCTGGCCCCGTAAATTTGAGCAATTATTTCTTCAAGTTTATTGCCCGGGCCGTTAATTTCGGCGTTAATTAAACCATGATAGTTGTGGTCGTAGAAGAAGTTAACCAGATCAATAATTTCCGGTTGGGAAATTTCTGATGCCAAATCTTTGCCCGGGACACTGCCGGCTAAATGCAATTGGCCGACCCGGCGCCAAACTTTTTTGGCCGTTTCTAAAATTGGCAGGTTATAACCGTATAACGAAGAAGTGTCTAAACAAATCATGAATTTTTTTCGGGGAGAAAATTTATCCAGCGCGGCAATCATTTCTTGGGGTTTAATGCCCCAAGGAACGCGGGCAAATTTCATCCAGCCGTCAATGTACGGGCCCTCGTGTTCAATCACCGGTTGGATGCCAAATTCTTTTTCCATTTTTGCCAGCAAAGCTAAACAAGCAGGCGGGTTTTGGGACAGGTGATAAGTGTGAAAGACAATTAGCCTTGCCCCCACTTTTTTAGCAAAACCAAAAGTTTTTTCAAAGAGAGTGGGAAAGTCTGCGGGGATACGGTTTTTGCCATAAACAAAGTTAGTGATAAGTTCAATTACTTGCCGGTTGTTGCCAAAAGATGAGTGACCAAAGGCTAAAAACGGGGCGTGAACGGCGGGAATTTTTCCTTTAATAGGGGAATGATTAATTTTTTCCGGGTCTTGGGAAAGCAAAAGTAAATATTCAAAACCGGCCGCCCCGGCTTTTTTTCTGGCCTGTTCGTTAAAGATTAAATCAGCGTAATTTACCGCCGGCGGCAAAATCCCCGCGGGGATGATTAATCTTTTAGCCAGCCAGTGTTGTTTTGCGGTCATTAATTATTCTTAACCTAGTTTATGCTATAGCATGAGTTAGGTTACGGTAAAGGTTTTTCTAGCTCTTTTTTGGAATTGATGGCGTCCGTGTAATCCGGTTTCATTTTAATTACCTCGTCTAAAGTTAGCAAAGCTGCGGTTTTATTTCCGGTAATATTTTGGAGAAGAGCGAGATTGTACCAAATTTTGGCATCCGTGGGAGCCAGTTTTGCTGCTGTCGTAATTGCCTCCAGAGCGTTCAAATAATATTTTTTATCAATCGTTGCCAGCTGGTAAAAAATTTTAGTTTGGTCTTTCCAAAAGGGAACAGAATAAGGAGACTGTTTTACCGCCTGATTGGTATTTTGCATGGCTTGAGCAATCAAACTATTAACTGACGCTTTCAGTTGGGGGCTTTCCAAATTCATTTTTTGTTCAGCGGACAAAGAGGCAACGGCGGCGGTAGTAGACTCCTTGATCTGCTCAAAAAGGGCCGAGGCTAAAATGGCTTGGTTGTAAGCCAGTTCCGTGCGGAAAGTTGGCTCGTCAGAGTTAGCTTTGACGGCCTCGATTAATAATGGATAAGCGACCAAATGCTGTTGAACAGAATTGTAATTTTTGCCCAGAGCGTAAGCTTTATCCGCTTGCCACATATTCAGCAAATTCAATAAACCAATAAAACCAATAAAGCCAATAAGGCTAATTAAACAAAAACTAAAAGTATCCAACTTTTTGGTAGAGGTGATAGACGGCGGTTCCTCGTTCTGGGCAAGCAAAAAACAAAAGGCGGGGATTAAGAAAAAATAAAGGCCAATGACAACAACAGAAAAGCCTATAAGATTGGTAATTAATATGCTTGTCCACGCAGCTAATAAACTATAACCTCGCAAGGGGACGCCTTGCGAAGCTAATATTTGGAAAACTATAGGGATGTAAATTATAAAAGAGCCTATAAGGAAGAAGTAGGCGAGAATCCCCACCGTTCCCGTGGTTGCCAAAAGGTTAAGATATTCATTGTGAGCTTTGTTGTACAAAAAGTCCCACTCCGAATCCATATTTTTAGAGATTGGCCGGTCTTGATAAAAAGCGTAACCAAAAGTTTCTACCCCTGATCCGAAGATTGGGTACCGTTGCCAAATTTTAATGGCCCCTTCCCAAACAGGTTTTCTGATAGTTTCCGAAGACGTTATTCCCGTCCCTGCAGTGGGCAAATTTTGGTACCAGCGCGCGCCAAAAATACTTGCTCCTACTAATCCAAAAGCGCAGAATAGGAGTTTTATTCGTTTATCTAGTTTTAACAATAATAAAACTAAAACTCCCAATCCTACCGCTAGCCCTAAAAATCCAGAACGGGAATGAGTGGCGTAGAGAGCGCAAAGAAACAAGGGGAGAATTAAGTAGTAAGAATTAAGTAGCAAGCCCTTAATACTTAATTCATAATTCTTAATTCTGCGGCCGAATCCAAGCAACGCGAGGATTTGGACGCACAGGTATGCCGCCATCCAGTTTGGTTGCCCCAGCGTAGCAAAGACCCGATTTTTAACATCCTGGATCCAACAATCCACCCCAAATTTTCCGGTAATGATCAGACACGACGGGCTGTGGCCTAAGCTTTCTAAAATTCCCCAAACAGAAACAATCGCCGCAGACAAAAATGAAGAAATAAATATTTTTTTAACATCCGCTTTTTCTAAATTAGAAACCGCCGCAAAGTATAACAAGGTATAAGAAATGGTTGCCAGTAACCCTTCATGAAACCGAGAGTAATAACCCCAAATAGAAATATGCGGGTCAATGCTAAAAACTGTGGATAAAATATGGGCTCCCAGATAAAACAAAAGGGGAATTTGCCAAAAACTTTTTTTAAAAATAATTTTTCCCACTAAAATCATTCTCACAAGCCACGCGGCGGTAATAACAATCGTAAACGCGTAGGTGAGCATCATTTTGTTGTATTCAAAAAGCTCGGAAGTTTTTGCCGAGAAAAATAAGGGGACTAAAAAAAATAACAGGTAAAACGAGAAGCGGATGATTTGGTTAGCAATTTTTTCCACAAAAAGATTATACACTAGCAAGAACTAGAAATACTTGAGACAAAGTAATGCTATAGCGTTTTTTTGCCTCAAGGAGCGGTGATTTTTTAGCACTAAATTTTGTGCTATTATCTTCTGGCAATGTTTGACTCGCTTTTCGGTCTGATTTCTTATGATATGGGTATTGATCTGGGGACGGCCAATACTTTAGTCTTAGTTAAAGACAAGGGAATTGTGATCCGAGAACCGTCAGTGGTGGCCCAACACAAAAAAACCAAAAAAGTGCTGGCCATAGGTGGAGAGGCCAAAAAAATGTTGGGGCGAGCGCCAGATACTTTGGAAATCATTCGTCCCTTGGCCGACGGGGTGATTGCGGATTTTGACGCGACCGCGGCCATGTTATCTCACTACATAAAACTGGTTCACCAAACTCCCGGCATCATTCCCAAAATCCCCAAACCCAAAGTGGTGGTGGGAATTCCTTCTGGCGTTACCGAAGTAGAGCGGCGAGCTGTGCAGGAAGCGGCACTAGCGGCGGGCGCGCGCAAAGCGTATTTAATTGAAGAACCGATGGCCGCAGCCATTGGCATTAACCTTCCCATCGATGAATCCGCGGGTAGTATTATTGTAGATATTGGCGGGGGGACGACGGAAATGGCGGTAACAGCTTTGGGAGGAATTGTGGTTAATAAATCTATTCGCGTAGCAGGGGACGAAATGGACGACGCGATCATTGGTTTTGCCCGCATGAAATATGGGGTTCTGATTGGTCAACCGACCGCAGAGATGATAAAAATTAGTATTGGATCTGCCTCTGTTTTAAAAAACGAAGAAGAAAAGTTTGCGGTTATTCGCGGGCGGGACTTAGAAACGGGCCTGCCGCGTTCGCTTAAAATCTCGGCCACGGAGGTGCGCGAGGCGTTGGCACCGGTGGTAAACGAGATTATTGGGGCGATCGGGAACTTGCTAGAGGAAACTCCGCCGGAGCTGGCGTCAGACATTGTCAATCGCGGGATTGCGCTGGCCGGCGGGAGTTCTCAACTTCGTCATTTAGACAAAGCCATTGCAGAAAGCGCAAAAATTCCCGTCTGGTTGGCGCCCGAGCCCATGACGGCCGTCGTTCGCGGCTGCGGTCGCGTTTTGACGGATGATAAGCTTTTGGAACGAGTACGAGTGACTGGGGGATTAAAATAACAGCTTTTTTAGCTAGTACTTTGCAATCGACGATCGCATTGTCTAACGTCCTAGTAGTAAATTTTGTAGCGGATTTTTTGTCAAAATAGTGTCAAGAAAATAAATTTCTAAAAAGTAAAATGGGGTAGCATGCCTAAGTTTACCGTCGAGAAGAAAGTTGGCGCTTTTAAATGGGATGGGTTTACTTTTGAGAGTTTTTTGGTTAGGCATCAAAATGTTAGCGACCTAGCCAATCCTAAGATGAGGGCCAAGTGGGGGAATGCGTCTGCAGGGCGGCATCTATCTTTGACTGGTCATTAATTAGTTTTCCATCAAGTATCCCCGCCCTCTTTTAGTTTGAATTACTTCCGGGGTAATTCCTAAACCTGAAATTTTACTGCGTAGGCGTTGAATTGTTTTGGCAATAGCCCATTCGGAATAATTTTCGCAGGCTTTTTCTTGCCAAATAATATCTCCAATAGTTTCAAAGCTGACAATTTGCCCCTGGGCGGCTAGTAACTGGGTTAAAATTTCGTTTTCGCTTTTAGTTAAGCGATGGGAAATTGGTTGGTTTGCCGTCATAATTTGCCCTTCGTTTAAGGAAAAAACTGGTTCATCCACGTAGCCCAGTTTTTTAAAGTAAGCCTTGGAATCTGCCACGTATTTAGAAACTTCTTTAGCCCTTACTCCCACAAGAGTGGGTTTATAATTTGGAAATAAAACAGAGAGGGTAGACGATGTAATTAAGTTATCAACAAAGCTTTCTGACTCTTCCCAAGTGTAACCATCTTCGTAGTGTTTTTGGCGAAAAGCGCCGGATAAAATTGCTTCAGCAACGTCTCCCGGCGAACTTTCAAAATGCACCCAGGCGTGGTCGCGGGTAAAGGAACTTAATCGGTCGTAGCGGGTAACCCAAATCTCAAAAGTTTTCAGATTAAAAAAGTAATCTGGAAAATTTGTTAAACAAAACTTCCAAAAGTTTCTTTCTACTTTTTGCCATTTGCTTTCTAATTTTTTTGTATTGGGTAGAGGATCGGGCAAAGAAATCTGGGGAGTAATGCCTAGCGGCATGGAAACGAAATTTAAATTTTTGGCCAGTTGTTTTGCCTGGCCCCAAAAAGTTTTTGAATAATTTAGGTTTGGAAAATAGATTTCCCGTCCGGAGAAATTGAGAGCGTCGTAGGGCAAAAGCAAAAAACCCTTTTTTTGCCAAAATCGGTTGACAATATGAATAGCAATTTGTAAAAGTCTTTGCTTTTCCGTTTCCTGTGTCGCAACAAAAGTTACCTCCGGATAGACCATGGTTAAATTATACTACAGGTTATTAGATTTTTCCCTTTTAGCTTCAAATAGGGGTGTCAAGATAAATTTTGGTATCGTTTTAGACTTTAACCATGTCGATTGACAGAATTGTGGCTCAAGGTGTTAAAGAAGAGTTAAAAAAACCGAAGACAATACAGGGGCGACTCCCAATTAGCGCTGTTGTGTGGCGGGATTTAGCTGAAGAGGCGGCCCGGAGTCTTCTGGCGAAAGCTCGTCATGTACACGACGAAACCGGTTTACTTTATTTCGCTGCTCGGATGCGAAGAAGATGAGAATATCTAAAAATCGTGTCGTATGGCGAAAATGCTAATTATTGTTAACAACAACCACTCTCCTCGGGTTACTTTTGAGGGGAATTGTCTGGGGGAGAATGGTTTAAGAGAGGAGTTGGTCAATCGCCAGTGCGGTTTGTGGACAAGGGATAATGCGGATTTTGACGAGGTGGTTTTTTTGGTCGCTGAGCATGCTCGAAGAACTGGTCACGATGTAAGATTGACGATTAATGGTTCGGCCAGACTTCCAGAAGTGCGTGATCACATTACTGGTTGGGGTGGGATGACGCAGGTCGGGGAAGTTCAGTGGCGTAAGGTGAGAGATTTAGAGAAAGGCGAATAAATATCTTGTGTCTGTCGTTGATTTAGCTAGTACCTTGCAATCGACGATCGCATTGTGTAACATCCTAGCTAAATGAAGAAACTATTGCGACCAAAGGACGCGTTGCTTCTTGGTTTAGCGGGGGTTTTGGATATTTACGAAGATTTTAAAGATC
>Ga0233422_10001109_pt1 | contig 12314 bp, 13 predicted proteins | sample Watercolumn_Mata_2_FD_182724 | JGI IMG/M metagenome (GOLD analysis project Ga0233422, IMG submission 182724) | Freshwater microbial communities from Lake Matano, South Sulawesi, Indonesia - Watercolumn_Matano_2014_110_MG | ecosystem: Environmental > Aquatic > Freshwater > Lake | place...
AAGCGCTAATGCCAAGAGCTTATGGCCGAGACATATCCCGAAAGTCGGTTTCTTTCCGAGAAGCTTTTTAATGTTCTCGATGGCGTAGGTTACCGCCGCCGGATCGCCAGGTCCGTTTGAAAGAAAAATTCCATCCGGATTTGACTTGAGCAATTCTTCTACCGGTGTTCGCGCAGGAAAGACAGTCAGGTTGCATCCGTATGACGTAAGCCGACGTAGAATATTCTGTTTAACTCCGAAATCGTATACCGCAACGTTCCATTTCTTACTGATAGTTTTCTGAGGTGCGAGTTTGAAAGGTGTCTTGTCTACATCGTTCCATTCATATAAACTCGATGTCGTGACTCGACTTGCTAAATCGAGACCAGCCATTTGCGGCGATTTCTTTACCTTCTTCAGGAGACTTTCATCATTCAAATCTTCGGTCGAAATAATTCCGCGCATCGCACCTACGGAACGAATCATCTTCGTTAGCATGCGCGTATCGAGTCCTTGAATACCGATAATGTTGAACTTTGCCAACCAGGTGCCAAGACTTTCTACTGAGCGAAAGTTGCTTGGAAATTCACTGTACTCTTTTACAACAAATCCGGCTACCTGAGGTTTTATCGATTCGAGATCATCTGGATTTACGCCATAATTACCAATGAGGGGGTAGGTCATTGTTACTATTTGACCTGCGTATGAAGGATCCGTTAGGATCTCTTGGTAGCCAGTAAGACTGGTATTAAACACTACTTCACCGGTTGTTTCGCCATTTGCGCCGAACGACTCTCCAGTGAAAATTGTACCATTCTCGAGGACAAGTTTAGCTTTCATATTGACGGTAAGATAAGAAGAAATGACAGGCGATGCAATGGAACGCAAAATCAATTCAATTTTAAGAATTTCAATTCTAAGCACTCTTACTTGACGAGTGCTTACCTTGACAAAGGAGCGTTTAATGGTTAATTTTGTATACAATAACTTTTTTTGGTATGAACGAAATATCTGAAAAATCTAAAACATTGACTGACAGAGAGCAGAGTATTCTGCATCATGTCGTTTATAATTATATACAAACCGCTATACCAGTCGGATCAAGATATATTTCAAAACACTTCGGAACCGGTCTGAGCCCAGCTTCCATCAGAAATGTAATGGCGGATCTTGAAGAATCAGGATTGTTATCACATCCGCATACATCAGCTGGTAGAATTCCGACTGACCAAGGGTATAGGTTTTATATAGATTACCTGATGGAAGTTCAGCAGTTAGGTGATAGCGAAAAATTACGCATTCAACAGCATTTGGAGCAAGTAAACAATGCAGATGAATTATTACGTGAAACATCGAAATTACTTGGGAAAATTTCACATCATTTGAGTATTGTATCCTCTCCTCATCTAAGTAGCGGTGTTTTTGAAAAAATTGAATTAGTTCCCATAGCTACATCGAAAATGCTTATAGTAATCTCGATCCGTAGTGGAATTGTACGCACGATTATGATGGAAATAGGTGCTGAAATACGGCGAGAACATCTTGAACACATTAGTCGGTTGCTGAACGAACGTCTTGCCGGATTGACCCTCAAAGAAATTCGAGATTCTTTTATGGATCGGATCCGGGATGTGCAAGATGAAAAGACGGGTTTGATTCGATTGTTCGTTGAATCTGTCGATCAGCTATTTACCGATACGAAAGAACGGGAAAAGGTTCACATTGGTGGAACTAAAAATATAATCGAACAGCCCGAATTCATTGATCCTAAAAATTTTCGTTCTGTTATTGAACTTATCGAAAATGAGGACATTATAGTACACCTATTAGAAAAACACGATGAACTGCAAAAAGGATTCGTTGTAACCATCGGATCGGAAAATAAGGAAGAGTCCACAAAAGAATATAGTTTTGTCACAGCTACTTATGATGTTTCTGGAGTAACAGGACGAGTGGGGATTATTGGACCTACCCGGATGAATTATGGAAAATTAATTCCACTTGTTGATTATGTTGCACAAACAATTGCCAAGATGTTAAGCACTTAAAATGATATCGACTATGTTTCGATGGAACAGGTTTAGGAAAATGGAAGAAAAGAAGTCAGATAATAAATCAAACGGAACACCCGAAGAAATTAAACAGGAGACACCACCGCCTGAATTGCCAGAGGTAACAGAATCGGCGCTGCAGCTTGAAGAACTTCAAAAGCAGGTCGATCAGTATAAAGATTTGCTCTTACGAAAAGCTGCGGAGTTTGATAATTTCAAGCGACGTGCCGAGAACGATGCTTCTAATATTTTAAAGTATGCAACGGAAACATTAATAGATGACCTTCTACCTGTTGTGGATGATTTTGAGCGATCGTTAAAACATAGCAAAGAGAGTACGGATTATGATGCATTGGTAAAAGGGATAGAGCTCATCTTTCAAAAGCTTTCCAAGGTTCTAGAGATGCGTGGTGTGAAACCATTTGAGACGGTGGGAAAGGAATTCAATGTCGATTACCACGATGCATTAATGCAAATTCCACGGAAGGATTTACCACCTCACACTGTATTAGAAGAAGTAGAAAAGGGATATATGTTGAACGATAAAGTAATCCGTCATGCGAAAGTTATCGTATCAAGTTCACCTGCAGACGAGCAGACCGAATCAACCACCAGCACTTCAGGAAAGTAAATCACGTATATGGCAAAAAGAGATTTTTATGAAGTTCTGGGGATAGGTCGAAACGCTTCAGCAGATGAAATAAAAAAAGCGTATCGCCAGATGGCAATGAAGTATCATCCCGATCGAAACGCAGGTAATAAAGATGCCGAAGAAAAATTCAAAGAAGCTGCAGAAGCATATGAAGTGCTCAGTGATCCGGAAAAGAAGCAACGATACGATCAATTTGGTCATGAAGGTTTGCGGGGAACAAACTATCGCGATTTTACCGATATCAATGACATCTTTAGTACATTCGGTGATATTTTTTCTGGTGGATTTGGTGGATCAATTTTCGATGAGGTTTTTGGAGGTGGTCAGCGTGGTGGTAGACGTCGTTCGTCTTCACACCAAGGCCAACCAGGATCTGATTTGCGTGTTCGTATTTCATTAACACTCGAAGAAATTGCAACTGGTATAGAAAAGAAAATCAAGGTGAAGCGTCAAAAGAAGTGCGACGTCTGCAGTGGAAGTGGGGCAAAATCATCGGGTGGAAAGACTGCATGTCCACAATGCGGTGGAAGTGGTGAGCTACGTCAGGTATCGCGCTCTATGTTTGGACAATTTGTGAATATCACTACTTGCCCGAATTGTGAAGGAGAAGGGCGAATAATTAAAGATCCTTGTTCTACGTGTCATGGTGAAGGTCGTGTCCAAGGAGAATCTACTATCAAAGTTAATGTCCCTGCTGGAGTGACTGAGGGGAATTATATTCCATTAGAAGGCCAAGGAAATGCCGGACGACGAGGTGGGCATGCTGGTGACCTCCTTGTAGTGATAGAAGAGGAGGCGCATGAAAATTTTAAGCGCAATGGTGATGATATTATTTATGAACTCTGGATTAGTTATCCAACTGCATCATTGGGTGGTGAAGTTGAGATTCCAACGCTGACTGGCAAAGCAAAATTGACGATTGATTCTGGGACGCCTTCCGGGCGACTCCTACGTATGCGAGAGCGAGGTATTCCACATCTCAATAGCTATGGAAGGGGTGATGAACTGGTAAGGGTAAATATCTGGATTCCAACGAAATTAAACGCAAAAGAGAAGGAATTACTTCGTACGCTTTCAAGCTGCGAGCATGTCAATCCAAGTGAAGAAGATAAGCGCACGAGCGATAGGTCTTTTTTTGAGAAAGTAAAAGACGTGTTTTCCTGATGTTATATGCTAAAACGTTTAGTTGAATGGCTGGCATTGACAAAGACGGAACGGAATGTTATTCTGTTCCTTACGAGTACAATGTTAGCAGGTGCAGGTATACGGTTATATCAGATAACATTTCAATCAGCACCACAATTTGATTATCGTTTGTCGGATAGTACATTTGCAGCCTTGAGTAATTTTGATGAAGAATCCATTGCTGACTCGACAAATCAAAAAGGGGAAGAAATAAAGAGGAAATTGAATATCAATACTGCAACTAAACAGCAATTGATAGACTTACCTGGTATCGGAGATGTGATGGCTGAGCGTATTATCAAATTTCGAATGGAAAACGGGATGTTTACTTCGCCTAAAGATCTTCGAGCAATTAAAGGGATGAGTAAAAAGAAATTGGAACAACTTGAACCATTGATCACCACTCAATAGCCACTACGTATCGAGAGATTGTTCACATGAAATCAAACCGTTATGTCGGTGTTTCGTTTCTCAAGGGGAAAATTCAACTTGCAGAGGTTGAGCATAAGAAGAATGTTACCGTCACGATTCTTGCCGAAAGCGATATCACATTAGATTTTGCTCAGGTAGGTGCCAGTCTTACTGCTGATCATCCTCAGCTTGAGACCTTTATTTTGGAATTGCGTGATCTGCTAAAAAAACAAAAGGTATCAGCAGAATATATTTCATTTGCTCTGCCGCCTGATCCGGTATTTATAAATATTATTCCTATTGATCCATCACTCACAGGTAAAGATCTAGCTCATTATCTTCAATGGGAGGTTGATCAATATTTTCCTCAGGCGTCTGTAAAAGAGTTTATTATCGATTCTCATGGTTTACCACATGAAAATAAGCTTGCCCAACAGACTTTTATGGTTGCAGTTCGACGTGGAATGGCTGCGTTTTTACAGGAGACTGTTATTGGCTTAAAAATGAAACTTAATATTATCGATGTTGATCAATTCAGCACAGAAAAAACATTAATCACAAATTATCCGGAAATTCTCGAACACGATATTGTGCTATTTGGCTTACGTACTGGTGGGATGGATGCAAGTCTTATTCATAATGGGCAAATGACCGACTATCGTGCTTTCCAATACAATGGTGATGCAGATCCGGTTAAACGTATCCAGGAATATTTAAAATATTTGAAGCAGAAGGAAAACAGTTCTCCAGCCGCGTTACTTCTGCATGGGATTGCAGTTCCACAGGATCTCGTTGTTTCCCTTCGTTCAGCAACCGGTATAAAACAGACACTTGCAATGAATGCATTTCGAAAAATTCAAGCATCAGAAAAATTACACCAGCCGTTTATTAAAGAGAGCTATCGTTTCGCTTCAGCAATCGGTCTAGCATTACGTACAAAATGAGAATCATTGCAGGTGATTTCCGGGGTCGAACTATTGAATCGGTCGATGACCTATCAATTCGTCCGACAACGGATCGCGCAAAACAAACGATCTTTGACATACTATCCAATCGCATTAAATTTGAAGGTCTGAATGTCCTAGACCTTTTTGCTGGAAGTGGGAGTTTAGGTCTGGAAGCGATTAGTCGTGGAGTGAATAGCGTTACATTTATCGAGAAATCTCGAAAGTCGCTTAATGTTCTTGAAAAGAATATTGTGAAGCTTGGATGTGAGTCACGATGCACAATATTGCAGGCAGATGTTTTTTGGTACCTCAAGAATGCAAAACAAAGTTTTGAACTGGTTTTTGCTGATCCTCCATACGCCCTTGAAAACATTGGTGCGTTACCAAACTCGATTTATGATAATGGGATCGTACAAAACGGCGTATATGTGGTGATGGAGCATAACCGTAAATCGGTCATCGATGTAGACGAGCATAAGTATATAATGGTACAAAAACCATTCGGTCAAACAACAGTACTAATTCTCCAGGCGATTATTCCAATTTTGTCAGATGGGAAATAAAATGAAAATTGCTATCTATCCTGGATCATTCGATCCTGTTACTAATGGTCACCTTGATATTCTTGAACGTGCATTGAAATTATTTGATAAGGTGATTATCACTATTGCGCATAACGCTTCAAAGAATCCGTTGTTTACAGAAGAGGAGCGCCTTTTGCTTCTACGTGAAGCTACAAAGAAATATTCAAACGTTGAAGTTGATTCATTCGAAGGATTGTTGGTTGACTATGTGAAAAAGCGAAAAGCAACTGCAGTAGTTCGTGGATTACGGGCAATGACAGACTTTGAATACGAACTGCAACTTGCATTAATGAACCGGAAGTTAGAAGAATCGATGGAAACGGTATTCCTAATGCCTAATGAAAAATATACATATTTAAGCTCGAATGTTGTCCGTGAAATTGCGCGTCTTGGGGGAGATGTCAGCAAATTTGTTCCTCCCGTTGTTTTAAAAGCACTTCGAAACAAACACGGCGCTTAAATATCAAAACTTGTCTAATGCTTCAATTGGTATAGAAAGACGATTGCTTGATTACTTTTGATGTCGTCGAAAAAGCATTCGTCAGCAATAGCTTGATATAAATCTAAATATGAAACATGGAGAAGTTTACAACTTTACGATAGGCAACCGAACAGTGAATGTACTGCCTTTACCTACACTACTTTTTACTTCGATAGAACCTTCGTGTGCTTCTGCTATCCATTTAGCGATAGAGAGTCCAAGTCCGCTACCACCAACATCGTTTTGTGTATCTGTTTTCCGTTCTACTCGATAAAAGCGATCGAATATTTTTTCTAGTTCTTTACGTGGGATTCCAATACCATTATCTTTCACGGCAATCGTTGCATGTTCGTTGGTTTTTGATAATGAGAGGACAACTTGTCCTCGAATGCGTGTGTATTTTATTGCATTTTCAATTAGGTTCAAAAACAACTGTTTCAGGCGGGCCACATCGGCAATGATTTCGATCGATGCTGTTTGTTCTAATTTTACCTTGATCCTTTTTGGTTCCGCAAGAATTTTTGCTTCCTCAATAATTTGAGTAATAAACTCATCGAGGGAAACAGGTTGCATATCAAAAACGAGTCGGCCTGTATCAGATTTCACAAGTATCATCAAACTCTCAACGATTGAAGAAAGGCGAATAAGTTCATCGTAAATGCTAATAAGCAGTTCACGAGCTTGTTTTGACATCCGCTGATTTCGAAGAGCCACCTCTATTTCACCGCGCATAATTGTTAAGGGTGTACGCAACTCGTGTGAAGCATCTGCCGAAAATTGTTGGATCTGTACAAATGATGCCTGCAACCTATTAATCATATCATTGAATTGTTCGGTGAGCCGTCCTAGTTCATCGTCAACATGATGGGTTGGAAGTCGGCGAGAAAGATTTTGTACGGTAATTTCCTTCGCAGTTTTTGTGAGTGCATCAACTGGCTTTAATGAAGTGTGTGCAAGAAACCAACCACCGATGATGGAGATTAGAAGTGCCAGTGGTGTAATAAAAATAAAGTTAAAGAAGATATTGTCTACTGCTTCGTAAACCGGTTTAAGTGGATATGCTACATAAATTTTTACATAATCGTTTTGCATTAATGCCAGTCTGATCTCTTCATCGTCGGGGCCAGTTGTACTAACAACATTTATCCATTTATAAGGGATATCGCTAAAAATAATTTTGTGACCACGTAGACTTTGGGATCGATATAACAAATCTCCGTTTCGATCGAGAATTTGAATATAATGCCTGCGAGGACTTAGAAGTGTATGCTGATATATTTGATTCCACATTTCATCGATTTCTGTACGACGGGTTATGCTTGTATCGGTGTCAACTTCCAGCGATTCTTCTTGTTGAGCAACACTTCGTTTGAGTTCCTGTAATTCTTTAAGCGCGGCTCGCTTGAGTTTGACCTTCTTAGCCTTCGGTTCAATAAATTCATTAACCCAAGTTACTTCATTCCTGAGTGACAAATCGAGGTTGTCGATCATTGTCGATCGTGAAACGAAGTATACGGCAATACCTGATCCAAGAAGTGTGACACCAAGAATTGTTGCATACCATAATGAAAGTTTTGTACGGATCGAATGCAGTAGTGTCATACGGATTTGAGTGTCGAGAAATATTAAACAGATTTAAATGTGATTTTCTTATCTGAAAGGTAATAACCTTTTCCGCGCTCCGTTTGTATCAGTTTCGTGGAAAAATCGGAATCAATTTTTTTACGAAGATGATTGACATAAACATCGACGACATTTGTCCCTGGATCAAAATTATATCCCCAGATTTCTTTCGAAAGTTCTTGTCGGGTTATAAGTTTTCCGCGATTTCGCATAAAATACTCTATTAATGCGTACTCTCGCACCGTAAGTTCAATTGCATTCCCCGAGCGTATAGCTTTGTGGGCGATTGTATCTAGAGTCAGATCTCCATACTTCAGTTTGGTTTTCACAGCCCCACGACGCATGAGTGAGCGCAATCTGGCAAGAAGTTCATGGAAAACAAATGGTTTTGTAAGGTAATCATCTGCACCCTGATCTAATCCACCCACGATATCTTCAGTTGAACTACGTGCAGTGAGCATCAGAATTGGTGTGCGAATCTCATCTTTACGCAGATCGCGTAGGACTTCAAATCCATCTTTTTTAGGCAACAGTACATCAAGAAGAATAATGTCATAATTTTCGCTGCGTGCCAGCTTCTCTCCGGTCTTTCCATCGGCAGCTATTTCGACCTCATACCCTTCAGCCTCTAATCCTTTTTTCAGAAAGCGGGCAACTTTCTGCTCGTCTTCAACGACAAGGATACGCATAGCTCTTCCTCTTGTGGTGGAGTGATTTTCCTTCTTTCAAAAAGAAGTTACTCGATTATCATAACAGTGTCAAATCAGTGATAGCATTCGTTTAATTATTACACATCGATTGTTCAAAATGGAGTTATTCAATCTTTGAAACACGCACATTTTTTCCTATATTTTTTCCGATGCGTTTGATTGCTTGCCAAGGATATTACTGACATGAAAAGAATACTGTTAATCTGTACAATGATGTTTTTCTTTGAAGGTTGCATACAAAATCTTGCTTTACGCTCAATGAGTGGAATTCTTGAAAACGGATTAATTGCATTCAATGAAGAATCTGATCTTCAACTTGCTCATGAGGCGCTTGGAAGTAATCTCAAACTCATTGAAGCTTTAATTAAAAGTGATCCAGAGAATGAAAAGTTTCTGACGTTTGCCGCACAGGGATATAATTCATACGCCTTAGCATTTTGTGAGGACGATAGTGTTGAGCGTGCCCGTGTTTTCTACCTTCGTGGAAAAGATTATGGAATGCGCGTCTTAATGAAGAATAAACAGTTCAAAGAGACTTTGAATAACGGTCTTGATGAATTTCGCCAAGCGATTAATACATTTTCTATCAAAGATATTCCAGCACTTTTTTGGACTGCATTTAGCTGGGGCAGCTATATCAATATAACTCGAACCGATGTCGAAGGTTTAGCAGACTTAAGCAAAGTGAGGGCGATGATAGAATTTATTGCAGAAAAGGATCCAAATTTCTATTATGGTGGTGCATATCTCTTTCTGGGTACGTTAGAAGCTGGCACACCAAAGATGTTGGGAGGGCAGCCTGAAAAGGCAAAGGAATATTTTGATAAATGTATGTCGATTAATGGAGGTAAATTTCTTCTGACTCAACTCTATTTTGCTAAAATGTATGCTGTTCAAATACAAGATCGAGAATTATTTGAATCTACCTTGATGCAAATACTTGATGCTCCAATCGATTTATTTCCTGAGGCTCGACTAGCAAATATTGTTGCGAAGCAGAAGGCGCAAAGACTACTCGCTCGGGTGGATGATCTTTTCTAAGTCTTGTTTAATAAAGGAAAACGAATGAAATCTATTGCATTAATAATTTTAGTGTTGATAAGTGTCTTGTTTACGATTTGTTTTAGTCAACAATACACAATAAAGTTTGCATCAATTTCACCAGAAGGCACAACTTGGATGAATGTGATGCATGAATATGATAATGTGGTCCAGAGAGAAAGTGGTGGACGCGTAAAATTCAAAATGTACCCCGGTATGGTGCAGGGTGATGAGAAGACTGTGGTGCGTAAGATATCGATTGGACAATTGCATGCTGCAGGATTTACGGGTGTAGGTCTTGGTGAAATTGCTCCAAAAATTCGTCTCTTAGATGCACCTTTTCTTATCCAAACAGATGATGAAGCGGAAAATCTTTACGAAAAATTTGATACTGAGATTCGTGAGGCATTCCGTGCAAATGGATACGAATTACTTGGATTGGTGGAAATAGGATTTGTTTATGTGTTCAGTAAAACTCCAATAACGCAACCATCGGATATTAAGCAACAAAAAATGTGGGTATGGGAAGGTGATCCCGTCGCAGAAACTGCATTTGCAGCAATAGGTCTTAAGCCTATACCACTTTCTATTGATAATGTGCATACTTCCCTACAAACAGGACTTATTAATGCGTTTTATACAACTCCTTATGCAGGTGTTTCTTTGCAATGGTACACACAGGCAAAATATGTTGTTGATTTCCCTTTAACATGCTCAACTGGTGCGATCGTAATTTCGAAAAAATTCTTTGATAATCTACCTACCGATTTACAAGAAATTCTTATTCGTAATGGAAAAATTTATATGAAAAAACTCTCTGAATTGGGACGCAGGGATAATCAAAATTCACTCGCCGAGCTTAAGAAACGTAATTTAACTTTTACCAAGGCAGATGAACATGGTGTGAAAGAGTATGTAGAAACAGGAACTCGTGCGCGAAGGATGTTGATTGGAAAACTCTATGATGAATCTTTCTTGGTGCGTGTAGAGAAAGAAGTGGCGGATTATAGAAAGAATCGAAAATCAAAATGAAAATCATTAAAGCAATTGATGCTATTCTCAATAAAGTAGAGAGTGCGCTTTTAATCTTCATGCTGGCTACTATGGTTATTGTTGCATTTGGGCAAGTTATGCTTCGAAATGTATTTCATACGGGTATTTCAGGTGCCGATATTTTGTTACGACATCTAGTGCTCTGGATTGGTTTTCTTGGTGCGGCGATCGCAACTAGCGAAGAACGCCATATCAATATCGATGCACTACGTCGATTTCTTTCTCCCCGCATTCGATCTGCTGTCGATGTTCTTACAGATATTTTTGCCGCAATAATCTGCTACTTTTTGATGAATGCTGCGCTTACATTTGTCAAAAATGAATTATTAGATAATCGAATGGTCTATCAGAATATTCCTGCCTGGTATGTTCAGGTAATTATTCCTATTGGATTCGGTTTGCTTGTAATCCATTTTATTCTTCGTGCAATCATTCGTGCGCAGAGTGCCCTAACAAAAGGCGGTACAGAATGAGTATTTGGTTGATTTTGGGGCTACTACTTTTCGCTTTTTTTGGAGCACCTCTATTTACAATAATTGGTGCCATTGGTTTATTAGCATTCAACTCCGCCGGTATAGACACTTCAGCTCTGATTATCGATCTGTATAGTAAAATTGCCGATCAACCGATGCTTATTGCTATACCACTGTTTACATTCGCAGGATATCTGTTAGCGGAAAGTAAATCTCCAAAGCGATTAGTTGATTTAGCTGAAGCATTGTTTGGATGGATGCCGGCAGGTTTAGCAATCGTAGCGTTATTCTCATGTGCAATTTTTACGGCTTTTACCGGTGCGTCGGGTGTAACAATAGTTGCGCTTGGTGGGCTTCTCTACCCAATTCTTCTAAAGCAGAAATATCCTGAGCAATTCTCACTTGGTCTTGTTACTGCATCTGGTAGTATCGGTTTGCTTTTCCCACCGAGTTTACCCATTATTCTCTTTGGATTCGTTGCTGGTGTTAGTATCAGTAAATTATTTGTTGCCGGATTGATACCCGGAATTATACTGATTCTTTTTTTATGTGTATATAGCTGGAGAGTTAGCGCAAAATCACATGTTCCAAGGATTCCATTCGAGTGGAAAAAAGTTTGGATTGCTTTACGTGCTGAAATCTGGGAGATCCCTCTGCCATTCATCGTAATTGGTGGAATCTATGGTGGATTTTTCACAGCAACTGAAGCTGCTGCAATAACTGCATTTTATGCATTTGTCGTAGAAGTTTTTATATATCGTGATCTTCATATTTTGAAGGATATACCAAAAGTAATGAGAAAAAGTATGTTACTAGTGGGAGCAATTCTCATGATTTTGGGCTGTGCGTTGGGATTAATGAACTATTTGATTGACGAACAAGTACCTCAGAAGATTTTTGAAATTGTTCAAGCTCAGGTTACATGAACTTACTTGTAACCTGAGCTTGAACAATTTCAAGTACCTCAGAAGATTTTTGAAATTGTTCAAGCTCAGGTTACAAGTAAGTTCATGTTTCTCCTCATTCTCAATATTTTCCTTATCATTATTGGTATGATGATGGAAATATTCTCGGCGATCGTTTCAGTGCCACTTATTCTTCAGATTGCACAACAGTTCAATATT
>Ga0233422_10001112_pt1 | contig 12303 bp, 19 predicted proteins | sample Watercolumn_Mata_2_FD_182724 | JGI IMG/M metagenome (GOLD analysis project Ga0233422, IMG submission 182724) | Freshwater microbial communities from Lake Matano, South Sulawesi, Indonesia - Watercolumn_Matano_2014_110_MG | ecosystem: Environmental > Aquatic > Freshwater > Lake | place...
ATGGTCACCTGTTCCTTTCGTGCCCGTCCCGCGTTCCGGATACGTGTCAGCATGTCGGCTATGGGGTCAGTCATGCTCATCTCAAAGGTCTCCTACCAACTCGATTTGACCATGCCCGGGACGTTCCCTTTCAGGGCTTCGTTTCTCAGACAGATCCGGCACAGCTTGAATTTCCGATAGTAAGCCCGAGGTCGGCCACAGAGTTCACAGCGATTGTAGTTCCTTACCGCGAATTTCTGACTTCTGCGGGCTTTGACGATCAACGATTTCTTGGCCATTCTTCCTCCCGTCGGTGCAGGCGACCTATTTCCTGAACGGCATCCCCAAAAATGCCAACAATTCTCTGGCTTCTTCGTCAGTCTTGGCCGATGTGACCACGGTCACGTTCATGCCCCGGATCTTGTCGATCTTGTCGTAATCGATCTCCGGGAAGATGATCTGCTCTCGTATCCCCATCGAGAAGCTGCCCCTGCCATCGAAGCCGCGGGGATTGATTCCACGGAAATCCCTGACTCTGGGCAAAGCAACATTGATGAGCTTGTCCAGGAAGTGGTACATGGTGTCTCGTCGCAGGGTGACCTTGCATCCGATCGCCATGCCTTCCCTGAGCTTGAAGGAAGCGATTGATTTCCGGGCCTTGCGCACCACCGGCTTCTGACCGGTGATCAGCGCGATTTCTTCCTGGGCGTTTTCCAGAGCCTTTGGGTTCTGTATGGCTTCTCCGAGGCCCATGTTCACGACGACCTTTTTCACGACGGGGACCTGCATCCGGTTCCGGTACTTGAACCGATCCATCAAGGCGGGAACCACTGCCTCTTCGTAGTATGCTTTCAGCCGCGAAGCCATTGCGAGTGTCCTTCTAGCTGTCGATCAGCTCGTTGCACTTCTTACAGTACCGGGACCGGGTACCGTCATCGAGGACCCTGATCCCTGATTTTGCCGGTTTGGAGCACTTGGGGCAAACTAACATCAGCTTGGAAAGCTTTATGGGCGCCTCTTTCTCGATAATGCCACCCTGCTGTCCCACTTTGCCGCCTGAGCGCGAGTGACGCTTGACGAAATTCAGCCGCTCCACCAGGGCAGCGTCCTTCTCGAGCAAGAGTTTGAGCACCTTGCCCTGCCTGCCCTTTTCCTTGCCCGAGAGGACCTTCACCGTGTCATTCTTCTTCACATGAGCCATCTCAGAGCACCTCCGGGGCCAGGGAGACGATCTTCATGAATTTCTTCGCTCTCAACTCTCGTGCCACCGGACCGAAGATGCGGGTCCCGATGGGCTCGAGCTGGTTATTGATTAACACTGCGGAATTGTCATCAAAGCGGATGTACGAACCGTCAGGACGTCTGACAGCCCTGCGGGTCCGAACGATCACCGCTTTGTGAACCTCTCCCTTTTTCACCTTGGAATTGGGAATGGCCTCTTTTACCGACACCACCACCACGTCGCCTACGCTTGCATACTTGCGCCTGGTACCGCCAAGGACTTTGATACAGTACAGCTCCTTGGCCCCCGAATTGTCGGCCACTGCCATCCGCGTCTGCTGTTGAATCACAAGGCACCTCCAGGCAGCGCCGCCTCCTTGACCACCTTACGCACACGCCAATTCTTATGGCGACTCAGTGGCCGGGTCTCCACGATCATCACCTCGTCCCCGACGTGACACTTGTTTTCTTCATCGTGGGCCATGAACCGCTTTCTTCTTCGAACGTACTTCTTGTACACGGGGTGCATCACCGTGCGGGTCACTTCCACGACAACGGTCTTGTCCATCTTGTCGCTCACCACCACGCCAGTACGGACCTTGCGCTGTCTCTTTTTGGCGGAGGAGTTGGTCATGAAGCCCCTTCCTTTTCTCTCATGATGGTCTTGATGCGAGCGATGATCCTTCGGAGCTCCTTAAGACGATGCGTCTTTGCCAGTTGGCCCGTCGCATGCCCGAAGCGTAGCTTGAACTCCTCTTGAAGAAACTCTCGCTCTTTGATCCCCAGTTCTACCAACGTGAGTTGTCTGAGCTCCTGCGTTTTCATAGCAGTTCCTCACGCATCACAAACCGGGACCTGATAGGGAGCTTCCTTGCTGCCAGACGGAACGCTTCCCGGGCTACCTCCTCGGAAACGCCTTCCATCTCGTACATGATCTTGCCGGGCTTCACCACAGCCACCCATTCTTCAGGCGATCCCTTGCCTTTGCCCATGCGGGTCTCGGCAGGTTTCTTGGTGATCGGCTTGTCCGGAAACAGGCGGATCCAGATCTTGCCGCCCCTCTTGACATGACGGGTCATCGCGATTCGACCCGCTTCTATCTGACGGGCCGTTATCCACCCGCAGTTCATCGCCATCAGGCCGTAATCACCGAAGGAGACACGGGTACCTCTGAGAGGAGCGCCTCTCATGCGTCCCTTCTGCCTCTTCCTGTACTTAACTTTCTTAGGCGCGAGCATTTCAACTCTCCGGTTGAGTATCCTTGATTATCTCACCTTTGAAGATCCACACCTTGATCCCTATCACACCGTAGGTCGTAGAGGCCTCCGCGAATCCGTAGTCAATGTCGGCTCTCAGGGTCTGCAACGGGACTCGTCCCTCACGGTACCATTCCCTTCGGGCCATCTCCGCTCCACCCAGCCGGCCCGCCGTTGCGATCCTGATGCCCTTGGCGCCGGATTTCAGGGCGCTGGAGACTGACTTCTTCATGGCCCTTCTAAACGCGATCCGCCGCTCCAGTTGCTGGGCCACGTTCTCGGCGACCAGCTGAGCTTCGATCTCCGGCCTCCGGATCTCTTTGATGTCCACAATGACCTCTTTGTCGGTCATTTTGAGGACTTCACGGCGAAGCTTCTCAATTTCGCTACCCTTGGGGCCGATGACAATACCAGGACGTGCGGTGTGAATGACAAGCTTGATCTTCCCGGCTGCTCGTTCTATACCGATCCTCGAGATGCTGGCCTGGCTAAGCTTTTCTTTCACGAATTCCCGCAGCTTGAAGTCCTCGATGAGAAAGTTGCCGAAGTCTCTCTCGGAGTACCAGCGAGAATCCCACGTGCGGGTTACTCCTAGCCGGAATCCGTGGGGATGTACCTTTTGGCCCAAAATGACCCTCCTCTGGGTAATGCTACGGTCGGATCACCTATGAACGACCTTGGGAGCCTACCGTGGAGTCCGAATCGCTCCCGAGGCGCCGGCTTCTACTCCTGTTCTTCCAGGGCGATGTGAATGTGGCTCGTCCGTTTTCGCACTCGTGAGGCCCTACCCATGGCGCGGGGGATCCAGCGCTTCAAGATAGGCCCTTCGTCCACCGTTATCGTGCTTATGTACAGCGCGTCCTCATCGACGCCGTGCGATCTGGTCGCATTTGCGATCGCCGACTGAAGCACCTTGCGGATCAGCGTCGCTCCCTTCTTGGGCGTGAATTGCAGGAGCGCCATTGCCGAGCCGGCCTTCTTGCCTCGCACCAAGTCGGCAACCAAGCGAGCCTTACGAGGCGAGATGTGCACGAATCTCAAGTCAGAGACCCACTCCATTACTTCCTCACCTTCTTGGTCTTCTTGTCGCCCGCGTGGCCGTAGAACGTACGAGTCGGAGAGAACTCGCCGAGCTTGTGCCCCACCATATTTTCCGTCACAAAGACGGGGATAAACTTCTTCCCATTGTGAACGGCAAAGGTCAGGCCGACCATCTCGGGAATTACCGTTGACCTTCTGGACCACGTCTGAATCACCTTGCGGGACCCTGTTTCCTGGGCAACGCTTACCTTTTTCAGGAGATGCTCGTCCACGAACGGACCCTTGCTGACCGAGCGAGGCATCGCTTCTATTTCCTCCTCTTGAGGATGTAACGGTCGGAACGTGTATTCTTCCTCGTCTTGTACCCTTTGGTCGGCACTCCCCATGGGGTTACGGGGTGACGTCCACCGGAGCTCTTGCCTTCTCCACCGCCATGCGGATGGTCTACCGGGTTCATTACCACGCCTCGGACACTCGGCCTGCGACCGAGACGCCTGTTCCGGCCCGCCTTTCCGATCGACACATTCTCGTGCTCGAGATTACCTACCTGGCCCACGGTGGCCCGGCAACGGTCCAGAACCATGCGAACCTCGCCGGAAGGCATCTTGATCTGGGCGTATCCTTTTTCCTTTGCCATCAGTTGTCCGTATCCACCGGCGGAACGGATCAACTGGCCCCCCTTGCCGATCTTCATCTCCACGTTGTGGACCGACGTGCCCAAGGGAATATTCTTCAACGGCAGGCAGTTACCCGGTTTGATGTCCGCTCCCTGGCCGGAGATAATCGTATCGCCAACTTTGAGCCCAACCGGCCACAAGATGTACCTCTTGTCCCCATCCGCGTACGTGACACGAGCCAGCCGCGCGCTGCGATTGGGATCGTACTCGATGGATGTGACCTTGCCGGGGACATCGTCCTTGTCCCTCTTGAAATCGATCGTCCGATAGAGTCGCTTATGGCCTCCGCCGTGGTGACGCACGGTCAGCCTGCCCAGATTGTTCCGGCCACTCTTCTTGCGTAATCCCTTCGAGAGGCGCTTCAACGGTTCTTCAGCAGTTATTTCGTCGAAGCTGTATCCCGTGCGGAATCGCATTCCCGGAGAAGTCGGCTTGTATTTTTTCATACCCATGAATCGCTACCTTGATCCACATTCCTGACTGAGATCCGCTTCCAGTTCCTTCCGAAATCGTTCATCTCAGACCGCGAGGACTATCCGGTGACCTCGCGCGGTTCCTAAACCCCTTCGAAGAATTCCACGCGGTGGCCTTCCTTCAACGTCACAATGGCCTTTTTCCAGCTCTTGCGTCGGCCCTGGGTTCGCCCAACTCGCTTCTTCTTGCCCAGTCTGTTCTGTGTGTGCACAGAGAGGACCGTGACCTTGAACACCTTCTCGACGGCTTTCTTGATTTCGCTCTTGTTGCTCCGCGGGTCCACTTCGAAGACGAGCTGGTTGTAGTCGTCCTTGATGCGGGTCCCTTTTTCCGTAACGACGGGCCTTCGGATTATCCGGTATTCGTCGTTCAGCATCAGCCCAACCTCTCGTGGATTCGGGGCACGGCGTCCTTGAGTATCACCAGGCGCTCGAAGCGCAGCACGTCGTAGACATTCAGCCCATCGCACGGAAGCGCCAGGTACCGATGGACATTGCGGGAGGATCGCTCCAGCATTTCATCCTTCTGTGCGGTAACAAACAGGACCTTACCTTGGTCGAGCCCGGTCTGTTTACAAATCTCGAGGAAATTCCGGGTCTTGGGCTGCTCCATCTCGATCTTGTCCAACACGGTCAGTTGGCTCTCTTTGAGCCTGGAGGTCAAGACCGACCTGAGCGCGGCTTGCCGCACCTTCTTGGGCAGAGATGTCGCATAGGAACGCGGGTGAGGCCCGAAGACGGTCCCGCCACCTCTCCAGACCGGGGATCTACTCGACCCGGCCCGCGCGCGACCTGTTCCCTTTTGACGCCACGGCTTTTTTCCACCGCCCCGGATGTCACCTCTGGTACGAGTAGAAGCCGTTCCTGCACGACGTTTCGCCAATTGCCACACAACCACTCGCTGAACCAGATGATCGCGGATATCCGCGTTAAAAACCTTGTCATCCAGTTCTATGGCGTCAACCTTTTCGCCCTTCTGGTTGATTACGTCCACCAAGGCCATCAGCGTTTCCTTATGAAGACTATCCCACCATTGGCCCCAGGTATGGGGCCTTTGAGAAGGATCACGTTCTCGTCGGCACGGACTTCGACCACTTCCACCCGTGGCGCTGTCACCTGGACTCCGCCCAGCCTTCCCGGCAAGCGCCGTCCCTTGAATACTCGGGAGGGTTGAGCACACTGGCCCACCGATCCGGGAATCCGGTGAGAACGAGACCCATGAGTCTCACGGCCGCCACCGAAGTTCCATCGCTTGATGACTCCGGCAAAGCCTTTGCCCTTGCTCGTGCCGACTACTTTGACCACGTCACCGACATTGAAAATGTCTGCTCGGATCTCCTGACCGAGGTCCAGGGAGTCCGCGTCCTCAGCTTCGAATTCCTTCAGGACACGAAACGGGCCGGTTCCCGCCTTTCGGAAATGACCCAGAAGAGGTTTGGTCACCAATTTCTCCCTGATCTCGCCGAATCCCAACTGAACTTTGGACCCCGCGGTCTTCTGGATGACCGTGCACGGCCCCAGCTCGACCACGGTCACGCCAATAGCATGCCCACCTTCAGCGAAGACCTGGGCCATCCCGAGTTTTCTGCCGATCATTCCCTGAACCATGTCCCGCTCCTCGAATTCTCGCCCGCTAGGCCTTGATCTCCACATCCACACCCGGAGACAGGTCCAGCTTCATCAGAGCGTCCAACGTTTGCTGCGTAGGCTCCAGGATGTCCAACAATCGCTTGTGTACCCTGATCTCAAACTGCTCCCTCGACTTCTTGTCGATGTGAGGAGACCGCAGCACCGTATACTTGTGTATCTTCGTCGGAAGAGGTATCGGCCCGGCGACCTTGGCCCCGGTCCGCCACGCGGTATCGACGATCTCCGACGCGGACTGATCCAGGAGCCTGTGATCGTAGGCCTTCAATCTGATCCTGATTTTCAGGTGTTGCACATCCATGAACCGAACCTCGTATCTAGACGTGAAGCTTCTCTACTCCAGTATTTCGGAGACGACGCCGGCGCCGACGGTACGGCCGCCTTCGCGGATCGCGAACCGGAGCTCCTTCTCCATCGCGATGGGGGTGATGAGCTGGGCCTCGAGGTCCACGTTGTCCCCCGGCATCACCATCTCCACCCCCTCGGGGAGCTGGATCACCCCGGTGACGTCGGTGGTCCGAAAGTAGAACTGGGGACGATACCCGTTGAAGAACGGCGTGTGGCGGCCACCCTCCTCCTTGGTCAGGATGTACGTCTTCGCCTTGAACTTCGTGTGCGGCGTGATCGAGCCCGGAGCGGCAACTACCTGGCCCCGCTCCACCTCGTCCCGCTTGATCCCCCGGAGCAACACCCCGATGTTGTCACCGGCCTCGCCCGTGTCCAACACCTTCCGGAACATCTCCACGCCCGTGCAGACCGTCTTGCGCGTCTCCCTGATCCCGACGATCTCCACCTCCTCGTTCACCTTCACCATCCCGCGCTCTACCCGGCCCGTCACCACCGTTCCGCGACCGGATATGCTAAATACGTCCTCGATCGGCATCAGGAACGGCTTGTCCTTGTCGCGCATCGGTACCGGTACGTACGCATCCACCGCTTCCATCAAGTCCAGTACGCATTTCGCATCCGGGTGCTTCGGGTCACCCGCCTCAAGGGCTTTGAGCGCACTGCCCCGAATGATCGGGATCTCATCCCCCGGAAACTCATACGAGCTCAATAACTCCCGAAGCTCCAACTCCACCAGTTCGATCAGCTCCGGATCGTCCACCATGTCCGTCTTGTTCAAAAACACCACGATGTACGGTACGCCCACCTGACGAGCCAAAAGAATGTGCTCCCGCGTCTGCGGCATCGGTCCGTCGTTCGCACCCACCACCAGGATCGCACCGTCCATCTGCGCAGCACCCGTGATCATGTTCTTGATGTAGTCCGCATGACCCGGACAATCCACGTGCGCATAGTGACGATTCTTCGTCTCATACTCCACGTGCGCCGTCGCTATCGTTATCCCCCGCTCCTTCTCCTCCGGCGCCTTGTCGATCTCCTCAAACGGCACATAGTGCGCCAGGCCCTCCTTCGACAACACCAGCGTGATCGCCGCAGTCAACGTCGTCTTCCCGTGATCGATGTGACCTATCGTCCCTACGTTCACGTGCGGCTTCTTCCGCTCAAACTTCGCCTTCGCCATGAGATCCTCCTAAAGGGATGAACCGTACCGCAGAGTTCTCATCAGATCCTGTTCCAGGTCACCTCAAACCGTCGTGTGCCTTGGTGTGGAAGCCGGCATGGAACCGGTGGAGCCCACGACCGGGATCGAACCGGTGAACCTCTTCCTTACCAAGGAAGTGCTCTACCTACTGAGCTACGTGGGCTTGAGCACAAGGTCGGTTCGTCCATGACGAGCGGGCCATTCCCTCTCGGGAGGCCCCGCCTTGCACGTCGTCCGGCTTGCCTTTCCGTTGTGTCAGATCCTTGGAGCGGGAAACGGGATTCGAACCCGCGACCCTCAACTTGGAAGGCTGACGCTCTACCAACTGAGCTATTCCCGCTCGAGTCTCCTGCGTTGTATGCCTCCGATCGGAGTTCTTGGTGGAGGGGGGAGGATTCGAACCTCCGAAGGCTGAGCCAACAGATTTACAGTCTGCCCCCTTTAGCCACTCGGGAACCCCTCCGTCCGTGGAGCTGGCGATGGGACTCGAACCCGCAACCTGCTGATTACAAATCAGCTGCTCTACCGGTTGAGCTACGCCAGCAGAGGCCGTCTCCATAAAACTATTTTTTTTACCAGGTTTTCGCGGAGCTGTCAAGAGCATTTTTTCCAGGTCACGACCTTTCATTTACTGGAGCGGGCTAGCGACTTCGGACCGTCATTCCCGCGGAAGCAGAAATCCAGTCCCGCGTCCCGCGGGATCCTTTAATTGCCTGGACCCCGGTTTTCGCCGGGGTGACGGAAACGGGGACTGTGGCTGAAAGGGGTGACCCCACGCTGATCCGCTACTTCTTCACTCACATCGCCCCATATACGATGCAGATCATCCCGGCAAGTAATAAGTTCCCGTCCAGCATGCCGTCGAACGAGAGCCGATCCACGAAATGACGTCCCCGGTAGATCCGATAACAGATGCCATACCCGACCGTGTTTACGACCAGCCAATATCCGGCTGCCGTGGTCCATCCTATCCATGAAGACGCAACAATGAGCACGGATAAGAAAACCAGCAACCAGACAAGGAGTCGCTCGCATCTGTTCGGACCGATGAGAATCGGGATCGTTTCTCTCCCGACAATCCGGTCACCCTGGATGTCCAGTAGGTCCGACAGGGCGGTCCGCCAGAACACCATGCCTGCGGCGAAAATAAACGACACCGCTACGCCCGACACGTTCAGCGTATGTTCGGACCCGACCACCGGCAACACCGCGGCAGCCATGGCCCAGCCCAACGCCACGAGGGGGGTCTTGGAACCGGGAATATCCTTCAGGCTGGTCCACTTCCTACGGCTTCGCCATATGTCCGGCCCCAGAGGGACCGTGTAAAGCAGTCCCGCTCCAATCATCCCGCAGAGGAGGAGAAAGCTGACCGTGCCCAGCCACCAACCCGCGATCAGAGCCCCTAGGCACGAGAGGACACCCAGCGCGGTCAGCGCGCTCCGATGCGTCGCATAGAAGGCGGCCATCTCTGGGGTGTTGAACTGCATGGCACCCGACCGTTCCATTATTCTGTTCATAAGGTGCATGGAGATCACGAAGAGCACTGCCGCTGCCAGTGGAAGCCAGGTCACCTCGCGTCCCTGCAGGGCCAGGCAGCTCGCGGTGAGGCCGCCGCCTGCCAGGGCCGCCCACAGGTAGGTCATGACCGCCACGTCCGCGAGTTTCCGTAGCACTCTGGTCGGGCCCGCAATGCGTCTCATGCCGATCTGCTTGAGGGCGAAGATTACTCGTTGGATCTGCCAGTTCGGGGTGCTGGCACCTGCGGTGACCCCCACGCAGCTCACACCGGTCAGGGCAGAGGCGGGAATTGCTTCGGCCGTTTCCACATGGAGAGCAGGGACCCCCTGGGCCTGTGCGACTTTCACCAGCCGCCGAGTGTTCCCGGAGCCCTTTCCTCCCACCACAAGCACCAGATCGACTTGCCTTGCCAGCCGACTTGCCTCGGTCTGGCGTTTTCTTGTGGAATCGCAGATCGTATTGACAACCTTGATGCGTGCACAGCGCCGTCTAAGCTGCTCCACCACCTCGTTAAAGGTTCGCTCCTCCTGAGTGGTCTGCGCAACGACGCAGATCTCTCGGTCGGGATCAAGCGATTCGATCCGGTCCAGTTCCTCTGTTGAAGAAATGACCAATCCTCCTGACGTGGCAAAACCCAACAGGCCCTTGACTTCCGGGTGGTCCTCGTCACCCACGATGATACAGAATTGCCCTCGTGCAGCGTGCTTGCGTATGACACTCTGCACGCGGGCGACCCGAGGACACGTGGCATCAATGATATCAACTCCTTTTGACTCCAGGATTCGCCGCTCCTGAGGGGAGATGCCGTGGGCCCTGATCACAACGGTGCCTCCCCGAATCTCATCAATCGATGCAACTTCCCTGATACCCCGCGATTCCAGGAGCTGGAGGGTCTGCGGGTTATGAATCAACGGGCCATAAGTGACGATCGGCTGTGGCGGATTGAGTCGCTGGAGGTCCAGAGCCATGTCCACGGCGCGTCGCACCCCCATACAGAATCCCGCGATTCTTGCCAGTCGGATTTTCATTCGGTGTCGCCCTTATCGGAGCTTGTGCGGGCCTTCAGGATGCACACATCTTCGGGGGTATCCGCGTCGGAGTCGTCATAGCGGCTTCCCATTTCGACTTGGACAATCTTGTGGGTGTTCCTGTTCACTACATCTCTCCCGCCCACATCGCCCGTGGTTCGGAGCAGATCGGAACGCAGGCATGCAGGAAAGAGCACGGGAGTGGTCCTCCTCCCCTGGACGCTCGGCAGGACGATCCGGGACGGATCCGCTTCAAATACGGCGAGAAGTTCGTTAATGATCCCCGCGGTCAGTCGCGGCTGGTCGCCCAGCATTATCAGTATTCCTGTCGCGTCGGTCCGAATCTCCGACACTCCCATGACGAGCGATGAGGACATTCCCCTTTCCGGATGCGGATTCACAACACTGGTGAACTTCGGATGATCGGAAACAGGTCTGAGGATTTCTTCCAGAAGTGGATCGGACGGACCAGCGACGAGCACCACCCTGTCCAGAGCTGACTGGAGTGCGGCCCGGACCACCCACATGACCAGGGCAAGCCCATCGATCTCGATGACCAGTTTCGCCTTCCCCATCCTGGTGGAGAGACCCGCGGCCAGGATGACCCCTTCTACCCTCACTGCCGTCAAGCCTCTTTGGCCACTGGTGTGACTGTTCTTTGTCGGTTGATGAGTTCCAGGAATTCGTCGCCCTCGATGGTTTCCTTTTCAAGAAGCGCTTCGGCAACAAAGGCGAGCAGCTCTTTATGTTGCCTGAGAGTCTTGAGCACACCGTCCATGCGCGACTCGATAATTCGCCGCACCTCCTCATCGATCATCCGGGAGGTAGCCTCACTGACCTCACGGGGAGCGGGAAATCCCTGAGGATAGAGAAAGGGATTCGGCGGGGATTGATACGTAACGTCCCCCAGCGCATCAGTCATGCCGTAGAGCATCACCATGCTGCGTGCAATCTCCGTGGCTCGCAGGAGATCGTTCTGCGCGCCGGTGGTGATATCTCCGAAGATGATCTCTTCCGTCGCGCGTCCGCCGAGGAGCACGTCGATTTTCTCGAGCAACTCGGTACGCGACATGAGATAGCGGTCTTCGGTCGGAAGCTGGAGGGTAAAGCCGAGAGCGCCAATTCCTCGGGGTACAATAGAGATCTTATGTACCTTTTCCGCTGTGGGTCGGAAGGTTGCTACCAACGCGTGGCCCGTTTCATGGTACGCTACCGTCTTCTTTTCCTTTTCGTTCAGTAACCGGTTCTTCTTTTCAAGGCCGGCCACGATCCTGTCGATGGCCGCCTCGATGTCTTCGCGGCCGACCTTTTCCTTGTCATTGCGAGCGGCAAGAAGAGCAGCTTCGTTAACGAGGTTCGCCAGTTCGGCCCCGGTGAATCCCGGAGTCCTCCGAGCAATCAGTTCCAGGTCAACGTCATCGGCTAAGGCCACATTTCGGGTGTGCACCTTGAGGATAGCCAACCGACCGGCCAGGTCAGGCCGATCCACAAGGATCTGCCGGTCGAAACGTCCAGGCCTGAGCAATGCCGGATCGAGGATTTCAGGCCGGTTCGTGGCAGCGAGGATCACCACACCCTTATTGGACTGGAAGCCGTCCATTTCCGATAGGAGTTGGTTGAGGGTCTGCTCTCTCTCGTCGTGGCCGCCCCAAGCTCCGGCCCCTCGGGCCTTTCCCAGAGCGTCCAACTCGTCGATGAACACAAGGCATGGAGCTAGCTTGTTGGCCTGCTCGAAGAGGTCTCGCACCCTGGCCGCACCGAGGCCCACGAACATCTCGATGAAGTCCGACCCACTGATTGAGAAGAATGGGACCCCTGCCTCCCCGGCCACGGCCTTGGCCATAAGAGTTTTGCCCGTCCCGGGGGGACCAACCAGCAGGATCCCTTTCGGTATCTTCGCGCCCAGGCTGGTAA
>Ga0233422_10001114_pt1 | contig 12277 bp, 12 predicted proteins | sample Watercolumn_Mata_2_FD_182724 | JGI IMG/M metagenome (GOLD analysis project Ga0233422, IMG submission 182724) | Freshwater microbial communities from Lake Matano, South Sulawesi, Indonesia - Watercolumn_Matano_2014_110_MG | ecosystem: Environmental > Aquatic > Freshwater > Lake | place...
CTGCTGATCCAGCGCGACACGGCGACAATGACGATGCGTTGCGGTATCCGCGCGAACAACGACAGCGCCCACGCTGGCAGCGTGTCATCACAGATGCGCCAGACGATTGGGATGCTTGCCATGCGTGCTGCAACCGCGCCGATCAGGTGGGCGCGGGCGGTGAAGGTGTGCAACACGTCCGCACGCTCATTCCGCGCGACGCGCGCGAGGTGCGCGCCGGCATCCAGTAAGCGCCATGGAAAAATCGGGCTGCGGTTGATTTGTGGCAGCGGCGTCGTGACAACGTGCTCACCAATCGTCACGAAGCGCTCGAGCACGGGGCTGCGCGGATCAGTGACGATGATCGGCGTGAATGCTTGACGATCGAGCGCGGTGAGCAGGTCGAGCAGGAATGATTCTGCGCCGCCGAAGAAGGGCGCGTGATCAACCAGCAAGATATTCATGCCTTGCTTGCCTCGACAAAAAGCGTTTGGTCCGGACTGTGATCGAGCAAGTTGAGATCAGGTACGCCCCCGTTTTGGTATTCGCAACGCTCAATCTGGGTAAAGCCAGTTCGTTCGAGTGACGCCGCGAGCAAATCGAAATCGTACATGTATTCGTGCCGTCCCAGGAAACCTGACCCGGCTGGCAAAAAGAACAAGTTCAAGGCTTGTTCTTTCGCACCTCGACCATAGAGTTTGAACGCATGTTCCAGGTCTGGGACGCCAATGCGAATGCGCCCTTGCTTCTTGAGCGCACGCAACACGTCCTGCAACAATCGTTCGGCTTCTGCTTTGAAAAGATGCTCCAGCAAGTGTGAAGCATAGAAATAATCAACCGAATGATCGGGGAACGGTACTCCATAAGCTAAGTTGTGAAAAACAAACGTATTATTCTTGAGAATGGCGATGTACTCTGCCTGAGAGTAGAACTCTTGCATGCTCGTAAAACGGTACGTTACCTCTTGCAACGGCGTTGGGAAATGAGCTATCAACGCGCTCAAACTGCCGTCCACATTGATCCAATCTGGTGCGACACGCAAACCGCTGCCCAAATTGACTTTGACGATTCCCGGTGGCGGCACAATCTGTTGACGGCAAAATAACCGCGCCAGGAATCGGGTCAGCGTCTCTACGAGTTGTCTGGACATGGTCTACGGAATCCTCTGCATCAAGGCGCAAGTCGTCAGCATTCTGACTCGACGCGTTCATACACCGCAAGCGTTTCGCGCGCCGTGCGTTCCCACGTAAACATCCTTGCTCGCTCGAATCCGCGCTGGCGGAGATCGGCGGCGCGGGCTGGATCGGTCAACACCAAGCGAAGGGCCGATGAGAGCGCGTGCGAGTCATGTGGATCAATCAGCAGTGCGGCGTCGCCGGCAACCTCGGGCAACGATGTTGCGTTTGCGCAAATCACCGGCGTGCCAGATGCCATCGCTTCGAGCACGGGCAAACCGAACCCTTCGTACAATGAAGGTAGGACGAACACATCGGCAGCGCGATACCAGCGTCCCAAATCGGTTTCAGACACAGACGTGATTTGCGTGATGAGGTCGCTCAAGCCCAACGATTCGATCAGCGTCGCATCGTCTGAGCCGAAGCGCCCGCCGATTTGCACGAATCGAATCGGTAGCTCGCGCAGTTCGGCGAGCGCGCGCAAAATCAAAGCAACGTTTTTGCGTGGCGCGCACGACCCGACGTGCAAGACCACGTACTGAGACGCGAGATGATGTTGCGCGCGTAAATCGCTCACGTCGAGCGGCTCGAAGAACTCGGGGCTGACTCCAAGCGGTGCTACGTGGATCCGCTCGGCTGGATAATCAGAGTGCTGCAGGATTTCCGCGCGCGTGTGCGCCGAATCGGCGACGATGCACTCCGCGCGCAGCATAGCACGAAATGAGCGATCCCACAAATAGCGGCTGATGCCGCGCCCGCGTTCGTCGAGTGCGAGCGGCGCGATGTCGTGGCAAGTGACGACGGTGCGGCGCGCGTCGAGCGCGTGAATCAAGTGTGCATAGGAATGATCAACGATGTGATTGACCTCGCACTGCTGCGAACACGCTGCCAACGGATAAACGACAGAACGCCAGACATAGTTGGCAAGTGCGTTTGCTGTACCGCGCAACTGCGGGAGCGGACGCGCTGCCGCGAACGGGTGAACGTCGCAGCCGATTTGCCGCAGCGCGGTCGTCAGTTCGTCGGCGTAACGCTCCATGCTCCACCAACGTTCCGTCGGCAGATCACGAAACAGCGCGACTTTCACAGTCCCAACACCTGCTCGAAGAATTCAACGTTTGCGGCGGCGATGCGCGTCTGCGTGTAGTGCGCCATCACGCGCGCGCGCCCGGCTTGTGCGAGTTGTTTTCGGCGCGCGGCATCGGCTTGCAGCACGGCGATGGCTTGGCGCAGCGCGGCGACATCGCCTTCAGGGAAAATCACGCCGGCATCGGCAATCACTTCGGGAATCGCACCAGAGTTGGCTCCGATCACTGGCACGCCGCACGCCATTGCTTCAATGAGCACGTGTCCGAACTGTTCCTTCCAGGTCGGCGTCGTCTGCGACGGCAGCACCAGCACGTCGAGCGCGTTCAGGTAGCGCGGGATCTCCTCGTGCGGGATGGATGAAATGATGCGGACGCGCTGACTGAGACGATGCCCAGTTATCCAGCGCTCTATCTCCGCGCGCAGTGGACCTGCTCCGACGATCAGTAGTCGCGTGTCAGGCAATTCGCGGATTGCCGATAACAGCGTCCACAGCCCTTTTTCCACCACCAGCCGTCCAACATAGCCGATGACAAATCCATCTTGCCCAAGCGACTGCCTCAACTCGATTGCCCGCGCTGGCTTAAACAAGTCCACATCGAGCCCGAGTTGGGGGATGATGGCGATAGGACGCGCAAATCCTTTCGCGCGCAGCACTTGCGCGGCTTCTGCGCTTCCTGCAATTGCGCCGTTGCAGTGCCGCAGGTTGTAGCCCTCCAGCCCAGGCAGACCGATGCGGCGCAAGATGTTCTCCCAGGTGAAGAAGACGAGTTTGCGATGTTGCTTCAAGAACGCGCATTGGGTCATTGCGAAACTCGCCGGTTCCTCTTCAACGTAGATCAAGTCTGGCTGCGCGCGTTCGATGATGGCTCGCAGTGCGACGAACGGATAAAAGTAGCGCAGGATGTGTCCATCGAATCGAATTGATAGAGAGTGTAATTCGTATGCAGCAGATGCCTGGGCGGTCTGCGGCAGCGTGAAAAGTGTATCGCGCCAGCGATTCGGAACGACGGCGGTGAGCGTCACGCGTTGCGCCAGTGCATCGAGTTTCGCGCGGTTGATCGGCGCGGTATATGTGTGCGAGACGAGCAGCACGCGCATCACTTGACGACTCGCAGAGTGAAATACAGGTCGCGCGCGGGGAAAGTGAACGCCAGGTACGCTTCGTAAAAATACGGAAAGCGATTCGCCAGCCACTGGATGCCGGTCAACCGAAACGGACGACCGAAGCGCAGAAACGCGCGCACCTTCTCGAATCGCGCGGCTGAATAGAAATCGGCTAGTGGCGACTGCGTCTCGAACGCACGGCTGAACAGCGGTGGATTGAACGGCGGATGCTCGATGAAATAGTCAAACGCGAAAAGCGAAAGATGCCGCAAGTGGGTCGGGTCGGTGTACGAGTAGCGATTGGAAAAATGCGGCGTGAGAATCTCAACCAGCGCGCCTGGCTTGCCCACGCGATGAACTTCTTCTATGAAGCGAATCAGGTTGGCAACATGCTCGACAATGTGATTGCACACGATTTGGTCGAACGTGTTGTCGTCAAGCGGCCAAGGATAGTGGTCGAGATTGTGAATGATGTCGGCGGCACTGCGCGCGTTATAGTCAATGCCGATTGCGCCGGGCATTTTGGCAGTGCCGCAACCCACGTCGAGGATTTTCATTCAGACCTTTTCTGAACGCTGGAAGATGAGATTGCGCGTTTCCCCAATGGGCGCCGATTCGCGCGTCAATACGAACCCTGCTGCCTGTAACGCGCTGCTGACTGTCTCGCGGGTTGTCGCGTTAGTTTCAATCAGCACGGATTTCAGTCTTGGATTTTGCAGAGTGCGCGACATTCCACGCACGAGATGCTCTTCAAATCCATCCACGTCAATTTTCAGGTAATCTGGAAACGTGCCGACGTGCTCGACGAATTCGTCCAGCGGCATGCCCCAGGTTTTGTAGGCAATTTTGTCGTAGGGCGGGCGTTGCGGCACGCAAGCATAGTTCGTGTGTTCTGAAGCGACGATAAAGCCCGGCTCCGCCGACAGCCCTAAATAGTATTGCTCTACATTCGAGAGGCGGTTGATCTGCAAATTGTACGCCAGATTGAAACTCGCTTGCAGATCAAGATCGAAGCAGATGATCCGACGCGGTCCATTGGACTTGAGCGCGGCGTACAACGTTTCGTTGCCAAAACTCGCGCCAACGTCGAAGAAGACGCAGTCCTTTTCAAACGCGTCAATCCAATCCAGCGTTTCCGGCTCGCGCGTCTCCCAATTCTTGAAACTCTCAAAGACGCCGGCTTGATTCAAGGGAATGACGATTTTGATTGGCACGCCGCGCACGCACGTCGTCGGCACCGGCAAGATCCGCGTAAAGACGCTAAAGACCACTTTCGACCAGCACGATTTTTCGGCAAACCGCGCGAGCAGCCAGTTGATGGGCTTGAACACCGCCATATTCTCGTTCACACCCGCTTCAATTCATCCCACTGTCCCGCCACACTCCACGTCATCTCGATTAGCCGCGCGAACGCGAACGGTTTTTCCGGCATTGTGAGCATGTCTGGGATGAACTGCAGCCAGGCGCGCGCCAGTCGCACGATGAGGATGGATGCGCTGGGACGTCGTCCGTGTCGAATCTCGAACTGAGTGCGTCCCTTACCGCGCATGAAACTCTGACGACGAAGGTGCGCCCAGGTGTACTCCTGCAGGTGAGTGACTTTGAGCGGGATGTACAAAAGCGTGTACTTATGCTGGCAAATGCGCCATTTCAGATCCGCATCCTCGCCTGCCGCGTAGCGAAAAAACTCGTCAAAGCCGCCAACCTCTGACAACACCTCACGCCGGTACGCCATATTATTCGTGCCACCCGCGGGGCACTCAAAACCGCCAAGATACTCGCGGTCGCTCACGCGATAGACCTGGCGCGCGATGTACTTCTCATAGCGCGCCAGCACGCTCCGCGCAAGCACATCGTCCGGCGCTTCGAGATAGCCGCCCACACCAACCACCTGCGGGTGCCGCGTCAAGCCATCCGCCAGACGCGCGAGCCATTTGAGCGGTGGCAGACAATCGTCGTCGGTGAACGCGATCACGTCACCGCTCGCCGCGCGGATGCCGTTGTTGCGCGCAGCGGCAGGACCGCAATTTTGCTGATGGAGATAGCGCACGTTTGGAAACTCTGCCGCGATCATTTCGCGCGTGCTGTCGGTCGAGCCGTCATCTACGATGATGATCTCGTAATCGGCACTGTCTTGTGCGACGAGCGCGGCGAGGGTTTGACGCAGCGTCGCCTGGCGATTGAAAGTCGGAACGACGACGCTGAATTTCATGCCGCGCTGCTCCGCAGCAATCGCCAGATGTAGCCGACGCGTTCGATCAGCGCGCCGCGTTCCAACAGCAACGCGCTGCCGAAGAATACGCCCGCCGCGACACTGCTTTTCACTAGAACGCGTGCCAGCAGCGGCAGCGCGTTCAGATCAACCAGATGGGCAAACGCGAGATAGAGCGCCACGCTGATTGCGGCTGCAAGCGTTGTCGGAATGAACAGCCGCGCGAGATCAACTGGAATCGTCCTCGCGACGAAACGATAGGTCAGCGCGATGCCGACGACAAACGCGAGCCCAACGCCGACTGCCGTACCGATTGCATTGAAGGTGAGCGTAAACGGTGTTGCGGCGATCACGAGTGTGAGCGCCTGAACAATCAGAACGATAGTTGCGCGGTGGGGCTGTCCAATCGCGGTGAAGAGCGCGCCTGTGTCGTCGAGCAGTGGACGCAACACCGAATAGATGATCAGAAAACGCAGCAGGATCGCGCTCGGCAGCCATTTTTCGCCGTACAACAGAATCAGGAAATCCGGCGCAGAAACGAAAATCGCCAGCGCGAGCGGAGTCGCGAGCATCAGAATGAGCCACAGGGTCATGCCAAACGCTTTAGCGAGTCGCGGCAGATCGTCTTGCAGTTTCGCATACGTCGGTAGCGCGGCGCGCGAAACGATGTGCGTTACCAGCCCGGTGGGCCACTGCGCGACTTTGTACGCCTGCGCGTAATAGCCAAGCGCCGCCGCGCCGACGAACGTGCCGACGAGAAAATTGTCGAATTGTAATAGCAGGATAGTCGCCAGCGCGCCGAGCGACATCACCGCGCCAAAGCGCAGCATCCAGACCGCGAGAGCGCGATCGAACCTGAGGCGTATGCCGCGCCCCGCGCGTTTCAGCGTCCACCAAAAACCGAGCGCGCCGAGTGCGACATTCACCGCGACCTGACCCACCAATGCCCAGTACGTCCACCCTTGTAATGCCATTCCAATCGCCGCTACATAAGAGAACAGCAGCGCGCTCGTGATGACTGCTGTCGTCCGGCTGAAAACCAATTCCTTTTCCAAAACAACGCGCGCGGTCGCGCCGGCAGACTCGATCACCTGCGCGCCCGCCAACGCGATTATTACTGGCGCGAGAGCAGCGGGGTATCCGCCCAACGTTACCAGCGCGGCGACTCCGCCGGTGATCAACAGTGTGATCAGTGCGGCACCGATCTGCAAGAGGAGATGCGTGCCGATCAATTCATCCGTTGTGGGCTGGCGGTGAATGAACGCATAGTCCAGTCCCAGTTTGACACGCAGATCGAACAAGGAGCAGAAGAACAATCCGAGAGCGACCAAGCCAAAATGCTCGGGCTCCAACAAGCGCGCCATGACGATGCCATACCCGATTCCCAGCGCCAAGTTGGCGTAAGAACTCGCAAGGATGAGCGCCGCGCCGCGCACGGCGCGATGGGCAAGACCCATTTCCGGCATCTTAGCGATCCTCACATGGTACTCGGCGCGCCACGGCGATCAAGTGACCGGCAAAAAGAGATGGGCGCACACGCGCCATGAACTCGAATGGCTGCGACCAACGTTCCAGCCGTTCCCAACCCAGTCGCCGCGCAAGCAACCGGCTTGCGAGTGGGAGTGTGCTGAAGAAGGAAACCGCCTCGCCGTAGAGTTCAATACATTGCAGCTGCTGCTCCGCGATGAACGCATTCAGCGATTTCACAGTGAAGAAACGGATGTGTGGATCAGCCCATTGCTGGCGTGACGAAGTCGCCGGGGAACCGCCGGGAGCAAAAGCACCACCCATCAATCGTAACCGATTCGAGAAATGCGCGATGTTTGGCACGCTGAGGATGATGCGCCCGCCAGACTTGATCACGCGACGCATCTCACGCAGTGCATACGCGGGAGCGAAAAGGTGCTCCAATACTCCAATACACAGGACCGTATCAAACACCTCATCGGAAAAAGGAAATGGGCTTTGCAGATCATGCCGCTGTGCATTGATGTTGTATTGTCGCGCGCTTGCCACTGCCGCGTCCGAGATGTCGAGACCGTGATATTCGTGCGCGATAGATGCAAGCCAGCGTCCATAGTGCGAACCGTCTCCACATCCAACATCCAGGACTGTCGTTTCGGGTGTCACGAAACGACTGAACAGTTTCCACTTGAGCGGGGTCAGCGCCGCTTGAGGCGTCCAGCCATCAACATGCTCTCTCCAAAAGCCGCTGTAATACTGGGATGGTGACGATTGAGACATGAGACGTCTTCCTCACACCTTGCGTCCCATCGCGATCAGGTGAATGCCCCACTTGAGACGAACAGCGTGCGGCAGTGGAATCAGACGCTGGAGCGCGCCGCCGACAATCTGCAACGCGCGCGCGGCGGGATACTGATCAATCGTGCGCCACGCGTAAATTCCATCAGTCACGATTGTGGTCAAGCCGACGGACGTGAGATCGTCACGCAAGAGCGCGGGCGTGTAGCGAATCATCGGCGGGGCGGAGATAAAACCAGGCGCGTGTTCGATCCAGTACGTCATCAATGGATGCTGCCCGTTGGGAACGATCACTGCAACCGTACCACCCGGCTTGGCAACACGCGCCATTTGCGCCAACACGTGTCGGCGCGCGCGCGTGTCAAGCCAATGTTCGATGACGCCTTCGTTGAACACCAGAGCGAATTGATCCGGGGCGAGCGTCACATTCTCCAAGTCTTGTTGGACGAATGTAATGTCGAGTGCGCCAACTTCGCGCTCGACCGCGCGGCGTAGTTGCTGCGCATTCTCCAGCATGGCAGGCGAAAAATCCAACGCAGTGACGGAGCAGTCGAGCATCGCGAAGCAGACGCTGAACTTGCCGCTGGCGCAGCCGGCTTCCAGTACGCGGCTGCCCGCGCCGAGCCGCGCGTACTCGAATGGCAAGCGCACGAACGGCGCGCGCGCGAATTTGCGCAAGAAGGACAAACCGCCCTCGATGCGGTACGTTTCGCGCGCTGTTTCAAAATGTTTTGACCATGCCTGCCCAACCTGCGACGGCATACTTTCATCGCTCCAGCATCTTGCGATAACTCGCGAGCAACGCATCGCAATAGCGCGCCCACGGAAATTCTTCAGCGCGCGCTCGCGCTGCGCGCGCCATGCGTTCGCGCAGAGGGGCGTCCGCGCGCAAGCGCTCCAGCGCGGCGCACAGCGCCTCCACGTTGCGAATCGGGACGATGTAGCCCTCTTCACTATCGCGCGCCACCGAGCCCGCGTTTGGCGTCGTGATGATCGGCAAGCCGCACGCCATGGCTTCGTACGTGACTAGCGCGCTCCCCTCTTCGATGCTTGGAAAGACAAATACATCGCTCTGCTGATACAACGACAACACATCGCGCGCGTGACCGAGAAACGTGATACCAGGCAGATCGCGCCAGCGTTCGCGAATCGCCGCAAAATCGCGGGTGACGTTGCCCGCGATCCACAATTCGGCGTCCAGCCAGCCGAGCCGCTGCCACGCTTCCAGCAGATACGGGATGCCTTTGCGGATCGAAACCTGCCCGGCGAACAAAGCGCGAAACGGATGCGCGGTTTGTGTACGCGCGGGTGTGAAATACTGTGAATCCACGCCGAACGGAATCCTGATAAGTTTGTTCTCTGAAACACCATGCGCCATCATGCTGTCGCGCGCAAATGCGCTGGGCGTCGTGATGTAATCGGCTTCCGCGATCTCACGCAGCAGGCGCGTGTAATTCCACATCGGCAGATGAAATAGGACTTGCCAGCGGCGGTGTTCCTCGCGCAGCAGTTCGACCATCGTTGCAGGATGCGACGACGCGCGCTCGATGACCGTAATCATGCCGCGTTGTTTTGCTCGTCGCAGCGACTGGAGCGCGTGACCATTCCATGTGTGCAACAGATCGCCCATCGGTAATTGCACTGCGACCCAGGTATCAAACAATATGTTTTCCAAGTGATACAGGATGCCGGTTGAATCATGCGCAGCGAGATATTTGAGCACGCGCCCGGCCGTGCCCCATTGACGGATGAGCGCGGTCGGAATGATGCTCTGCGCGTTTGCACTGACGTAAAGCCGCGCGAGCGCGCCGGCGGCGTAAATGCCTTGCACCGCGTTGAATGCGGTGTAGCCAATGCCGGTTGCACCCAAGCGCGCGTCAATGCTGTAGATCACGCGCATCGCGCCTCACTTTGCCGAACCGCTCTGTGCCGGAATGATGTAGACCCACACGCGATTGCCTGCCGGCGAGTACGGAAAGTTCGGGCTTGGATCTTCGATGGTCAACACCGGTTGATAGTTGGATTGGATATAGTCAATCGCCTCGCGCCGCCAGGCGTTGGACAGGATCCGGCGACTGTACGCGTCTTCCACAACCGCCGCGCCGCCATCACGGATGAGAACCTGTAGCGGCGATTCCTTGAAACTAAAACCGGCGCGCTGATGTTTCCAGTAGGGATAGAACAAATTAGCGTCAGTCGGATCGGTGGTGAGCAATGTGCTTTCCAAGCCGATGCGGTCATAGTCTGCCACCGAATCGGGCCAATAGGATGTGAGCACCCAAGATTCTTTCGACAGATTGGCGCGCCGAATGACCTGATGAATCTGGTCGAGCCATTTGTATTTGAATGTTGATTCGTACGCATGCCATGCCGCGGGGAACGCGGTCAGGATCAGCACTATCGTCACGACCACGCCAGCGCGCGCGCTGCGCAGTACGGAAACTCGCGCAGCCAGCCACTCAACCAGCCAAGCCATTCCCCAGCCCGCGGTGATCGCGATCATCGTCAAGATCTGGACAAAGTAGCGCGGCGACCACACATTCGTGAGCAACGCGAGCGCCATAAAGAATTGCAGTGTGAGCGCGGCATAGGTTCGGTTGCCCCAGCGCCGAATCCCGATGATCAATCCAGCCAGCCAGAGAATTGTTATGCTTGATGAGAGCCAGTAGGGGAGGGAGGTGAAGTAAGCCATCAAATTGCTCGGCGCGTTGCTGATGTTACTGGTGCTTGCAAAGACCTTGAGCACGCGGAGCAAATTCCAAGCCGTGCCAGTTGGATCGGCGCGCGCCATGGTGATCAACATGGGCAGAGCGATCATTGCCGCGAGCGCGCCAGCCACGAGTGCCGGCACGAGCGGGATCAACTGGATTGGCAGTGTCTTGGCGACGACAAAATGTTGCCGCACTTGGCGCAATTGGGCGCGCGTTTCGCGCGGTTCCCAATGCTGTAATGGAATCATTGTGTAAACAAGTGGCAGGAACCAGAATTGGATGCCGGTGATTTTGGTTGCAGTCGTCGAGAACAGAAAGATGCCTGCCGCCAACGCGTAGACCCAATTCGCGCGCGCGATTGCCAGGTCGAAGAACACAAAGAACAGTAGCCCCCACATCGCGAGGAGCATGTCGCTCAGAGGATAGCGCGCGAAGAACACGCCGAGTGGTATCAGCGCGAAGACAAGCGCCATGCCCCAACCGACCAGCCGCGAAAATCGCGCGCGCCCGTACAAGTACAATGTCAGCGTGATGACGATGGACGCGGTGACAGCAATCAAGCGCCCGGCGACAAACGCATCTTGGGTGATGCGAATGACCGCCGCCCAGAGCACGAGCCACAAGCCAAAGACGAGACTCCAATAGCCCATCCCGGTCATGGTGGTCTCTCCGGACGCAAGCCGCGCGGCGAGTTGCGCTTGCGAGTACGGGTCTGGCTCGAAATATGCCATGCCTTGGTCCAGCAGCAAGAACTTGACGCTGGAAAGAACGAAGAGCACAGCAAGAAAGAGTATGTCAACTCTATACCGCTTCAAGAGGTTTCTCCTTGTCAAGTCCGTGAAGGTGAATTGCTTGACTGCCGGTCCATGGTTTCTCCGTGCAGACCGTTGTCCACCTGCCAAACCAAGCAGAGACTCCCGTCCACGCTTTTTCCATGATATTGACCTTTGGGAAGATGGGAAGCGAGATGCTCAAGACTATAGAAAAAGTGTAGATGGTAGTCAAAAGTTACTTTGTTGTACCGTTGCCTTGGCGTGATAATCAGTACTCGATCGCGAGTCACGCGTTCCAATTCGAGAGCAGTTCGAGTGAGTGAGCGCACATGCTCCAAAACGTATGTGATTATGGTCGTCTCAAACGATTTGTCGCGGAATGGTAATCTCTCTGCCACTCCTACAACCATGCGGTTAGTGGACTGGCAATTGGCAAAACCCAGATCCAGCATGGTCAGGTCATGCTCTTGCTCCCTGAGCCGGTTTGCTAATTTCATACTGCCCGGGCCGATTTCTAACGATCTTTGCTTGTATCCCGCGTGGCTAAGTAGCCATTCGATCTGATTCTCCGTGATATCTGACTCGCGCTGGCTGGACAATCCTCCAAGCGATTGATATGCTATGATGTACTGTGTGTCTGTCATGGTAAAGGCGCGCTCTTTGAAATCCGGTAGAGAGCGCGCGCCGAGCCAGAGTTTCACCAACCACGGAAAGGGCTGCCTTTCCCGCACAGCTGGCGGCAGCCATTCATCGATTAACATTCGCAGAAAATGCGCCACACGCGGTCCCATTCTTTCTTTTGCTCCGCTAAATGGTACGGTCGTCCCATAGCATCGGGGGAAACAGAACATTGGCAGAACTATGGGAGGGATGGGCAATTCACTTGTCATGCTCCCGTTGCTGTCTTGCTCTGCTCTGCAATCGGTACACTTCCTGCCGCAGTTTGGCTAACTGCGATCCTAGGAAACCAAA
>Ga0233422_10001116_pt1 | contig 12273 bp, 8 predicted proteins | sample Watercolumn_Mata_2_FD_182724 | JGI IMG/M metagenome (GOLD analysis project Ga0233422, IMG submission 182724) | Freshwater microbial communities from Lake Matano, South Sulawesi, Indonesia - Watercolumn_Matano_2014_110_MG | ecosystem: Environmental > Aquatic > Freshwater > Lake | place...
GGCGGACTCCTGGTCTGCCCCGGAGCGCTCCCACCCCAGGCTCCGGGCCTGGCTTGCGGCCTCCTCCAGGGTCGGGGGCAGGGTCGTTTGCCCCAGATCGTGGAACAGGGCGGGCAGTTCCGGAGGCCGCAGCCCCAGGCTGCGAAAGGTATCCACTGCCCGCAAGACCTGCTCCGGGGGGCCGTCCGCGGCCACTTCTCCCTGATGAAGCAGGATAATCCTGGAGCAGTGCCGGGCCAGGCGCAGGTCTGCGCCCAGCAGCACCAAGGTGAGGTTTTGGTCCCGGCTGAGGCGGCCCAGGGCCGCCATCAGTTCTTCGACCCGCAAAGGATCGAGGTCGGTGGTGGGTTCATCCAGAACCAGAATGCGAGGCTCCAGGGCCAGCACCGCGGCCAGGGCCAGGAGCTGTTTTTGGCCCCCGGAGAGGGTGGCGGGGTCCCGGGGTTCCAGGCCCTCCAGGCCCACCCGCCCCAGGGCCCGGGGCACCCGGCGGAGGATTTCTGAGCGGTCCAGACCCAGGTTTTCCGGGCCGAAGGCCACTTCCTGGTCCACCCGGGTGGAGAAGAGCTGGGCCTCGAAATCCTGGAACAACAGGCCCACCCGGTCCGCCAGTTCCCGGGGCCGGCAGAGGTGGGTTAGGCTGCCCGCCACTTCCACCCGCCCCTGGAACTCCCCTTTAATCATCCGGGGAATCAGGCCCCCCAGACAGAGCGCCAGGGTGGATTTCCCGGCCTCGCTGGGGCCCAGGACCGCGACCCGCTCCCCCGGCGCGATCTCCAGATTCAGCCCATCAAAGACCGGCCGGGCCGCTCGCTTGTACTGGAAATAGAGGTTGGATATGTTGATTATGGCCGGTTCTCCAATAAATCTCACGCAAAGGCGCAAAGACGCAAAGAAAGGCGCAAGCTATATTAATTATCTGGTTTTTATCTGCGTATATCGGCGTTCATCTGCGGTTAAATATTTAACCGCAGATGCACGCAGATGGACGCCGATATTTTATAATTATTGCGTCTTTGCGTGAGATATTTTTTTCTAAAGCAAAAAGCACCCGATGATCAGGATCGCCACCAAGGGCGCCAGCAGTGCGGCCAGGGACGGGAGGCCGGAGAGACTCACCAATCCGAAGCTCACCGCCAGTCCCAGCAAAAAGCCGCCCCCGGCCCCAAGCCAGGCCAGGGCCAGGCCCAAGCGGGGCGCGGGTCCGGGGACGCGGTCCTCCGGGTCCACGATCTCCGTCCAGGAAAGATCCCAGCGGCTCACCCGGGGCTCCAGCAGGGTCAGGAGAAACGGCCCCAGAAGGAGGGTAATGACCGCGTTGTTAAAGAAAACCGCGCTGGCGATGACGCTGAAAGGCAGAAGCTTCAAGGCCTCCACGCCGAAACCGATCACCAGAGCGCAGCCCATGGCCCCCAGGAGCACCGCCAGCACGAAGCGGGTGAGGTGTCCGCGGATTTGCCCCGGGGAGCGGTTCCCCCACATCTTGTAAGGCAGGTACGCGGCCAGGAAATTGCCCCAGAAACCGAAGAAGCTCCCCGGTCCCAGGGTGCCGAAAAAGTCGCCGATGAGGTTTCCCAAAGCCGCGCCCCAGGCCCCCGCGGGCCCGAAGAGGAGGCCGAAGACCACGGGGATGACATTGGCGGGCCGCAGTTCCGTGAGTCCGGGGATCAACGGGATGCCTTTGAAAGGGATGAGAATAGCCGCGAAAATCCCGGCCGTGAGCACGGTCAGGACCACCATGGTGGAATAATGCCACATGCGCCGGACTTCCCGCATTTCGCCTCCCCGAAGATATGCGGCCCATTCTACCAAAAATGTCCGGGGAAGAATGTAAATTTGGAGCTTTGCTTCGAAAAGTTCAAAGTTCAAGGTTCAAAGTTCAAAGTTTGGGGTGCCCAGCGGCAGCTTTCAATGTTTATGCAAAAATACCACCCGTCAGGAACTTCTTAAAAAAGTTCCAGGATTTCAAGTTCCAAGTTTCAAGTTTTCCTCATTCAGCTTCGCTGTTTTCAGAAGAACGCCTTAAAAGAACTTATGCAAAAGTCTCAACTTATGAAAAATCCAAGATATATTGACACATAGGGAGCGACATGCAGAAAACTTTGAACCTTGAACTTTGAACTTTGAACTCTTCAGGCTAAAAAGATGCGCTTGCATCTGCGATATGCGAACTTATCATATGGGAAACCCGGGGCCGGGGGGTGCGCCCTGTTCCGAGCGCCGGCTGATCAATCCATCAAAACCAAGGAGGCGGAAGATGTCAACCAATGTGGCCAGAGTTACCCATATCATTGCGGAATCTCCCAAGAGCTTTGATGATGCCGTGCAAGTGGGGTTCGCCCGCGCGTCCAGTACCTTGCGGGGCATCACCGGTTTGCGGATCGTGGAACAGCGGGTATCCGTCAAGGACAATAAAATCGCCACCTACCGGGTGAAGATTGAGGTAATCTTTATTCTGGAATAAAGCCGCCTCGGGGGGGCAGGAGGGGACTAATATGCCGCATCACGTAGCCAGAGTCACCCAGGCCATTGCCGAATCCCCGGTCAGTTTCGAGGACGCCTTGGCTGTTGGTTTCAAAAGGGCCGCCGAGACCCTGCGGGGCATCACCGGGTTGAGAATCCTGGAACAGCGGGTATCGGTAACCGATAATAAAATCGCCACCTACCGCGTCAGATTTGAGGTAATTTTCTTACTGGAAAAATAATGCTTCATCTGGACGGCTCATATGGAGAAGGGGGCGGGCAGATTTTGCGCACCGCCCTTTCTCTGGCCGCCGCGCTGGAGCAGCCGGTGCATATCGCCGATATCCGGGCGGGCCGGGCCAAACCGGGGTTGAGACCCCAACACCTGGCCGGCGTCCTGGCCCTGGCCCGGATCACCGACGCGGAAGTCACCGGTGCGCAGTTGCACAGCCGGGAGCTGACTTTCCGGCCCCGGGGCCTGTATCCCGGGCAGTATCTCTTTGACGTGGCGGAAAAGACCGGCAGCGCCGGTTCCGTCACCCTCCTGGCCCAGGCCCTGCTGCCGCCGCTTCTGGCCGCGGACCGGCCTTCCCGCCTCACCCTCCGGGGCGGCACCCACGTGGCCTGGAGCCCCCCGGCCCACTATTTCCTTCATGTCTTCCTGCCGGCGCTGGCCCAATTGGGGGCCAGGGTGGAAATGACCCTGGAGCGCTGGGGCTGGTATCCCCGGGGCGGCGGCGAGGTGGTCCTGGAGGTTCACCCCGCGCCCCGACTGTCGGGTGCGGAGTGGCGCACGCCGCCGGATTACCGGGATTTCCGGGCCATCTCCGCCGCCTCCCGGCTGCCGGAGCACGTGGCCCGGCGCCAGGCGGAGCGGCTCAAATCCCGCCTGGGCGGGGACCTGCCGGTGGATCTGGTGCAGGCCGGGGGACTCGATGCCGGCAGCATGGTTTTGCTCTATGGACCCCGGGCGGGGTTCGACGCGCTGGGGGCCAGGGGCAAACCCGCGGAAAAGGTGGCCGACGAAGCCGCGGACCAGTTTGTTACCTTCCGGGACCGCCGGGCCGCGGTGGACCGGCACCTGGCGGACCAGATCGTCCTCTACCTGGCCCGGGCCCGGGGCGCGTCCCTCTTCATCACCCCGGAGATCACCTTGCACCTCCTCACCAACCTCTGGGTCATCGAACAATTCCTGGGGCCTATTTTTGAGGTCCAAGGGGAATTGGGGGAGAAGGGGGAAATCAGGTGCGGGGGGAAAAGTTAACAAATCTTTTTTCTTCCCGCGGCTTGCCGCTCGCGATACAATCCTGGAAATTTTTTGTATCATCATCCTGTGAAAATTAAAGAAATTCCCAGGGGCCTGAAGGAATTAAGAAGATGCAAGACCAAGGCAAAGCCGCGGCATGCTCCCCCGGAGAGGTTAAAAAACTACAGCGGGAACTGGCCGAACTGAAGGCAATGGCGGCCCAGAACCGGGAGATGGCGGCGCGCATTGCCGGCCTCACCCGCCTCTACACCGTCTTGAGCGAGACCCATGAGGCCGCGGTCCGCCTGCCGGAGCCGAAGCAGCTTTTTCAGCGGGTCTGCCGCATTGCCGTGGAACAGGGGGGCTTTCGCATGGCCTGGGTGGGGCTGGCGCAGCCCGACACTTCCCTGGTCAAACCCGCGGCCTTCTGGGGCCTCGAGGAAGGATTCCTGGAGGAAATCCGCATCTCCATGGCCGACCTGGCCGAAGGCCGGGGCGCGGCGGGGACCGCCATCCGGGAAGGGAGATATTCCATCTGCCGGGATATCGCCGGCGACCCCCGCATGGCCCCCTGGCGGGACCGGGCGCTAAAGCGCGGCTACCGGGCCACCGGGGCTTTCCCCCTCACCATGGAGGGACGGACCATCGGCGCCCTGGTTTTCTACGCGGCGGAGCCGGATTACTTCGAGGGTGAGAATATCCGCTTGCTCCAATCCCTGGCCGCGATTCTCTCATTTGCCCTGGAATCCGCGGAGAGGGAGAAACAGCGCCGCCAGGCCGCGGCCGCCCTGGCGGAGAGCGAAGCCCGGTACCGGGAGTTGGTGGAAAGCGCCAACAGCCTCATCCTGCGCCTGGACCCCCAGGGGAATGTTACCTTTATCAACGACTTTGCCCAACGCTTCTTCGGCTACGCGAAAGAGGAATTAATCGGCAAGAACGTGCTGGGGACCATCGTGCCCCAACTGGAGTCGTCCGGCCGGGACCTGGCGGCCTTGATCGCCGATATCGCGGCCCATCCGGATTGCCACGTCAACAATGAGAACGAAAACATCAGGCGGGACGGCCAGCGGGTCTGGGTGGCCTGGACCAACAAGGGGGTCTGCGATGAACGCGGCGTGCTCCGGGAGGTGCTGTGCATCGGCAACGACATCACCGAAGAGCGGCTGAAGGATTGGCTCCGGGCCAGCGATCAGGCGGTGCAGGCCATGGCCGCGGCCATCGAGATGCGGGACCCCTACACCGCCGGCCATCAACAGCGGGTCACGGAACTGGCCTGCGCCCTGGCCCTGGAGATGGGATTCAATGAGGACCGCATCAAGGGCCTGCGCCTGGCCGGACTGCTGCACGACCTGGGGAAGATCGTGGTGCCCGCGGAATTCCTGAGCAAACCCGGTAAATTAAGGACTCACGAATTCGAGGTGATCAAGGATCACCCTTACTTCGGCTACGAGATCATGAAGGGCATGGAATTTCCCTGGCCGGTGGCCCGGATCATTTATCAACACCATGAAAGGATGGACGGCTCCGGCTATCCCCTGGGGTTAACGGGGGAGGCGATACTACCGGAGGCCCGGATCCTGGCCGTGGCGGACGTGGTGGAGGCCATGGCCACCCACCGGCCCTACCGCCCGGCCCGGGGCCTGGAGGACGTCCTGGAGGAAATCTCCCTCCACAAGGGCACCCTGTACGACCCGGAAGTGGTGGAGGCGCTGTTCCAGTACCATCGCCGGGAGAATCTGGAGAAGCTATTTTCCCGGGTAAATAAGGGTTTTTAAGGGAACCGGCGGGGCGGGTCAAGTTGGGGACCTGGATTCCGTTCCTATTCATGATTACCGTCTCTCAGAAACAACCTGGAATTCCAAGTTTGATTATTACAGTCTTATGCGAGTCGCTTAATCAGAGATAATGCGGAAACCTTGTCTCAATCGAGGTCAAAAAACGGTTTGGCGACCGCTCTTTCCGGCGTTAACCTCGGAAAGCTTCCTCTTTTTGTAGCCATCTGTCCCGTGGATGGCATGACAGCACAAATTTTTTATTGTTCTTGAGAATCTGCCTTAGTATCATTTATCTGTTAAGGTATTAAGTATTTTACTCACTTCTGAAACTCTATAAGGTTTTTCAATGGCTCCGCTAAACCCGTAGGCCATAAATTCGGCCATGATGGGATCTTCAGAGTAGCCGCTGGAAACAATGGCTTTGACCTTGGGATTTATTTTTAAAAGTTCATTTATGGCTTCTTTGCCGCCCATGCCGCCAGGAACAGTTAAATCCAAAATTGCTGCGGTAAAAGGTTGGTTGACCTCCAGGGCTTCTAAATATAATTTTATCGCTTCTTCGCCATTTTCTGCGCAAAGCGCCTCATAGCCAAGATTCTGAAGCATTTTTCTTAATACATCTCTTACCATAACATCATCGTCCATGATCAAGATCTTGCCCTGACCTTTTAATAACTCCTTCCTGGCGTCCTTTAGCGGGGTGGTAATCTCTTGATCAGCTGCCACGAGGTAAATATGAAAAATCGTTCCCTCTCCTAATGCTGACTCCACCTCAATTTGCCCCTGGTGGTTTTTGATAATGGAATAGGCTGTCGCCAAACCTAAGCCGCTCCCGGTTTGTTTGGTGGTAAAATAAGGATCGAAGATTTTTAAGAGAAATTCCTCCGGTATGCCGATCCCTTGATCCTTAATGGAGAGAGTTACATATCTCCCAGCATCAAGAGGCCTATTACTATTGGGCTCCACCAACAGATTTTCACCCTGAACCTCAATGGTTCCCCCATTGGGCATGGCTTGCATGGCGTTGATCACCAGATTTTGGATAACTTGTCCCAGTTGGCCTGGGTCTGCTTCTACTGCCCAAAGGTTATCCGGGAAATTAAGTTCACATCTGACATTTGAGCCGCTGGAGGCAAAGGAGGTAGATTCGATAACCAGGTTTTCCACCGAAATTAGTTTCTTAATCGGCACTCCCCCTTTGGCGAAGGTAAGCAGTTGCCGGGACAGCATCTGGGCTCGCAGGCAAGCCCCTTCAGCTTCGGTCAATTTTTCCCGGCTGGAGCCTTTATTCTGATCCAGGAGGGCCAGACTGATATTGCCCATAATGGCAGTGATGATATTGTTGAAATCATGGGCGATTCCCCCGGCCAGAACCCCTAAGGATTCCAGATTGCTGATCTTTCTCCGCTCCTCCTCCAGTTTCTTGCGCTCCGTCGTTTCCCGAAAAATCCACTGAACCACGGTCTTACCGTCAAATTTCACGATACTGCCGGTAATGTCCACCGGTATGCGCTGGCCGTCCTTGTGTTTGATCCAGGTATCGTTTAGCTCCGCCTCGCCCACTGCCATGATCACCTGGAAGGCTGGCCGGATTTTCTCTTGCTCTCCCTGGGGAAAAATGCCCGAGAAATGAATGGGTAAAATTTCCACCGGGGGTTGTCCAAGCAATTCCATCATTTTGTTGTTGACTTCCAGCAAGTTCCCATCGGGAAGGGTCAACAGGATGCCATCGCTGGCAAGATTTATCAGAGTCCGATATTTCTCTTCGGATTGACGTAACGCTTCTTCCGCGCGTTGGCGGTCGGTGACGTCCCTGAAGCTCCAGACCCGCCCCACGATGCGAGCTTCTATGGATTGGGGCTGGGAATAGAGTTCGAAGATTCTGCCATCGAGAAATTCGATGATGTCAAAGGACTGGTCCTCGGCCCTATTACAAAGGTCCTTCACCCTGGCCAGAAAAGCGTCTCGATATTTTAATTGCTTCAAAATATAAGCAAGAGCCCTTTTATAATCCTGATGGGCCAGGGCATCTTCCGGAATGCCCCACATGTCGGCGAATCTCCGGTTATAGCTAACGATCCGACCTTTCCGGTCCACCACCAGGATGCCGTCCGCGGTGGACTCCAGGGTGGCCCGCAGCAGCGATACGGTGTACTCCAGGTTCTCCTCCTGAGCCAGGGCCAGCTCTTCTGCCCGGTCTTGGGACTCTTCCAACTGGAAGATATACTCCTGGAGGCTGCGTCGCTGTTGTTCTTCCCGCGCCATCACTTCCTTCTCCGGAAGGGACTTGTCATGATCTCTTTTAATCAAGCCTACTTTCCCCCGACTCCCCCAGAGCTGTAATTTCCTTTAAAATGTCAGGAAAACTGATAGGTTTGCACAAATATTTATGGGCTCCTGCCTGTAACCCTTCCTCGATCTCCTTGGCCTGGGTCTTGGCGGAGAGAAAGAGAACGGGGATGTCTCTGGTTCTCCCATCGGCCTTTAATCTTTTGCAGGCCTCGATCCCATTTAACTTGGGCAGCTTCACATCCAATAAGATAACGTCGGGAAGATTATTAAGAGCCTGCTTGAGCGCCCCTTCGCCATCGGTGGCCACGGAGACGTGAAAACCCAACTTGGTGAGTTTCTTTTGCAGATAGGTGTAAATGGGTTCTTCATCGTCCACTATTAGAATCTTCTTTATCGCCATACTCCGCTTCCTTGGTTGGTATTCCGCAATCGCCGTCATGGTAACAGGTGCTTTAAGCAAAGGGGCCAAGGGCCGCAAACCTTTACTATCACCAACCCTCTAAAGGGGCAAGTGCACTTCAAAAATAGTGCCCTGCCTTTCTCCGCCCAGGGGTAAATCGGGGAATTGATCGGGAGAAAGGGGACTCCGGCAACTGATGCTACCGCCGTGCTCGTCAACTATCCCTTTGCTGATGGTCAATCCCAAACCCGTGCCGCCGACCTTTTGGGACATGATGCTATCGGCCTGGAAGAATTTGTTGAAAACCTCTTCCTGGGCCCAGGCCGGGATGCCATAGCCGTTGTCGGCAACGGTGAGGATCAATTCATTTCCCCGGTGCTGGGCATTCAGAATGATCTTGCCGCCCTCCGGAGTGTATTTGATGGAGTTGCTCAAGAGATTGATGGTGACTTGAACGACCCGGTCCTTATCGACCTCGATTTCGGGCAGCTCCGGCGGGATCCAAACGACAACTTGATGTTTATGGGCCGCGGCCAGGGCTCCGATTTCTTCCAGGGCCCGTTCGGTAATTTCGCCCACGGTGGTCCTGACGGGGTGCAACTCGATTTTACGGGCTTCGATCCGGGAAAGATCCAGGAGAGCGTCTATCAGGCGCATGAGCCGCTCAATCCCGTCTCTGGCCATTTCCAGATCTTCTTGGGCTTCCTGGTCGATCTGGCCGGAGTATCCCCCTAATATGCCGGAGACGCTAAGTAGCATGGCCTGGATGGGGGTGCGGAGCTCGTGGGAGGCGATGGTGACAAACTCGGACTTCATCTGGTCCACTTTGCTCACCGCCGCGGCCATCTCGTTGAAGGATTTAGCCAGTTTTCCGATTTCGTCCCGGGACTTTACTTGTATGGCCTGATGGAGATTCCCCTGGGACATCGCCAGGGCCCCCGCAGTCAACTCTTTTAGGGGCTTGGTAATATTCAAGCTGATTACGGTGGCCGCGACGCAAACCCCTAATACCGACAACATTGCTACGCCAATGATGGCCCAACGGTTTCGCATCTCGGTTTGGTGGAGCATCCGCCGGTTTTCAGCGGTGGCTGCTTTGATGTCTTCACCCTGTTCCCGGATGCTTTTTTCAATTTCCACCTTGGTAACATTGGCCGCCTTGTGGAAATCCTCCACATTGGCCCCGATGGTGACATAACCGAAACCTCTTTTGGACTTCCCATAAATGCCGGTGTAATAAGGAATGGCAGCATAAGTGGTAAGCTTCCACAGACCGCTCCAATAAATTAAAAAAGAACCCGAACCCCCGTCTTCCGTACCGTTGTGCCAACCCTGGCATTGCGGCGCAGTGTCCAAAATCCTGCCGTCCAAGCCCAGGGTGCCGGCTTGCATCTGTTCCTTTGACCCCTGTTTTTTCATGGTAAATTCTCGGAAAGATGGCAGCCTTTCCACGAATTCCTCCAGAGACAGTCCGCTTTGTTGATACTCCCGATAGGTTTCCTCACTCACCCACCCCGGCACTTCTCTGCCGGTTTCAGGGTCATAGCCGCAGATGAAAAAATCCCGGGCGTGGGAGATGCATTTGCCCCGGTCATCCCACATAAAGGCGTAATTGCCGGAGGCGCCGTCGGCATGCACGGTGAAACGTTCTTCCGTGGGCATCACATGGTCGGTAAACTCCATAATATGGGTATGGTCTAAGGCCATGGTGACGTAGCCGATTCTCCGGCCGTTTTTTCCATTGACCGGCGTGGCCCAGCGGATGATACCTTCGAATTTCTTCCCCTGGGGATTCTCCTTCCCGGCATAAGCACTCTCCGGCTTCACCTTTATTCCCTCCGGGGTCTTTTCCAGCCAGCCCCGGATATAAGCCCCGATGACCCGGGAGACATAAATCTCACCTTGTTTCAACTGCGGCAATTGGCGGAAATAATCCTCTGCTTTGCAGTAAGTGTTTTCCTTCTTGCTCACGTCTTTGAGCTCATGGGAGATTTTGCCGTCGGCCACCTTGATCTTCTCCCGGCCCTCCAGGTCAACGAAAGTAATTTCTTTAAAGAGGGGAATCGTGGCCTTCTGAAACTGGTAAGGAGGAAGATGTCTCCATGAAGTTTGATTTTCCGGATTCTGACTCTCCAGTTTCGGGGGCTGCGCTTCTTCCTCCGTTCGCGGCCACGGACCAGAAACAATAATCTGGCGTTGACAAGACCGGTATATCTGGAGATATCTCCGGGGATCGGGCTCGGAAGCCGCCACCATGAGGAGGTCTTTGTCTCGCTCGTAGAGGAAATCCGCCACTCTTTGGGCCAGCTTATAGGTTCTCAATTCAATGGCTTCAGTGGATTTCTTGTCCAATTCCCTGACGCTGTCCGTAATGGCTTCCTTGCCGATCTTGACCGCGGATTCCAGGTTCCTGGCGCCCATGTCTCCGGTCCGGCGCACCGCTTCCGTGCCCATATCGTATAAGTTCTTATGGGCGATAAACCCCAAAACGACCAGAGGAGCACATGCCAGCAAAAGGAACGAGAGCAGCAACTTCCCTAATATCCCAAACTTGAGCGGATTTATCTGAAAACGTCCAGCCATGAAACAGACGGACCTCCTGCGGGAAAATGGTCACCAACGTCACCTTTGGGCTTAGAACTTTCCAAGTTTGGCGCTCCCCGGCCTGCAGAGGTAAGGGCTTCCCAATATTGATACTTATCGTTGATATCTAAAGAAAAATTAAACTCCTGATGACGGCTGTTCAAAGGTCCTGCAAATTCCCCTTGTTGTCATTTATCTAAGGCTTCAAACGGTTTGGAGGATGAAAACTTCTCAATGGTGAATCCATTAGCAAATCTTTTATGGCTTTGTATATAACTTTTATGGCTCAGTTTATAGGTTAATCCAGGGAAAAAAAAATTGCGTGTCGCTTAAATTCTGATTTTTTTATACAAAATTTTCTTACAGGAGGTATGGCCTTTGGGTTAGTTTCTAAATTCCAGCATATTTCAAGATGTTGTAGCAATCTATCCTCCAAAGATTTATAGGAGTCCCTTCTGGAGAGCTTAACCGTGAAAAAAGTTCTCCTTTTCAACACATTTCAAAGGTAATTCTTTCCGGAACAGCCTGAAGCTCATCCAGGCAGATTGCACTCTGTATATCTATCTGGAGCAATAACCTAACAAGCCAGATCACTTGCCAAAAACGAAACTTCTTCGAAAAATCAATTTATTATGGATAGGGAATGGTGATGAAAACGTGGTTCTGATTGGAGCCGGCAGGATAAATTCAAAGAGCAAGCCTTTCAAATAGTCCCTCTCGTCCTTCCTTCCTCTCCCTAAACCCCACAAATTCCTTTCTCCACGGGCACGCTCACGGTAGAATACAAAAATCATGGAATTATTAAAAGAAATCCTGGAACAGGCCGACGGCCTGGCAGGGGAACTTAGCGCGCTGCGCCGGGAGTTTCATCAGTATCCGGAGTTGTCTCACCAGGAGGAGCGGACCGCCGGGGTGGTGGCCCGGTATCTGCGGGACCTGGGCCTGGAGGTGGCCACCGGCATTGCCGAGCACGGGGTGGTGGGGACCTTGAGCGGCGCCCGGCCGGGCAGGACCGTGGCCTGGCGTGCGGATATGGACGCCCTGCCCCTGGAGGAGAAGGTGGCCGCACCCTGGTGTTCCCAGGTGCCGGGGGTGATGCACGCCTGCGGCCACGATTTTCACATGTCCATCGGCCTGGCTGCGGCCCGCTTGTTAAGCGGCTTTAAGGACCGGTTGGCGGGAAAGTTCCGCTTCATCTTTCAGCCCGCGGAGGAAGGCCCGCCCAAAGCGGATAAATCCGGGGCCCAGGGCATGGTGGCCGCCGGGGCGCTGAAAGACCCGGAGGTGGAAGCGATTTGCGCGCTCCACGTGGCCCCCAATCTGGACGTGAGCGTCATCCGCTATAGCCGGGAAGTGGTCATGGCCGGGTCGGACCGCGTCTTTCTCACCATCACCGGCAAGGCGGCCCACGGCGCCACGCCCCACCGGGGCGTGGACCCCATCCTGGTCAGCGCGCAGGCCCTGATGCAGATTCAGGGGTTCCTGGCCCAAAGGATCGATGCCCGCCACCCGAT
>Ga0233422_10001117_pt1 | contig 12268 bp, 7 predicted proteins | sample Watercolumn_Mata_2_FD_182724 | JGI IMG/M metagenome (GOLD analysis project Ga0233422, IMG submission 182724) | Freshwater microbial communities from Lake Matano, South Sulawesi, Indonesia - Watercolumn_Matano_2014_110_MG | ecosystem: Environmental > Aquatic > Freshwater > Lake | place...
CACCACCGTCATCGAAGTCGGCGTCGATGTCCCGAACGCCAGCCTCATGGTGATCGAAAATGCCGAACGGCTGGGTCTGGCCCAACTGCATCAACTGCGGGGTCGAGTAGGGCGCGGCCCAGGCGAGGCGCATTGTGTTCTACTGTATCAACCGCCTCTCACCGAAACCGCCCGAAAACGGCTGGCAATCCTCCGCGAGACCGACGACGGATTCATCATCGCCGATGAGGACATGAAAATTCGCGGTCCGGGTGAACTGCTCGGCACCCGTCAGACTGGTCAGGCGCAGTTTCGCATTGCGGACCTGGCCCGCGACAGAGAATTGATCGGTTCCATTCATGAAGCAGCCGAGACGCTGAGCAGGGATCACCCCGATCATGTCGCCCCCCTAATCGAGCGTTGGTTGGGGCAAGCGGTGCAGTATGCGGAGGCATAACAACAACAAAATGAGTTCGCGATAAAGAGTTCCAAGGGTCATTCAGCGACTGGTCAGATCCTCCGGAAAATGCTTGAGTCCCTCCTGACGGCGGAAAACCATCACAGCGCCTTCGCCGCGCCCACCGGTTAAGAAACACTGTGGCGAAATCAAGGGCATGAGAGATTAACAGGCAGGCTTTGCCGCGTAGTCAGGGACAGGTACAATGGCGGGCTAACTATCTTGGCTATTTGGTTGAGCAAACTCAAATCGATTTCGGCAGCGCGATCTATCAAGCCAAGACCTGATACCACAGGCCATCCGGGCTTGCCCTGAACCTTACCCAGAACCCAAACCCTCTAAACGAAACCATGACCGATCTGACGCACTATCGAAACATTGGCATCTTCGCTCACGTGGATGCCGGCAAAACCACCACCACAGAGCGTATTTTGAAGCTCACCGGCAAGATCCATAAAATCGGCGAGGTACACGATGGTGCGGCCACCACGGATTTCATGGTGCAGGAACAGGAACGGGGCATTACCATCCAGTCCGCCGCCACCACATGTTTCTGGAACGAACATCAGTTCAATATCATCGATACCCCCGGTCACGTCGACTTCACCATCGAAGTTTATCGTTCCCTGAAGGTTCTCGATGGCGGTATTGGCGTGTTTTGCGGCTCCGGCGGCGTGGAACCCCAATCCGAGACCAACTGGCGTTACGCCAATGATTCCAAGGTGGCGCGCGTCATCTATGTCAACAAGCTGGATCGCATCGGCGCGGATTTTTACCGCGTGGTCAAGCAGATCAAGGACGTGCTGGGCGCCTATCCGCTGGTCATGACTCTGCCCATCGGGCGGGAAGATCAATTCGTGGGAGTGATCGACCTGCTCGATCGCAAGGCATGGATCTGGGACGATTCCGGAGATCCCATGAAGTACACGATCCAGGACGTGCCCGCCGATATGGCCGAGGATGTCGAAACCTGGCGCCACGAACTGGTCGAGAAAGCCGTCGAGCAGGACGACGACGTCATGGAAAAGTACCTGGAAGGCGAGGAACCCGACGTCGATACCCTCAAACGTTTGATCCGCAAGGGCGCCATCCACATGGATTTCTTCCCCACTTTCTGCGGCTCATCCTTCAAGAACAAGGGTGTGCAGTTGGTGCTCGACGCCGTGGTGGACTACCTGCCCGATCCCACCGAAGTCAAGCCGCAGCCGGAAGTCGACCTCGAAGGTCACGAAACCGGTAATTTCGCCGTCGTCGACCCGAACCGCCCCTTGCGCGCGCTGGCCTTCAAGATCATGGACGACCGCTACGGCGCCTTGACCTTCCTGCGTATTTATTCGGGCAGGCTGGAGAAAGGCATGACGGTGCTGAACACCTATACCGGCAAGACCGAACGCATTGGCCGCATCGTCGAAATGCACGCCGATAATCGCCAGGAACTCGAATCCGCCCAGGCCGGCGATATCGTCGCGGTGTTGGGCATGAAGAACGTGCAGACCGGTCACACCCTATGCGACCCGGACAACCCCGCCACGCTCGAGCCCATGGTGTTCCCCGACCCGGTCATATCCATCGCCATCGCGCCCAAGGACAAGGCGGGCAACGAAAAGATGGGCATCGCCCTGGGCAAGATGGTCGCGGAAGATCCCTCCTTCCATGTCGGGACCGACGAGGATAGTGGGGAGACCATCCTCAAGGGGATGGGCGAGCTGCACCTGGACATCAAGATCGACATTCTCAAGCGTACCCACGGCGTCGAGGTCATCGTCGGCAAGCCTCAGGTAGCCTACCGCGAGACCATCACCAAGCGGGTCGAGGACGAATACACCCACAAAAAGCAATCGGGTGGCTCCGGTCAGTACGCCAAGATCAGCTACATGATCGAGCCGGGCGAACCGGGTTCGGGCTTCGTCTTCGAATCCACCGTGACCGGCGGCAACGTGCCCCGCGAATACTGGCCGGCGGTGGAGAAGGGCTTCAAGAGCATGCTGGAGAAAGGCACCATGGCGGGTTACCCCTGCGTGGACTTCAAGGTGACGCTGACCGATGGCGGCTTCCACGCCGTCGACTCCTCATCCTTGGCTTTCGAAATCGCGGCCAAGGCGGCGTTCCGCCAAACCATTCCGAAGTGCGCGCCGCAGTTGATGGAGCCGATCATGAAAGTCGACACCTTCTCGCCGGACGCCAATGTCGGCGATGTCATCGGCGACCTGAACCGTCGCCGCGGCATGATCAAGTCGCAAGAGGCCGGGGTCACCGGCGTGCGCATCAAGTCGGAAGTACCGCTGTCCGAGATGTTCGGCTACATCGGCGACCTGCGCACCATGACCTCGGGCCGTGGTCAATTCTCGATGGAGTTTTCCCATTACATGCCTTGCCCCAAGGGGGTGGCGGACGCCGTCATCAAGGAAGCCAACGAGCGCAACGCCAACAAGTAAGTAGACCGTCCGCCGGGCGCGGACTCCCTCTCGGGTTGCCATGGGCGGACGAACTACCGGCGGACTCGAGAGAAAGCAGGCGGCTCGCTTGAATACGAGCCGCTTTTTTATTCGGGTTCAGGTCGACATGATCGCCAACCGGAAGAACGAATGATCCCTTCCACATCCAACCCCTATCATGCTCGATCCAATTCCAGGATTGATCAACCAGCGTTTTCGTGATCCCTACGGTTCAAGCCGCTAAACGGCCAGCATTCCGGAACCCGATGCACTCCCATCGACCTCTCAGGCAACTCCAGCGCCGAATCGGCAATTTTGGCCTACTCACGCTCGCCATATTCACGATGATGATGGTTCGTCCCTTCCTGGCCGAGAATGGCGAAGCAAGCTACATCATGGACGTACTCTTCGCCAGCGTATTCCTGTCCGGCATCTATGCCGCCAGGCGCAATCACACCACCTTTTTGATCGCATTTTTGCTGGCGGCCATCAACGTCGCGGGACGCATTCACCTGCACCTCAGCGATGCACGGATCGCCGGGGAGCTTATGAATGTTTCGGTGATACTATTCTTCCTGCATGCCATCTATAACATCGGCTCCTACATCTGGTCGGAACGTCATCGCGTCAACCATGACGTCATCTTTGCCGCCATCAGCGCTTATCTGTTGCTGGGTATCGCCTGGGCCCATGTCTTCGATCTTCTGGAGATGTTCGCGCCCGGCTCCTTCAAGGGACTGGATGCGGCCTTGATCAAGGATGATTTCTTGTACTACAGCTTTGTAACGCTTTGCACGCTTGGCTTTGGCGACATCGTGCCCCTCTCCCGCCCGGCCCGGGCCATGACCATTGTTGAAGCCGTGACTGGCCAGCTTTACATCGCCGTGCTCATCGCCCGTCTGATGGGGTCTTATATCGACGAAATCCGCCGCAAGGATTGACGCAACAGTCATGACACGCAATCGAGTTCACGCCGGCTTTCAAGCTTGGGCATAATGCGACAAACAGTTTTTACATCAACAAGCCATGATCCTAGATTCCTCTGTTGGACGCGCCCGAGTGTGCGGCCAAAAAGCCGGCCGGCAAGGCGCGACGACGCAGCAGGGCCATCCCCTGGAAGGAGGCGCAACGCCGCCAGGCGGCTTTTTGGCCGTGCCATCGGGTGCGTAGCGCTCTCACCCAAAAGGCGAGAGCCCGTCATACTGCAAATACCAAGCGCCGTGTAGTCTTCATGCCATTTGAGAAGCGGTCAACAGAGGAATCTAGGATGATCCAACGGACTTTTTTGTACGACGCGCATCAGGCCCTGGGCGCGCGAATGGTGGAGTTCGGCGGCTGGGAAATGCCGGTGAGCTACGGCTCCCAGATCGAGGAACATCATGCGGTACGACGCCAGGCTGGAATGTTCGATATCGGCCACATGCTGGCGGTCGATATCGAGGGTCCGGAAGCACGCCGTTTTTTATCCCGACTGATCGCCAACGACGTCGCAAAACTCGTCGCGCCGGGTAAAGCCCTTTATAGCTGCATGCTCAACGAGCAAGGCGGGGTGATGGACGATCTTATCGTTTATTATCTCGGCACTCATCGCTTTCGCCTGATCGTCAATGCCGGAACCGCCGCCAAGGATCTCGGCTGGATTCAGTCATGCAATTCCGACTGGAATACTGATCTTTCCATTACACCCAGGCATGAGATGGCCATGATTGCCGTACAAGGCCCCAAGGCGCGGGAGAAGGTCTGGCAAGCCATGCCGGAAAGCCGTGCCCTGGCCGAGCCGCTCAAGCCCTTCCAGGCAGCCTCGTGGAATGACATATTCATAGCGCGAACCGGCTACACCGGAGAGGACGGCTACGAAATCCTGTTGCCGGGTGCCGACGCCCCCGCCCTTTGGGCCAATCTGCTGGAAGCCGGCGTCTCTCCCTGCTGCCTGGGCGCCAGGGATACGCTGCGGCTCGAGGCCGGCATGAACCTCTATGGCCAGGACATGGATGAAGAAACGTCGCCACTTGACGCGGGACTGGCCTGGACCGTCGCGCTCGGCGATGAACGCGAATTTGTCGGCAAGAGGGCCTTGCTGCGCGCGGGCGTTCGCTGGAACTTTCTTGGCCTGGTTCTACTCGGCAAGGGCGTGTTACGGAGTCACCAGAGAGTTTATTGCTTCGCCGAAACCGGCGAAGTCACCAGCGGCAGCTTCTCGCCCACACTTCAACAATCCATCGCCCTGGCCCGCCTGCCGCCGGCAATTCATCCAGGCGATACCGTCGCAGTGGAAATTCGCGACCGGCGGATACCGGCCAAGGTCGTCAAACCGCCCTTCGCGCGTCATGGTCGATCCCTGCTATAAAGCTGCATCCTACAGGAGCCCTCATGTCTTTGATTCCTTCGGAACTTTACTATACGAATTCCCACGAATGGGCGCGCCTCGAAGCCGATGGCAGCCTGACCATCGGGATTACCGACCATGCCCAGGAGGCGCTGGGTGATCTGGTCTACATCGAATTGCCGGAAATCGGTCTCCATGTCGACGCGAACAAGGAGTTTGTCGTCGTTGAATCCGTCAAGGCGGCCTCCGACGTCTATGCCCCCGTATCCGGCACCGTGAGCGCCGTCAATCGGAACATTGCGGATGCGCCGGAAACCGTGAACGCCGACGCCTACGCCGCCTGGCTGGTTAGAATACAGCCGGACAATCCGGCCGATATCGAGACCTTGCTGACCGCCGAAGCCTACCGGTCCATCGCCGAAGACGGCTGATTCCACGGCTGTCCGGTTCGGAGGCCGGCCGCCTCGGGACCGGCTCGGTTTATCCTAGAAACGGCAGTTGGGCTTGATGTAGGGGAGAATTCATTCGCCGGCCGGCAGGCAGGCGATAAATCACATCATCCTGTTTATCCTGTAGATTCCTGTCCAACTGCTTTTTCTAGGTTTATTGGCGCCGATCCCTCGGCACCGCCGGTGGTGATACCGGCGCATCGCGCGAAACATCCCCCCAAAGGAGCGTTAACCCCATGCCCAACCCCATCCGACTTAAGGACCTGGAGCAGCAGGACGAGTTCATGGCGCGTCATATCGGGCCTGCCGCGGCTGAACTGGCGTCCATGCTGACCCTCGTGGGCGCCGGCGATCTCGACGACCTGATCGAACAGACCGTGCCATCCGCCATCCGGCTGGGAAAGGATCTTGACCTGCCGGAGCCGCGCCGGGAGCATGAGGCACTGGCGGGTCTGAAGACCTTGGCCAGCCTCAATCGGATCAATCGTTCGTTCATCGGCATGGGCTACTACGGTACCCTGACGCCCAGCGTCATACTCCGCAACGTCCTTGAAAATCCCGGCTGGTACACCGCCTACACGCCCTATCAGCCCGAGATCGCGCAGGGCCGATTGGAGGCGCTCATCAATTATCAACAGGTCATTGCAGACTTGACCGGTTTCGAGATCGCCAATGCCTCGCTGCTGGATGAGGCGACCGCCGCCGCCGAGGCCATGGCCATGGCGCACCGGATTTCCAAGTCAACCTCGAACCGTTTTTTTGTCGACGCGGCCTGTTTTCCGCAGACGCTGGACGTCCTACGGACCCGCGCCGAATTCTTTGGCTTCGAACTGGTCGTCCGGCCGGCGTTCGAGTCCGCCGAGGGGGAATTCTTCGGCGCGCTGCTGCAGTACCCGAATGACAGGGGCGAAGTGACCGACCTGAGCGAGGTCATCGCCGGCCTCAAACGTCGCGGCACGGTGGTGGCGGTGGCCAGCGATCTCATGGCGCTGGTGTTGCTCAGGTCGCCCGGCGCCATGGGAGCCGATATCGCGCTCGGCTCCAGCCAGCGCTTTGGGGTACCCATGGGCTACGGCGGCCCGCATGCCGCCTTTTTCGCCGCCCGCGAAGCCTATGTTCGATCCCTTCCTGGCCGCGTCATCGGCGTGGCGCGGGATGTGCGCGGCAAACCGGCCCTGCGCATGACCCTGCAAACCCGGGAACAGCATATCCGGCGGGAGAAGGCCAACTCCAATATTTGCACCTCGCAAGTCCTCCTGGCCAACATCGCCGGGCTCTACGCGGTCTATCACGGGGCCGAGGGCCTCGGCACCATCGCCCGCCGCATACACCGGCTGGCCGCACTCTTTGCCGCCGGGCTCCGTCATGGGGGCATTTCCCCGATCAACCGTCATTTTTTCGACACCGTCAGGTTTGATCTAGGGGAACGCGCCAACGCCGTCCATGAGAATCTCCTGGAAATGGGATACAACCTCCGGGACTGTGGCGGCGGACAACTGGCGGCGGCCTTCGACGAAATCTCGACCGGCGCGGATGTCGTTGAACTCCTGCGACTCATTACCGGACGGGACATCGATATCGAGACGCTCGACGCCCGGTTGGCGGACAACGACGACTCGCTCCCCCCTGGCCTACTGCGCCAGGACGCCATCCTCGCGCACCCGGTCTTCCAGATGCACCGGACCGAGCATGGCATGCTGCGGTATCTGAAATCCCTGCAAAACCGCGACCTGGCCCTGGATCATTCCATGATTCCGCTGGGTTCCTGCACGATGAAGCTGAACCCGACCAGCGCCATGCTGCCAATCACCTGGCCGGAATTCTCGGGCTTGCATCCCTACGCGCCGCCGGAACAGGCGCAAGGCTATTGGCGGATGATCGACAGCCTGAGCGATTGGCTGCGCGCGATCACGGGATTCGACGCCATTTGCCTGCAACCCAATTCCGGCGCGCAGGGCGAATATGCCGGTCTGGTCACGATACGCCGCTATCATGCCAGCCGGGGCGAGACGCACCGGAATATCTGTCTCATTCCCCAGTCCGCGCATGGCACCAACCCGGCCAGTGCGCGCATGGCGGGGCTGGAAGTCGTGGTCGTCAAGTGCGATGACCATGGCAATGTCGATATCGCGGACCTGGAGACCAAGGCCCGGGAACATGGCGAGCGGCTCGCCGCCATGATGATCACCTACCCTTCGACCCATGGGGTCTTCGAGCCATCCGTGAGTGAATTGTGCGGTATCGTTCACCGGCATGGCGGGCAGGTCTATCTGGACGGGGCCAATCTCAACGCCATGGTGGGTTTGGCGACACCGGGCCGGATCGGCGCGGATGTCTGTCACATGAACCTGCACAAGACCTTCGCCATACCCCATGGCGGTGGCGGGCCGGGCATGGGACCCATCGGGATGAAGGCCCATTTGGCGCCCTACATGCCCAACCATACGGTCAGGCCAAAGGACGACGAGAACCGTGGCCAAGGAGGCGCCGTGAGCGCCACGCCCTTCGGTTCGGCCTCCATACTGCCGATCTCCTGGATGTATCTGACCATGCTCGGCGGCGTCGGCCTCAAGAAGGCCAGCCAGATCGCCATCCTCAACGCCAACTACCTGGCGACCCGGCTCAAGCCCGATTATCCCGTGCTCTACGAAGGGCCACGGGGGCGGGTGGCGCATGAGTGCATCCTGGATATCCGACCGATCAAGACCACGACCGGCATCGGTGAAATCGACATCGCCAAACGGCTGATGGATTACGGTTTTCACGCGCCAACCGTGAGCTTCCCGGTCGCCGGTACCATCATGGTCGAGCCGACCGAATCGGAAAACAAATCCGAGCTCGACCGCTTCGTCGCGGCGATGACAGCCATTCGCGAGGAAATTCGCAAGGTGGAAACGGGCGTCTGGCCAAGGGACGACAACCCCCTCAAGAACGCCCCGCATACTCTGGCGGACATCGTCGATGCCGAGTGGAATCACGCTTATAGCCGGGAGGAAGCCGTGTTTCCCCTGCCCTGGATCAGGGCCAACAAATTCTGGCCCGCGGTCAACCGCATCGACGAAGTTTATGGGGATCGGCACATCCAGTGCGGTTGCCCGCCCATGGAAGTCTACGAGCAAGGCTGAAGTCCCATCGCGCAAGGCCCGTCACCCCCAGCAAAGCCTGTTTTGGGCCCGGGAACGGGCTTTCGAGATTTTGTTAATGCATCCGGCGGCAAGGTGTAGGTTACCGGCACCTTGCATCCAACCCGATGGCGGAGCCATGAAAGAATCTCTGCACAGCCTCTATCCCACCCTTCTCCGGTCCGACGCCAAATCGCCGCCCGCCGTGCCGAGAGACGTGGCCGGCGATACCCTGGCTGGAGTCATCGATGGCAGTACCTTTCAGTCCATCGAGGTGGGAAAGTTGTTTGACAGCGCCAACCATGCCCTCACCCGCATCGGCCAAGCGACCTTGTTTCGTTCGCTGGCGCAACCACTCACCGATCTTGACATACTGAAGAGAAAGCAGGACGCGATCCGCGAGATCGAGGCAAACCCGGTTTTGCGTCGACAACTGGAGGCCATCGTCGACCGCGCCGGCAGGCAGGAAAAGGATTTCAACGAACTGCTGTTCGGCGCTTTCATGGGCATGCTTAGCTCCCGCGCGCATGAACTGGAACTGGAGGGCTATGGTTATGCCTCCTACATCAACGGCACGCGCTTCATGCTGGATCTGGTCGAGGGCGCCGATCTGGTCAAGGAAACCCGAAGCGGCTACCTGACGGCGGTGCTCGACACCATCCGCGATCTGGCGGGCTCCCGCGCCTACGCCCTGGCCAAGGGACCGGCTTATCGGGCCGAAAAAGGCATCCTCACCCGACAGGAAAAAGGCTGGTTCACGCCCGCCATCCGCTTTCGCCCGTCCCTTTTGAAACCGGTGGGGTTGAGCGTTTTCATACTGGTCCTGTTTCTGATCGTTGAATTCGTCCCGTTGCTGCTGGACATGGTGGCTTCGGTTGCCTCCGCCTTTTGGCTGTTCCTGCTACCGATCAGCCTGCTTTACATACCGATGGTGGGAAGCTTTGACCGGGACGGGTGCATCTACCCGTTGCGCGACATCTTTCGGCGATCTCCGGAAGTGCAAAGAGCGCTGGATGCGCTGGGCTTCCTGGATGAATTGCTCGGCATCATTCGCTTCAAGGAGGCCTTCGGCCACCCCATGGTTTTGCCGGAACTGATCGAGGCAAACCGGCACCAGCTGAGGGTCAGGGAGGTACGCAATCCCATCCTGGGGAAGAACAATCCGGACTATGTCGGCAACGATATCGACCTCGGCGATGCGAGGCTGACGCTGGTGACGGGGCCCAATAGCGGCGGCAAGACGGCATTCTGCAAGACTCTCGCCCAAACCCAACTACTGTCGCAAATCGGCGGTTACGTCCCGGCTACCGAGGCGGTACTGACCGTGGCGGATCGAATTTTCTATCAAGTTCCGGAAATCAGCCATCTGGCCAACGGCGAGGGCCGTTTTGGCACCGAACTGCGCCGCACCAAGGAGATCTTCCTGGCCGCTACCCCACGCAGCCTGGTGATCATGGACGAGTTGTCGGAGGGAACCACGCAAGAGGAGAAAATCGAGATTTCCATGGACATTCTTGACGGCTTCCGTCGGAAGGGTAACGACACCATTCTGATCACCCACAACCATGAATTGGTGGATCGTTTTCAGCAACAGGGGATCGGAATGGCGAGGCAGGTGGAATTCAAGAACGAACAACCCACCTACCGGCTTATCGAAGGGATTTCTCGCGTCAGTCATGCCGACCGCGTGGCGCGCAAGATCGGCTTTTCCCGGGAGGATATCGCCCGCTATCTGGCGGGCGATCAGGAATCCTGAGCGCTGATGTTCCCGTATTCCGGAGCGCCCGATGCATCGGCCGTGAATTCGAGCCGCCCGCTCCCGGCTGAGCTGCCCCTCGGGTTAGTTGATCCGCTCCAGTCGGCGAAACCCCAACGCCAGGGCCTGCTGATCGAGGTCCAGATCCAAATCTTCCCGCAAGCGCCGCAAACGGCGGGCAAGCGCCATGGTCTGGTGATTGAAAAGCCAGTCATGAGCGACTGGCCCCGGAGGGGGAAAGAATTCCGAGTTCAACCAACGCCTGGATCTGGTCCGAGGTAAGCCCGGAGACATGAGCGAATTCTCTAAGACTCAACCAGGCGATTCCGGCCTGAAGCACATGATTGGCGATTTGCGACAGGATAATGCTCCTCTTGGCCGCGAGCCGCCCCGCGATTGAAACGGCCGCGCGGATTTAAGGCCGAAGCCTCCGCGAGTTGCTGGTATAAACACTCGCTCACTCTCCGTCAGTTGACTGGGCATCGCGATTTGCACGATGGCATGGAGATCGCCGTGACCATCCCTGGGTTTGGGCAGGCTTTGCCGGCCAACCGCATCTTGCGACCGGACGGGCATCCGGGGGGAATCTTCAGACTGACGCCGCCTTTTTGGCCGTGCACTCGGGTGCGTAGCGATCTCACCCAAAAGGTGAGAGCCCGTAATACTGCACATACCAAGCGCCGCGTAGTCTTCATGCCATTTGAGAAGCGGTCAACAGAGGAACCTAGGATAATTGTTCATCCTAGAAAAAGCAGTTGGACAGGAATCTACAGGATAAACAGGATGATGCGATTATCGTAGGTGCGAATTCATTCGCACACAAGGCCCTGAATAGGCGAAGGAATTCGCCCCTACATCAAGCCCAACTGCCGGATTTAGGTTCATGGCCATTCTTTTGGATCCAGTACCTCAGCCGCGACATTTGCCATGTCAAAAATATACCCGGCAAGCCAAACCCACGATCGGCTTACCGGGTAGTATATCTGCGGATTCGGATCTAGATCCGGAATCTAATGAGAATCCACTAAATCATTTTTTGTTAACGTGAGTTATGGAGTTTTCGGCATGGGTCCGTATTCGAGTGCCTTGCCGTGTTTGTCAAGCGTCAGTGGTATCGTACGCGGTTTGAGCGTGATGGTTTCCGGCGCATTATCGTCAAACATGGCGCTGGTAGGCGCTGGCTTATGTATCACCGGAAACAGAATCGGCCAACAATTCGCCACCGAATTGGTATTGACGAATTGAAAACCCACATTAAAAGCCCAGGGTAGGTAAGAATATTCGGGTGGTGTGGCCGCCATCAATGCCCCTGGAACCGACACGGTGAGCGACACATTGACGGTACCCTTGGCGGGGACCGTATAGGATTTGGGTGTCAGTGGCTTCAGGCTGCGGGCATGCATCAGGCTGGGATTATCACGCCGGTCCAGGTAAATGACGGGCTGCGCGCGCGTGGCAAGAGCGGCGTTGCCGAAGTTCATCAGCGTGTAACTGACATTGAGCTTTCCTCCCGTTAATGGCAACTCGGGACCACCATTTGGGTAAGGACCAAAGGAGGAATAGTTAACCCCATTGATCTTGATCGGGCCGGTCACCATGCAGGTGTCCAGCGATCTATTGTTGAGCTTGACGACACCCAAATTTTTGGTAATCGGTTAGCCCCCTAGGTTCATGCGGCGGCAGGCAATGGGGGCGCGCTATTGCCCTTGCGACGCTCAGCGATCACTTGAGCCAGATACGGCCA
>Ga0233422_10001119_pt1 | contig 12265 bp, 12 predicted proteins | sample Watercolumn_Mata_2_FD_182724 | JGI IMG/M metagenome (GOLD analysis project Ga0233422, IMG submission 182724) | Freshwater microbial communities from Lake Matano, South Sulawesi, Indonesia - Watercolumn_Matano_2014_110_MG | ecosystem: Environmental > Aquatic > Freshwater > Lake | place...
CTCCCCCAAACCCCCTCCCCCAATCCCATAGTTGTTAGAGATGAGGGCTCCGGCCCGGCTGTTTGACATTCTCGTTCCCAAGCTGAGCTTGGGAACGTAATTTTTTGCCGCAGCTGTGCTGCGGCACCTTAGATGGTTTACATCAACGATGTAATGAAATAGACTGCTTGCGGATCAACCTATGGCCCATATGACTCCTACCCGCCCGGCGCGCATTGTCCTCCTCCTGGAAGAACTGAAATTCGGCGGCACCCAGCGCCATGCCCTGGAGTTGGCCCGGGGCCTTAACCGTAAGCGCTTCCAGCCGGAAATCTGGACCCTGGCCGCGGGCGATGATTTTGCGCCTTTGGCCCAGTCCTGGGGCATCCCGGTAACTAAATTATCCTCCCAGAAACTGGTAGGACCCGCCGCGCTCGCCCGGCTCTGGCTGCGCCTGAAAAAATCGCCTCCTGATCTTCTCCTGACCCTCACCGCGGTGCCCAATATCTGGGGCCGTTTGTTAGGGAGGTGGGCCAAAGCTCCTCTGGTGGTAGGCAACGTGCGCAGCCTCACCCATCACCGGCAACACGAGGGCTGGCTCTGGCCGTTCGCAGACCATATTCTATGTAATACCATTGTGTTAAAAGATATACTTAATAAAGATTGTAAGATATCACTAAACCGCATCACCGTCATCCCCAACGGCGTGGATACTGAATTTTTTCAACCCCAACGCTCCGGCGGCAACCGGAAAATAATCCTCTCCGTGGCCCGCCTGGTCCCCGACAAAGACCAGGAAACCCTTATCCGGGCCTTCAGCCTGGCCCAGACCGATCACCCGGACGCGGAACTCTGGATAGTAGGCGATGGACCCCGGAAGCCGGCCCTGGAAAAGCTGGCCCATAGCCTACTTCCAACCGGAAAAGTCCGGTTCCTGCCGGGGCAGACGGATTTGCGGCCCCTGTTCGCCCAGGCAACGCTCTTTGCACTCAGCTCCCGACACGAGGCCTTCCCCAATGTGGCCCTGGAGGCCATGGCCATGGGCCTGCCGGTGGTGTCCACCCGGGTGGGCGGCCTGCCGGAGATGGTGACCCCGGGGGAGCACGGTTTGCTTGTGCCTCCAGGAAACGCTCCCGCGCTGGCCGCGGCCATGTCCCAATTGCTGGCAGACCCGGAGATGTGCCAATCGTTTGGCCAAGCCGGAAGAGAACGGGTGGAGCGGGACTTTTCCCTGGCCGCCATGGTGCGCCGCCATGAAGAAGTCTTTGAAACCCTCCTGGCTCAAAAGTCGAAACGTGCAATCCATCACGAAAAGATAACTGTCATGGAGCAGCCGCTCCCGGTTGTTCAAGAGCCACCCCTAGCGCTTTCTCCCAAGACCGGCCCCCGGGTGGCCTATTTTCTCCTCTGGTTTCCCGAGCCCACCCAGACCTTTATCCTGGATGAAGCCAACACCATGTTCCGCCTGGGGCTGGATTTAAGGGTCTATACCTTATATGGCCCCCGGCCTCCAGGCAAAGTAGCGGGTATGGCCCAGGTCCTGCCACCGGTCCACCACTTGGGCCTGGCTTCTCTGGGAACCCTGATTCGGGACCTGCTGCGCCTCTTCCGGGACCGGAGGCCCCTGGCCCGGCGGGTTCTGGCCGAAACCCTGGTGCGCAAATGGCGCAGCCTGGAGACCGCGGGCGAAGCCCTGTGGGCCGCGCTGGCTGCGGTGCATCTGGCTGGCGTGCTGGTTAAGGAGGGGATTGATCATATTCATGGACCCTGGTCCAACGGCCCGGCCACCGCGGCCTGGGCGGCCTCCCGCCTCAGCGACATTCCCTTCAGCTTCTGCGGCCACGCCCATGACATTTATCCCCCGGATGGAGCCTTAGAAGCAAAAATTCAGGCTGCCTCCTTTATCCGGGTCATATCCGACGTCAACCGGTATTACCTGACGGCCATCGCCCCGGACGCGGCCGGGAAATTTGCCGTCATCCGCTACGGCGTGCCCTTGACTCCGGTGCCCGCGCCCCGCCGCCGCGGGGTGCCGCCTTTTCAGCTCCTGACCATCGGCAGGATGGTCCCCAAAAAGGGTTTTCCGGTGCTGCTCGCGGCCTGCCGGGAGTTGGCCGCTAAAGGGTTGGATTTTCATCTTACCGTGGCGGGAGACGGGCCCCAGTTTCAGGAACTGCAAGGCCTGGCGCAGGAATACGATTTTAGCGGCAGGGTGACTTTCGCAGGATTTGTCCCTCACCGCCGGGTGCCTGGACTTTTTCACCACGCGGACCTGTTCGTCATGCCCTGCATCGTTGACCCGCACGGCGACCGGGACGGCATTCCCAACGTCATCCTGGAGGCCATGGCCCATGAGGTGCCAGTGGTCTCCACCGACGTCTCCGGCATCCCCGAAGCGGTGATCCCCGGCAAGACCGGCTGGATCGCGCCGCCGGGAGACGCCAAGGCCCTGGCCGACGCGATCATGGAAGCCCTGAATAACCCCGCGGAAGCCCGCCGCCGGGGCCAGGCCGGGAAACGCCTGGTGGCTAAAGAATTCGATTCCGTGATCAACTACGGGAGATTAAAGAGTCTGTTGGAAAAATATTCTCGCAAGCGGGGTTGAAACCTGATTTTTCTTCTCGTTCCCAAGCTCCTGCTTGGGAACGCAATTTTCCGCCGAAGCTCCAGCTTCGGCACCTTCAGCTTCTCTTAACAATCCAGCCTTTGGTGCCGGACAAAAAACTCCACCTGCCGGAAGATTTCTTCATTCCCGCAAAAATTGGTACTCCGGATTCTCTGCCGATACTCTTCCAATCTCGATTCGAACTCCGGAATCATCTCCGGGTCGAGATAAGGGACGTCGGTGATTCCCCGGCCATACCCCAGGCGCTCGATGTAAAATGCATTCAAAAACTGCTCGAACGCGCCCTTGATGGGGAAGGAAATCACGGGTTTGTCGTAGTACAAGGCCTCGGAAATCATGGAATGGCCGCCGCCGCAGACCACGTAGGCGCAGGACGCCAGATCGTCCAGAAACCCTTCCTCCGACTTGGGCTTATATAAAATATTCCCTTCCCTGCCCTCCTTCGGCACCCCATAGACGATCACCGGCCTCTTAACGGCCTCCACAAAGGCCTGAAATTTGCGGAAGTCGGTGATATAGCTCTGGTACACCAGGACGTGGTCGCCCTCTTGAGGCTCTCTGGCCAACACCGTGTCCCGCAGCAGCGGCGGCAGGATTTTGGCCCTTAAGCCCTCTTTCACGGGAGGCTGATAAAAAGAAATCACTAGATAATCTGTGGCCCGGCTGAAGAGCAGCCGCACCGCCAGGCTGGTGGCCAGATAACTGGGGTACTCCCCCCAAGGGAGAGGATGATCGCTGGCCGTAATGACGTGCTGGTGGTCGATGGAGAGACAGGGCACCCCGACCTTCCTGCAGGCCCGGGGCAGGAAAAATTCGTAGTCGCTGATCACCGCATCCGGCTGAAAATCTTGTAAGAGGTCTAGGACCCGGCGCATGATGGCCTTACGCTCCCATAGAACCGGGAAATTCATCTTCAGAGTTGCAAAAGTATCCACCCGGTGCTTCGTAAAGACCGTCCCCAGGCTGGGGATGTCCTCCACCAAGTACTCCCCCTGCAAAATCGCCGGCCCCGCCTCATGGCTGACAAAGAGAAACTCATGCTCCGGGAACCGCCGGGCAATACTCAAGGCCCGGATCGCATGCCCATGCGCGGTCCCATGCACGCCATAGAGAATTTTGGCCATTGTGTGAGATGTTTGTGGGGGGAGGGGCCAGGGTCGTGACGACCCTGCCCCTCCCCCCACACCCCCCTCCCCAACCCGCATAATTTTTATCTTTAAGTGTTGAGGGATTGCTTCAAAAAAACCCTTTTCCTCTAGCGAGCTAAATTAATGCAAAAATGCATCTGAACTTCGATTTCTGAGATGATGCACTTCCGCATGCCCAAGTATTTATCAAACTTCTCCAGGAATTCTTCGCCCTCTTCCGGCATCAGATAAATGCATAGCAGTGAATCCACCGAACTGTTCCAATATATAATCACTTTCTTTTTCGGTTTCACTTCTCGCACTTGTTCAATCCAGTAACTGATTAATTCTTTAGATATTATTAATTGCAAGATTGAATTTTTAACAATAGGGTCTATGTGGACATGGTTGTTTATTCCCTGGGCATTCCATAGCTTAAATTCATCGATCAGATCCTTCACCCATACATCATCATCCATTGTTGCTTCTGGTGAAACCCAAAATATTCCACCATCTTTAATTATAAACCTAGATCCTTTCCATTTTATTTTAATAGTTATAGGAAATTTTATAACAGGCTTATAATTTAATATCTCAAATATAGTTTCCACATCTTTTCTGGTAAATTTTCCATTAAAGCCGGTCGGTCCTGGAATCTTACCCTTTGCAATCCATCTACTAATGGTTGAAGAGCTAACCTTTAAAACTTCTGCCAAATGCGATTTGGGAAGGCATTTTTCTTCTTCGCGAAATTGTATAGTTACTTCCCTCATTAATTTGCATCACCCCTCTACTTTTTAAGTGCATCTTTATAACTCCACAAATCTCCTCCATCGCCTGTGTCGCTTCCGGAAAGAGGGGAGCGCAGACCGTATAGCAATGAAACAATCTCACAGTAATAACTTTGAACCTTGAACTTTGAACCCTTAATAGGTCTTTCGTCCAGGACAGTGCAGGCTGAAGCCTGCGGCTAACACTTGGAACTTGGAACCCGGAACTCGGAACTTTTTTATAGATACCCCATCACCAACAAATCCGGCCCTAGCTTCTTAATATTCAAATCCCTGGCCTGCAACGCGTTCCCCAGGCGCCAGACTCCGGCGCCGGCCAGCATCCCCGGCGCGGTCTTGCCTCCTAAAATCTTAGGAGCATAGAAAAAATAAAACTTGTCCACCAGCCGCTGGTCGAAGAAGGACCCCAGGGTCTCCGCGCCGCCTTCCACCATGAGGCTCTGGACCTGGCGGCGGCCCAGTTCTTTAAGCAGGGGTGGCAAGGCCACCAGGCCGCTCGCGGCCGCGGGCATTACCAAAACGTCAGCTCCCAAATCCTTTATTTCCTGGATCATATCCTTCGGGGCCGCGGTGGTGCAAGCCACCCAGGTGGGCGCGTGGGAGTCCAAATGCAACAGTTTCGCATCCAAAGGCAGGCGCAGGCGGCTGTCCAGGACGATGCGGATGGGATCGCGGAAAAAACGGTCTTCGGTCTTCGGTCTTTGGTCTGCGGTTAGTTTATCGGGGCTTCCGCCCTGCCCTACCCTTTTCCTTCCCGGCAGCCGCACGGTTAGTTGCGGATCGTCAGCCAGGACGGTGCCGATGCCTACCAGGATGGCGTCAACTTCGTGACGGAGTTGATGACCATAGGCCCGGGCTGCCTCCCCCGTGAGCCATTGGCTTTCGCCGCTGGCGGTGGCGATTTTGCCGTCCAGGGAGCACGCGGCCTTGGCGATGACGAAGGGGAGGCCGGTTTCTACCCACTTGAACCAGGCCTCGTTCAGCCTCCGGGCCTCATCCGCCAGCAAGCCGATTTCCACCTGCAAACCCTGGTCTTGCAAAAATTCCGCGCCGCCGCCGTTTACCCTGGGGTTGGGGTCCCTGGTGGCGATGACCACCCGGCGGATGCCCGCGTTCAGCACGGCCTGGGTGCAGGGCGGCGTCTGGCCCTGGTGGTTGCAGGGTTCCAGGGTGACAAACAGGTCTGCCCCTTGAGCCGCGGCCCCAGTTTTTCGTAGTGCCTCCACCTCCGCGTGGGGCAGGCCGTAGGCGCGATGATACCCCCGGCCCACGATCCGGCCTTCTTTAACCACCACCGCGCCCACCATGGGGTTGGGGGAGACCCACCCCGCGCCTTTAGCCGCCAGGCGGAGGGCCAGCTTCATGTAGGTTGCGTCGTTCATAAAAAGATTTCACCACAAAGACACTAAGACACCAAGAATCACAAAGGAAAATTCTTTCGGGTAGGCGGGAAACCCGCCTACCCGAAAGAATTTCTTAGTGAACCTTTGTGCCTTGGTGTCTTGGTGGTAAATCATTTCTCCCCTTCCTTCCGGCTTGCCAGGAGTTTACGGATTTCTTCCATGAAATCAGTGGCGTCGGTGAAATGGCGGTACACCGACGCGAAACGCACGAAGGCCACTTCGTCCCATTGCCGCAGTTGGTTCATGACTCTCTCGCCGATCCAGGTGGAGGGAATTTCCCGCTGGCCGCTCTCCAGCATCTCCCGCTCCAGTTGGTCGAGAAAAATTTCGATGGCGTCGATGGACACCGGGCGCTTCTCGCAGGCTTTTTTGATGCCCTCGTAGATTTTGGGCCGCTGATAGGTCTCCCGGCGGCCGTCTTTCTTGACGATCAAGGGCATGGTCTCTTCCACCTGCTCGTAGGTGGTGAACCGCCGCTTGCAGTTGAGACATTCCCGGCGCCGGCGGATGGCGTTGGCCTCCCGGGAAGGACGGGAGTCGATGACCTTGTTGTTGGTGCTGTGGCAGTAAGGGCAGCGCATAAGCTAATCTTATAACAAACGAAGCGTCAAGGGGGAAGCGTAAATAGTTTTCAGGCTTTCGGATAGCTATTCGCTATTCGCTATTAGCTATTAGCTAAAAAAGAAAATAAAAGAGACACGAGAGCACAAAAAGTGGTCAACGGTCAGCTAAAAATTGGTGCGTGAGACGCACCCTACTTTACCTGCCAATAAAAAAACCGCAGGATAGAGCCTGCGGTTAGTATTCTTTTAAAAACTGACCCCTGGCCCCTGACCCCTGTCTTTAATCCACCTTCCATTCGTCTGCAAATAAAGGAAACTGATCGCAGAAATCCCGGACCTGGGCCTCGATGCGGCTATGAAGCGCGGTGTCTTTGGGGTGGGACAGGGCCTGGTGCATGAAATCGGCGATCACGGCCATCTCCCCTTCCTTCATGCCCCGGGTGGTCAGGGCCGGGGTCCCCACCCGGATGCCGCTGGTGATGGAGGGCGGCCGGGAATCGAAGGGAATGGCGTTTTTATTCACTGTGATACCCGCATGATTTAAGGTATCTTCCGCTTCCTGGCCGGTGAGGCCGGTTTCGGACATATCCACCAGAATGAGATGAGTATCCGTGCCTCCGGCCACCAGGCGGTAGCCCCGCTGCGAGAACTCCTTCGCCAGGGCGCGGGAGTTTTTGATGACCTGTTCCTGGTAGAGCTTGAATTTGGGAGCCAGGGCTTCCTTAAAAGCCACGGCCTTGGCCGCAATGATGTGCATCAGCGGCCCGCCCTGCATCCCTGGAAAAATCTGGCTGTCCAGGGCTTTGCCGTATTGCCCCCGGGCCAGAATTAAGCCGCCCCGGGGGCCCCGCAGGGTCTTGTGGGTGGTGGAAGTGACGAAATCGGCCACCGGCACCGGGTCGGGGTGCAGGCCCACCGCCACCAGCCCGGCGATGTGGGCGATGTCCACCATCAGGTAGGCTCCCACTTCCCGGGCAATGTCCCCGAACCGGGCAAAATCCATGGCCTTGGGATAGGCGCTGGCCCCGGCAATGATCATCTTGGGGCGGTGTTGTTGGGCCAGGGCGGCCACCACCTCAAAGTCGATCTCTTCGCTCTGGCGGTCCACACCGTAAGTTATGGCCTTAAAGAAGCGTCCGGAAAAATTCACGGACGCGCCGTGGCTCAGATGTCCCCCATGGGCCAGGTTCATGCCCATGATGGTGTCGCCCACTTGCAGGTAGGTAAAGTAGATGGCCATATTGGCCTGGGTGCCGGAATGGGGCTGGACATTGGCGTAGGAAGCCCCGAAGAGTTCCTTCACCCGGCTGATGGCCAGATTTTCGGCGGTGTCCACGTATTCGCAGCCGCCGTAATAGCGGCGGCCCGGGTAGCCTTCCGCGTACTTGTGGGTGAGGATGGATCCCTGGGCCTCCATCACCGCGGCGCTGACAAAGTTCTCCGACGCGATCATCTCCAATTTCTGGAGTTGCCGCTGCCGCTCCCGTTCGATTACCGCATAGATTTCCGGGTCAGTATGTGCCAAATCGTCTATCATGCCTTACCCATGGGAGGACTGAACCTCCCGGGCCAATTTTTCCAAAAGGTCCAGCCGTTCCTGGTGGCGGCCTCCGTCAAAAGGAGTATTCAGCCAGGTACGGACAATCTCTTTAGCCAAATCGGAGCCGATGACCCGCCCGCCCATGACCAGGAGATTGGAATCGTTGTGGCGGCGGCTCATCATGGCGGTAAACATGTCGTGGCAGAGCGCGGCCCGGATGCCGGGAAAGCGGTTGGCCACGATGCTCATCCCCAGGCCGGTGCCGCAGATCAGAATGCCCCGGGCCTTGGGACGGGACAGGAGTTCGTCCACCACCCTCTTGCCATACAAGGGATAGTGGACAGACTCCTCGCCGGAGGCGCACCCCAGGTCCGCTACGGGCACCTTGAGTTCCCCTAATAATTTGATAATTACGTTTTTCAGGCTGTGTCCGGCGTGGTCGCAGGCGACTGCGATGACCTCCGGATCAACTGGCCCGGGCCTGGATGAAGCTGATGACATCCTGGACGGTCCTCAATTTTTCCGCTTCTTCGTCCGCGATTTCAAAACCGAACTCTTCTTCCATGGCCATGATCAGTTCCACCAGGTCCAGGGAATCGGCGCCCAGATCATCCACGAACACCGCTTCGGGGGTCACTTCGGCTCGATCCACCCCCAATTTATCCACGATAATGTCAATCATCTTCTCTTCGTTTGCGCCCATGGGCACGAACCTCCTTTGGTCTTAAACCATCAACATGCCGCCGTTCACGTGTAAGACCTGGCCGGTAATATAAGCCGCGGCGTCCCCGGCCAGGAAGTGCACCGCCTGGGCCACCTCTTCCGGGGTGCCGAAGCGGTTTAAAGGAATCTGGGCCTGCATTTCAGCCCGAACTTTCTCCGGCAGGGCCGCGGTCATCTCCGTTTCGATGAACCCCGGGGCCACTGCGTTCACGGTAATATTACGGGAAGCCAGCTCCCGGGCCACCGCCTTGGTGAGCCCGATGAGGCCGGCTTTGGAAGCCACGTAATTAGCCTGGCCGGCATTGCCCATCACCCCCACCACGGAGGAGATGTTGATGATGCGCCCGCCCTTTTGTTTGATCATGGGCTTGGCCGCGGCCCGGATGCAATTATAAGCTCCCTTGAGATTTATCTCCAGGACCCGGTCCCAATCTTCTTCTTTCATGCGTACCACCAGGTTGTCCCGGGTGATGCCCGCGTTGTTCACCAACAGGTCCAGGCGGCCGCTCTCCTGAACGATCTGATCGATGCCCGCCTGTACCGCGCTGGCGTCGGCCACGTTGAATTGCAGCAGCCGCGCGTCCGCGCCTTTATCAGCCACCTCTTGCCGGGTCTTCTCGGCTTCGTCGCCGAGGACCACGTCATTGAGGTACAGGGTCAGGCCCGGCTCGGCCAATGCCAGGGCGATGGCCCGGCCGATGCCCCGGGCCGCGCCCGTTACCAAAGCTACTCGTGAAAATGCGGTCATCAGATCGACTTGGGAATATTCCTTGATTTTACCGCCGCACTCAGGGGGCTGGTCTCTTTAACTCCGAAAAAATATCTATTTTTAATAAAACGAATCGCCGGAAATTGAAAGAGGTTTGTTACACTTTTTTCAATCGGAACCATGTTATGTAGGGGTGGGTTTAAAACCCGCCCCTGCAATGCGTTCTATCCTCGCATCCGGTATTAATTGGCCCTGGACTTCTTGATCTCCTGGATGAGCGCAGGCACGATTTCCAGCACGTCCCCCACCAGACCCACGTCCGCGACCTGGAAGATGGGCGCGGCCGGATCTTTGTTGATGGCCACGATGAAATCCGAAGACTGCATGCCCACCAGGTGCTGGGCCGCGCCGCTGATGCCGCAGGCGATATACAACTTCGGCGACACGGTCTTGCCGGTCTGGCCGATCTGTTGGGGGTAAGCGATCCAGCCCGCGTCCACCGCGGCCCGGGTGGCTCCCACAGCGCCGCCCAACAGGTCCGCCAGTTCTTCCAGGAGTTTGAAATTCTTGGGCTCTTTCATGCCCCGGCCCCCGGCCACGATCACCTCAGCGCCCGCGAGAGAAACTCTTTCTTTGATCTCCGCCACCGTGCTGAGGAAGCTGCTTCTGGGTGTGCTTGCCCCGGGGTTGAACTCCACCCGGATCACCTGGCCGTCGGGGGTTCCCGCGCCTGCCAGGGGCTTAAACGTCCCGGGCCGGGCGGTGGCCATCTGGGGATAGGTCCGGGGAGTGATGATGGTGGCCATGATATTGCCGCCGAACGCGGGGCGGGTCTGGAGCAACAGCCGCTTTCCCGGGTCGATGGCGAACGCGGTGCAGTCTGCGGTGAGGCCGGTCTTTAAATGCGCGGCCACCTGGGGGATGAAGGCCCGGCCCGCGTAGGTGGCCCCGGCCAGGATGATCTCCGGCTGAAACCGCCGGGCCAGCTCCGTTAGGGCCGCGGCATAAGGCTCTTCCAGAAATTCGGCCAGCAGGGGGTGCTCCGCCAGATAGACTCTTTGCGCGCCCGCGGCCTGGAGTTCGGGGACCAAGTGTTCTACCCTATCGCCCAAGAGCACCGCGGCCACCGGCGCGTACAAAACTTCAGCCATGCGGGTAGCTTCTCCCAAAAGTTCACGAACAACCGGGGCCAGGACCCCGTGGCGCTGCTCTGCAAAGACCCAGACGCCGCCGGGGGGCACGCCGGGCCGGGGTGACGGTGCTTCCGTCTCCGGCAAGGCCAAGGCTTGCGCCTCGCAGACCTCCACGCACGCGCCGCAGAGGTTGCAGCCCTCGCCGATGACCAGGGTTTCCCCTGCGAGCGAAAGGACCCCGAAGGGGCAGGAATCCACACACGCGCCGCAGGCCGTGCATTTTTCGGAATTAAAAATGAGGCTCATATCCACTCATCAACAAAAGAAATCTCACAATATTTTATGGTCTTGCAAATTTCACTTATAGCTAAGATTTGTCATTCTGAGGGAGCGAAGCGATCGAAGAATCTCATTTTTTAGTGGCACAGCCTTTCCAGGCTGTGCCGACAATCTCGCACAGGCTAGAAAGCCTGTGCCACCAGAAGTTCTTCACTCAGAATGACAGATTATAGCAGAGCTTTTAAAGTCCCCCTTTTCTAAAGGGGGATTTAGGGGGATTTTCCAAGGCTTATAAAATCCCCCCTGCCCCCTTTAGGAAAGGGGGATAAAAAACCAGCCTTTGGCTACCTTCCCTCCACGTTCAGCCAATCCGTGCGTTTTTTTAGGTATCTCACGCCCAAGTAAGTCATGAGGCTGAAGCTGAACAGAACAGCCCATTTCCAGTCCACTGCCAATTTGCCGAAGATGATAAATTCCCCCACGGTTTTCATCAGGAAAAAAACCGTCATCATGGCAAAAAACGCGGTGTATTCTTTCCTGATCGCGGTTTTAAAAGAGAAAGGCAGATTGGGCTTCACCCAGTTGCCGAATTTTGGGACAAAGGCCGGGGTTTTGTCGGCCCACTCTACAAAAGCCTCGCCGAATCTCTCTTGCAGAAATTCCTCTTCCGCGAACATGATTCTTTCGTAATAAAGCCAGAGGATCAAAACGATGATCAGGGTGAACCACCAAACCCCCCAAAAAAGGGAGATTCCCAGCCAGATGAGAAAGTTCCCCAGGTACAGGGGATGTCTCACCAGGGAATAGGCCCCCGTGGTATTCAAAACGTCCGCGACCTGCCCCTTGACGTTGCGTCCGGAAGTGCCCGCGGGTACATAACCGCCGGTGAGGAGGCGAATGCCCACGCCGGTAAAGGAGACGGCCAGGCAGATATTCTCCCACATCCCTCCCCAGGGGTGCGGGGCATAAGGATGGCGAAGACCGGCCGCAGTCAAAACAAACAGGGCAATCAATAATAAGGGGAGGTAGCTCCGCCAGCGGAACAGCCACTCCCCGGACTTCCTGAATTCCTCTCTCAGGGCCATTAATGACCGTTTTCTGTTTTCTGTTTTCCGTTTAAATCATATCGATCGAGATTCCTGCAAAAGTTTTAGTCTATCGGCCTGGTTTTTGATCCCCCCTCCCACGGTCCAAATTAAGGAGGGGGTTAGGGGGAGGGGGGCGTCTTCGGTGAGTAACAAACTGATAATACTCCCCAAACTTCTCACCCCCACCCTAACCCTTGTATCTTAGGTGAAGATACGCTTTATTGAAGTTTTGGTCATGGTTGACGTTGGCAAAAGGTTATTGTGGTTCGGACCACCCCAGGGGCAGGCCCCCGGGGGCCTGCCC
>Ga0233422_10001120_pt1 | contig 12264 bp, 10 predicted proteins | sample Watercolumn_Mata_2_FD_182724 | JGI IMG/M metagenome (GOLD analysis project Ga0233422, IMG submission 182724) | Freshwater microbial communities from Lake Matano, South Sulawesi, Indonesia - Watercolumn_Matano_2014_110_MG | ecosystem: Environmental > Aquatic > Freshwater > Lake | place...
CTGGTCCGCGTCGGGGATGCGTTCGGACGAAGCAAACTCGGCTCGGTCGTCAATGACCACGACGACGAAGTCCACATACGCGGCGAGATGGGCCACGCATACGCCCACATGCCCTGCCCCGAAAATGTAGGCGGTGCCGTGCGGTCGAATCCATTCGAGCAGCACCGGATATTCGAGTCCGGGAACGGTCAGCAGTTGAGCTGGCTTCAAGAGCCTCGCGGGGGGCATGCTCCCCGCCACCAGATCGTCTCCTGCAAAGCCGCCCAGGCGAGCCGTACGGCCGTCCAGCAGAAGATGACTGATCTCGCCGTGCCCGCCCGCCGGGATCGCGGGATAAGTGATGAGATATCCGGGGTTTCGTGCGATGGTCAGCTCCAGCACGCGCCTGAAGATCTCATCCCGGGTCTTGTCTCGGGCATCGACGTATTCGACGAGCACCTGAGCGTTTCCTCCGCAAATCATCTCCGTCGATGCCGCGTCCGGTCCCCGGAAGGAGAAGTCGACCCGGGAGGATTTCCGCTGTTCAAGCGCCTGCACAGCTACTTTCCGGACGTCGGTTTCAAAGAGGCCGCCGCCGATGGTTCCTACGATCTCTCCATCCCGACGAACCAGGAAACGGGTGCCGATGTGTCTAGGCGACGATCCTTGAACCGCGAGTATGGTAGCCAGGACAAAGTCATTGCCCTGATCGAATTGCTCGGCAGCCGCTTTCCACACAGCCAGCATTGGTCTGCACTCCTTCGATGTTCCTAAGCACTCGGCCGCGACATATGTCGCCACACCGATCGCCCTCTCAACACTGTTTCACTACCATAGGACAAGGGTTCGCACGTCCCCTGCCGTGACGAGGAGAGGGTCATCATGATAGCTTTCGCCACAGAACAACAAAAGATTATGCCGCGAGCGGGCGCCTGTCAAGCGAGCGCTCTTCATTCCTGAAGGATTCCGACTTTTGGTTGAACGGCCGCGTGTGTTCGATGTAAAATGCCGGCGTTCTCTTCTGTGCCCTGTACTCTGACACAGGCGTTCTTGGTTTGCTTCACCGATCGTAGGTCTGCCAGTAAGGTAGGCCGGCGGGTCATCTCTCGGTTGAGAGTTCATGGAAAGCCGTTCCGATCAAGATGGTCTGAGAGCGGGGGCCGTGGGGGCAGGGCCGGATTTAACCTTTACACCGCCCGCGAATGAGCCTACCACAGGCTCAACCCTACTTGAGGTCCGGGATCTCTCCAAGCATTTTGGGGGCTTGGCTGCGGTGGAGACGGTCAGTTTTCGGATCGGGCGTGGGGAGATTGTGGGGGTTATCGGTCCCAACGGAGCAGGGAAGACCACATTATTCGCTCTGCTCAGCGGCTTCCTGCCTGCAACATCGGGTGAGGTCCTCTTTGAAGGGACCTCGATATTGGGCTTACAGCCGGACAGTCTGTGTCACCTGGGAATGGCTCGGACCTTCCAAGTCGTGCGTCCATTCCCTGAGATGACCGTTTCCGATAACGTCAGGGCCGCGGCAGTCTTCGGGAAACCGGGCAGGCGACCAGGCCCGGAGATCGAGAGTGACGTTGAAGAAGTCCTACGGGCCACTGGTCTTGCCCACCTTTCAGGCCAGCACCCCACGTCACTAAGCCTCCCTCAGCGAAAAAGGCTGGAGGTGGCGCGCGCCCTGGCGACACGGCCCAGACTCCTGCTTCTTGACGAAGTGCTTGCTGGGCTCAATCCCAAGGAGATTAAGGAGGTGATCCCCTTCGTACGATCACTCAACGACAAACACGGGCTGACCATCCTGATGATCGAACACAATCTTCGAGCTATTATGGGCGTTTGCCAAAGGATCATGGTCCTCAATTTCGGGCAGCTCATTTTTGACGGGACACCCCGAGACGCGGTCGAAGACGCGAGTGTCATCGAGGCATACCTCGGAGGTCAACAGTATGCTTGAGGTGAAAGACCTTAGCATGAGCTACGGTGACGCTCACGTTCTCTCAGAGGTATCGTTTCAAGCCGCCCGGAGCGCTATAACCTGCATTCTCGGCCCGAACGGTTCCGGAAAAACAACGCTTCTCAGGTGTATTTCCGGACTGGTGAGCCCGGTCTCAGGCCGCATCGTGTTCGAAGGCGAAGATCTTCGCGGCAGGAAAACTCACGAGATTGTTCGCATGGGGTTGATCATGATTCCGGAGGGACGGCACGTCTGGCCTCCTCTCACAGTCGAAGAGAACCTGAAAATGGGGGCGTACCTGATAGACGACCGGACGAAGGTAGAGAGCCAGCTTTCGTATGTGTTCGCCCTTTTTCCGCACCTGGTTTCCCGCAAGAACCAACTGTGCGGGACCCTATCCGGTGGAGAGCTCCAGATGGTTGCTATAGGCCGAAGTCTGATGGGTCTGCCCAGGCTCTTGCTTCTGGACGAACCATCGCTCGGGCTGGCCCCGCTCGTCGTCAATGAGGTTTACAGAGCGATTGAGAAGATTGTTGAAGGTGGCACCACCGTGCTCCTGGTGGAGCAAAACACTCAAGTAGCACTGTCCGTAGCCGTCTATGGCTATATCCTCGAAATAGGATCGATCGTGCTTCAGGGTGACGCGGCCTCTCTGCGGGAGAATTCCCACGTGAAGGAAGCCTATCTTGGGTTGTAGGAATCAAGCTATTCGAAAAGAGGGCCAGTCTCTAACCATCACGGTCCACACCACAAGGAAGGAGCAAACGGGGAGATGAAGACCAAGACGATGATAGCGATGTTCGTGGTTGTCGCTGTGGCTTCGTGGATACCCGCGGTCTGGGCTCAAGGCCCCATCAAACTTGGGGTCCAGGCCCCTCTCACGGGCGCTCTCGCCAAGCATGGACAGGAGCAGGTCAAAGGGATCCGCCTTGCCGTAGATGAATTTCAGAAAAAGAACAACATCCAAGTGGACCTGAAGGTGTACGACGACGAGAGCGACGCTCAGAAGGCAGCGGCATCCATAGAGAAACTCGCGGGAGTGGATAAGGTCCATGCAGTGGTCGGCGGATACGGCTCTCACTTGGTTGGTCCCGCTTCAGAGGCCGCCGAACGTTATGATACCCCGTACTTTACGACCGGCGCGGTCGATCGCAAACTCTCGGCCAAGAAACTCAAAAATTTCTTTCGCGTCAACCACATGCCGGGATATGCCGCGGCCCAATCCGGCGCCATGAGAGAGGTGCTCGGGGCCCAGAAGGTGGGTATCCTGTACAACAGCCTATCAGCAACTGCGGAAATTGCTCAAGAAGTGAAAGACCAACTGACGGCTAAAGGAATCGCGGTGCCTGTCTTCGAGAAGTTCGAGAAAGGAACCACCAATTTCAAGCCGTTGTTGCTCAAGGTAAAGGACGCCGCGTGCGACGTGTTGCTGGTTGAAGGCTACTTCCCTGACTACGTAGGGACATTAAAGGACGCAAAAATTCTGAACCTGCCCGTAAAAGCGTATGTGGGTGCCTGGGGAATCGGCACGCCCGAGTTTGTGCGCGAGTTAGGCCCAATGAGCGAGTACGTGTATGGCACGTCGATCTGGGAACTCGGCACCGCGCCGAAAGAAGCCAAGGAAGAAGAATCTGCCGTGGTGGCCGCGTACAAGGAGAAGTTCAAAGAGGAACCGTCGTACATTGCTATGCTCGGATACCTGTCGGGCAAGTACATGCTCGAAGCAATCCTGAAGGGTGGCAAAGCCTCCGGGGCGTACAATCCCGAAAAGACCCGGGAAGCCCTCCGTTCCCTGGATGTCATGAGTCCCATGGGACGCGTCGCGTTCGATGAGAGGGGTGATCCGAAATACTTCACCGCTGCTCTCTTTCAGACCCAGAAAGGAAACCAGGTGGTGATCTTCCCGAAAGACCGGAAAATGGGCGACGTAGTGTATCCGGCGGTGCCTTGGGGAGCCAAATAGCTCATAAGGGAGTAATCGAGTAGCAGAACTCGCAATAGCAAACGCTTTCTCACACGGCGAGGAGGCAGCTGGATTGATTTCTGGAACCTCCATTGTTCAGTCGCTCCTTTCGGGTATGGCCGAGGGTGTCAATTACTCACTCTATTGTCTGGGGCTCGCCTTTGTTTTCGGGATCGTGCGCATTATCAACCTGGCGCACGGGGAGTTCTTAGTTCTGGGTGGCTATATTGCCTATTGGCTTCTCGTCAAATGGGGGGTCAATCCGCTTCTGGCGCTGCCCTTGGCCGCGGGTATGGCTGGAGCAGTGGCATTTACCAGCTACCGAGTATTTCTCCATAGGATTCGGACCAGCTCCGAGCTCAATACCCTGATTCTCACGTTTGGCCTGGGCATATTCCTTGCAAATCTCTTCTTGCAGTTGTGGACAGCGGACATACGCAGCATCGGTGTGGACTGGATGGAGCGTCCCCTGACTTATGCCGGGATATACGTAAGCGTGGGGGAAATCCTGACCATCCTGATCTCCCTCGGGGTGGTTTTCGGGCTGCATCTGTTCCTTACTCGGTCTCGGAGCGGAATGGCCATTCGGGTCACTGCCATCGATCGAGATGCTGCGGCCCTGGCCGGTATCAACGTCGAACGGGCGGACTTGGTGGCATTCACTATCGGCGGTCTGCTGGCAGGTGTGGGAGGGCCGCTCTTTGGAATGCTGACGCATATCAGTCCGGGAGCGGGTCTGCACATAACGGTGAAAGCCTTCATCCTGACGGTCTTAGCAGGGGTCGGATCGATCCCCGGGCTCCTCGTGGCAGGCATGATCCTGGGCGTTGGTGAAGCCCTGACAGTTACGTTTGTCAATGCATCGTACCGGGAATTGTTCGGATTTGTGCTTTTCCTTGTCATTCTCGTGATTCGACCGTCCGGACTCTTTGGAAGGAGGCTCTAGTGGGGTACTTCACGCGCTCCTTCGTGTCCGAGAGAACGGCCGGGTGCATTGTGATGGCGTTTGTTCTCGTGCTCCCATTCTTTCTCAACTTTAATCCCTATTACACGAGCGTCTTTGTTTCGGCACTTATTCTTGGCGCGGTAGCGATTGCGTGGAACCTCCTTGCCGGTGTGTGCGGTCAGGTCTCTTTTGGTCACGCGGCTTTCTTCGGTATCGGCGCCTACACTTCGGCTGTTCTTGTCACCAAGTGGGGCTTCAGTCCCTATTTGGGTCTCGTTGCGGGCGGGGTGTTCGGAGGCATTGGATCGCTCATCATCGGAATTCCCGCGTTTCGGCTGCGCGGTCCATACTTTGCCCTGGCCATCCTCGGATTCGCGGAAGTCATGAAGCTGCTTGCGCTCAATCTTACATGGCTCACCGAAGGGTCGCTGGGAATCATGAATATTGCGCCTCTGCCGGCTCTTGAAGTTGGAAGGGTCAGGATAGACTTTTACGCTTCCCGTACTACGAACTATTACGTCGTGGCGTTGCTGATGTTCGCAGTATATCTCGCAGTCTATTTCTTACGCCGGTCAAATATGGGGCTTGCCATATCCGCGGTTCACGGTGACGAGGAAAGCGCGGCCGGCATCGGGGTGAACGTTTTCCGCACCAAGGCGATTGCTCTTGTCGTTTCAGCAGTGTGTACCGGAGTAATGGGCGCCTTCTACGCCCACTACGTGCGTTTCTTGTCCCCTGACACCGCTTTTGAGGGATACTGGTCGGTAATGCCAATTGTCGCTTCTCTCTTTGGGGGCATGAGCACGCTCATCGGACCCATGGCAGGCGCGCTGGTTATCACCGGTCTAGACGAGTTCGTCTTCAAGAGTTTCTTTGAAACCGGGCACAAGCTCTTCTTTGGGCTGCTTCTTGCGGTGGTGATTGTTTGGGCGCCGACAGGACTGTTCGGAAAGTGCGTGAGGGAGGGTGCCGAAGGAGACAAGAGATGAAGTCTGTTCGACCGCCGGTCCACATTCCTGACGAACCGCTTACCTTTCCTTTGAGGCAGGCTGCTGAGCGCTTCCCGGACAAGGTGGCCGTGGTTGAGCCCGAAGCCGAAGGTCGCCAGTGGACGTATAGAAGTCTGGAAGACGTGTCTTCGGTTTTGGCTGCGGCCCTTACAGCCCAAGGGGTGCAGCCGGGAGACCGCGTTGCGTTGTGGCTCAAAAACAGCGTTGAATACATCCTCTCGTTCTATGGGATCCTTAAAGCTAGAGGCGTCGTAGTTCCGGTGAGCACCCATTACGGGGAACGTGAGGTAACCCATCAGCTGCAAGTAACCTCCGCGAAGGGCATTATCATGTCGGAAGACCGATTGGGAGACGCCCCTCAGCCGGAGAAGACGGGCGTCAGGTTCCAAATAGTGGTGCACAAGGAGGGGCCGCCACCGGCTGGGATGGTTTCCTTCCGTGAGCTGCTGCAAGGTTCAGAGCGCCTGGATCGTTCGCCAGAGGTGGATCCTCCAAGGACCCTTGCTGTGCTACCGTTTTCCAGCGGGACCACCGGCCTTCCGAAAGGGGTCATGCTCACCCACGCGAACCTTGTGTCAAACCTTCATCAGGTGATTCAGGCGCACCAAGTGCGATCTGAGGACATACTCCTCAACCAGCTCCCATTCTTCCACATATACGGCATGACTGTTCTTATGGGGGCCTCGATCCTGGCGTGCGCCACTCAGGTTATTGCCAGTCGCTTCCAACCGGTGGACGAATTCCTCGACCTCTTCGATGAATACCGGCCGACGCTCTTTTTCACTGTCCCACTCATACTTCAGACATTCACCCATAGCCCTCGCGTACCGGGAATGGATTGGCGATTCCTCCGGTACATCAATACCGGCGGCGCGCCCTTGGCCCCCGATCTGCAGGAGCGTTTCACCCAGCTCACAGGGGTCCCGGTGATCCAAGGATATGGGCTCACCGAGACTTCGCCGACCACGCATACCAATCCCCTCGACAGGATCAAAATCGGATCTATTGGAACGCCTCTTTCACTCACGGAGCATCGGATTGTGGATCCCGCGACCCGCGAGGATCTTCCGGTCGGCGAAATTGGAGAGCTTTGGGTCAAAGGCCCCCAGATCATGGAAGGCTACTTCAACGACCCACGCTCCACGGCCGGCACGCTCGTGAACGGCTGGCTCCGCACAGGGGATCTCGCCCGGCAAGATGAGGACGGGTATGTGTACATCGTGGATCGCCTCAAAGAGCTGATCAAGTGCAAAGGATTCCAAGTGGCGCCTGCCGAGCTTGAACACGTGCTCCTGGGACATCCGGACATACGTGATGCGGCCGTGATCGGAGAGCCCCACCCGGAAATGGGCGAGGTCCCCGTGGCGTACGTGGTGCTCAAGGAGAATGGCTCCCTTTCCCCGAGGCAAATCGTCGAATATGCAGCTTCAGGAATGGCCAAATATAAGAGGCTAAGCCGGGTGATTTTCACGCAGGCCATTCCCAGGAGCCCTTCCGGTAAGATTCTCAGACGTGTCTTGAAAGAGCGCCATGCATAGCGGCCCGCTGAGGGGCTGAACGCAAAACTTGAAAGGCAACCGAGACGGTACTATAATCCGGGCACCATAGCGACGGGACAATCAGATTCAGGGAGGCTCGGAAGAGCAATGGACAAGTGTAAGATTACCTATTGCGGAGTTTGAAACTACAAGCCCAGGGCCGCCGGTCTGGCGGAAGAACTAAGCAAGAAGCTGGGCATCGAGACACAACTGGTAGAAGGGGCCGGTGGCGTTTTCGAGGTGGAGTACGGCGAGAAGCTAGTTTTCTCGAAGGCAAAGCTAGGGCGATTCCCGGACAGTGGCGAGGTAGAAGCCCTCATCAAGAAGTCTTGAAGCGTTGTCAAAGATTAGGAGCTTTTGGAAAAGAGTCCGGGGAGGCCTTTTTTGCAGAAAGGGCCTCCCCCGGCCCCTCCCCCAAAAACGCCTAATGTTTGCAAGCGATTCCAGCGCTTGCGAGAACGCGTAACCGCGAGAAACCTTGTGCGAACCGCAGACGCCGTGAATAAGGGTGCGGTCATGCCGAGCGAACCGCATGGCGGGCGGTTCGTATCGTCGCCGTTCTACGTCCTGAGGGGTGCGCAGTTCCTTTGGTATCATAGTACCTTGTGGAAATATGCCGCGGCTCCCTTCGGGATAAGTGTTCTGGCGCTGAGCATTGGCTATTACGTCCTGTACCGCTTCTTCGTCTCCTGGGTCGGGGGGCTGGTCGGCGAAGGTTGGTATTGGCAGGCGCTCTATTATGTGGTTATCGTGATCGTGGCTTGTCTCGTGCTCGTGGTGTTCTTTTTCCTCTTCACGCTCCTTGCCACGGTGATAGCGGCGCCGTTCAACGAACTCATCTCCGAGAAAACCGAGCAGCTCGTGACCGGTAACTTTCAGGACTCGCCTTTCTCGTTTCTTCAGCTTCTGAAGGATTCGGCGAGGGGAATCGGGCATTTTTTCAGAATACTTGGGGTTTATTTTGGCATCCTGATAGCAAGCCTGTTTCTGTTGCTGGTTCCCGGTATCGGGCCGATGCTCTTCGCCGCCGCGATGGTGTTGAACACATCGTACATGCTGGCGTACGAGTATCTCGGATATCCGATGGACAGGAGACGCTTTACGTTCAAACAGAAACGGCGGTTTCTTCGGTCTCGGTTGAAATGGACGATGGGTTTCGGGTTGGGAAACGCTGCGTTGGCCTCAGTCCCCGTGCTGAATTTGGTGGTCATGCCCGCGGCCGTGGTTGGCGGGACGCTCCTCTTCCTCGATCTGACCGCCGCTACCACTAAGACCCCGAAGATGGACGGGAGCTAAAGACTTGATTGGGTCCGGCCGTCAATATATAGTCAAGAAACCTTTCGGTGAATCATGATTCTTGAATGTTCCTTCTGCGGCGGACGGATGACGGTGGATGAAACGGCCATCCCCCTCGGCAAACCTTTGAGAGTGCGATGTCCGCACTGCAAAGGAATAGGACTTGTCGAACGACAGCGCGCTGTTCCGCGGACCTCGCCTCCCCGTCCGGCTTCTGCTCAACGAACCCCGCCCCCGCCGCGGCCAAGCTCTTCAGCGTCCACGCACCCAAGCCCGCAAGTTTTCGAGGCGTCGCTTCCAGCGGACGCGTTCAAGGATTTTCGGTTTCCTTCCGAAGAGGTTGAGCGACGCCCTGAGACGCCTGTGCCCAGGTGGAGAAGAAAGATCATCTGGCTGGTTGTTGCTTCTCTTGGGACAGTGCTTCTTTTTGCGGCGCTTGTGAACCTTATTCTTAGAGGTCTCGCTCAATAAATTATGAAAAATCCCGGTCGTGAGACCACCGAAGTGAGTTCAGCGCTTCTCTAACTCTCCCAACAAAGGCAACGGAGCAAGATCTTGGTAATCCAGCGTTCGGCGCAAGAGATGAAGGAAAGATCTTTCCTGGCTCCGTACGCGCTCCTATCCGAGAAAAGCAAAGGGAGAGTCCATCCTGAGGAAGAATGCCCGTACAGAACGGCTTTTCAAAGAGACAGAGACAGGATCATTCACTCCAGAGCATTCCGTAGGCTGGAGTACAAAACCCAGGTCTTCGCATACTACGAAGGGGACCACTACCGGACCCGTTTGACCCACAGCCTCGAGGCCGCGCAGATTGCCAGGAGCGTCGCCCAGTACCTTGGGGCAAATGAGGACTTGACCAATGCGATTGCCCTTGCGCACGACCTAGGGCATACCCCGTTCGGCCATGCTGGAGAGCACACGCTCCAGGAGTTGATGGAGGACAAGGGAGGATTCGAGCATAACTGTCAGTCATTACGTGTGGTTGACCTCCTCGAAGCTCGATACCCGGACTTCCCCGGCCTGAATCTGACCCATGAGACTCGTTCGGGGATCATCCGTCATTCAACGGTTTACGACCGAGCCGACTCGGCCGTGCTCGAGGAATTTCTGACCCACCCCCAGCCCTCACTCGAAACGCAGATTGTCAACCTCGCGGATGAGATAGCGTACAATTGCCACGACATTGAGGACGGCCTCAGGTCCGGGTTCTTCGACGAACGGGACCTGGGCCAACTGGAGTTATGGAACGAGGTGACCCGCGTGATTTCGGAGCGGTACCCCAACCTGGACAGAGACACCTTCCTCTATCAGAGCACCCGACTCCTTATCGATACGTTCATCAGAGATCTCGTGACCGCCACGGAACAGGTGCTGTCGATTTCTTCGTTCAGAAGCCCCGATGAGATCATGCACGCGGAACGTCCGGTGGTGGTCTTTTCTTCTCGCATGCAACGGTGGAAGGAACAGCTCAACGGGTTCTTGCACAAAAGGTTTTACACTCACCACAAGATTCTTCGGATGCAGTACAAGGCATATCGGCTGCTCAAGGACCTTTTTAGCGAATATGTGGCAAGGCCCTCGCAGCTCCCTCCAGGAGTGCAGAAGAGGATCGCCGAGGACTCTGACTCACTTGCACGAATTGTCTGCGATTACATTGCCGGGATGACCGATCGGTTTGCCCTGGACGAGCACCGAAAACTCTTCCTCCCCTACGAATACTAGGCGGAACAGATAGGGTCGGCCAGGCCGCGGGCCCGCTCCAGGTCCTCGAACGTGTTGATGTTGATCACAAAACGCAGGCCGGGATCGAATTGAGCCAGGACGCTCTCCGGCACCTCCAGGACATCCACTTCGTGGAATAAGTCGTAGATCTTGAGGTCATCGGCCGCCATTGAACGTTCAATAGGCTCAATGCACTTGCGCGAATAAATGGCGTGTAAAGGCTGCAAGCGGCCCCCAACTCGCGGAATGACGACGTCCTGCCCTCCGATTAGCCCTACCATATGCCTCATGACGCGGACGTCGAGAAAGGGCATGTCACAGGCTACCAGGAATCCGTACTCGTTTCGACACGATCGCAGTCCGGTATAGAGGCCACCCAGGGCGCCGTAGCCCGGCCTGATATCCGGGAGCATGGGCAAGCCCAGGAAACGAAAGTCCTCCGGAGTATTGGTTATGACAAGAATTTCATCGAAGACTTGCTCGAGGACGCCGGCCACCCGTTCGATGATTTTCAGCCCTCCGACATCCAGTAAGGCTTTGTTCACATGTCCCATCCGTCGTGATTCGCCGCCGGCAAGAACAATCCCCGAGACAAATGATTCGCCCTCCACCATATCGGAACCGGAGGATTGATCCATGAGCGGTGAACTTCCTCGCAGCCGAAGCATCTACAGGGGGGAGGCATCGAGATGTGGGCCATGAGGCCCGGGCTACATCAGCTCTGCTTCCCCCCTCGCCGTACTCTCTTCAATCAACGAGAGTAGGGGCACGGCATGCCATGCCCCTACAATCCCTCCCCTCGCCGAAGAGGGCACGGTGATGTTAGGCGTGAATTTCAGTGCCGGCGCTATAATACCGTTTTGCTGCTGCCTCGGCAAGATCCGTCAAACTGAGAAAGCTGCGCGCAATGCAAAAGGCAATACGGTCTGTCTCCTCCGGCACAACTCGCTGGTTTACTTCTTGCTGTCGGCTTTTGGCTCGCTCTTCTCTTCTGCCTGAGAACCGGGCTTGGCCGCCTGGATCTCCGTAATCGCCTTTCTGCTGAGGCGTTCATAGTCTCTGGCCAGCTCTGTAAGCTGTTCCGTGAAGCGCTCGAGCAATCGACCGTATTCTTGCCGTCTATCCACGCAGGACCGTTCCCTTACAATGCGGTCGAGAGCATTGGCCACAAGACTTCGCAGCAAGAGGAGTTTGCGATAAACGTTGAGCTGGATGGCAATTCGTTCGTCGATGTTGTCGAGTCTCGGCAGCACTTCCTTACCGCAAATATTCATGAGCCGCAGCCCGTACTCATCGTACTTGCTGAGACGCTCTCTCATGTCCCATATCTTCGAGTTAATTTCCGTTAGCAGCGCTGCAAAGGGCTTGTATTGAGGAATTTCGGTGACGGGCTTGTCGAAAACCTTGAACTCGATTTTGTCTACCCACTCGTCCTCGTCGAACCCCAGGTATCCGCCCACCCTGACCCGGTACAAAGACCGTGGATCCAAATCCCGGTCCCTGGTTAGTTCATCTACGATGATTTTTCTGGCGTCGGGAGTCTTAAGCGTGATTTCGTAAGCGCCCTCTCGCACCTTTTCATCTTCGGGCCTCTGGGCCCATCCGACAGGAGGACACACGGCCAGACTGAACGCCAGGCACCCAAAACAGACCAGGAAAGGAACGGTCTTTCTCATGTCCTGCTCTCCTTACAGCGGGGCCCTTAACTTGTCTGATAAGAATGGCTTATGTACAATTATATAATAAAAGTGACTAATTTGTCAATCAAGCACTGAAGGGGCCGGCGTGCTTCATTCAATTGCGCAATTCGTTCGGTGTCCCGTATTCTATTGCAAAGGCATTTCCCAGTTTGTAGA
>Ga0233422_10001121_pt1 | contig 12262 bp, 18 predicted proteins | sample Watercolumn_Mata_2_FD_182724 | JGI IMG/M metagenome (GOLD analysis project Ga0233422, IMG submission 182724) | Freshwater microbial communities from Lake Matano, South Sulawesi, Indonesia - Watercolumn_Matano_2014_110_MG | ecosystem: Environmental > Aquatic > Freshwater > Lake | place...
CGACCGGTCCCCTCACCGGGATCGAGTTCGACGTCCTCGAGATCGAGCCGCCCTACACGATCGCCAGGTATCTCGAAGCGATCGAGGCAGCCGAACGCGCCAAATACGACGTCCTCGTTATCGACTCGATCTCCCACGCCTGGGCGGGGGAGGGGGGGCTCCTCGACAAGAAGGCCGCTTTGGATGAGCGGCCGAACTCGAACAGCTACACAAACTGGGCGAAGATCACGCCTGAGCACGAGCGTTTCCGGGCCCGCCTTCTCCAGGCCGACGTCCATCTCATCTGCACCATGCGCTCGAAGCAGGACTACGTCCTCGAGGTCAACGAGAGGGGGAAGTCGGCCCCGAAAAAAGTCGGCCTCGCCCCGATCCAGCGCGATGGGATGGAGTACGAGTTCATGCTTGTCCTTGACCTCGGCATGGACCATTCGGCCATCGCCTCGAAGGACCGAACGTCGCTCTTCGACGGGACGGTCGAGAAGCCGACGCGCAAGACGGGCGAGCGGCTCATGGCCTGGCTCAATGGCGGAAAGGCCGTGCAGCCCAAAACGCCCGTCGCTGACGAGCCGCCGGCGAAGACGGCCGAAGAAACGCCGCCGATGATCACCTCGGACCAACTCGCGAAAATCTCGCTCGGCGTCAAGGCCATGTTGGGGCTTGGCTGGCCATCGGATAAGGTTGAAGAACAGACCCGGGCGCAGCTGAAGAGAATCCATAACCGCGATTTTGCCGAATTCAACGAGCTCACTGCCGGCGAAGCCGAGACGGCCATCGACTACTTGAAGCGTTGGGCCGACCATGTCCGTCAAGGGAAGTCCAAAGCCGCGATGAGGCATGCCCAGGAAGAACGGGCGGAAATGGAAATCTGACCATGACCGACGGCGAAAAGAAAATCAAGGCTTCGGCCAAGGAAAAACCCGGCTACTATCTGACGGACGGAACCCGCGTTCCGTCCGTCTCCACGATTCTCAACGAGTTAAACAAGCCTGCTCTTGTGCCGTGGGCCAATAAGCTCGGACTCCAGGGGATCGACGTCAAAAACTACGTTGACGCCCTGGCGGGCATCGGGACGCTGACCCACGACATGATCCTCTCGCGCCTTCGCGGCGAGGAGCCGGACGCCTCGGCCTATTCGCCCAATCAAGTTGAATGCGCGAAGTGGTGCTTCACGTCATACCTCGCGTGGGAAAAGGAAAACAAACTCGAACCCGTCATGTTGGAGACGCCGCTTGTTTCCGAACTCTACAAATACGGCGGCCGGAGCGATTTCCTGGGCTACGTCAACGGCAAGTTAACGCTCCTCGACTTTAAGACGGGGAGGGCCATCTATTCCGAGCATTTCATCCAACTCTCCGCCTACTCGGGACTCGTCAACGAATGCCGGCCCGAACTCGGGAAGATCGAACAATACAAGATTCTCAACATCCCACGGGAGGAGTCGGAGTCGTTCGATCAGAAAACGAAGACCTCGCTCATGGCGGAATGGGGCATCTTCCAGGCGGCGCTAAAAATCTACAATCTCAAGAAAGGGCTTGAACGATGAACGAGACACAAGCCCGATACGAATTCCCTTCCGACCCCGGGCCGGCGTTCCCGGCCGAGATTATCCCTCCGCCTAACACCGCCTTGATCGAACGGCAGGTTCCCGAGCTTCAACGTCAGGCCGCGGCAATCTCCATCACGGACCAAGGCTCGTTGACTATCGCCAATCAGTTTTCAATCGCCGTGAAGCTCCTCCGCAAGGAAATCGACGGAACCTTCGACCCGATCATCGAAGCCGCGCACAAAGCCCACAAGCTCGCGCTGGACAAGAAACGGAAGTTTGTCGAGCCAGTCGACGCTGCCGAGAAGCTCGTAAAGGGAAAAATCGGCGATTACCTCGCGGAGCAGGACAGGATCCGGCGCGAAGCGGAGCGGCGGGCTTGGGAAGCGGAGCAGGAGAAAATCCGGGTTCAGCAGGAAGCCCTCCGGGCCGCCCGGGAGGCCGAGGAGAAGGCTCGGCGTGAGGCGGCTGAAGCCGAGGCCAGGGCATCCCGGGCCCGGAGCGAAGAATCCCGGCGGCGAGCCCAGGAAGAAGCCGAGCGGATACGGAAGGAAGCCGAGGCCGAACAGCAGAAGATCCTCGAGGCGGCGGCGGAGAAAGAATCGAAACTCGTGGAGGAACAGAAGGCCGCCGTCCCGCCGACTCCGGCGCCGGCAACGAAGGGGATCTCAACCCGTCAAGATTGGGATTTCGAGGTCATGGACGCCGCAGCTGTTCCCCGCGAATACCTCGTCGTCGACGAGGTCAAGGTCCGCCAGATCGTCCGGGCGATGAAGGGCGAGACGAACATCCCCGGAATCAGGGTTTTTTCGAAGACCGTCGTGACGCAAAGGATCAAGTGACCATGCCTCCAGTCGTCGGGGCCGCTCGCTCTTATCCGAGTCGGGCGGCCCTGTTCTGTTCCATTTTACCCAGGGCCGGGAGTCCAATGGAGGAAGGCAACGTCGGCGCGAAACATATACCGCAGGAACTCTCCTTTCGCCGCCTTCCCTCCCGGCCCACTCTTTTCTTCGAAAGAAAAAACAATGCCTCGATCGAGAATGATAAAGCCAGAATTTTGGGATGACGAAAAGCTCGCGAGACTCTCGCGAGACTCTCGATTATTGTTCGTAGGGCTCTGGACATACTCGGATGACTACGGAATTGTCAAGGGAAGCCATGTTTGGCTAAAAAGCAAGATATTCCCTTATGACAACGGACTGAAAAACGCGGTTTTTGCAAAGTGGATCGACGAGCTCATAAATCATGGGTTCGTTATTCCGTTTGATAACAATGGTGAAAAATACTTATATATAAAGAATTTTTGTAAACATCAGAATGTCGATCATCCCTCAAAACAAAGAAATCCGGAACCGCCGGCAGATATAATTTCGCGCAATGCTCGCGAGGACTCGCGAAGGTCGCTGGATGAAACTGAAACAGAATCTGAAACAGAAACAGAAAATAAAGAGAAGAAGAAGAGGCCGCGGCTAAAAAGCGCCGCGCCGCCTCTCCCGCAGCCTTCCGACCCTGAATTCTCCAAATTCATCGAAGAAGCCGTCCCCGAGATCAAGCGCATCTTTGACGAAAACGGATTCAGTCATCTTCTCGAAAACAAAAAATTCTACGACTACCTTCTCTTCCTTTGCTGGAATCATCGTTCCCTCGAGCTCGGCACGGAGCTCGAGCGCAAGCTCGCCCATCTTCGAGACAACCCCCCGGGACCGAAATCGAACCTCTGCCTCCAGTTCAGAAACTGGTTCCGTCTCGGCGTCAAATTAGAAAACGAACGGCAACGAGAGCATCGTGTCGGAGGAGGAAGGTGATTCGCCTCGGCTTCTTTTCCAATTCAACGCTTGAAGCGGCGACGATTATCGGCGCTCCCGAGGGCGCGTGCCGGAATTATCTTCTGGAAAATTGGACCAGGCGCTGGCCGATCGAGGCCGCGAACGTCTTGCGGGAAACGAGAGAAGAGACCCTTACGCTTCTTTGCCGGCGCCGGCTTCGAAAGAAAATCCTGGAAAACAGGAGGAACCCGTGAATATCTTAGCTCTCGACCAGCCGCCGAGGAGATTCCCATGACCCGCCGGGAAGGAGTCCTCGTCGTCGTCCTCGTCATCGCGTCCCTCTGGCTTGGCAACTCCGCCGGCCTCCGGACAGGCCGGGCGCTCGGTCAAGCGATGGTCCGGCCCGAAGTCGAGGCCCTGGGGCGGGAAATCCGCCGCGCCGAGGCTCAGGTCGCAGCGTTAACCTGGGCGATGGACGAGTGGCGGAAAAATCTAACGCACGAAGGAATTGCGAGCTGGTATGGCCATCGCGAAGCCGGCCGGCCGACTGCTTCAGGAACCGTCTTCGACCCCGAAGAATTCACGGCCGCATCAAAGTTTCTTCCTTTCGGGACGAGCTGGCGGATTACGCGCCTGGACACGGAAGCTTCCGTCGTCGTTGAGATCACGGACGACGGGCCAAATCGCCCCGGGAGAATCATCGATCTATCTTTCGCCGCCGCCCGCGCTTTAGGGATGGTCAGAGAGGGGCTGGTGCGCGTGAAAGTAGAGCCAATCGTATGAACGACCCCAATGTCCGCGAGAAGATCAAGACCCGAATCATGGAGCTCATGCACCGGCATCGGGGTAAGGCGAGGGCCATTCCCCGCGAGGAGCTCCGGGCGCAGGTTAACGAGTGGCTCCGGACGATCTGCCGGCCGGACCTTGTCCTCGACGATCGGGAATTTCGAAAGCTCTATGTGACGCTTCCATTGTGCAGTGGAGATCCGGGGCTATGGTGGCCGGAGACGCCTGACGAGGTCAAAGAATTCAGCCGCTATCTTGCGGCCAAAATTCCGCCCTGGGCGGTCCAGGATCGGATTCGAAGAATCTATTCCGTCTTCCCGCACCTCGCCCCGGTGAGTGAGATCCAGCAGGAGTTGGGGATTTGATCTTGCGTTTCGAGATCCCGGGCGAGCCGCGAGGCAAGGGGAGGCCGCGCTTCTCCCGCGCCGGAGGGTTCGTCCGGCCGTACACAGACGCGAGAACCGAGGCCTACGAGTCCATAATCCGATATTTCTTCCGACGGAACTTCCCGAATCATCTGCCGCTCACCGGCCCGGTCCGGTTGAGCTTCATCGCAGGCTTCCAAATCCCGAAATCCGCGAGCGCGAAAAAAGCCGCGCTCATGCTGGCCGGCGAAATCCTGCCCACCAAGAAGCCGGACGCCTCGAACATCCTCAAGGCGGTCGAGGACGCCCTGAATGGTGTCGCCTTTCGGGATGACTGCCAGATTTGTGCCGGCCAGTTCGTCAAGCGATACGCGAATCCGCCGGCGCTTATTGTCGAAATCGGGCCGCAAGGCAGGGGCGGGGTGCTGAGCCCCGCCTCTGCCTACTTTGAGGGGCGCGGGAAATAGTAATGAGCCAAATCATCTGCGGTGATGCGGCAGGGGAAATGCGGAAGATGGAGGAGGCGTCCATAGACGCAATAGTGACCGACCCCCCCTACGGCATAGAATTTATGGGGAAGGAATGGGACAGGCTGAGCGGAGGCTTCAGCGACGGCAAGTTTAAGGGATTCCGTCTCCCGATGATATCTGGTGGCAACAGAAATGTTAAATGCCCCGACTGCGGGAAATGGATATATGACCATCCTCCTCGGAACTGCAGGTGTGGAGGCGTGGAACGACTCAAGAAACGCAAAATGTATGAGTGGCATTATGCCTGGGCCACCGAGGCCCTCCGGGTCGCCAAGCCGGGGGCGCATCTTCTCGCCTCCGGCGGAACCAGGACTTTTCATCGGCTTGTTTGTGCCATCGAGGACGCGGGGTGGGAGATTCGTGACACGATAGCCTGGGTATACGGTAGCGGGTTCCCCAAGAGTCGTGATGTCGGTAAGGCGATTGATGAAGAGGCGGGAGCAGAAAGAGAAGTTATAGGGACATGGAAGCCTACCGGAACAGCAAGACCGAAGGCCGATGGCGGAGGATTTCGGAACAAAACGGCCGGACTTGGCTCCTGGGAAAATCCATATAACGGAGAATTACCAATCACCGCTCCCGCCACCGACGCCGCCAAGAAATGGGACGGTTGGGGCACAACCCTGAAACCCGCCCTTGAGCCTATCTGCGTGGCCCGGAAGCCTCTAGCCGGGACCGTGGCTGAGAACGTCCTGAAATACGGGACGGGGGCGCTGAATATTGACGGGTGTAGGGTGGGGGACGAAAACAGGAAAAATCCAGAGGCTGGTTTCATTCGTCGGGGGAGAACAGACGAGGAAATTTTTAGTGTTGCCGATAAAAATAAACCAAAAAATCCCCCTCACATAGTTCGGGGCCGATGGCCGGGGAATCTCGCACATGATGGGAGCGAGGAGGTCTTAGAGTTGTTCCCGCCGTCTAAGGGCAACTTTGCGACTCGCGGGGAATCAAAGGATGGACAATTATTCGGATATGGAAACTTCAGGGGGGACGAACCGCGTGGATTCGGCGACTCCGGCTCCGCCGCCCGTTTTTTCTATTGCGCGAAAGCATCGCGGCGGGAACGAGAGGCCGGGCTTGAGAGCCTTCCAGCCGTGACCTACGCCCGCTCGGGAGGTGCCCAAGGTGCGGAGCGGCGCGGCGAGGATGAATACCTCCAAAACAGCATCGGCCTGAACCGCATCAGCAAGGTCAAAAACAATCATCCGACCGTCAAACCACTTGCCCTCATGCGGTATCTTTGCCGCCTCGTCACCCCGCCGGGCGGGACAATCCTGGACCCGTTCGCCGGCTCGGGGACAACCGGGATCGCCGCCACGCTGGAGGGGTTCAATTTCGTGCTAATCGAGAAAGAGCCGAGCTATGTAAAAATCGCGGAGAAGCGGGTCGAATTTTTCTCCGCAAAGGAGTCGAGATGACCCTTTCCATCGTCTTTCCCCGGCCAGCAGGCCGGTTCATTCCAATTCGGAGGTGCGATCATGAAATCGCGCAAAACTATCCTCGGCATCATCGCCATCTTGGCGGCGATCGCCACCGCCTTCGGGGGGAGTTTCGGTCTCGAAATCAACCCCGGGGTCGGAGTGACCTATGTCGGCGTTGCCCTCATCTACATCCTGTTCCAGGGCAAGTCCGACATCAGGAAAGCCTGGGCCCGGATCGGCGAACAAATGCCGAAGTTCAAAGACGGGAAATTCTGGTCAGTTATCGTCCTCGCAGCCGTCGGCGCCGCCGACCAGGCGTTTGGCCTCAAGCTCCCGATGGAACTGGTCAACACGATCGTTGCCTTTATTATTTCAATAATTTTCAAGGTCGAGGCCCCGCGGCCGGCGTAAAGAGGCCGGCATGGTAAGACGTCGAGATATTCTCATCGTAACCGTTGTCCTTGCCATCGTCGCCGTCGGCCTCTGGATCGCCCATGTCGAGCGGTCGCTCCGTCGCGTCGACGCCGCGGCCGTTAATCTCGGACAGGGAATCCGAGACATCGTGACCTTCCTCAATTACAACCTCGGGCAAAAGACGCTTGTCCCCTTGCCGGCGGCTCCCCAGGCTCGGCCCGAGACGGCCGAGCCGGCTCCGAAGAAGCCGACGCCAACCGAGAAATGAAGACGACGGGCCCCGTCGCCCGAAAGGGTGTCCGCGGGAATAAGCAAATCAGGGGTGGCACCCTAACAAAGGCGGACAGCGCCCATGCCGGCGGGGCCCCTGATCTCTTTCTTTGTCGGCGTGCGGCCAAGCTGAGCCAGCTCGACGTCGCGCGGATGATTTTGAAGGTCGGCGGAATCAGCGTCATGGGGGAGTGATGGGCGACGACGCGATCAAGAAGCGAATGGCCAGGGCGAAGCGCCGAGCAGTCGAAGATCTGCGATCATTCGGCTATCAAGTTGTTGTCTCAGATAATTCCCCCGTCTGTCTCATGGCATATAACGAATCAAGCGTGAAAATAATCCGGATCTGCCTCGATAAGCCTCTCCCCGTGGATCGAAAATCCATCGGCGATCTTCTGGCGTCGCCGTTAATTTCTCGCGAGCTTTGGATCAGGCAGGCCGGAGAAGAGCGGTTCGACAAACACAAAATCGAATCCCTGTCAAGAGGCTAATTCCCCCGCCCAAGCGTCCCCAGCTAGGGACGCCTACCCGTCCCTAAACCCCCGCCGAGGCGTCCCCGCCCAAAAACCGCCCCTTATCATAGTGGCGTGAGCTTCGTTCTCTCCTTTCGGTTCCGACGGGGGGCCGTTTAGCATGAGCGGCCCCTCGTCTTCTATTTCTCCCGGTCCGGCTTCGATCAGCCAGCAGGTTCGCTTTCTCTGGCTCCTCGGCAAGCTCCTTCACTTCGCCTGCCTCGCCGATATCCGTCTCATCGTCTCCTCCTTCTACCGGACCGCTGATGAACAGAAGGCGCTCTACCAAGTCGGCCGTCGCGGCATAGCCGGCGAGAAGGTCATAACATCTTGTGACGGATACGAGCGCCCTTCCCGCCATCAATCCAAGACCGCGATCGACCTGAACATCGTCAACGACTCGGGCGCCCGGATCAATGCCTCTGACCTCTACGAGAAACTCGGCTTGTATTGGGAGGGTCTCGGGGGAACCTGGGGCGGCCATTTTGCCGTTCCCGGGCCGGAGGTGTGGCATTTCGACTATCGAGGAGAAGGATGAAGGACTTTGTCGCCTTCCTCGTCATGTCCCTGAGACTCGGAATCAACCTCTGGGCCGAAATCAAGAAAGCCCAGGAGGAAAAGGAGCGAGATGAGATCATTGCTGCGGCTCGCGCTCACGATCGCGACCGTCTGCTGGCTCTGCTTCACAAGTAGCGCCTGCCATCGGTCGCCGATTGTCCTTATCCCGGCAAGCGTCGACATTTACGGCTTTGTTGAAGCCGGCGAGATTATCTGGAAAACACCCGTTCCGGCCAGGGCGGTAATTGTTTCCGAAGGTTTCCTCTTGGAATACCGGCGGCTCATTTCACGGGTCCGCGAACTCGAACGAAGGGGACCGTGATGATCGACGTCGGGTCGGCGATTATCGGCGCAATCCCGGGACTCGGGGCGGCCGGTTGGCAGGTTGCGCGCTATCTTCGCGAGCGGAAGGAAATGCGCCGGCATGGCTTGGCCGAAAATCCGGATCGTTGCGCGAAACATGAGGTCCAAATCAGCCAGCTTGAGGAGCAGTTCGAAGGGATCGACGGGCGCCTTGATCGAGTGTGCCAGGAAAACCGGGAGGAGCACCACCGAATCTTCAGCAAGCTCGAAACCCTCGCCGTGGACTTGGCGCGGATGAACGGGAAGCGATGAAATCGAAACAGCGGGCGACGAAGATGGCCGAAGCCGTGAAATTCTCCGCCCTGCTTCGCCGGATTGACATCAAGGCGCTGAGGTCGATGGACAAAGGCGTGGCAGTCACGTTCGAGATTGACGACCCGCCGGATGAGCTCGTCGATCAACTCAACCGGATTATGAAGGCCGACGCAACCGTGAATGTTGGGGTGTGGGCGTGACCGAAAAAAAAACGGTCAAGAAACGGCACCCGGGGCATAACTTTGACGGCCCTGGTCCTGGCAGGAAAAAAGGCGTTCCGAATAGACTCTCCCGCACCGCCCGCGAGAATATCAACGAAGTCTATTCCCGACTCGGAGACATCGACGGCCATGTTGCCTTCCTCGAAAGGCACCCGGCCGAGAAAGCGAAGTTCTATGCGGACGTGTATCCCAAGCTACTCGCCCTCCAGGTCGAGCACTCCGGCCCGGGCGGCGGTCCATTGGTCTTTAAATTTAGCGAAGACGAGAACTGACATTTGGCTGAATAATATGCCGTATAAAGATTACGAAAAGCAGAAAGCACGGGCCAGGGAACGTTATCATCAACCTGAAATTAAGGAGAAGATGGCAACCTATCGCCGGGGACATCGAGACATATTCGCGGCACGGAATAAGACTCAGTATGAAGCAATGTCAACTGAAGATCGTCGAGCACGGCAAATCAAATTCCATCGTGGTCATCCGGGATATAAGAAAGCCTATCATCTTTGGCACAGGTATGGCCTAACCGAGGAAGCTCTTGAGTCTATGATTCGCGGGCAAGGAGGGACGTGCGCTGTTTGTCATACTGACAAATGGGGCCCTAATGGCCCGCATGTGGATCACGATCACAACACTATGGAGGTTCGGGGAATCCTTTGCGCCAAATGTAACCAAGCGGCTGGAATGCTAGGAGATGATCCGGGAATAGCCCTTTTGTTATCCAGATATCTCGAAAAACCAAAGAAGTAATTATGGAAGTAATTGGCTTTACCCCGCGCCCATCGCAGAGAGAAATCCTTTCCGCGAGAGAGAGGTTCCTTATCGTCAATGCCGGAAGGCGCTTCGGGAAAACGATGCTCGGTCTTAATTGGCTACTTCAGGGAGCCTGCCAGGAAGGCGGGACAGGATGCTGGACGGCGCCGATATTTGCTCAATCGAAAATGGCGTTCCGATCCCTTGTGTCAGCGGCCAATAGGGGAACTGCCGCCCCGGCTTTTAGGGACATATCTCAAACGGAACTTCGGATTGCCCTCGTTAACAATTCCGTCCTCCACTTCCGAAGCGCTGACAATCCGGATTCTCTGCGCGGCGAAGGTTATAAGCGCGTTGTCCAAGACGAGGCAGCGCGTCAGTCGCGTGACACATTTGAGGAAGTTTTAAGGCCAACGTTATCTGATACTCACGGAAGGCTTTTAGCACTTTCAACTCCAAAGGGTAAAAATCATTTTTTTGAGATGCATAGTCGGGGAGTAGACCCGCTGCATCCCGAATACAAGAGTTGGACATTTCCGACATCTGATAACCCCAAGGTGCCGACAGAAGATATTGAACAGGCCCGGATGTCGTTGCCTGTTGATGTTTTTGAACAAGAGTATTTAGCCAAATTCCTCGAGAACCAGGCCGGCGTCTTCCGAAACGTCGCGGCGAGGATCGGGGCAAAGCCATCGGCGCCGGTTCCGGGACGCACTTATGTCGCCGGCCTGGATCTGGCCCGAACAACGGACTTCACCGTCCTTTCGATTCTGGACGCAGAGACGGCTGCCCAAGTCTACCTGGATCGGTTTAACACGCTAGACTGGGCGATCCAGAAGGCGCGCATCGCCGCCGCTGTCAGCCAATATAACGCCCGCGTCCTGGTCGATGCGACGGGTGTCGGCGACCCGATCTTCGAAGACCTGTTCCGCGCAGGACTCGATGTTGCCCCGTACAAGTTTGACGCCTTCTCGAAAAAGCGCCTGATCGAAGCGCTGATGCTTGGGTTCGATGAGCGGCGGATCACGCTCCTAGACGATCCGACGCAAAAAAACGAGCTCGAGAGTTTCGAGTATGAAATCGGTTCGTCCGGCATGGTGCGGTATTCTGCGCCGGACGGTTATCATGACGACACGGTAATTGCGCTCGCCCTCGCGTTCTGGCTGATCGCTGGGCCGCGAGTAGAGCCGAAAATCAGGAGGTTAACGTGAAAAGATTAATCCGGGCGTTTCTCGCGCTGGCTGTCGTCCTCTTTGCCGCCTGGCCGGGCACCGCGACCACGGTCTCGGTGAAGACGGCGGACTACAATGTCGAGCTCTCCGACTCGGGGAGCGTCATCCTGATGAGCTCGGCCTCGAACCTGACCGTATATTTGCCTTCGCTTAATACGGATCAGATTGGCTTCGAAATTACGATTGCGAAGCATGGGGCCGGGAACGTCACGGTCCAGGCGCACAAGGCCGACTATATTGCGGACGGGACCGTAGGCGGTTATATCCGGAATACGACCGCCGGCGAGACGTACGCGAGCGTCAAGCTCATCCTCGCAGCGCGGTATTACTGGAAGGTTGAGGCCGCTCACGGGACGTGGGCGACGCCGAGTTCGACGTCTTATTTCGGAGTCGGGACTGGAAGTTCTCCGACGTTTACGGGGTTGACTCTTTCGGGGCTGACCGCGTCGAAGCCAGTATTTACGAACAGCTCGAAAGCGCTAGTCTCGACGGGGACAATGCCGGTAGACCAGGGCGGGACCGGAATCGCGTCGTATACGGCCGGAGATATTCTCTATGCGAGCGGGACAACGACGCTCTCCCAGCTCGCGAAAGGGACGGCGAATCAGATCCAGGGGATGAACGCCGGGGCGACGGGGCCGGAGTATAAGACGCTCGCAGGGACGGCGAACCAGGTAACGGTGACTCATGGAGTTGGGTAGGTGACTCTGTCGGCGCCACAGGATCTCGCGACAACGTCTTCTCCGGCCTATGTCACGGCAAAATTCAGCGACCTGACGGACGGCTACATCCCTTACCATGTCAGCGACGCAAGCGGGTTGGCGAACTCGGTTATCTACACGGACGGGACGAACATCGGTGCTGGGACGGCGACGCCAGGAGCAAAGTTAGATATTCAGACAGATGTTGGAAAATTAAGTCAATTCCGCAGGACATCATCTACTGGGGCAGGTTATATAATGGTGTTAAACGGCGTGCCGATTTATTCGTCAAGAGCCATTTTTGGAGTAGAGGACTCAGTAGGTGGTGGCGTGGTGGTTGGGAGCGCGGCCTATGCGGTCGTATTTGGTGGGCTTGACGCTTATCCACTCCAATTAGTTGCCGGAAATCAGGTGCGGCAAACAGTCACAAATACCGGCAACGTCGGCATCGGGACGGCGACCTTCGGCACAGACGCCGTTAGAGTCCTCGCCATCGGCTCCGGGACAGCCCCGTCCTCCTCGCCCGCCGACGAGTGTCAACTTTGGGTCGAGGACGTCGGCGGCGCGGGCCA
>Ga0233422_10001124_pt1 | contig 12240 bp, 13 predicted proteins | sample Watercolumn_Mata_2_FD_182724 | JGI IMG/M metagenome (GOLD analysis project Ga0233422, IMG submission 182724) | Freshwater microbial communities from Lake Matano, South Sulawesi, Indonesia - Watercolumn_Matano_2014_110_MG | ecosystem: Environmental > Aquatic > Freshwater > Lake | place...
AACCGTTATATCTTGATGGGCTATGAGAGGCTGTAAGCATTACTGTCGCTTCTGCTTTCAACTCATACCAGGAATAGTCAATAACTGGAGTAACGGTCAGTCCGATATCCACTACGTCACAACCAGATTCCATTATGCCGGAAACGAGGGCCTGGTAAAGAATTTCGCTACTGAGACGATTATCGTGACCGGTAATGACCCGATGGATATTTTTTCTTTTGAGGTAAGTAGCAAAGCCTTTGCCTATAAGATAGGCGGTTTCAACATGCAGATTTTCCCCAAAAACTCCTCTTATGTCGTATTGCTTAAAAATTGACTGGTCAACGTTAAACATATTGATGAGTCTTAGCCTTAACTTCTGATTTGATACCCAACCTACAAACAAATATAATACACAAAAACATATGTCAGCACAAGAAAGCAGAATTATACCCTTAGCCGCCCTCAGTCAAGAAATGTATAGGCAGGAAATTCAACCTGTAGCTGAAAGACTTAAAACATCAAGAGGCATAGTTCTGTTTGATCTGGATAAAACAGCGGTTAATGAAGCCTATAATCCCACTAATCTTGAGGGATTAAAAAGAGCGATTAATAGACTTCAAGCCCATAACGTAATAGTCGGAATCCATTCTGATACTCCTTTATCTTCAATGATTCAATTTGCTGCCATGTTTGGAGTGGAAGGGCCTCTAGTTTATGAAATGGGAGGAACATATTTTGCTCAGGAAAAAATCAATCTCGTTCTTGATACCGAAGTTTTGAATTTTTTCCCCGGATTTCGGGATAAATTTTATGCCGAAGCAAAAAGACGATTTCCGGACACGGAAAAAATCCTACACAAAATTAGCAAAGAAAACGACAGAAATAAGGAGAAAAGAGAAGCGGTAAAGTATCCAGGTTTTGACCGGGGAATATTTATTAATCCTTTCCGGCTTCTCTCTTTTGGTTTATGGGCAGAGGGTATAAAACGATCAGATGGTACTACCTTTTTATCTCCTGAATTCCACCAGCAAGTTGATGCTCTGGTCAAAGAAATGCTGATAAGAGAGCTTGGATTTCCTGATGAAGCGGCATTAAAAGAATTATATGATTACGATTTTAACCCCGATTACGGAGTGACTATTGTAAAAAAGAAGGTTTTAAGCTCCAAAACTCCCCCCATCCAAGCAATTTTATCTTTGGCTCCAGATTTTCAAGGACATGCCTATATGGTCGGCGATTCACTGGCCGATTTTATTGAAGACCCAAAGGTAACTACTTTAGCTGTTGCCAACGCTAAACAAGAATTAAGGGCTAAACTCGACGCTCAAACAGTTCTTCTTCCTCAAGGCATAACTCGTATCAGTCAAGAGACATATACACAAGGATTAATTGAACATTTTGAACATATTGCCGACAGTCTGGGTATTCCCCACTAAAAATCCCCTCTTTTTTGCTGTTTTTATCGGCACAATAAACAGCATCCAGAGATGTTACACTGAACGGGTTTCTTTTCACGTATTGACATGTTTTGTAATGTTTGATATAAAATAATCATGTCTGACCAAAGAAATCTTGACCGTGTCTACACCCCAGAACAGGTGGCCGCTCTCTTGCAGCTTTCCAAAAACACGGTTTATGAGCTTATCAACCGGGGAGAAATTATTGCCAAAAGAATCGGCAAAGTCTATCGGATACCGGCAAAATCGCTTTCTTTTATCTTTACCGGCTTAGATTTCGATCTTTATCAGTCAGAAAGAATTGATTTAAAGAATCTTCCATCCATACAAAAAGAAATCGTAAAAGCGAGAAAAAAACTCTAATCCATGCATAAAGTCTTCGTTGACTCCGATGTGGTTATCTCTTCTCTAATTTCATCAACTGGAGCTGCCCATCTTTTACTGCATCGGAAAGATATTGTCCCTTTTATTTCTTCATATTCTAAGAAAGAATTATTAATGGTTATCAAAAGATTAAGTATAGAAAAAGAGAGACTTCAAGCGCTCATTGAAAGATTTAAAATAGTTAAGCTGGTAGAAACAATTGCCAAGATAAAAGAGGGGTACAGAGAATACACCTCGGATGTTTGCGATGCACATATTATTGCGGGCGCGGTAAAGGCAAAGACCGGCTTTGTGATCTCCTACAATATCCGGCATTTTCAAGTAGACAAAATCAAACGCGATTTTGATATTAAGGTAACCACACCAGCTAATTTTCTCCAATATCTAAGAAGCCAATAGTTTAAGTCTAACTAATGTCAGTGTTCTTCGAGAAATATAAAAATCTATCTACCACCAAAATCGGCGCGTAGCCGTCAATTCCTACCCTGACAGAGGTGGAAAAGTCATAAATTCTCAAAGACAAAGATAAATGGAGTAATGAGAGGATTCCAGATTCCCAAACAAGGCTTGACATTTTGATGATTTGATGATAAGATGCAAATATGCTTAACATCAAATACGTCAGAACCACCATCACACTTCCCGAAGAGCTTCTTTTTGAGATCAAAAAAAAGGCTTTGATGGAGAAAAAAACTATTAAAGATGTCGTGTATGAGGTGCTAACTAGTTACATTAGAAAAAAAGCTGTCTTCGCCCCTCCTTCTTCTATCAGCTCTTTTATCGGCGCTTGGGGAAAAGGAGAATCCGGGATTGAATTCGTAAAAAGGATGAGATACGGTAAAGAAGAAAAGGCCAGAGAAAGATACCTTGCTAGATTATGGAAACGGAAAAAGTCCTATTAGACAGCGATTTTGTCATTGATCTTCTCCGGGGTTACACAAAGAGAATAGATCGGCTTATTGCCCGGATTGAAAAAGGAGAAATCAAAGCATACCTTTCTCTTATTAGCGTCATCGAATTATATACAGGCGAAGATAGTGAAGAAAAAGAAATAATAATCACTGAATTCCTTTCTCTTCTTGATATCCTACCTTTAGATTTCAAACTGTGTAAAACAGCAGGAAATATCAAAAGGAAACACCATTTGAGTTTAGCTGATTCAATCATCGCTGCTACTTCTTCTTACCACAAAATCAAGCTTTTTACTTTCAATTTGAAACACTTTCAAAATATCCCCGGAATTGATTTATACCATCCCGACAAACAATTTTAAATTGTATAAGGCAATTCGTGTTTAAATTTGTTCGCCTTTAATCTCCTTATCACTTTCTCCACAACTTCCCTCTTAAATCCCTCTTTTATTATCTCTTCTCTACTCTCTTTTAAATCAGTGTATAGATAAAGAATTTTATCCGCCTCCTCGTAGGAAAAGCCAAGTTCTCTCTCATCGGTTTGCCCCTGCCACATGCCGGCTGTAGGGTTTTTGTTGATAATCTTATCCGGTACGCCTAGGTGTTTTGCCAGTTGTTTTACTTGGGCTTTATATAGATGTCTGATCGGCTCGATATCCGATGCTTCATCTCCGAATCTAGTGTAATACCCCAAAAGATATTCGCTTTTGTTCTCTGTCCCCAAGACCAAAGCATTAAATTTTTTGGAGAGATCATACAAAAGGATCATCCTCATCCGAACCATCATATTACCTTTACGTAAATTATCCATTTTGTGGTCAGTCAATAAAGGATCAACCAATGGTTTTATATCAACAAAAACCACATTTTTTGGTGGGATACTTAACTTGTCGATAGTTAACCTTGCGTCGTCCAATCCTTCTCTGTTTAGTTCTCCGTAGGGAAAAAGACCCACAAAGACATTTTCTCTGCCCAAAGCTTTCGCCGCCAAAAAACAGGAAACAGCCGAATCCAAACCGCCGGAAAGGCCAACTACCACGCGGGAAAAACCAGCATTTTGGACTGTAGTTTTAATAAAACTGATTATTTTATCGGCAGTTATTTGGGGATTGATGAAAAGATCGACTAATTGCTTCATTGCTCAATTGCTCAATTGCTCAATTGCTCAAATCAATGAAACAATGTAACAATCGGACAATAATCATTTATATAAATTCCTTCTTCTTATATACTCCTCCACTTCCGGAAAAACCAAACCGGAAATGGTTTTACCCTGTTTTACTCTCTCGCGGATAAGAGTCGAAGAGACGTTACTTAACATCAGATTTCCCTCAACCCGATGAAAGCCAGAGGGAAGGCTTTTGATAGGATAATCTTTCCTGGGAACAACTAAAAAATCGATCAGTCTTACCAGCTTTTGGTAGTCCCTCCACCTGGTAAACTCCGAGGTCACATCGGAGCCCACCACCCAATAGTATTTGTTATACGGATCCTTAACCAAATCCCTCACAATATCGATAGTATAAGTAGTTGTTTCTTTGGCGATAGCGAGTGTAGAAAGTTTGATTCTGCCGGTTTCCAAAAAATGAAGCATTTCTACCCGATCAGATGGAAGAGCCGCAATAGATTTAAAAGCATTGTTGTAGTCCGGCATCAACCAAACCTGGTCAATGCCTTTAACATTCTCCAGTATTTGCTGCGCCGTCCAAAAATGCCAAACATGAGGAGGATCGAAACGACCTCCTAAAACCGCTATATTCATGGTTTTTTCCTTATGGAAAATCCATTAATGGTTTGACCTATCCATTCCATCAATCCTACTAAAATCGGAAAAGAAATGGCTCCCTCATTCTCTAAGAATTGGGAAAAAGTTCCGCAGGAAGGACAGGTTTTAAAAAGAGAATAAATAATTAAATCTAAAAAAAGAGTAATCGGTAAAAAAAACAGGAAAAGAAATAATTTCTGGATTTTCATCTGTATAGTTAGTTTAGCTCAAAAAGAGGCAAGAAGGCAAGGTGTGTACAAATGGTGGTATAAAGGCTAAATTGTCCCATGAGATGTAAAAGAGGTTTTAAATTCAAATTTGCTTCTCATTATAACGTTTGTACATACCAAGCGAGACAAGAAGAGTAAAAAGCAGTTGTCCTTGTTGTAGAGTAAATAGATAATGGTCAAAAAATCCCAAAACCATAAGAGAGACAATCGCTATTGTAACCATTGTTTGTTTTTGACTCTTAATTAAAGCAATTGAAAGAAAAGTAACAAAGATCAAAAATCCTACTAGTCCCAATTCTGACCAAATTAGAAGAAAAATGTTATGAACAGGCTGAAAAACATAAAGCTCAGATATGGTAGGTAAAAAAAGCCATTGTTGGATAATTGAATTATTCAATCCCAGACCGAATAATGGATACGATGAGATGCTTTTCATTGCCCCTTGTATCAAACTGGCCCTTTCCAAAACGCTTGTTTGCCCAACAACACCTGTTTTTGCCAAAATAAGCGGGAAAACCAAGGAAAAGAGAAAAAGGAGATAAAAAGCGATAAGAAAAAGGTTTTTTTTATAGAATATTTTTATCAACCTCAATATCTTTTTTTCCCGGCTTTTTACCAAAATGACCAAGGTGAAGCCAAAAACTGCCACTGTCCATGCCGCTTTACTGAAGGAAAGAATTAATCCCCATAAACCAAAGACAAAGCTTACAAAAAAGAAAAGAAAAAGGAAATCTTTCTTTTTATTCTTAAAGGTAGCCAGAAGATAAAAAATTAACGGCAGAATAATAGAAAGATATCCTCCAAAAACGTTTGGATGGGGGAAAATCGTATAAGGACGGAGAAAAAGCCTTCCTCTTATAGAAGTCAGGGCAATCCCGGGAGTGCCGGCATAAAAAGTCCTTTCTCCCAACCACCATAATATTCCACCAATCGACTTTTGGAAGATAAATTCCAATATGGCTATTAACGAAGAATAGATTACTCCTATCGAAAGAAAGAATAAAACCGTTCGTAACCGTGGTTTCAATTTAATTACGATCATTCCCAAAAATATAAATTCTATTATTTTTACTAATTTGTACGAAGCCGCCCATGTATTTTGGGCAACAAAAATACAATTTAGTATTAGGTAACAGATCGTAAGCAACAAGAATATTTTAAAAGGTTTAGCATTATTAATACTTAATACGTAATACTTAATACTTGACACCAACTCCATCCCTATCATTAGAAAGATAATAACATCCGTTAAATAAAAAGTTGGAGTGAGATAATCGCTTCTAAGTCCCCCAATAAGAGAAAAGTCAAAAAAGAAATGTTTCCCTAGTTGTGTAGGTAAAAAGATGAGCAGGAGATAAAAAAGAAGTATCGTTATCTTAGTCGTATAATCACCCGCCGCTCTTTTCCTTCACCTTGCGATTCGGAAGTTATTTTGGGATTATCTGATAAAGTCATATGGACAATTCTTCTCTCTAAGGGAGTAAGGTACGGAAGAGTAACCGGATTACCACTTGCTTCTACTTCAGCCGTGATTCTTGTTACCATTTCTTTTATTCCCTCTTCCCGCATTTTTCGGTAATTACCTATATCCAAAACTACACGCGCCCATTGTTTAGTTTTTTGGTAAATGATTATTCCCAAAAGAAGCTGCAGACTGTTTAAGGTTTCTCCATGACGTCCTATAAGAAGCCCTGTTTCTTCTGTTTCAATATTTACCTTATAAACATCTTCTTTACTGTCCCCCTCCGCTTTCTCCCGTATAATTGAAATACTGGCTACAATTCTCAGTTTTTCTAAGAACTGCGATGTGGTTTTTTTTATTTCTTCTTCCCAATCAATCGTTTTATTTTTGGCCATTTTCTTGTTTTTTATTTAATAAATTATTAATCTGACGCTGCTGGATTATACCAAAAACGGTAAAGGTGTTCCAATACAAAGAAAGCCCAACAGGAAAAGAATAGGCGAAAAATCCAATCATCAGAGGCATCATGATAGACATCTGTTTTTGCATCATGCTGCTCATATCCTCCTCTTTCTTTTCTTCTTTGTTATCTGTTGTCTGTTCTTTGTTATTTGTTGTTTGTGATTTAGGAATCATTGTTTTTGTCTGCCAATACTGAAGAAGTCCTGTGATAAGAGGAATAAGAAGAAGCCACCAGGCTCCTTGGGTTTGCCAGTCTGAGGGTTTTGCGCCAAGACTCATCCCAAAAAAAGACGTGTCCAAAGATGACACTTTCAAAAAAGTAAAATAAACCACTTTATTAACCTCTTCAACCACTTTTCCCAAATTTCCGTTATCCAAAAGCTGAAAAAAAAGATTGTATAAAGCAATAAGCACGGGCATTTGGATAAGAAGGGGTAAACACCCGGCTGCAGGATTGATCCCCGCTTGTTGATAAAGCTTAAGCTGTTCCTGATGAAGTCTGGTTTTGTCGTTTTTGAATTTTTCGTTTAATTTGTCAAGTTCGGGTTTTAGTTTGCTTAACATATAACTGCTCTTTAACTGAGTCACCATTAGTGGATTAAGAATAAGCCTTATTAAGACTGTTAAAAGGATCAAGGCAAAACCAAAAGCTCCTGGGATTTTAACAAATAGTAACAATTTATATAGAGCAATCAGGATATTAAGTATAGGGATAACAAAAAAAGCGTTAAAAAAGTTATTAGGATCGAACATATCTTAAGAAAATGGATGGCATTTAAACATCTGTCTTATTCCTAAAATTAATCCTCTGATTGTACCATATTTTGACACCGTTTGATAGGTATATTGGGAACAAGAGGGAGAAAAACGGCAAGATGAGAAAAAAACAGTCTTTAAAACAGGAGAAATCATCTTTTGATAAAACCAAATCACACCAAGAATTATTTTTTTAATCATGAATTTTAAAATCGGAATTAAAATACAGTAGCAATTCTTTTTCAGCTGTTTTCCTGTCTTTCTTGTTTAAGATTTTTTTTGCTTTTATTAAGAAGTCTTTTTTTATTTTGATTTTTTTAAGATAAGGCCTAATTGCTTCAATAATTACTCTCTTCGTCCGATGACGGAAAGATGACCGTTTATCAAGCGATTTGGGAACAATAATAGTAAACCGTGGTGGTTTTATCAAAGAATCTTTTATAAAAAGTGTAAGATTGGAAAGAAAAATCCTTTTTGCTTTATTTGGGTTTTTATGGAAATCTAAAACCGTCAGACGGTTCTTGCGGGGAAACATTATTTATATTGTCAAGCGTTTTCTTCTTTTTAACCTTCTTTTTTTAATAACCATTTGCCTTTTTTTGGTTTTCATTCTCTCCAAAAAACCGTGAGTTCTTTTCCTTTTTTTGCTTTTGGGCTGATAGTTTCTTTTGGTCATAGGTTAATAAATAAATATTATAACTATTATAACAGTTATATACAAAAAATACCACTTCCTCCACCTTGACAATTGTGGATAACAAAAATAGTATTGTGGATAACTTATGAACACCGCTGTTCTTTGGCAGATTGTTTTGGCTGATTTGGAATCCAAAATAAACAAAATCACTTTTCAAACGCTTATCTCTCAAACCAAACTTTTGGAACTAAACGGTGAAGTGGCGGTTATCGGCTGCCGGCAACCTATGTTGATTGATCTTGTCGAAAAACGTTATCAGGATTTAATCAAAAAAACCCTGTCTTTTTATACTAAAAACGAAAATAGACTTATTTTTAAAACTCTCCCTCCCGAATCCAAAAAATCTTACGATGAACCGCTTTTTAAAATTCCAAAAACTCTTTCTCCTCTTCCCTCTCCTTCGTTTTTAAATAACGAATATACTTTCGAAAATTTCGCCGTTTCCTCTTCAAACCAAATGGCTTATGCGGCAGCGACAGCTGTAGCTAACTCTCCAGGAAAATCATATAGTCCCCTTTTTCTTTATGGAGGAGTGGGGGTGGGAAAAACCCATCTTATGCAGGCTATTGGACATGGTATTTTACGAAAAGAAAAAGGGGTGAAACTTATGTATAAAACCGGTGAGGAGTTTACCAATGAGATTATTGAGGCCATTGGCAATAAAACCACTGTTTCTTTTAAAAAGAAATACCGGCATGTCAATGTTTTGTTGGTTGACGACATTCAATTTATAGCCGGAAAAAACGCCGTCCAGGAGGAATTTTTCCATACTTTCAACGCCATCCAGCAACAAAAAGGGCAAGTGGTGTTAATCTCTGACAAACCACCTGAAGAGATACCCAAACTGGAAGAGAGACTGCGGTCTAGGTTTGAAGGAGGGTTAATTATTGACATTGGTCCGCCTGATTTTGAGTTACGAACAGCCATTCTTCTTATTAAAGCCAAGCAAAGAGAGGTAAATTTACCAATTGATATTGCCAAATTAATTGCTGCTAATGTAGAAAACCCAAGAAAACTAGAGGGGGTACTTATCCGTGTTTTAACCGAATCAAATACCAGAAAATTACCCATAGATGGTGATTTAGTGAAAAATATTTTGGGGAAAGTGGTCAAAGAAGCTCCTTCTAAAAACAACCTTCGGCCTGAAGAAATTATTAATAAAGTAGCCTCTTTTTATAATATAAAATTAAAAGATCTAAAAGGAAACAGGAGGGATCGAAATTTAGCCAGACCTAGACAGATTTTATACTATCTTCTCCGGACTGAATTAAACCTTCCTTTTCTGAATATAGGAGAGGTTTTGGGTGGACGCAATCATACTACTATTATGCATGGTGTAGATAAAATCACTGAACTACTTTCACAGAATACGAAAATCCAAGAGGATATTTTGGGGATAAAAAATAAGTTTTTGGGTAAATAAAAAGAGTTATCTACTTATCCACTATTTTTATTTTTTATCCACAAACTTATCCACTTTGGATAATGGGTTTTGTACACATATGTTTTTGTTGTTTTTTCTAGTTATTGACGTTTAACTAAAAATTTCTTACACTTATCAACACTTTCTATTTCTATTATTACTAATTAAATAAATATGCATTTTATTATTCTTAAAGAAAATATTAATCAGGTTTTAGCAATTTCGGGAAGAAATATTGCCAATCGACCACAGTTACCTATCCTTTCCAATATTTACTTGAAAACAGAAAGAGACAGTTTAAAAACGGTTGTTTCAAATTTAGAACTAAGCCTTGTCTTTAATATCCCTGCCAAGATAGAGAAAGAAGGAGAAATAACCGTTCCTGGCAAACTTCTTTCTGAATTTATTTCTTCCGTCAAAACCAACAAAATAGAGTTTGTTCACGAGAACAATATTCTTACAGTCCAAACAGAAACAACCAAAGCCACCTTTTCGACCATGCCCACTAACGACTTTCCCCCATTGCCTAAAATTCCCGAAGCAAAAAACAAATTAAACATTGCCCAAATAACAGATACAATTCAAAGAGTGGCTTTTGCCGCCTCAAACGACGAAGGAAGACCAGTTTTAACCGGAGTAAGAATTATTGCCTCTCAAAACAAAATTAATCTAACCGCCACAGATGGGTACCGATTATCCCTAGAGAATATTGAGCTAAAAAACGAGAAACAGGAGTTTCAAATGATTATTCCTGCTTCCTCTTTGTCTGAAATCACCAGAATTGTTTCTGAGTTGAAAAAGGACTTTTTAGGTTTTTCTTTAATTGAGGGAAAAAATCAGGCGGTTTTTACTTTTGATAACGGAGCCCTTTTTACCAGATTGATAGAGGGACAGTTCCCAAAGGTGGAAAACATCATTCCCCAATCAGGAAAAACTAAAGTGGTAGTAGAAAAAGATGAGTTGATGCAGGCGGTGAAAACCACCTCGCTTTTTGCCAGAAATTCAGCCAATATCATCAAAATCAAAGTCGAAAAGAAAGGTTTAAGGCTTTCTGCTGCCACACCCCAACTGGGCAGCGATGAAGATTTTGTGGAGGCAGAAGTAGCGGGTGAGGAAATGGAGATTGCTTTCAACTTCCGATTTTTATTGGATCTTTTGAACAATTTCCCCGAAGAAAATCTGATTTTTGAAGCATCAGGACCATTAAATCCCGGAGTCTTCAAACCCCAATCCGCCTCTTTATCATTTCTCCATATCATTATGCCGGTAAGAATACAAGGGCAATAGAAGATTTTCCTTCTCAAACTGCTGCCAGGAATATAAGTTTTTCGCATTATTGGGTAGTTGATAACTTTGTGCTTCTGACGGTTTTTGAGGAATTAAACCGCCTATAATAGTGGGTATAATTAGAATAAAAATAATAGTACAAGCGACCACCGTAGCCACGGCGAATTTAGCAGCATTAATGGTTAAATTAGCCAATAATTCATCTATACCCAAAGCAGAAGCAAGAGTGGTGATGGCTCCCATCACGGCGTTGCCTATTCCAGGAAGAGCCGACCCAATAATTTGACCCAACAGAGCCGTAGCAGCGGCAATGGTGGCTTTGGAAAGGATTTTGGTGGCGATTTTCATGACAATTTTTTTCACCAATCGCAAAGTCGCCTGAATCATTCTTTTGACCACCCTCTCCATAAATCTTCTGGCCATTTCCCTGATCCTTTGGGTGATTTGTTGGATTGCTCTGTTTATCGATTCCCTGATTTGATTTCTGATTCTTTCAATCGCTGCGTTGATAGCCCTGATTCTTTCCAAAAATCTGTTTATTACAGGAATTCTAGAAAAAGAGAGTGGCATAACAGCAGGCGGTTGGGCGACAACACTTGTTGTCGGTTGCGGAGGAGGTATTGTTTGTGGAGAAGTTGCGGATGGGGTTGGTGAAGGAGTCGTTCCTTGAAGAATATATTGCTCACGTTGTTTGACTTGTTCAGGAGTAAGAAGAGCTTGTTGGGGGTCAAGGTTTTTTTTGATTTCCCCCTGGGCTCTGATTATCTGGTCTTTATTCTCTCTGACCGCGTCCATCCTGGCTTGTTTATTTTTCACCGCCAGTTCCCTGCAGGCTGTTTTTTCCTTGATTGTTTTGCCGCTTTTTTTACACTGATCGCGGTAAAGTTGTCTGGCTTGGCTTGAGTAAATATAATCATCTGCTGTTTTTCCCGGGTTATCTTTCAGCCATTTGGCCAAGCCCCCCCTTAATTTTTTGGCGTTTTCCGGATCCAATCCGTAAGCGGAAATGGCATTATTGAGTCTGATTTTGATTTCAGAAGCGTCGATTCTTTTTTGGACAATTTTGGCAAAACCAAAGGCTTGTTTTTTACGGTCGTAATCGGCAAAAGAAATTTTTCTTTTGAAAGGCCCCGTTCCTACCTCGGCGTAATCTTTAGCTTTCCCTCCTTTTTGGGCTATTTGCTGTTCCCTTTTCCTTTGTTTTTCAATTTCTTCCCCTACCCTCCGGTGCGCTTGTTCGATTTGACGGTATTTTCCCGTATGCTTGACTTTAAGCAAGTTGTGTTCATAGTGGGGATCGTTTAAAACCTCAAAAGCCTCGATCCTTTCCAGGCGGTCGGAGGCAATGGTCAGTCCTATACCGGAAAGAGCGTTAAAAAACACTCCACCGGTTTGCATTTCCTGAGTTTCTTCTTTTAAGGCGC
>Ga0233422_10001126_pt1 | contig 12234 bp, 8 predicted proteins | sample Watercolumn_Mata_2_FD_182724 | JGI IMG/M metagenome (GOLD analysis project Ga0233422, IMG submission 182724) | Freshwater microbial communities from Lake Matano, South Sulawesi, Indonesia - Watercolumn_Matano_2014_110_MG | ecosystem: Environmental > Aquatic > Freshwater > Lake | place...
AACGAGACCCTTCGCTCCGCTCAGGGTGACAAACCCTCCGAGCAGCGACTGCGCGTTGAAGAGCGTGCCACTGACGCACGGCAATTGCCGGACGACACGCTCCTGGAAGTCAAGAACTTGAAGATGAACTTTCCTGTGACCAGGGGATTGCTCCGACGCCAAGTCGCCGACGTGAAGGCGGTCGACGGCATCAGTTTCAAGTTGAAGCGGGGCGAAACGCTCGGTCTGGTCGGCGAGAGCGGTTGCGGAAAGACCACCACCGGTCGCTGTGTTTTGCGCTTGTACCGTCCGACGGGGGGACGAATCTTTTTCGAGGGTCAGGATATCTCAGAGTTGCCGAAGAGCAAGGTGAGACCCTTGCGTCGCAAGATGTCGCTCATCTTTCAAGACCCCTATGGCTCGCTCAATCCGCGTCAGAGCGCCAGGGACATCGTGGGGGAGCCGCTGAAGATTCATCACCTGGTTCACAGTAACAGGGAATATCTGGACCGGGTGGCTGAACTCTTTCGCATGGTTGGTCTTAACCCCGGTCTGGCGGACCGCGTGCCGCACGAATTCAGCGGTGGTCAGAGGCAGCGCATTGGCATCGCGCGCGCTTGCCTGTGAGCCATCTCTGATCGTTTGCGATGAGCCGATTTCGGCTTTGGATGTCTCCATCCAGGCGCAGATCATCAACCTGCTGGACGAATTGCGGCAGGGACACCAAGGACTGACCTACCTTTTCATCGCTCACGACCTTTCCGTGGTGCGGCACATCAGCGACCGCGTGGCGGTGATGTATTTGGGACGCATCGTGGAAATGACAGATTGCAGGTCTTGTTACGCGGATCCCTTGCACCCCTACACGCGCGCGTTGCTTTCGGCGGTACCGATACCCGATCCGTTCGTCGAGGAAAGGCGCGAGCGCATCATTCTCAAGGGCGATGTGCCCAGCCCGTTGAACCCACCCACAGGTTGCCCCTTCCATCCGCGTTGTCCTATTGCGCTGGCAGATTGCCGTCACGAGGTGCCTGCGCTGCGCGATGTTGGCGGAGGACACGCGGTGGCTTGTATCCGCGTGTGATGGGTGTGGAGGTTGGAAGTTGGAAGCTGGAAGCTGGAGAAGGAATACCGAATTGTCTCCACTCGACCTCTTGAAATTGAATTACCGCGAGCGCGAACGCGCCGCGCGCGAATGGCAAGCGCGCGGCGGTCAGGTCGTCGGTTATCTTGGTGCGGACGTGCCGGAAGAATTGTTGATCGCCGCCGGATTTTTCCCGCTCCGCATCACCGGCGATCCGGTGAGTCTCACGCCATTCGCGGACAAGTACGTCCAGCGCCATTTCAATCCGCAGGCACGCTCAATCCTGAATCGTCTGCTCGACGGCACGTACAGATTTCTCGATCATCTCGTCATCGCGAATTCCGCTGAAGCGACCGTGCGCGTTTTTGTGTATCTGCGCGAGATCAAACGGATCGAACCGCGCCGCGATATTCCCGATTTTTATTTCTTTGAATTTTTACACACCAAATTTCACAGGAACGCGCAATACAATCGCGACCGCGTGCGCGATTTGAAAAAGCAACTCGAAACCTGGTCGGGCAAGCCGATCAGCGACGTCGCCTTGCGTGACGCGATTGCGGTTTGCAACGAAAATCGGAAACTGTTGGCGCAGGTCGCGCAACTGCGAATCGAGTCGCGCATCTCCGGCGTGGATGCGCTCGCGATCATCGGACCATCAATGGGGATGCCAAAAAACGATCACAACAAACTCGTGCGCGAATTGTTGCATCACGCCGATCAACTTGCGCCGCGACCTGGCGCGCGATTGTTTATCGTCGGAAGTCAACTCGATCGCGCGTGGTTCTACGAGATCGTCGAATCGTGCGGCGCGATCATCGTCGCGGAAGATAGCGATTGGGGCAATCGCGCGTTCGATACACTCGTTGACCAAACCATCGCGCCGCTCGATGCGATCGCGGATCGGCATTTCTTCAAAGCGCCCAGTCCGTACAAATCTACCGTGCAAGAACGCGTCGAGTATTGCGTTCGCAAAGCCGTCGAAGCAAACGCGGAGGGCGTCATCTTTTTCCTGCTCAACGGCGAAGACCCACCGGCGTGGGACTATCCCGAACAAAAACGCGCGCTCGAATCGCGCGGGATTCGCACGTTGTGTCTCGATCATCAAGCGTACGCACCGGGAGATACATCGGAATTGAAAGCGCGGATCGAAGCGTCTGTTCAAACACTGGGAACGCGACAATGACGGGCAGAGGGTTTCTCGTGAGCCAACCTTCAACTTCGAGTAATTGGCGCGGCAAGAGCGGCGCGAAACAATTGCAATCCGCGATCAACGCGGCTGCGTTTCAAAAAGAATGGTTTCAACAAATCCGGCGACGCGTTGAGGCGGGCGAACCGTGCGCGCTCGTTGGCGCGGACGCGCCGCAAGAAATTTTGCGCGCGATGGATATTCCGTACATCGTCAATCAGTGGTGGGCATCGGTCGTGTCATCGCGGCAACAAGCGCCGCGTTATCTGGGATTGATGAACGCACGCGGTTATCAACCCGATCTGTGCGCGTACTGTTCACTCGCGTTCGCCTCAACACTCGACCCTGATCCAACGAACGCACCCTGGGGCGGCTTGCCAAAAATTTCGCTCGGCATTCCCGATCTCGCATGCGATAGCCAGATGAAGATTTTTGGATTGTGGAACCAGGAACACGGCGTCCCGATTTATCCATTCGAGCGCACGATGCTGGTTGATCCATCGCCGATGAATTGGTGGGACAAGAATCGGCACGACTGGGAAGAATTGTATCAGCCGTATCGTTTGGATTTGATGGTCGAAGAATTGAAAGGGCTGGTTACCTTTCTCGAAGTAACGACCGGGCGCACGTTGAGCGAAACCAAGTTGAAACGCATTATGGATTTGGTAAACGAACAGGAAGAGTACAGCAAACTGACGCGCGATCTGATTGCCGAGACCGTGCCTGCGCCCATCAGCATCGTGGATTCGATTCCGAGCGTGATGATTCCGCAATGGCATCGCGGCGCGGAATGGGCGGTCAACGCGGCGAAAATGTTTTACGAAGAAGTCAAGGACAAGGTCGCGCGCGGCGAGGCGGTGTGCGCGAACGAAAAAATCCGTTTGATGTGGATCGGGCGCGGGCTGTGGTTCAACACGAGTTTCTATCAACACTTTCAAGAAAAATACGGCGGGGTCTTTGTGTGGTCGTTCTATCTCGCGCTCGCGGCGGACGGGTACGCGCGCTATGGTGATGATCCGCTTCGCACACTCGCCGCGCGTTACACCAATTTGACCGAGGGCTTGAACGTTCCGCCGTGGAACGCGGCGTGGTATGTGAACGAAGCCAAGCGCAATAAAATTCGCGCGGCGGTTCACCTCGCGTCGTCCGACAATTGTTTGGATCGCGGCGCGTATTTTGTGAACAAGGCGCTCGAAGACGCCGGGATTCCGGTATTTGAAATTGAATCTAACAATGTGGACTCGCGCACCTGGAATGACGAAGAGATGACGAAACGGTTTTCCGAATTTCTGGAAACGCGCGTGCTGTGATGTCCCCCACCCTACCCTCCCCCGCGCGCGGGGAGGGTTAGGGAGGGGGCAATCCTACAAAACTTGGAGCAAACAAATGACCTCTGCATTGAACGGCGTAACCGTGATTGACCTCACGCAATTTGAATCGGGGACGGTCTGCACTGAAACGCTCGCGTGGCTCGGCGCGAACGTGATCAAGATCGAACGACCGGGAACGGGCGAGCAGGGACGCGGTTCCTCAGTGGACCAGCCCGGCGCTGACTCGTATCTCTTTATTCTCGTGAATGCGAACAAAAAGTCTATCACGATTGACATCAAGCACCCGGAGGGGAAAAAACTTTTGCGGCGGCTCATCGAGAAGGCAGATGTGTTCATTGAGAACTTTTCGCCGGGAACCATTGAACGGTTGGGATTCGATTATGAAAGAGTGCGCGCCATCAATCCACGCATCGTCTACGCGCAAATCAAGGGCTTTGGTTCGGACAGCCCGTATGCGAACTTTCCGGCATTCGATCCGGTCGGACAAGCGATGGGCGGAGTGGTGAGTATCACGGGTGAACGCGACAGACCGCCGCTGCGCGCGGGTCCGAACCTGGCGGATAGTGGGACCGGATTCCATTGCGTAATCGGCATCCTCGCTGCGTTATACCAGCGTGTTCTCACTGGCGAAGGGCAGCGCGTTGAAGTGGCGATGCAAGACGCGATGATCAACTTTATTCGCCCGGCGTTTGGTCGGCAATTGGTGACGGGCCAAGCCACAGAACGCGTCGGGAACGATCAGCCGATGGCGCCAGTCGCACCGAACGGAATTTATCCGTGTAAACCGGGGGGACCGAATGATTATGTGTTCATCTACACCTCACGCTGGCCCGGCAGCAAACAGTGGGAACAGTTGCTGGAGGTGATCGGACATCCTGAAATGAAAAACGCCCCACGCTTTGCGACTCCCGAATCACGCTACGAGCATCGCGAGGAGATGAATCCATTCATCAGCGCGTGGACGTCCCAGCGGACTAAGTTCGAGGCGATGGAAGAATTGGGTCGCGCCGGCGTTCCCGCGGGCGCGGTCCTCACGACCGCCGAACTGGCAGAAGATGCGTACTTACGCCAGCGCGGAATGTTCGTCACAATGCAGCATCCCGTGCGTGGACCGATCGTGATGCCCGGTTTTCCCATCAAGTTGTCCGCTTCCTCCGTGCCCATCGAAGCGGCACCGCTCCTCGGTCAAAATAACGAGGAGGTGTACATGGGAATGCTGGGGCTGCCCGCTGATGAACTCGCGCGCTTGCGTCGGGTGGGGGCTATCTAGCCGTTGAATTCCAAGGCGCCGCTCTTCACGCGCGATTTCGTGCTCATCTGCTTCGCGACTTTTCTGTTCTACTGCGCACAATGGCTTGCGCTTACGGCGATCCCGTTGCTGCTAAAGCAGATGGGCTTGGGGGCAGAGTTCGTCGGTGGATACCTCGGTGCGTTCGCGCTGGGTGCCCTGATCGCGCGGTTTCCCATCGGCGGAGCGGTGGATCGGTTCGGCTCGCGCGTCTTCGGGGTGAGCGGTGCCGGGCTGATCGGCATTGGCTGCATACTCTACGCGCTGATGCTGTTCGTTCCAGTGCGGATGTCCTTCATCACCGCGGTGCCGCTTTTGCTCCCATTCGCTGGCATAGCGCACAGCGTAGGGTTTAGCATTTACGGGACATCGGCAATCTCCTTCGTGGCGTACGCGGCGCCGTCGGCGCGGCGCGGCGAAGCGGTCGCCTACTATGGAATCTTGATTAACGTCGCTACGGCGATGGCGGCTGGCGTGAGTCTGCTGATCGTCGCGGCGTGGGGCTTTACGATTCTCTTCGCAACGGCGGCGACACTGGCGGCACTCGCGGCGATTCTGGCGTCGAACCTGCGCGAGGCGCCGCGGGCTGGGGACAGCCGCGAGTCCACAGCGAGCGCATTGCGAATTGAGACGAAGGTGCTTGTGCCCGGATTTGCCAACACTGCGCTCGCGGCAAGCAACGGCGCGGCGGTCGCGTTCGTCCCACTGCTGGGACTAGCGCGCGGCATCGCAAACCCAGGTCTCTACTTCACTGCGGTTGCGCTCACCTCCATCCTGTCCCGCGCCGTCGCCGGACGGCTTGTTGACAAATATGGTCGAGCCGTGTCCATCATTCCGGGGATGCTTCTGGCGAGCGTGGGGCTCCTGCTTGTCGCGCAGACTTTCTCGACGGAGATGCTCGTGGTAGCGGGCTTGGTGTTCGGCATCGGCTCGGCGAGCGCGATGCCCGCGCTTCAGGCGCTCGCGATTGACCTCGCCGGGCCAGCGCAGCGCGGCTCGGCAATGGCGACGTACTGGGCGATGATTGACCTCGGCGTCAGTCTCGGCTCAATCCTCGCGGGGCAGATCGCGCCGGTGGTGGGCTATGGTGGTCTCTTCATCGCCGCGAGCACCGCGCCGCTTGTTGGGCTGGGCATTTTCATGGCTTATGCACACTCAAGCTCAAGCGAATGAATTCGCGGCTACGCATGGCAAAGCCGACCCTTCGGCTTCGCGCAGGGCAAACCCTGCGTCGGCTCACAACCAGTCACCGAAGGGTGACTTTGCCGTGTGTAGGTGCGGTTTCTAACCGCTTTTTGCGAGAAGGATGTTCAAGATGGCGAATTCGTTCCGCGTAGACTATGATGTGCCGATAGAGTTGCGAGACGGCGTCAAGTTGCGCGCCGATGTGTACAGACCGGACGACGACCAAAAACATCCGGCGATTCTGTTTCGCTCCTATAACAAGATGTATGGTCGCGCTACGGCTCTCTTGTATGATCTCGTTTATGCCGGCTACGCCTACGTCAATTCGGATCTTCGAGGCAGAGGTACTTCCGAAGGGGAGTGGGATCCGTCAAAGAATTTCATCGTTGAGGGACCCGATGGTTACGACACCATCGAGTGGATCGCGAGCCAAAGTTGGTGCGATGGCAATGTCGGGATGATCGGCTTATCACATGCGACTTGCTTTCAATACATGGCGGCAATCGAGCAGCCACCGCACCTCCGCGCCATCGCGCCCTGGACGGGAGACTTCAACGAGATGTTCGTGCCGCCGTACGCGGGCGGCGCGATCTCGTTGATTACGACGCTCCTCTGGTTGCCGCGCGAGTCGGCGGACGTTGTGAACCGGCTGGAGCGACAGGGACACGATGTTACCGAAATGCGCCGCGTCCTCGCGTGGGCACATTCCAATCCAGATGCGGTTGCCAACTACTTGCCGTTCAAAGACGCGCCGCTTGCCAAGATCGGACGCATCGGCGAACTGTTGAACTGGCGGCTGCACCCCGTGTCTCAGCGCGAATTGGAGAAGCAGCGGCGCTACGAACAAGTCATGGTGCCCTGCTTTCACGAATGTGGGTGGTACGATGGCGTGGCGTGGAGTGAATTTGAGAACTTTAACAACCTGCGAAAACGCGGTGGTTCGCCACAGGCGCGCGAAGGGCAGCACATCATTGCGGGACCGTGGCAACATGCCATGCAATTTCAAGCCACGTTGGGCGACATCCATTTTGGATTTTCGGCGGACAGCATCGGGTCGGGAATTCATCAATTACAGATCGCGTTCTTCGACAAGTATTTGCGCGGCAAAGACATCCAGTTGCCGACTGTGCGCTATTTCGTGATGGGCAGGAATCGGTGGCAGACGGCAAATGAATGGCCGCTCCCTCAGACGCAATGGCAACGATTTTTCTTGCACAGCAAGGGCAGCGCGAATACTGCCGCAGGCGATGGTGGGCTGAGCCGCGATGAGCCAGGTTCGGATCCACCCGATGTATTCGTCTATAATCCGCATCGCCCTGTGCCGACAGCCGGCGGACCGCTCATTGGAGTTTTGGAGGGACCTGGAATCATCGCGGGGCCCGTAGAACAATCTCACGTTGAGAAACGGCTTGATGTCCTATGCTACACCACGCCCGAACTCGCGGAAGATGTGGAGATAACGGGACCGCTGCAATTGCATCTGTTCGCGGCGACCTCGGTGAGAGATACTGACTTTACCGCGAAACTCGTTCACGTCTATCCCGATGGTCGAGCGTACAATCTGGCGGAAGGGATTATCCGCGCGAGCGGTCGCAAATTTGGCGACAAGCGAGAACTGGTCAATCCGGGTGAGGTGTACGAGTATGTCATCACCCTGGGACATACCAGCCAACTGTTCCGCAAAGGTCATCGCATCCGCGTTGACATTTCTAGCAGCAACTTTCCGCAGTTCGACCGCAACATGAACACGGGCAATCCCATCGGCGAAGATGGGCGCGGTATTCCCGCGATGCAGACGATCTACCATCAATCGGGGTGCGCGTCGTACATTGACTTGCCGGTGATAAAAGGAGGCGAAACGAACACGATGGCAAAGAGATGATCTGCGTTGATTCAAAACGGAACGATTCTGGTTCCTGTTTCTCGAACTCAAGGAGGAGAAATGAGTACCCAAGGTTTGACGCGCCGTGAATTTCTTCGCGGCGCAGCACTGACTGGCGCGGGACTGGTTGTCGCGGGATGTACTCCATCGGTCGCGCCAACCGCAACGCCCGCTCCAAAACCGACATCGGCGCCGCCCGCCGCGCCCACCGCAGCACCGACGGCAGCGCCAACGGCGGTCCCAGGTCCAAAGTACGGCGGCGTCCTGAGAATCGCCACCAGTCTTGACGCTACCTATCTCGGTAATCCGCCGAGCATGCTCTCAGTGCAAGACTTTGTGGAGTCCAAGACCCGCATTGAAAGTCTGGCGCGCTACGACGCAACAGGTCAGATGGTGCCGTGGCTGGCAGAGGGCTGGAAGACCGATGCGGATGCCAAGACGATCACGCTCACGCTGAAGAAAGGCATCAAGTTTCACGATGGCACCGACTTTAATGCCACGGCGTGCAAATGGAACATTGACCACTTCGTTGGCGCCAAGCGGGCTGAGTTGCCGGGCGTCAAGTCGGTTGACGTCGTAGATGAGTATACCCTACGCATCACCCTTGCCGCGTGGGATAACACCGCGATCATCGGCATGGGCTATTTCGCCGGCCCGCAGATCTCGCCGACGGCTTGGCAGAAAGCCGGCGCGACGGATAAGGAACGCGATGACTGGTGCATCAATAATCCTGTAGGCACCGGTCCTTTCCAGTTCGTCAGCCGGCAGAAGGACGTCAAGCAGGTGTACAAAAAGTTCGCGGGCTACTGGCAAAAGGGCAAGCCGTACCTGGATGGCATCGAATGGAATTTCATCGTGGATCCAATGGTCCAACAGGCATCCTTCAGAGCGAAAGAGCAAGATGTCCTATATTTGCTCACACCTCTTATCGCGAGGGATCTGAAGGCAGCCGGGTTCAATATCACCGAACTGAAGACGGGACTGGGGCTATTGATGTACGGCATAATGCCCAATAGCGCCATGCCGGATTCTCCCTTTGCCAATGTCAAAGCCAGGCAGGCAATCAGTTATGCTATTGACAGCAAGGTAATCGCCGATACCCAGTTCTTTGGCTATGCCATAGCCACCCAGCAGTGGGGCGTGCCGGATGGATATTGGGCTAACCCCAATTTCAAGGGCTACCCGCTTAACCCGGATAAGGCAAAGCAATTGGTGGCTGAGGCGGGTTATCCTAACGGCATCAAGACCAAAATGCTCGTTGTGAATACGCCCGAAACGGTAGCCGCGGCGACCGCTGTTCAGGGCATGCTTGCCAAAGCCAACATCAACGCGGAATTGGATGTGGCGGATAATGCCAGGTACCGCCAACTGACTTCGCAAACGAATTTCGAGGGACTGTGCTTTGCTTCCTACCGCGCCGATTCGGATCTGGCGATGGTGATGCCCAGGAATCTCAGCGCCAGCGGCACCATCATGGTCAAGAGCATCACCCATCCGGACAAGATCGAAAAGTTGCTAGTAGAGGCAAAGCAAGCCCCCGATCAACAAAGTAAGCGAGCCAAGATTTGGGAATTGCAGCAAGTGGTGTTCGAAGAATACAGCATTTTCACTCCCATGCTCGTTGTCTTGGCGCTGGCGGCTAAGCAGCCGTACGTTCGCGGGGATGGATTGATGGTAGTGGAGCAAACGCAGTGGACGCCTGAAGACGCGTGGCTCGACAAGTGATGCGTGAAGGTGCGACGCGCTTGGGAAGCGCGTCGCACCTTGAGGAACTCTGATGCAAAGTTCGATCCGCATGGATAGAAACGTGCCGGTGCAGACACGCGATGGTTGCGTACTGCGCGCGGACATCTATCGCCCCGACGATGACGCCAAACACCCGGCGATTCTATTCCGCACGCCCTACAGCAAGGCGCTGACCGGCAACAGCGATTATCTGAATATCATCGAAGCGGCTCATGCGGGCTACGCGATCATCGTGCAAGATGTGCGCGGCAGATTCGCCTCTGAAGGTGAATGGCGGCGCGACAGCATGTTCACCGTCGAGGGACCAGACGGCTACGACACGGTGGAATGGATCGCGAGCGAGCGTTGGTGCGATGGCAATGTCGGCACGGCGGGCGGTTCGTATCTCGCCGGTCTGCAATGGGCAACCGCGATGGAAACTCCGCTGCACCTCAAAGCGATGGCGCCGTGGATGGGCATCTGGGGCGCGGGGATGGAGCCGCGTCCAACCGGCGGCGCGATCCTGTTGAGTGTTGCGCTAAACGCGACGCCCATGATGGCGGTTGATGTTGCGGATCGTTTGGAGAGAGAAGGAAAGGATGTCACCGAACTACGCCGCGCGATCAAGTGGGCGATGGACAATCCGGAAGAAGCCGCGAACTTTCTGCCGCTGAAAGACATCCCCTTTGCGCGATTTGAGCGCATTCGCGAAACGTGGAACATGCGCCTGCATCCGCCGCCGAAGAGCGAACAGGAGAAACGTCAGCGCTTCGAGAACGTGATAGCACCATGTTTCTACGCGTGCGGCTGGTACGACATCATCGAATGGGCGACGTTTGAGAGTTTCAAGATCATGCGCACACGCGGCGGTTCGCCGCGCGCGCGTGAAGGGCAGCACCTCCTCGTCGGTCCCTGGATGCACGGCAGAATCCTGGATTTTCTCGGCGAACTCAACTTTGGCGCTTCCGCTGGTCTATGGCAGGCGCAGGTCAGTGAACAGAACATCGCCTTCTTCGACAAGTATTTGCGCGGCAGAGACATCCAGATACCCACCGTGCGTTATTTCGTGATGGGCAGGAATCGGTGGCAGACCGCCGATGATTGGCCGCTGCCGCAAACGCAATGGCAACGTTTTTTCTTTCACAGCAAGGGCGGCGCGAACACCGCCGCTGGCGATGGTGGGTTGAGCCGCGATGCGCCCGGCGCGGAATCTCCGGATATTTTCATCTACGATCCTCATCGTCCCGTTCCATCAGTGGGTGGGCGTCTCTACGGAGTTGGAGTGACGCCGGGACCCATCGAACAATCGCGCGTGGAAAAGCGCAACGATGTGTTGTGCTACACCACGCCCAAACTTGACGAGGAGGTTGAGGTCACTGGTCCATTGCAGGCGCATCTTTTTGCGACGACATCGGCGCGCGATACGGACTTTGCCGCCAAACTCGTTGATGTCCATCCTGATGGTCGCGCCTACAACGTGGTGGAGGGGATTATCCGCGCGAGCGGACGAAAATTGAACGGGCAGCGCGAACGCGTGACGCCAGGCGAGGTGTATGAGTACGTCATCAGCATGGGAGATACGAGCCAACTTTTCCGCAAAGGTCATCGTATTCGTGTTGACATCTCCAGCAGCAACTTTCCGATGTTCGACCGCAACATGAACACGGGCAATCCAATCGGCGAGGATGCACGTGGGATTCCTGCAATGCAGACGATCTATCATCAATCCGGATTTGCGTCGTACATTGACTTGCCGGTGATACCTCCCTTGAAAATGTGACAGGTGACGGGTGACAAGTGACAAGGAACTGCCTCGCCCCGTCCCGTCATTTTCATCCGAATGTTGGTGAACGCAAGTTCATGGAAAATTGCTCAGACTGCCATGCTGAGCGTAGTCATGAAGTGGGAGAGAAGATGTCATCCAAGAGACTGAATCTGTTAGCCGTCGGTGATATAATTCTCGGCGCGAACGCTGAACCGTTCTTCGAGTTCGTCACACCAGTTCTGCAACAAGCCGATGTCGTGCTGGGGCAACTTGAGGTTCCCTACACCACACGCGATCGCCATGCGGTTGAGTGGGGACGCGTCCCAAGCAATCTGAGTCCCTTGCTCTCGGCAGGTTTTGATGTGGTCACTCTGGCGAGCAATCATTTCTTGGATGCCGGTGAGGAAGGCGTAGAGGACACGCTTGCCTGGCTGAGAACAAACAACATCGGCTACACCGGCGGCGGAATGGACATCACCGAAGCACGCCGCCCCGTCATCATCAAGCGCGATGACACGCGCTTTGGTTTTCTCAACTACAATTGTGTCGGACCGAAGGAGGTGTGGGCAACCCCCGAGAAACCGGGCTGCGCCTACGTGCATGTTATCACGCATTATGAATTGGATCACGCGACGCCCGGCGGACCGCCCAACATTTACACGTGGGCTGAATCGAAAACGTTGGGCGCGATGGCGGACGACATTCGCAATCTCCGCGCCATCTGCGACGTTCTCGTCGTCGCTTTGCACAAAGGCATCGCCCACACGCCGGCGAAACTTGTGGAGTACGAGCATCAAGTATCGTATGCC
>Ga0233422_10001128_pt1 | contig 12217 bp, 12 predicted proteins | sample Watercolumn_Mata_2_FD_182724 | JGI IMG/M metagenome (GOLD analysis project Ga0233422, IMG submission 182724) | Freshwater microbial communities from Lake Matano, South Sulawesi, Indonesia - Watercolumn_Matano_2014_110_MG | ecosystem: Environmental > Aquatic > Freshwater > Lake | place...
TGCTCAGGTACGTCCGCCCCAGCGATCTCACCGATGTCCACCTCGCACTGGAAGTTGTCAAGATGCGGATGTCGGCACACTCCCGCGAGATCAAGCCGTACGAGATCCAGCAGGACCAGGTGCTGGTGTATTCGGAAGCGAATGTGTTCTGAAGGCAGCAAAAACCGAAATAACAGCTTATCCCGCAATGGTTGAATTACTCCCCTTCACACAGGGGAGGGATTTTTTATACTTCAGAAATAGTTCTGTTTTCAAAAAAATTAGATAAAAAATGAGCTTCCTTTTTAAAAATTACACAGTAATCCCAAAGATCGATAAAAGCATCAGTATAGCGACACCCGGAACCCCGCCGATAGCGCATATCAGGAGGGTGGGGAGGCTGTAACCGAGATCCGGTTTACCCATCCATGCCATGACATGGAAATAATTGATTAGAAACAGCAGGAGAAGGCCGAGAATTGCGTTGACGACCAGCACTGAGAATTTTTTGACAAGATAGTATACGATTGCAATGACTGCAATGATGAGTGCCAGCGTGATAAGAATGGCAGACATGTACTGCTCCTGTTCATACGTTCAGGACAGGACAATATCAACCCATCGGATTTTTCCTGACAGTGAGCCTTCTGCTATTCAAGAAATAAAAAAGGGATTTTTTTCCGGCGACCGCACCGTACAATGATATATTTTCGTACCGTGGTTTTTTTATTCAGCCGCAGTTACTGCAATTGGGATCATACATGGAGAAATACCGGGCATCTGGGCTTTCCGGTAGTATATCACCGCTTCGCTATGCCGGCCGAGCCGGCAGAGACAGTCCCCGGCCTCCTTGAATGCCTTGGAAAATCTTGGTGCAATAAGTGCTGCCTGCTTAAAACAGGCAAGTGCACCACACTCATCCCCACGCGCCGCGAGTTCCTGTCCCTGCCGGAGCCGGTATTGCGCTTCGAGTGGTATCCCCCCGAACCGATAGTAATCCATATCCTCATCCACCCCTTCTTATTCCCAACTGTACTCTCATATGATTCCGGATCACGGTCATTCCTTTGACTTCACGTGACTGACGTACACGGGCTTTTGTTCCTCAGCTGTGCCATTGCTTCCTCTGCAATGTTCCGGATCAGGCATCCGTTGCATTCTGCCGATCCCCAGGATACCGGCGTTATCTGGAAATCCTCAATTGTTTCCAGCGATTGCAGGGCCACTGCCCGCAGGTTCTGGTCCTCGCTGACGATTAACGGCATGAGGTGCCTGATCGCCTGAGGGTCCCCGAGTGCCCCGAGCATATCGACGGCCATGTACCGTACCCACTTGTCCTCATGCTCAAGACTGCTTGTCAGGTATTCAAGGAGAGGTCTCCTGAATTTTTCCAGTTCTGTTACCGATTCCTGCTGGACCGGCCTGTTCTTTTCAAGCGAATCACGATCTGCTTTTTTCATTGTTGGCACACCCTGTCTCTTTCACTGGACATGCCTGCATCTTTTCGGGTATATATTCAAAATTTGCAAACAAAGGATGCAGGAAGACCTGCAGGGGGATCTGCCATGAAATCTGCCATGCAGTCCGGGATTTAACCTGTCACTACGACGTATCTGTCGGATCAATGTATTTAAGACAGCCATAGCCAATACACTGGTATGGGAGTCCTTGATGAGGAAACGGTCAGCCGAATCAAGCAGAACCTTAAGTGGCACCCGCGGGGCCTGACCATCTCAGACCTCTCTTCAAAGATGAAGATGAACAGGAACCTTGTGGCAAAATATCTGGATATGCTCCTCATTTCCGGGCAGGTCGAGATGCAGGTGATCGGAGCTGCCAAAGTGTATTTTCTTTCCCGGCGGGTTCCGGTCTCTGCCCTCCTTGAGTTCTCATCCGATCTGGTCATCATGATCGACCGCGACCACCGGATTCTTCAGGTCAACGAGCGGGTGCCTCTCCTGCTGGATGAGAAGAAAGAATCGCTGATCGGGATGAGGATCCAGGATATAGAGGGGCCGTTCATGGCAGGCCTTGCAAGGATAGGTCTGGATGCAAAACCTTCTGAAAACGGCGAGCTTGTGACCGAGATATACTGTCCAATCCGTGATGAAGAGCGTCATTTCCGGATCAAGCAGATCCCGACAGCTTTTGAAGACGGAAGCTACGGTTTCACCCTTATCATAGAAGATATTACGGCACGAAAGAAGTACCAGCAGATGCTGGAGATCAGCGAGGCCAGGTACCGTGGCCTTGTCCAGTCATCCGGAGAGGCAATCATCGGCATGGCCCTTGACGGCAGGATCTCCAGCTGGAACCCCGCTGCATGCAGGCTGTACGGGTATGGGGAAAATGATATACTGAAACAACCGATCCAGATGCTCATCCCGGAGAGCCACCACGGGGAGTTAGACAATCTTCTCAGGAGAGTTGTAAAAGGGGAGTGCATACAGCGGCACGAGCTTAAGATGATCCGTAAAGGAGGGGTGGTCATTGATACGCTCTGTACGATCTCTCCTATCCGTGGTGAGGACCGGGAGATTACCGGCACATCGTCCATTATTCAGGATATCACGCGGGACAAGCTGGAACAGCATGTCCGCGAGCATGAAGACCGGTACCGCAAGCTGGTCGAGGACCTCAATGTCGGCATCTACCGGAGCACGGGGGATCCCAAGGGACGGTTCGTCTGGGGGAATACGGCCCTGCTGCATATACTCGGCTACCAGAGTCTTACTGACCTGGAAGAGATCGATGTAACCGATATTTTCTCAAAACCTGACGGAAGGGCACAGCTCCTTGAAGAGCTGGGCAAGGGGGGGTTTGTGAAGAACCGTATCCTCCATCTCAAAAAGCCTGACGGCACTCCGGTCTCGGTCAGCGTCACGGCTCTCGCGGAATTTAATGATAAGAGAGAGCTGGTATACATCAACTGGATCGTACAGGACATTACCGAATATATCAATTCCGTTGCCGCTCCTCCTTTGGAATGAAGAGGGATAAGAAGAGAGGTCTCCCTGACAATCGTGTTACAATTACAAATGCTGTCCTGATTCGAGGGATGGATTTTTTTCTACATGTTCAAGCCGGTTATTTCCCGATTACCTGCATTCCGGATAACCGTATAGACGGGAGCACGAGAGATCCGATCTGCCGCACTTCACTGGAAAGGCCATCGACCTTGTTGTGCATGTCGAATACATTGCCTGCAAGCATTGCGCTTCTGATCGGCTCCTGGAAGGATCCATCCTCCATCCAGAAAGCATTGGACATCTCTACCGAGAAATCCCCGCTCATAGGGTTGGCCGTATGGGCTCCGATAACAGAATGGACGTAGATCGCCCGTTTACGTGCGATATCGCTGCGGAGCCCATCGACAGTGAGGTTGTGATTACCTATCGCCGTACCCCCGGATGCTCCAGCCCGGATCGCGCTGCCCGTACTCGTCTTTCCATACCGGTACGCGGTGCGCAGGTCGTAGGCAAATTCAGTGAGCACGCCATCCCGTATAAAATCGATCCGGCGTGTCGGGACTCCTTCCCCATCCCAGAGGGCGCTGCCAAGACCCCTGTGCCGTGACGGGTCGTCATATAGCGAGAGGCGGGTGTCCATGACCTGTTCGTTGAGCCGGGTCGCAAGCCGCGAGCGGCCGGCATGCACGTTCCGGCCTGACAGAGCGGGTAGATACACTGCACTCAGCAGCTCCGCATAGGCAATAGGCGAGAGGATAACATCGTAAAGGCCGGTAAGCACGTCCTGTCCCCCGACAGAGCGGGATGCGAAGAAAACCGCACGTTCCCCCACCGAATGAGGATCGATGTCCATGAAGCAGGACTGGGTGAATTCTGAACCGGTGGACTGCCCGGCAATCGCTTCCATTGACACCGAGACGCCGGTATGCCTGCCTGTAAGGTACAGGCCGGAACTGTTAGCGAGTGTAACGGAGGCTGACGAGAGCGAGGCAGAACCCGATGTGACCTCCGCAGGATGCTCTTTGGATCCTTCCAGCATCTCAGAAAGCAGCCGTGAGGCGATCTGCGGTTCGGTTGCAAGCGCCGGGTCGAAGCAGAGAGTATCCGTTACGGGGCCTTTTGCCGGGCAGGGTAAACCATCCCATGCCTGTGGTGTTGCGAGATTGCCGCTTGCAATAGCGGCTTTTAAGCACTCCATCCACCGTTCCGGATTGTTGGTATTGGAGGAGCCGATCCGTCCCTTTCGGACCGTCCGGATAGCCAGACCGCAATCGGCAGATGATACCGCGAGGTTTACGTTCCTGCGTTTCAGGTCGGCTGAAACGGATTTGCCTTCAGCATAGAAGACTTCGATTTCATCAACGAGTTTTGCTCCTTCCTTTAAGAGCTGCTCAATCCATGCCACTGCCGCCCACCACCGCATTTTCGAGGAGGATGTGGGGTGCCCCGTCACTGACAGGGACACTCTGTCCTCCCTTGCCACAGTATCCGGGATGCATCGCCCGGTCATTGCCGCAGAGCGTGATATCATGGAGGGTTGAGAGGATCTCCCCGGAGAGGGAGACGTCGCGGACCAGTCCAGCGCTTTCCCCGTTCTCGATCATGTAACCATACTCGGCGTTGAACTGGAAGATGCCCCGGCCCGGGTCCACCTGCCCTCCCCGGGAGCCTTTGAGCAGGATACCGGTCCTGCAAGCCTCCATAAGCTCGGGAAGCGATGCATCGCCATTTTCAATGAATGTGTTGCTCATCCGCACAAGCGGGGGTTCCCCCGGCATTGCACGGGCATGGCCCGGAACACCGTTCCCGATCGCCGCCAGCGTCTCGCGGTTATGGAGATACGAATTGATTATGCCGTTTTTGATAATTTCAGTGCGCCGGACTTCAACTCCTTCGGCATCGAACGGCTCAAAACCGAATTCGGGAAGTGTTGGATCATCAACTATGGTAAGCCACTCATTTCCGATACGATCGCCGATCTTTCCGGCAAGTATGGAATTACCTTCCTGTATGAGATCCCCTTCGCTCGCATGTCCGACCGCCTCGTGGGCGAAAACACCTGCCAGTTCGGGATCAAGCACAGCCCGCATCCTGCCCCCCCTGACATGCCGCGCATCGAGAAGTGAAAGCGCACGTTCTGCGGATTTTTTGCCATACTCTTCCCTGTGCCTGAGATCGAACCCTCGGATGGAATGAACGCGCTCGTACCCCATCTGGACATTTCCGTTCCGTGATGCCACAGCAAGTATGTTGAATCCAGAACGGCAGATCTCATAGGAGAACTCTGTTCCCGAACTGTCGGTGAATGCGATGTTTTCGAACCTTTCGATATAATTGGCCCTCCGGTTTACGATGCCGGGAAGTGCTGCTGCCTTCTCGACTGAGGCGAGGAGCCGGGTTTTCTCCTCAAGGTCAACTTCCCTGGGATCTTCCTGCATCTGCGGGACTGCAAGAGCCTGGTGCGGGGCATCGGCAATTGTGACGTCCTGCCGGGTGATTGCAGCCAGACGGGTTGCCGATTGAATCAGCCCGCCCATCTTCCGTTTTGAACCGGGATTGAAATTATCGATCTCGAGAACACCCCAACCGTGACTTCCCAGAACCCGGATAAGGGCTTTGTTGAAAAATGAGGTTCCCGCAGATTCCACGACACCGTTGTCGATGTCAATTAATGTAACGTGGCCGGTCACGTGCCGCAGGTCGTAGTACCTGACACCGGATGGCAGGTTCATGCAACGGTCTGATTGACGGGCGGTACATCTGCCAGCGCCTCGGTCGACCGCATCGCCATCTTCCTGAGCTTGGAGAGGAATCCTTCGGTGTTCTGCGGTACAAGGGCAACTTTTAAGACATCGTCGATGGTATCGACCGGGATAACCGTGACCAGCGGCCGGTACCGTTCCTCGATCAGAACATCGTCCATGTTCGCCCTGGGTATGAGCACTGTCCGTATTCCCGCCTTCGCCGCAGACTCGATCTTATAGGTGACCCCTCCGACCGGCAGGACATCCCCGCGAACCGAGAGCGAGCCGGTCATCGCCACGTCCTGCCGGACCGGAATGCCATCGATAGCGCTTATGACTGCCGTCGCCACGCTGATGGATGCAGAATCCCCCTCCACACCCATGTAGGTGCCAATGAACTGGATGTGGATATCGATATTTTTCACGTCTTTTCCGGTGAACTTCTTTAAAAGCGCGCTGACGTTCTTGATCGACTCCTGTGCGATCTCCTTGAGCATCCCTGTTGCTATTACCGTCCCGCTCGCTCCCTGCGCCGGAGTTACCTCGGCCATGATTGGCAGGACGGAGCCTGCATCGCTTCCGGTGACCGCAAGTCCGTTCACTCTGCCGATACGCGTGCCCTCGACAACCGTCATTTCATACTCACGCAGGTGGCGGGTGATCTCGTCTGATACCTGATCCTCGATCGATCGTGCAGTCTTCTTGGCAGCTACAACATGTGAGGAGGTTGTCAGCGGCGCCCCTTCCTGCCGGGCAATGTCTCCGGCAACCCGGATCAGTCCCCCCATATCCCGGAGCTTGAGTGTCAGGTGCCCCTTCCGGTTCGAACGCCGGCGTGCCTCCCTGATCACTTCATCGATTGCAGTGGGATCAAAATGGGGAATCTTACCGTCATTCTTTACTTCCTGCGCTATGAACCTGACGTATTTCTGCCGGTTCTCCGGGGTGTCCTCCATATTCTCGGACATGTACACTTCGTAGCCATACCCGCGGATACGCGAACGGAGCGCGGGGTGCATCCCCTGGATGGCATCAAGGTTGCCTGCCGCGATCATTATGAAACGGCAGGGAACCGGTTCTGTCCTGACCATTGCGCCGCTGGAGCGCTCGCTCTGGCCTGTTATGGGGAATTCGCCTTCCTGCAGCGCTGTCAGCAGGTTCTGCTGGGAGTGCGGGGTGAGGGTATTGATCTCATCGATGAAAAGTACGCCCCCGTGTGCCCTGTGGATCGCCCCGGCTTCGACGCGATCATGCGCCGGAGTCTCCAGCCCGCCACTCTGGAACGGGTCATGGCGGACATCTCCGAGCAGTGCGCCGGCATGAGAACCGGTACCATCTATGAACGGAGCAGTGGTAGTGTTGTCATTTGCTACCAGCAGTTTCGGAACCATGGCTTCTTCCCGCGGGGTACTGTACCTGAGTGCCATGAAGACGAATGCTGCTGCAATAATCCCCATCAGCCACTGGTACGTGATGATTGCATACCCTATGATGCCGATAATGAGCAGCATCAGGAGCGTGTTCCGGAACTGGATCTTGCGCTTTGCCTCCGCTTTATGTGCGCCAACGATCTGCTTTCCGCGCCCGACTGCAACTGTCCTGATGACCGGGTTGTTGTTGTCATCCGAGTTCGGATAGACGAGGATGTCCTGCAGTTCCTCTTTGGGCAGGAGCTCGGCCATGGCTTTTGCGAGCATCGATTTGCCTGTACCGGGACTTCCGATCATCATCACATGCCGGCGCTGCACAGCCGCTTTTCGTATGACCTCGACCGCATGTTCCTGGCCGATCACCTGATCTATGATCTTGGGGGGAACTTCGATCTGTGATGACGAGTCCACAGGAACCTGCGGTGATGGTGCTGATTCTGCAGTAATCGCTGACTGTTCTGAAACAACCGGGGATGATTCCTGTTCCATATGCGGACTGGTCACTCTCTGCCCTAGGTATTCATATAATGAGTATAGATCATTTAAGTAGTTTCAGCTGCCTGCAGGATCACTTATATCAAAACATTTAGTTCACGGCGAAAGTAAAGTTCATACAGGCAATTAATAGTACCAGGACTTAACGCGGCAAATGCCAGAGCATAGGAAAAACTGGGAATTATAACAGGGAATATATATGAAGGTTGTCGGGACTGAATCGTCACAGGTTCTTGCAGGCAGGATCGCGGATGCGTTAAACACTGATGTTGTTGAAGTGAAGTTTTCGAAGTTCCCGGACGGGGAATTATACCTGCGGGCCGGGCCCCTTTCTGATCAGATGGTCATTGTGGGAAGCGTTGTCGATTCCGATTCTCTTATACAGCTCCTGCTCCTCACTGATGCCTGTGATGGAAGATCCTGCCGGCTTGTTCTTCCTTATATGGGTTATGCCCGGCAGGATAAGCGGTTCAGAGACGGCGAGCCTATAAGCGCGAGGGCGATCGCTGTTGCACTCAGCCGGGGGATTGAGGAATGCATAACTGTCAATATCCATGACCGGAAAATCCTTCCTTTTTTTTCTGTGCCTGCCCGGGACGTTTCGGTTGCAGACAGGATTGGGGATTATATAAAAGAGATGCACCTGCAGAATCCGCTCGTGCTTGCTCCGGACGACGGGGCAACAGTTTTTGCCAGGGCTGTAGCTGGTGCCGGGGACTGGGACTGTGATCATCTTGACAAGACCCGCATTTCCGGTGAAGACGTTCAGATATCGCCCAGGACTCTCGATGCCCGTGACCGTTCCGTAGTTATTGTTGATGACATCATCTCTACAGGAGGAACGATTGCTACAGCTGCCTCCATGCTTGTAAAACAGGGCGCCAGCGAGGTATATGCCGCATGCGTTCACGGGGTGTTGTCCGGCGGTGCATATGCCAGGTTGAAATCGGCAGGGATCCGGGAGGTTGTCTGCAGCGATACTATCGAGCGGGGCTGCAGCCGGTACAGCGCTGCGGAAAGTATCGCAACAGCTCTCAAAGAAAAGACGTTAAAAACCAGAAAACGGTAAACCTGCATGAGATTTATTCTCGATACCTCCCTCTTCTTCACAGATTACCCGCTCTCCGGGGAACTCTTCACCACCCCTTCCGTTGCTGCAGAATTAATCGATCTCAGGTCGAAATGCCGGTACGAGACCCTGCTGGCTCTGGGGCTGCAGGTTCATGAATCCTCGAAGGAGAGTCGTGCGAGAGTGCTGGAGGCCGCACGGGAGTCGGGGGATTCCGAGCAGTTATCTGCTACTGATACCGATATTCTTGCCCTTGCCCTCGATCTTGAAGGAGCTGTTCTTACAGACGATTATGCAATCCAGAATGTCGCCCATGCGCTTGAGATCCCGGCCAAGTCGATTCAGCAGCGCGGTGCTAAAAAAAGGATCTGGAAATTCCGATGCGCAGGGTGCGGATGGTATTCAAAGGAACCGGGCGAGTGCCGGATCTGCGGTTCACAGATCAAAAGAACCATAAAATAGGAACCATTAAACCTCTTCTCATGTCCTCCCTTGAAGACCTGATCGGGAGAGCAAAGCTCCTGCTGTCCGAAGGCCACAGCCCCGGCCAGATAGCCGATGAACTTTCCCTCTCTATGGAGACCGTAACGTGGCTTCTTACGCAGGCAAAGGGTTCTGCTGCCCCAAAGGATGTGCATATCGACTGGACTGCCGTGAGCAGCTCAGCCCCGCTCCTTGAAGAGGCGGCACTGATGCTCCTCAAACGGTATTACTGCGAGAGGGATACCTCTCGCGAACCAGCTGTCCCTGCGGCAGATGTTGTTGTCGGGATTGCAATTTCGGGTATACCGCTGGCCACCATTATCGCAGTTCAGGAAGATACGAAGCTCGCCATCTACCACCCTGCAAAACAGAGCCAGAGTGAGCGGCCGGTTGGTTCGATTTCAGGAAACTTTGCTCAGGTATCCGGTGAACTCTGCATTATTGTGGATGACGTCATCACATCCGGTAATACCATGAAGGAAGTGATAAAATACCTAAAGAAACACGGGGCAACTCCGGTCGCCATCTGGGTGATTTTCGACAAGCGCGGGATTAAGGAGATTGAAGGAGTGCCTGTTTTCTCGCTCTTCAGGATATCGCGGATTGATTGATAGCTTACATCTTTTTTCTTCTGGTAATACCACAACAATTTATATAGAAGTTCAATTCCATCTTTTACAGCATCGGAGGATCCAACATGTTAGCTGGACAACCAATTATCATTCTAAAAGACAATGTGGAGCGTAACTACGGGCGGGAGGCCCAGCGCTCCAATATTACTGCGGCAAAGGCAATTGCCGGCGCAGTCCGGACAACACTCGGCCCCCGGGGCATGGACAAGATGCTTGTCGGCTCCACCGGGGATATCATCATCACCAACGATGGTGCTACAATCCTGAAAGAGATAGGGGTGCAGCACCCGGGTGCAAAGATGGTCATCGAGGTCGCAAAGACGCAGGACGACCAGGTCGGCGATGGTACTACGACGGCTGTCGTCCTTGTCGGCGCGCTGATGGAACAGGCAGAGAGCCTTCTCGAACAGGGGATACACCCGACAGTTATTTCCCAGGGGTTCCGGCTCGGGATGGAAAAAGCGCTTGAGATTTCAGACAGCCTTTCGCTGAAAGTCGACCCAACGGATAAGAAGACCCTCATCAGGATTGCCGATACCGCGATTACCGGTAAATCGATCGAGGCAGTCAAGGAAAAACTCGACGGGATCATTGTTGACGCCGTCATGGCTGTCACTGAGAAGGTCGACGGCAAGCGGGTTGTTGACGAAGATGACGTGATGGTCAAGAAGCAGCGCGGACAGTCCATGGATGATGCCGAACTAATCCGGGGAATAGTGATCGACAAGACCCGGGTTCACGAGGGCATGCCCCGGAAAGTGACCAAGGCAAAGGTTGCGCTGATCGCAACCCCGCTGGAGATCACCAAGACCCAGGTAAAGGCAAAGATTAAGATATCAACCGCGGATCAGGTTGCAGCCTTCGGTGCACAGGAGCAGGAAGCACTCAGACAGCTGGCAGACTATGTTATTGAAAGCGGAGCAAATGTGCTTCTCTGCCAGAAGGGGATTGCGGATCCGGTACAGTTCCACCTCGCAAAGGCCGGTGTGCTTGCCGTGGAGGATGTTCCAGAAAGTGATATGCAGTATGCCGCAAAGGCCTTGTCGGCAAATATTGTCCAGAAGGCAGAAAACCTGACACCCAAGGATCTCGGATCGGCCGAGACCGTCGAACAGGACCATGATATCGATATTATCCGTATCAACGGCTGCAAGAATCCGAAAGCAATCACGATCCTCGTTCGCGGCTCGTCAGATTACCTGCTGGATGAACTGGAACGTGCAGTCAATGATGGCAAAAGAGTTGTCATGGACGCAATCGAGGATGGAACCTATGTTGTTGGTGGCGGAGCAGTGGAGACCGAACTCCTCATGAAGATTAAGGACTATGCAGCAAGTGTGGGCGGACGGGTCCAGCTCGCACTCGAAGCATATGCAAACGCATTCGAGGTCATACCGAGAACCCTTGCAGAGAACTCAGGTTATAATCCCATCGACAAGCTGGTTGATCTTAAAAATGCCCATGCAAAAGGGAAGAAGAATTCAGGGCTGAATGTTTATAACGGTGAGATTGTGGACATGTTTAAGGAGGGCGTATTTGAGCCGCTCCGTTCCAAACGCCAGTCCATCCAGAGTGCAACAGAGACTGCTGCGCTCCTCGTCCGGGTCGATGATATGATGATCACTCAGACCAGGAAGCCTGCCGGCATGCCACCCATGCCGATGGCTTGATTCTCCCCCACATCTTTTTTCACTCTACAAAAGTCTTTTTCAGATACCGGATTGTTCTGAAATCGCTAAGGTGCCTGATTCCTCCTCCGGAGACATCGCGCAGGTATCAGAGATCTCCTCTTGGAGTGATGGCCCGCCTCCTGCAACGCTGATTTTCCGGTAACTATTAAGAGAACTGCGGTAGAAATGATCTGAACCGGTGCCGAGGTAGTCTAGCCCGGTAAGGCGATGGTCTCGAAAACCATTGGTGCCCTGCACCTCGGGAGTTCAACTCTCCCCCTCGGCGTCCGACCAAATCCTTTTTTGTGAAATGCCGGTTCAAAGGATCAATACGATACTTGTTTGTAGAACTATTCTGGTACTTAGGTAAGATTGTGGATTATTACAGCTGACTGAAGAATTGATCAGGGAGCTTTAATTTCATGAATACCGGATTGATAACAGACCTGTACGAACTCACGATGGCGCAGAGTTATCTGGAGCAGGACAAGACCGGTAATGCTGTTTTTTCGCTCTTTGTCCGCACCCTGCCGGAAACAAGGAACTTCCTTGTCGCATGCGGGCTTGAAACACTCGTCCGCCAGCTGGAAGCGTTCCGTTTCTCCGGCGATGACCTGGCCTATCTTTCCGGCCTTAGAATATTTTCCAATGATTTCCTTGACTGGCTCAAATCGTACAACTTCAGATCAAGTATTTTTGCGATACCAGAGGGCACGATTATATACTAAGGCCGGAAAGATAGGCCA
>Ga0233422_10001130_pt1 | contig 12206 bp, 12 predicted proteins | sample Watercolumn_Mata_2_FD_182724 | JGI IMG/M metagenome (GOLD analysis project Ga0233422, IMG submission 182724) | Freshwater microbial communities from Lake Matano, South Sulawesi, Indonesia - Watercolumn_Matano_2014_110_MG | ecosystem: Environmental > Aquatic > Freshwater > Lake | place...
GGTACTAATGACCAAGACTTGATTAACGTGTTAACCGTTGATTCAGCGGATAACGGTAACAACGCGCCTTTCAAAAACAAGGTTCAATCCTGTTTTTTGGAGAGATAGGCGCTAATTATTTAGCTTTGCATTCCCCCCGGTAAAATTTCCATTCCTCGCAAACCCTGCCGTTGGGAAAACGGCAATATCCCGCTTGTCCGCCGTCCGGAGCGGTCCTGATCTCTAATTTTCCCCCCTGTTGTTCACAGTAAACCGAAGCCGGATTGGCTATCCCAGTTTTTCCGCCGCCCGCGTTAGTATTCGCGTTCGCGTTGTTTATATTTTGGTTTTGGTTAGAACCCGCTGCCAAGAAAATCCGCAAGGGTTTTTCGGCCGGAGTATCCATTGAAGCGATGCCGCTTTGATTATTGATTCTTCCTGAATCGTCATAAAGATTCTGTAAGCCGCCGGGGGCATTGTATTTTCTCGCAAGATCTCTCGCCATAAGCGCCGCGTCCTTGTATTCTTTCGGCAAGTCCATAGAACCAATAGTAATCAAAGCTCCTTCCGCGCCATTATCCTTAATCAGTTTGCCGGTGGTGGACATTGTTCGATCGGCGTAGGTATCCTGACTGTTGTAATCAACCTTTCCTGGCTGGTTGATATTCATTCCGGTTTCCGGATCACGGTAAATGAATTGGGTGTCCTGTTGGGCGCTTTCCATCTGAGCACTATTGCCTGAGGTCTCAACTTTCACCGGGAAAGTGCCTCCTTCCGACACTCCGGCCAAAGAAAAAGTGAGCACGGTCTGGCCGCTACTTTTAGCTTTGATCCCCTTGCCGGGAATGTCCACCAAAAAATGTTTGGCTCCTTGTTTTTCTTCCATATAAACCCCTCCCTCCAGGTCAGCATCGTAAACCACATCCTGATAGACCCGCCATTCCGTTTTCCAGTCCGGATCACCCACGCTGGCTAACGAAACCGGCAAGCCCTGGGAGACCACATTAAAATTACCTCGGGAAGCAAGGTTAAAGTAAGGAATAGTAACTTCCATGCTAATTGGATAATCGTCCATTTGGGATATCCGGTAGTCGGCCGGGGCTTTGAGGCCGGGAAAACTGGGAATGCCAATCTCGCCGGCTTTGTTACTCAACATTGAAAAGAAGGGTAGGGTTACCATTCCAAATGGAAGGAAAAACCGCAGCAAGGACCACAAAAACCAAAGGACCAAAAGCATGACGATTACCACAACCGCGATCAGCAGTTTGGAGGTCTTTTTGGGGGCTTGCTCCGCCGCGGCTGCCGACTTTTCCGCCGGAAGTTTTTTTATTGTTTTTTTTGGAGGCATTGTTTTGTTTTATTTTTTGTTTTAAAAAAAAGTGTTATTTTAATGTATATTGTAAGATAAAAAATAAAAATAAACTATACCCATGGAAAACAAAATCAACCTCGATCCCAAAGATCCGATTAGAATCAAAACTGATTCGGGGAATAGTGAACCAAAAAAAGAGGAAAAATCCGTTACTGACCTTAAGACACTTCTGGGAAAACCTTCCTTGGGCGAAGTTAAATCGCCCTTTTCTGACTCTTCCCAGAAAAATCCCGCTGTTTCCAATAAACCGCTCAGCTCCGATTCGGCTTCCAAAATCCTGCCCCAAGAAATCAAACCCGGAGGCGGAAAAACCACGGCCGGAATCGCGATCGCGCTTACGGCAGTCGTGTCCGCTCTTGTTGGCGGAATCATAATCTACCTATGGCAGTCCACCCAGATTAATTCGGCTAATCAGCAAATTGGCAGTCTGGAATCGCAGATCAGCAACTTGCAAAACCAGATCAAGGCGCTCCAGCAAAACCTGGAGGAAGAAAAATCCGCTAATGCTCTCGCGGCTCAACTGACCGCCGAAGGCAAGACAAGGGCTGCCGTAAATTTACCCAAGTGCAATATCTTTAATAAGGAAATTCTTTTAAAAACCACCACTAAGTACAGCATGTTCGGCGATGACATTTTTGACACGGCGGTCTGCGGTTTTCTCCAACCGAAGAAAGACATCATTTTTGAGCGGGAGCAGAATATCGCCTATTTAAAAGTGCTGGATTTTGCCGATGAAAAATTTAAGGCCAGTGTCCAACAGGGTGTGGCGGAAGGGAACACAGTTAACCAAGCTACCTCTCAAGACACCTTCCTGAATTTAGGTTGCCTCAATGATAACAAAATTGTGAGTGAAGCAAGGGGCAACGATAATCCAGAGCTCTACGTGGATCCCCTGACGGAACAGGCCCTCTTGGCTTCCAGTGAAGCCCAACCAGTTGCCATTGTCTTGTCGTTCGGTCTTCATGAGGGATCCGGCTGCAATTGTTGTAATCTCGCCCACAAAGTAAGACTGTTACAATAATATAACTAACATCAAACAGCAACCAGAAAAAAGCAAATATGCATACAAAATTGAAAGTTTTTTAATGTTTGATTTTTGATATGTTTTTTGCTGTTTACTCTATTTATTTTTAATGTAAATAACATGGCTCCAAATAAAACGAAGTTTACAACCACTACTCTCACAGGAGTAGCGGTATTAGCAATATTACTGTTCCTTCCCGGCTGTTATCTCACCGACAAGGCGTGGGAAAAAATTGGCGAAGGAACAATTGAGAAAACTATTGAGTCGCAAACCGGCGGGGCGGTGGATTTGGACCTTCAAAACAAAAGTTTAAACGTCAAAACCCAGGAAGGGACAATGAATATCGCGGGTGAAGGCAACGCCACTTTGCCGGAAAATTTTCCCGGTGACGTCTTTGTTTACGGCGACGCCAAAATCGTGTTTTCCCTTTCCCAAGCCCCCGGCATGGGAGGAACGGAAAACTACTCCGTCAGCTATAATACCGGAGCCGTCCTTTTGGACGCCATTGCCAAATATAAAGCGGAAATGTCCGGCCGAGGCTGGAAATTGGACAATGAGGTAAGTATGGGTGCGGAAGGTGGAGATGTCCTAAGTTTTAAAAAAGATACCCGCCAGGTTACTATATCCATTGGGGTCAGCGAAGGAAAGACCGCTATTTTGGTTGCTGGCGGCAACGCTGATCAGATCCCAGGAACTCCGCCGATCCAGCAATAAAGCAAACATTTCTGATTCTTAATTTAAAAACATGTGCCAACTCATCCAAGGCGTACGCTGGAAAAAAGTCGTGCTTGGTGGTTTCATTTCCCTCGTCATCGCTATTGTCATACGCCAAATTGAAGCGATGCTCACTATGGATTATTACAAAATGCCGGAACTCTTCGGAGTCTGGAGTAAGCTGATGATGCCCGAGACGGGCTTGCCCGGTACCGAAATGGTACAAGGACCTCCGGGAGCGGAATTTTTCCTGGTCTCAATATTGTCCGCTTTTTTAAGCGGGGTAACTCTTGCCGCTCTCTATGAGATTATCAAAGATAAACTGGAAACCGGCACTTGGAAAAGGGCTTTAAATTTTACTTGTTTCACCGTCTGGCTGGGAATAATTTTCTTTACTTTGCCAACGATTTTGCTGATTAACCTACCCCTTGAGCTTCTGGGAATTTGGCTTATCAGCACCGCCATAATTTTATTCCTATCATCACTAGTGTTCGGCAAGATCTTAAAATAGCCAGTCCGCATTTTGGAAAGGAGGTCTCCCATGTGCGGCTTAGGAATTTTGTTTTCCAGCGAGACATATCTACGAGGGTATTTGATCTGGTCCGGCCCGCCCAACAGTGAAAGAGTGTCGGATCCGAAATTTTTTGAGTTGCTGGTTTGGCCGGACCAGCCGGGCATTCTCAAAGAGCTTTTGGTCAAAGCCCAAAAGATTAAGGATCTGAGAGCCAAGAGGAGAGCGCGATATGATATCGTTGCTGAGGTAGCCGGCTATCCCAACCAGCTCCGAAAGCTCGTCAGAATCTTAAACGCCAATTATTTGGCCGCCAAGAATGCCGCTTAGGATGACTCATTGCCAGTCAACATCCGACTCCATAATCGGCATTTATTCTCCCAATGAGGGTGTAAGCCAAGCCGCGCTGCACCCCCATTTTTTTTCGCCAAATAAAATTCCATCTAACTACGTGAATGTGTAAATAAGTGGAATTATTTTTATCACAGCCGTTCAAAAAGACAACGCGAGAATAGGCGCAAACGGTCATCCCACACCACGGAATTTTACGCAACCATCTTAACAATTCAGAATGCGAAAAAAAATAATTTATATTTTTGGCAATCCCTTGCTGCCAAAAGACAGCTTGCCTTTGAAGTTGGCACCTGCTTTACAAAAGAGATTCCCGAAAATCAAATTCGTCGTTAAAGATCCCAATGAGAATATAAAACCGAAAAGCGGCGCGCTTTATCTAATTGACACGATAATAGCCCGGAGCCCGGAGCCCGGAGCCCAAGGTGGGAAAGTGTTGATAATTGAAGATTTGGACCGAATTTCGCTTGACAAAATCTATTCTTCCCACGATCTGGATTTAGGGTTTAACTTAAAATTGCTCGCGAAGATTGGGCAACTTAAGAAAGTGGTGATCTTTGGAATACCGGCAGGGATGGGCGAGAAAGAGGCGTTGGAACAATTATCGGATAAATTTTTTAATTTGAAATTTGAAGTTTGAAATCTATTTGAATTGGCTAAATTTGAAATTAAATACGAGCACGCCCATCTACCAAAGGAATTACATTTCAAATTATTTCATTGAAAATTAATTTCAAATTGAAAAATTAAAATTTCAAATTTACCCGGAGGAAGTGTGAGGCACAGGACATACAAGGGTCGTAGGCGCGAATGATTTTTTCCGCCTCACGGCGGATTTTCTCCTCCAGCTCATCCGGAAAAACTCCGGACGCGCAAGCTCCCTCTACAATTTTTTTAATGTCCTCTCGCAGGTTAACCAAGTTTTGGGCGGTAGGAATCACTAGATTCAAATAACGGACTCTCCCCTGGTCAATCGCCATCCAATAGTAAAGCGTTCCACGGGGCGCCTCAATGGCGCCCACTCCTTCACCGCTTTGCTTCACGGGTTTTGCCGGATCCTCTTTTTTGAACCCGCCGGCGCTTAAAAGCTCCACGGAATGGTCAAGGGAATGTAAAATTTCCAGCGCCTGGGCCAAATTGTTATGGTAAATATTGTCGGAAGGAAAAACCGTTAAATATTTCGCCGCGTCTCTTTTGGTGTTGGAGTGAAGACTTTCTTTGTTAAGGTTTAAACGCGCCAGCGCCCCCACCATATATTCTTTTCCCTCAAATTGGAAACCGCTGGCTTGAGAGTAAGGAAGCACCACATTGTGCAAGTGATTCCAATAATCTCTTTCTTCAATCACGGCTCCATTGGTTGACCTGATTTTACCTTCCAAAAAGGAAAAGTCCGGCGTGACAATTGCCACAAAGTTAGTTTTTCTTTTTAGCTTCCACGGGCACCGGTAAAAAATGTCTATCAGCTTCAACACGCTCGGCCGCACTTTCCGCAGCTCGGAGACCAGGATGGGTATCCGGCTTGGGTCTATTTCGTGGGAAAATCCGCCAACTTGTTCATAAGGCGCGTGCACCGCCCGCCCGGCGACGAGTTTGGACAAATTATTGCCGGCCTCTTTGACGTGCAACGCCTCGTGGATCAGTTCTTTCTTGCCGTCCGCCAAATCCAAAATAGAGTCTATCCCAAGAAGATCGGGAAGGACAAAAAAGTAAAGATGGAGAGCGTGATCGCGGATCATCAAGCTATACATGGTAAGCTTGCGAAGTAACATTGTCTGTTCGCTCGGCGCAACCCCTAACGTCTTTTCCACCGCCTCAATACAAGCCGTGAGATGAGCGATAGAGCAGGTCCCGCAGATGCGGGACACCAGTTGGGGGACACTCGCGTAGGGTTTGCCCCGCACCGCCTGATTAAAAAAGCGCACGTTCTCCATGACTTTTAGCGTCACATCCTCCAGCTTACCGTTACGGATCCGGATATCCAAATCGGCGTGACCTTCAATTTTGGATAATTTGTTGATTTCAATGTCTAGGTCGCAAGAATGCATCTGTTAAAATTTTTAAATTAATCCAGGTATTTCTCAAAAGTCTTCACGAAAATCTCTTCGCTAACCGGACACCCGGGAATCTCATCGTCCACCTTGACTACCTCTTTGAGCGCCAACGCTTGGGGAAGGAAACCATACATTTCCAAATGTTCTCTAATTTCCTCTTTTTGCTCTGGAGTAAAAGTGTTGCGTTGGCCGGAGGGCAGGGCGCTCATCGCGCAAGTTCCCATGGCGATTAAAATTTTCGTGCTGTTTCTGATTTTTTCCAATTCTTCTTTATCTTTCTGGCTGGTTACTACTCCCTCCACCAGCGCGACATCCAAATTGCTAAAATCTGTTTTGTTCTTAACGGAAAGAAAATACACCAATTCCATTTTATCAAGCCATTCCACCAGTTTCCGATTAAATATTTCGGTAAGGTAGATGCTGCATCCTTCATCGCAGGTAAGAGAAAAAACGCCCACTCGTTTTTTGTTTTGGTTTTCTGCCATGTTTTGATTATAGAAGAAAAATAAATCTTTTTGAAAAAAAGAAAAGGGTGGGTCGCCTGCGGCGACCCACCCACAACTGTCTTATACTTTTGAAAAGATCAAAGAAGGGTCAAGAAGGAGGGCTTCCATTCTTGACCGGTACTTTTCGGGGTTAAGGAAATAGAGCGTCGCGGCCGTAGAGCTCAACAGCGAATTGCCGTCCTGGGGAGTGAAAGACATCCCGAAGACCCGATTGGAAGAAACCTCAATGGAATCCTCCACGACAACCAATTGATTGAGTATCCGCCCGCAATGCCCGTGGTCGCGGCCAAAAGAGAACACCAGATTGGAGTTCTTTTTTTTGGTCAGAGCAACCAGAGGGTTTCTCCTGACGCGCTCAAGCACCTGTTCCTTGCTTAATTCCTCCGCAAGGTGCAAGTTGAAGCGGGTAGTGTGCATATCTTGATGGGGACCCTTAATAGCGGAAGAGAAAATGGGCAGCTGCCGGCCCAGGGTACTCCGGAAAAGAATCCGAGCGTCTTCGGCTTGGTGAGTGCCAAATCCGGGATCGTTATGGGCGCTTACTTCGATAGCTGGAATACTCTTGATTTGGCTGATGTCGCTTATCCGGCGGATCAGGGTGAAGTCGCCAAACAGCAAATTGCCCGGGTCTTTCTCTCCTTGATCAAGAGCGATTGTCCAGATGATGCTGGAAATGGCGTGAGTGTTGCAACTCACAATCCAGACATACTGCCCGGCTTTCTCTAGCGTCTGGTCGGCTATGCCGTAGGCGTAGGGAGTGCCAAAGCCCTTTTCACTTCCTTGAGCTAGAAAACCCTGAATGGAACTTGCGTGTTTTTGATAAACCGCTTCTTTGTTGGCGCTGCCGGAGGGAGTGCAGTCCACAACTACTTTCGCTGCCTTAAACGCTTCTTCCAGCGTGAGAGACACTTCCATCCCAATTTGGGAAAATTCGTCGATCTTCTCTTCAGGCGTGGCAAACAAAGCGCCCTGCCGGCAAAGAGCGTCAATTTTGGGAACGTCAATTTCCCTGGCCGTAGCTTTGGTAAACAGAATATTGTCGATTCCGAGCGGCTCCTTTTTTTTGGCAAAGAGCACCAGGAGCGGTTCTCCGATTGTTCCAGTACCGAACACTAGGACATTTCTTTTCCCCGAAAGCGTTCCCATTTCCAGAACCTCCCGTTTTTTAGAGTACACGATCCAGTATTTTGACCCGGAGCGTCGTATCGTCGGTTTAGCACCAGAAAATTAGCCGGTCAATAGAGTCACCCAAAAACCGCTCCGGAAAAAATTTGACAGGGAAAATTTTTTAATTTTTAATAAAAATATAAGATTAAGTGAACAAGCGAACACACCTTTAATTTTTAAAGTTTATCAAGTTTATAAAGTTCTTCAAGATAAACACCAAGTAAATTATTTAAGTTTCTTGATAAACCTGATAAACTTGACTAACTTGATAAACCAAAACTGTGGAGCTCTTAACTAAAAAAGAAACCCTGGTGCTTAAGGTAATCAAAAATTATTTCGCGCAAAAACATCGCATGCCCACCATCCGGGAGATTCTTCGGGAGGCAGGGAATTCGGGGCTTAAAGTAAAAAGCTTGGCCAGCATATTTTTGTATCTTCGCTCCCTCGAAGATAAGGGATTTATTAAAAGAAACTCCGAGGATCGAGGCATAATATTGTGCGACATCAGTAAACGCCGGTTTTTATCCATTCCGATTCTCGGCACGGCCAATGCCGGCAGCCCCACTTTTTTCGCTCAAGAGAACATTGAGGGCTACCTAAAAATATCTCGCCGATTGATTCCCAAAAGGATAACCGATGCTATCTTTGCCATTCAAGTTTTCGGCAACTCCATGGATTTGGCAAGAATCAATAACAAGCGAATTGAGGATGGCGATTACGCTTTGGTGGATTCGCGCTCCCAAGATTTCCGCAACGGAGACAAAGTTCTGGCTACTATAGACGGGCTGGTTACCATCAAAAATTTCTTTCGGATTGATCAATCTACCGTGGGGCTTTTCCCCCAATCCTCGGAGAAAATTCACAAGCCCATCTATTTGACTCCCGAGGATAATTTTGTCATCAACGGAAAAATAATTGATGTGCTCAAAACCCCCGCCATGGCAGTAATTTAAACAGTATAAATTAGATGAATTTTTTACAATATGCCTTTCTGATGAGGGAAATCAGGAAAATATTTTCCAATTTGCCCAAAAATAAAATATTAGATTAAAATATACGTAACAGTAAAAACAAAAAAATAATATCTCCATAATTTTGACTTTTAACCCGTAATTTTAAATTTTGCTTTTTAATTTTTGATTTATTTCCCCGCCTATGGACAAAATGGCTGAAGACATCTGGAAAGGCGTTTTAAGTTCGATTATCGTGACAGCGATTATCCTGGGGGGAATGCGTTATTACGAAGGGGAAGGGTGGTGGAGAATAAACCAAATTAAAGACCCGGACCAGTTCGGGCCTTTAATTTTCTACTCAATAAGAGGGGTTGGAAATAACGATACGGTAAGCTCAAAAATTTTCATTAAAAACGTACCGCAGAAAATCTCATTCGGTCAGTATGGCAGTTTTGAAAACCTATATTCCGGCCAATCCGCTGTGGTTGAAGTCAACGTAAATGGCCAAACAATCCGCAGCCCCTCCTTTATTATAAAATATCGAGAAATTAAAAACTTATCCTTCTTGTACGCGGAGGGGGAAGTCAAATATCAAGGAAGTTCGGAAAGAATCAGGAAATTCTATCCTTTTCGCACCGTCAAGCTACCGCCGGAAAACAATGATGTTTTTTCAAACTATTCTCCTTTGGGAACGGCCGAGGCGAAGGAAAAAGAATGATGAAACGTTTCATCATCACACTACAATATTCACAACCTTTCCCGGTATATACACCCAGCGGCGCAGTATTTTGTCGCCGAGATAGATTTTAATTTTCGGCAGGGCTAAAATAATTTTCCTGGCTTCCGTCTCAGAAATATCGGTCGGCAAGTTTATCGCGTCCCTTTTTTTACCATTAATCTGAACGACCAGTGTCACTTCATCGGTGATCAAAAATTGTTCCTTCGGCTGAGGCCATTCCGCGGCGAAAATACTATTTTTATTACCCAGCCCCTCCCAAATTTCTTCCGCTAGGTGTGGCGCGAAGGGCGCTAAAATCCGCAGAAATAACTCAAAATCGGAGCGGTCAATTTCCTTTTGGGCTCGCCATTCGTTTGCCAGAATCATCATTTGGCTAATCGCCGTGTTAAACGACAACGATTCAATATCCTCCGTCACTTTTTTTATCGTCCGATGCAACATTCTTTTCACATTTAAATCTTCTTTGGAGAGGAGTTCCGCCTCAAGTGGGGGGGTGTGTGAATTTTCAACTTTCTCTTGCATCTCCCAGACCTTCTCCAAAAACCGTCTTACTCCCATTATTCCCTTGGGATCCCAGGGCTTCATTTCTTCCAAGGGGCCCATAAACATTTCATAGAGACGCAAAGTGTCCGCGCCCAGTTCCGCCACAATCTGATCAGGATTAGTCACATTGCCCTTGCTTTTTGACATCTTGTTATGGTCAGGACCCAAGATAATTCCTTGATTGCGCAATTTTAGAAACGGCTCCGAGAAATCAACATAGCCGGCATCCTGTAAAACCTTGGTGAAAAATCGGGAGTAAAGAAGATGTAAAACCGCGTGCTCCACTCCGCCAATGTAAAGATCCACCGGCATAAAACGCCGAACCTTATCCTGGCCGGCAAATTCTTTATCATTTTTCGGGTCAAGATAACGATAATAGTACCAACTGGAACAAACAAAAGTGTCCATTGTGTCAATTTCTCTCCTAGCTTCTCCGCCGCACCGAGGGCACTTGGCCTTATAAAAGCTTTCTAAATTTTTAAGAGGAGACTCCCCGGTCGGCGCGAAATCCACTTTTTTAGGCAACTCTACCGGCAAATCTTTTTCCGGCACCGGCACAATGCCACATTTTTCACAATAAACAATTGGGATAGGCGCTCCCCAATAGCGCTGGCGGGAAATCAACCAGTCGCGGAGACGGTAATTAACCATTTTCCGGCCAATATTTTTTTCTTCCGCCCAACGAGTGACTCGTTCCCACCCTTTTTCCACGCTAACGCCATTAATCAACGGGGAATTAAAGACGCGGCCAAATCTTTCCGTGTAGCAAACGGCCAATCGAAACGTTACGACCGGAATCGTCCAGAGGAAATAATCAGCGTAAAAATTCTTTTTTTGAAGGACGCTTTTTATCAGACTCAATCGGGGATCAAAGCTGCTTCTTTTGGAAAGAATTCCAACTGCCTTTTTGAGGCAATTTCGCAATCTCTTTTTTTCCTCCTCGGAGTTGTCTCTCAAGACCTCTTTGGCAAAAACAAACTGAAAATACTTACCCCCCGCAATTTCGCTCCAAAAATTGGCTTTAAGTTCCGGTTGAACAATTTTTATATACCCCTTGATCCCAACCGCGCCAGTAATTTCCGTTAACACTCCGTAAGGCAACTTGGATGTTTCTGATTTAAAGGGATAAACCCGATACCCCTTTTTATCCAGATTCAAAGCCTGAAGCGGATACTTTTTCTCCAGCTCCGCTAACACTTTCCGACTGCTTTTCAAAAAAGAAAGGTTTAAAAAAGCCCAATATTTTTTCTCCTGATAGATCACTCTCTCCACCGGCAAATTGTGCCGCATGGCGAATTCAAAATCACGTTCGTCGTGGGCGGGCACCGCCATAATTGCTCCGCTGCCATAGTCGCCCATTACATAGTCTCCCGCCCAAAGGGGTATCGGTCGGCCGGTAGCTGGATTAACCGCCATTAAACCCCGAAATGGCACGCCGCTTTTTTCGCGGTTAAGTTGGGTTCGCTGCAACTCATTTTTCCTCAAAGCGCTTAAGCGATACGCCTTCAGCTTGCTTTTGTTAGTAGCGTACTTATATAATTTTTTCAGCGTCTCACCGTCCGGCGCCAACACCATGAAAGTCGCGCCAAAAAGCGTGTCGGGCCGAGTGGTGAAAACTTTGACTCGGGCTGCGGTGGGAATGTTTCGCAATTTTGCCGCGATCTCCAAATTATTTTTCTGAGAATCACAGAAAAACCTCTCTTCTTTAGATGTCACTTTCTTGAGTTCAAAAACTAGTTCCATTCCTTTACTGCGGCCAATCCAGTTTTTTTGCATTTCCTTGATGCTTTCCGGCCAATCGATTTTTGAAAGGTCCGACAGCAACCGGTCCGCGTAACGGGTAATTCGAAAAAACCACTGGTCCAGCTTTTTTTGAATAACTAACGATTCACACCTTTCACAGCGCCCTGCCGTCACTTGCTCATTAGCCAGGGTAGTTCGACAGCTGGGGCACCAATTCGCCCGGGCTTTTTTGCGGTACGCCAAGCCCCTTTTATAAAGCAAAAGGAAAAACCATTGAGTGAAGCGGTAGTATTCCGGCGAAGAGCTGTCAATTTCCCGACTCCAGTCGTAGCTCAAGCCGAGCATATGAAGCTGCCGAGTGTAATTTTCAATACTTTTTTGGGTAGATTCGGCCGGATGGGTTTTTATTTTTATCGCGTAGTTTTCCGCCGGCAATCCAAAAGCGTCCCAGCCGATCGGATAAAGCACGTTAAACCCCTGCATCCTTTTTAGGCGGGCAAAAATATCGGTAGCCGTATAAGATTCTGCGTGACCCACGTGCAAGCCCTCGCCG
>Ga0233422_10001132_pt1 | contig 12193 bp, 10 predicted proteins | sample Watercolumn_Mata_2_FD_182724 | JGI IMG/M metagenome (GOLD analysis project Ga0233422, IMG submission 182724) | Freshwater microbial communities from Lake Matano, South Sulawesi, Indonesia - Watercolumn_Matano_2014_110_MG | ecosystem: Environmental > Aquatic > Freshwater > Lake | place...
AACAGCTTCATTACTGAAAACCCGACCTGGAGATATGGTACGGATGGGAGGTTTTTGTTTTTCCATCACACGTACCTGCACAGATGAAGTATGGGTTCTGAGTAAAATATCAGGATCTTTGTTTATGAAAAGTGTATCCTGCATGTCTCTTGCAGGATGATTTAAGGGGAAATTCAAAGCGGTAAAAACATGCCAATCATCCTCAATTTCAGGACCTTCGGATATAACGAAACCTAGTCGGAGAAAAATATCAATTATTTCCTTCATGACAATTGAAACAGGATGACGACTTCCTAAAAAAATTGAATCGCCAGGCAATGTTGGATCAATGATGTCGCTGCTCTTGCTGGACTTATCACTAAAATTACAAAGTGCCAGGTATTTATTCTGGGCAAGCACTTTAAGTTCGTTGATTTTTTGCCCAAGAAATCTTTTCTGATCAGCTGGACTAGATTTAAAATCACTGAATAACTGAGTAATAATACCTTTCTTGCTTAGATATTTTAACTTGAACTGTTCGGGATCATTATCGCCTGTAACAGGATAATTATTGATTTCTTCTATTAAGTATGTAATCTTGTCAAGCATTAAAGTATCGTGTAATTTATTCAATTATCCTGATTTTGATTATCCGGATATCTTCGATAGGACGATCTTTCTGATCAGTTGGAACCGAGGCAATTTTATCAATAACATCGAGTCCTTCAATTACCTGACCGAAAACTGTATAAGCATAATCAAGATGAGGCGTACCACCCACTTCAGTATAAATTTTACGTTGTTCAGGAGTAAATTTAATATGCATTTGCTTTTGCTCCAACTGATCTAATTGGTCTTTGGTGAATTTAGTTCCTTGAACAATATAAAATTGTGAACCTGAGGAGGCGCGCGTAGGATTAACATTATCACCCTGTCGGGCTGCTGCAATAGCACCTTTTTTGTGATACAGTGCAGGATAAAATTCTGCAGGAATTGTATATGTAATATCCCTTGTACCTTGTGCCTGTTTAATCGGATCATATCTTGTACTAAGATCACCTGACTGTATCATAAAATTGTTTATAATCCGGTGAAATATTACTCCATCATAAAGACCTTTTTGGATAAGATCTATGAAATTATCAGAATGCAATGGTGTTTCCTTGTATAGAACTAATGTCATCGAACCCATATTGGTTTCAATGCGTGCTTTTTTGTATACAGTTTGTCCGGAAATATCAGAAAACATTAATGGTAAAATTAAAAGTATTAAGAATCTTCTTATACTGATAAATAAAATTGCATTATACATATTTTAAATTAAAATTTGCTGGTTCAATATTACGGTGGCAAAAATAGAAAATAAATAGCGACTTAATAATTTTTGCCCAGATGGTAGCATGATATGAATCCGATAAGACAACTGTTTGGACAAACTGCAATTTATGGCTTGGGAACTGTATTACCAAGATTGCTGAACTATCTTTTATTAACACCTTTCTTTACTAGGATTTTTCTGTTAGGAGAATATGGAATTATTACTGAGTTATATGCCTACGTAGTATTCCTGATGATAATTCTCACATATGGAATGGAAACAGGATTTTTCAGATTTGCTTCAGAGAAACATGACTGGAAGCGAATTTACAGCACAACACTTCTATCAGTATTTGTAACATCGGGCGTTTTTGTTGTTTGTGTTTATATTTTTTCAAAATCTATTGCATATGGTCTTGACTATTCAACACACCCGGAATATATCAGGTGGATTGCATTAATAGTCAGTATAGATGCATTTACAGCAATACCTTTTGCAAGACTTAGACTAAAAGAAAGAGCCTTAAAATTTGCAATTATTAAGATACTTAGTGTTGTGCTGAATATATTCTTGAATTTCATTTTCTTATGGTTTATACCAAATCACTATGAACGATGGGATTGGGATATAATTGGACTGATCTATAATAAAAATATCGGAGTTGGATATGTATTTATTTCAAATCTAATAGCTAGTATTTTTACTTTAATAATGCTTACTGGGGAAATAATTAATGTAAAAATACTTTTTGACCGGTTACTCTGGCTAAAAATGATTAATTATTCTTTTCCTGTTTTACTGAGTGGATTAGCTGGAACTGTTAATGAAGCATTGGATCGGATTTTATTGAAGCATTTACTGACAGGAGAATTAAATCCACTGGAACAACTTGGGATTTACGGAGCTAATTATAAGATAGCAGTGCTTATGACACTTTTCGTTCAGATGTTTAGATATGCCAGTGAGCCATTCTATTTCAGCAGGTACAAAGAAACAGGTTCATTAAAGTTGTTTGCTGACATTATGAAATATTTTGTAATATCTGGATTGATAATTTATATGGTAGTAATTCTTTACTTGGATATATTCAAATATTTTATTGGATCTGGCTTTCATGAGGGTTTAAAAATAGTCCCTGTGATAATGCTGGCAAATCTTATGCTGGGTGTGTTTTTTAATCTGTCAATTTGGTATAAGCTCATTAATTTAACATGGTATGGCGCTCTTTTAACAGGAATAGGTGCACTGATTACCTTGTTAATAAACTGGATGTTTGTGCCTCATTATGGATACATAGCTTCTGCGTGGGCCCATTTGATTTGTTATACAACGATGGTAATTATATCTTATTACCTGGGCATTAGGTATTTAAGAATAAATTATGATGTAAGAAGAATACTGTTATATATAATTATTTGCGTGGTGTTGGTTCAAGCATCAAGGACTATATTAATTGAAAACCAAATAGTCAAAATGACTTTAAATACAGCAATAATCGCAATATTTTTAGGTATTATATTGTATAAGGAAAGGAGAAATATTAGAAGTACAAAAGAATGAAAATAAAGATTGTAAATAAATCAGGTAATAAGTTACCGGAATATGCAACAAAATATTCAGCCGGAATGGATCTGCATGCATTTATTAATGAACCAGTTATTTTGAGACCATTTGAAAGGAAACTCATTCCAACAGGATTATTTATTGAGTTACCAAAAGGTTATGAAGCTCAAATTCGTCCAAGAAGCGGTTTAGCTATAAAGAATGGAATCACAATTCTTAACACTCCTGGCACTATTGATTCTGATTATAGAGGTGAGATTGGAATTATCATGATAAATTTATCAAATGAGGATTTTACTGTAAATAATGGAGATAGGATTTGTCAAATGATTATCAGCAAACATGAAGCTATAACATGGGAATGTGTTAATGAGGTAAATAGGACAGGACGAGGGAAAGGTGGATTTGGACATACAGGTAAAAAATAGAAGTTAGAATTTTATGGAAATGAATAATTTAAGAATAATAGGAATTATAGTATTTACAATCTTAGTAATCATATACGGATGTGAAAGCACCAGAAATGCTTATTTACAAGATTATAAGAATGAAATAGTATTAAGCGAAGCGCAACAAAGAGAATACAACTATGCACTGACTGAAGCAACAAAACAAAAAGTTTTTGGAAACATTCAACAGGCTGCAGCACTGTATAATAAATGTATTGAAGTTAATCCCCAAAGTGATGTTGCATATTATCAGTTAGCAGTATTATACATGAGAAGCGGAAACAACCGCGAAGCTATTGATAAAACTGTTAAAGCTATCGAACTCAATGACAAAAATTTCTGGTATTATATACAACTTGCGACATTGTATCAGATTGTTGAGAAAAAGGACAGTGCTATAATAGTACTTGAAAGAATTAGCGATTTATGGCCTGAAAACAATACAATTAAATTTGACTTAGCTTTTAATTATGCTGCAAGAGGTAATAATGAGAAAGCAATAAGAATATTAGATGAAATTGAAATAGAAAATGGTATTTCTGAAAAGGTGTGTTTATTAAAAAAGCAGATTTATGTAAACAATGGAGAAATTATCAAAGCAATTGATGAAATAAGTAAACTTATAAAGCTTGCGCCTGATGAAATAAAATACCTTGGAATACTTGCCGAATTATACGGAGCGAATAATCAGGATGCAGAAGCAATGAGATGCTATAATAAAATTTTCGAACTAGAACCTGAAAACGGACTAGCACAGCTTTCTATTTCAGGTTACTATCGGGCAAAAGGGGAATTTGAAAATTATTTTATAATTCAAGAAAAAATAATTAATAACGAAAAGATAGTTCTTGAAAAGAAACTGGAAGTTTTGGTGATGATGGTTAGTGATAGGGAGTTAATTATAAATTATAAGAATGATCTGGAGAAGTTATTTAAAGAGGTCATAATTAGATACAGTGAAGATACAAGAGTAATGACTATTTATGGTGACTATCTTGTAAAAGCCGGAAGATATGAAGAAGCAAAAATTCAATTTGAGAAGGTTTTGGAGAAGAATATTTCAAACTATTTTGTATGGGAACAGTTAATTTTTTTATATAGTAATATAAATGATAGTGAAGAAATCTATGAAAAGTGTAATGAAGCATTAAAGTTATTTCCTGATAGACCGGTACTTTATCTGTTTAAAGGTAATATCGAATTAATCAAACATGATTTTATTAATAGTATTAAGACTTTAGAAAAAGGTCTGAACTATAGCGGAAATAATAATGATCTTAAATTACAATTTTATTCATTTTTAGCCGAAGCATATAGAAATATAGAAGATGACAAAAAATCTGATGATTGTTTTGAAAAAGCTTTGGAAATTGATCCTGAGAATATCATATTATTGAATAATTACAGCTACTACCTGTCAATAAGAAGTGAAAGGCTAAATGAGGCTGAGAAAATGAGTAAAATCGCTATAACAAAAGAACCAAATAATCAGACATATCTGGATACATATGCATGGATATTATATAAGATGGGAAAATATAAAAAAGCACTGGAATATATTGAACGTACAATACAGAATGGTGGAACTGAAGATCCTGATATTCTCGAGCATTATGGAGATATCCTGGTTGAATTAAAGGAAAAGACCGAAGCTGTAAAATATTGGAAACTAGCCATTAAATTTGGCGGAAACGAAGTAAATCTGAATAAGAAAATAGAAGAAAATAAGTTCTGATTCTTGTTATGAAAATCTATTTTATAATTGAAGTTGTTGTAATAAGTACCTTATGCTTTTCATGTGGGTCAGGAAAAATTATTTACCCATATGAACGAAATGACATGAATATTAATGAAAATTATATTGAAGGTAAAAGGAATTATGATAATTATTTGAAAATAAAGGCTTCTAATAAAATTAGAATGGACGAGGGGAAGGAATTTAATTTTAATTCAAACATTGGCATTATAAGAGATAGCCTGCTGATTGTATCCATAATACCCATGGCTGGTGTAGAAATATTCCGAATTTATTGTGATAAGGATAGCATTATAATAATAAATAGAGAAGAAAAGACATATTTTCAGGACAGTTTGAACAAATATTTAAGGACTAAACAGATAGAATTTGATCTAAATGACATCATTGCTTTATTGGCAAACGAATTTTTCATTTATGGAAGAATCAAAAACGACATAAATGAAATTAATCGTATGGAGGAAAGCAGGAAAATAGGAGTTGTTCAATACAAAGGAGAAACTGATAATAGGGAATCATTTGGACAAGTAATATACTATAACAAACTAAAAGGTTCTATTGAAAGAATTATGATATCCAAAGAAAATAAGATATTTTATATGAATATTGTTTATAGAGGAAAAGAAAAGATTAAACGACTTGCATTTCCTGAATACATAAGTGCAGAAATAGTGAATGAAAAGAACAAATTATTTGTAGAAATGAAAATTAAAAGAGTGGAATTTGAAGAAGTTAAATACAATAGAATAAAGATTCCTGAAAACTATAAAAGAGTAGAACTTTAAAAAGGATGAAGATTGTAAGGATAATTTTTTTGAAAATTGGTTTATGTTGTTTGGTAATGTGTTCTTTTATAATTAGTTATGCTCAAGACAGAAAGGAATTGGAGAATAAAAGGAATAAAACTATTGAAGAGATAAGTCTGGCAAATGAATTATTGGAGAAAAATCAGGAAAACAGAATATCAAATATTAATCAAATAAGAATCGTAAATAAAAGAATTGCGTTAAGAGATGAGTTAATAAAATCTTTAGAAGAACAGATTGAAAACTTGAATAGTGACATTAAGGAGAATATTGAAATAATTGAAGAACTTGAGAAAGATTACGATAAGGTAAAGGAAGAATACAGTAAGCTTATTTATTATACATATTGGAACAGAAACAAGTACAATACATTAATGTATTTTTTTTCTTCAGATAATTTTAACCAGGCTTATAAAAGAATGAAATATGTTCAGCAACTGACTAAATTCAGGAAAAGACAGATAGAAGAAATTGAATTAATAAAAGGAGAATTGAAGAAGAAGATAGATGAATTGAATATTAAGGCTAAAGGAGTTGAAATAGTTATGAATGAGAAAGAGAATGAACGAAAATCATTAGAAAAAGAGAAGAAGAATAAAGAAATTATTATGTCAGACCTTAGAAGAAAAGAATCTAAGCTACGGGAAGAATTGAAGGAAAAAGAAGAGATGAGAATTCAACTTGAAAATGAGATAACAAGGTTGATTGAAGAGGAAAGAAGAAAATATAGAAATGAAAAGGGAATCAGGAAGTTAACACCAGAAGAACAATTACTGTCGAAGAATTTTATTGAAAATAAGGGTAAATTACCATGGCCAACAGAAAGAGGAATAGTTACAAATAAATTTGGTAAACATGCTCACCCGATTTTACCAGGAATAACCATTGAAAATAACGGTATTGATATTAATACTATTGAAGGTGCCGAAGTCAGAGCAATGTTTGATGGCACTGTAACAAGAATTATACCGATTTTAGGTGCTAATTACGCCGTAATTATAAGACATGGAGAATATTTGTCTGTATACCAGAATATTATTAGTGTTGCTGTAAAAAAGGGCGATAAAGTAAGAACAAAACAAAAGCTTGGCATAGTTTATACTGATAATGAAACAAAAGATACAATGCTTCATCTGGAATTGTGGAAAGAACTAGAAAAGCAAAATCCGGAAATATGGTTAAGCAAGTAATATTGCTTAGAAAAGAATAGTTAGATGAAATATTGTTATCTAAAAATAATCATTAAAAAAGGTAACCTTTTTTAAAATAATAAGTATAACGAAGTTTGAAAAAGTTACCAGAATGCAAAAAGTAATTAATATAAGTTCCAGAATAGAGAATTTATCAGAAGTGGAGCGACTGGTAGATGAAATATCATCAGAATGTAATATGAGTTCTGAGATTTATGGAAATGTATTAATAGCAACTCTCGAAGCTGCAAATAATGCCATTCTTCATGGAAATAAACTAGATGAAGAAAAGGATGTAAATATACAGTTCAAATGGGATAAGAAAGAGCTGCAATTAGTAGTTACTGATCAAGGTAAAGGATTTGATTTCAATAATATACCAGACCCAACTGCACCAGAGAATGTAGAAAAAGTCAGCGGTCGGGGAGTGTTTCTTATGGAAAAACTGTCAGATGAAATTGAGTTTCTTAAAAATGGTAGCAAAGTAAGGTTAACATTCAATTTATAGAAGATTGGCAATAATTTTTCACGAAAAGGACATTTATCGACAAAAAATTATTAGAAGTAAGATTAAAAAGTGGATAGCGGGGGAGATACTGCGAAGAAAGAAAGTCATCGGTGATATAAATATAATTTTCACAAATGATGAATTTCTTCGAGAAATAAACAAGAAGTACCTGAAAAGAAATTATTTAACGGATATAATAAGCTTTGATTATTCTGAAAAGCTTATTATCAATGGAGATATTTTTATAAGTATTGAAAGAGTCAAAGAAAATGCTGTCGAATATAATGTTTGTTATGATCTGGAATTATATCGGGTAATAATTCATGGAATTTTACATTTATTGGGATATAAGGATGATACGGATGATAGAGTAACAATGATGAGAAAACAAGAAGACTTGAGCATAAAGAGACTTGATGATTTATTTTGAATTGGGATTTTAAATAATGAGGACTTCTGTTATAAATAAAGTATATGATGTAATAGTTGTAGGAGCAGGACATGCAGGTTCAGAGGCTGCAGCTGCAGCTGCTAATATGGGATCTGATGTTTTGCTTGTAACAATGGATATGACGAAGATTGCTCAAATGTCATGCAATCCTGCAATGGGAGGAATAGCAAAGGGTCAAATCATTCGAGAAATTGATGCAATGGGTGGATACAGCGGAATAGTAACTGATAAAACAATGATTCAGTTCAGAATGCTGAATAAATCAAAAGGTCCGGCAATGTGGAGCCCGCGTGCTCAATGTGACAGGATAGCTTTTACAATTGAATGGAGAAAGATTTTAGAAAACATTAATGGGCTGTCAATCTGGCAAGACTTAGTTCATGAATTAGTTCTTGAAAATGGGAGGGTAATTGGTGTAAGAACGGTTATGGGAGTTGAATTTTTTGGGAAATCAGTGATTCTTACAAATGGAACGTTTATAAATGGTTTGATACATATAGGAAGAAAGAGTCAAAGCGGAGGAAGGATTGGTGAACCAAGTTCTTATGGTTTGTCGGAACAATTGAAAATAAATGGTTTTATTGTTGGACGAATGAAAACAGGGACTCCTGTCAGACTGGATGGAAGAACAATAAATTTTAAGGGATTAGCAGAACAAAAAGGAGATGAAGAACATGGAAGATTTTCATATTTAAATTTTAAAATTAATTACAAAAATCAGAAAAGTTGTTTTATTACCTATACAAATGATGAAGTTCACAGAATTCTTGAAAAAGGTTTTAAGGATTCTCCACTATATACAGGAACTATTAAAGGCATTGGTCCAAGATATTGTCCAAGTATCGAAGATAAGATTGTAACATTTGCTGATAAGGAAAAGCATTTATTATTCCTTGAACCTGAAGGAAGAGAGACAAACGAGTATTATCTAAACGGATTTTCGAGCTCGCTGCCTTGGAATATACAATATTTGGCATTAAAACGAATTAGGGGACTTGAAAATGTACGTATTTATCGGCCAGGGTATGCAATAGAATATGATTATTTTCCACCTACGCAACTAAAGAAATCTTTAGAAACAAAAATTATTGAAAACCTTTACTTCGCTGGACAAATAAACGGTACAACGGGTTATGAGGAGGCTGCTGCACAGGGATTGATTGCTGGAATAAATGCTCATTTAAGAATAAAAGAAAAGAGGGAATTTATTTTAAATAGAGATCAAGCATATATAGGAGTTCTAATTGATGATCTTGTTACAAAAGGAGTTGATGAACCTTACAGAATGTTTACCTCAAGGGCAGAATACAGACTTATTTTACGACAAGATAATGCAGATCAAAGGTTGACAGAAATTTCGTTCAAAATGGGATTGGCTAAGAAAGAAAGGATGAAATTGCTTAGGAGCAAGATAAAACACAGAAATAATATTATAGAAGTACTTAAAAGGAATAGTGTTAGACCAGAAAAGATTAATAAAAGATTAAAGGAGCTTAATACTAGTGAGATAGTACAAAAGATACCAATAATAGAATTGATTTTAAGACCACAAGTAAGAATAAAAGATATTGAATCAGAGTTGGAAGAGATAAGGAACTGTCTAAAATCAGCTGGACGAATAAAAGATGAAGTGAGAGAAAGTGCAGAAATTGAAATTAAATATAAGGGATATGTTGAAAGAGAACGAAATATTGCATTGAAAATCAACAAGTTAGAAAATGTCAAATTGGGTAAGAATATTGATTATGATAAGATAAAGTCAATATCTACTGAAGCAAGACAGAAGCTTAAAAAGATTAGGCCTGAAACATTAGGACAAGCGAGTAGAATTAGCGGAATATCACCATCGGATATCAACGTTTTAATGATTTATTTAGGAAGGTAAGGTTCCACGTGGAACATTTTGTCTTCCAGAAGTGAAAACAGCAAGTGGAAATTGTCAAGGGGAAAATAATAGATATTATTGGAAAGAAAATATTCCCGGGAGAAATCACAATAATAAATGGGATCATTCATTCTATTAGACATTCATATAAAGTCCCCGATGTATTTATTTTACCGGGATTTATAGATTCACATGCTCACATTGAAAGTTCGATGCTTGTGCCTGCGGAGTTCGCTAAGGCTGCAGTAAGGCACGGTACAATAGCAACAGTTTCCGACCCACATGAAATTGCTAATGTTCTTGGAATAGCTGGAATAACATACATGTTAGAAAATGCGAAACAAACACCATTTAAATTCTATTTTGGAGCTCCTGCTTGTGTACCTGCTACTATTTACGAAACTTCTGGTGCAACGATAGGTTTAGAGGAAACAGAATATCTTCTAAGTAAAGATGAAATAAAATTTTTATCAGAAGTAATGAATTATCCTGATGTAATATCAGAAAACATAACCGTATTGGAAAAGATTAGGATAGCTAAAAAATATGGAAAAGTAATTGACGGACATGCACCCGGTTTATCAGGCGAGAATCTTAGGAAGTATATCGATGTTGGAATATCCACAGATCATGAATGTACCTCGCTTGATGAAGCTGTTGAGAAACTAAAAAATGGAATGAAAATACTTGTCAGGGAGGGAAGTGCAGCCAAGAATCTTGATGAACTTGCAGTATTAATTGACAAATACACAGATCAGATAATGTTGTGTACAGATGATATCCATCCGGATGATCTGGAAAGTGGACATATAAATTTGATAGTAAAAAAATGTATTGGAAAAGGATTAAACCTTTTTAATATTCTAAAAACCGCAATAATCAATCCTGCATTGCACTATAACATTGATCCAGGATTAATAAAAGAAGGTGAAAGGTGTAATTTTATTATAATCGACTCACTTGAGAATTTCAATGTTTTAAGCACTTATATAGATGGCAAGAAAGTATATGATGGGGAAAAATTACTGTTTAACGAAAATCGAAATACGAAGATAAATTATTTCAATGCAAGAATGCCAGCTGAAGAGGAACTAAAAATACAAGCTGTATCCAATTACGTGAAACTGATAGAAGCAAAAGAAGGATCGCTTATAACAGGTAAATCAATTATTCACCTTGCAGAGCAAAAAGGTAAACTAATAGCTGATCCTGCAAATAATGTGTTAAAAATAGCTGTAATTAACAGGTACTTACAAAAATCTCCGGTTTTAGGATTTATAAAAGGTTTCGGAATTAAGAAAGGTGCTATAGCAGGGAGTATTTCCCATGATAGCCATAATATAATTTCGATAGGATCAAATGATATTGACCTGAGAACAGCAATTACGAAAATAATTCAAATGCAGGGAGGGTTGGTTGTGGTCGAAGGAGATAAAATAGATTATTTGGAATTACCAGTGGCTGGACTTATGTCAGACCAGGATGTTTTTACAGTTGCAAAAGGATACAGAAACTTATTAAAGCGATCTAAAGAACTTGGCTCTCAACTGTCCTCGGCATTTATGACTATGTCATTCATGGCTCTTCTTGTAATACCCGAACTAAAAATAGGCGATAAAGGTTTGTTTGATGTAGATAAATTCCAGATCACTTCATTATATACCTGATAATTAATGGTGGAAAATCAACAGGTAAAATCCAAGTATAATTTTCTTAAACAATTAATTGAAACTATACCTGAACAGGCTGGTGTGTACCAGTACTTTAATAATTCAGGTGAACTTATATATGTTGGTAAAGCAAAAAATCTTAAGAAAAGAGTAACATCCTATTTTACTAGAACAAGATTTGAGAATAATAAACTACGAATACTAGTAGGTAAAATTGCAGATATAAAACATATTGTAGTTGATAATGAATCGGATGCTTATTTACTGGAAAATAACCTGATAAAGAAATATCAGCCAAGATATAATGTCTTGCTTAAGGATGACAAGACATTTCCTTGGATTTGCATTAAGAACGAACCATTTCCAAGAATATTTTCCACAAGAAACATTAAACATGATGGGTCTTCATATTATGGACCATATACTTCAATATTAATGGTTAAAACAATTCTGGATCTTATCAGGCAACTATTCCCGCTGAGAACTTGTACCTGCTCCCTTTCTGATGAAAATATTGAACTCAGGAAATTTAAAGTTTGTCTCGAATATCATATTGGTAATTGTCTTGCACCCTGCATCGGTAATCAATCAAATGAAGAATATACTATTGCAGTAAGT
>Ga0233422_10001135_pt1 | contig 12182 bp, 8 predicted proteins | sample Watercolumn_Mata_2_FD_182724 | JGI IMG/M metagenome (GOLD analysis project Ga0233422, IMG submission 182724) | Freshwater microbial communities from Lake Matano, South Sulawesi, Indonesia - Watercolumn_Matano_2014_110_MG | ecosystem: Environmental > Aquatic > Freshwater > Lake | place...
ACTGGGATCGGCATCCAAGATTGGCAAGTCCGGCGGCAAGTCCTGAACGAAGCGATGGCGTTCTGTGTGCGTTTGCATCTCATCCACGATTTCGCGGATGAGGCGCGGCAGCCGGACCGGCTCGCGTTCGATGACGAGCCGTCCCACATCAATCAGCGACGAGTCAAGAACATCGTTGATCATTGTCGTCAGGTTATCGCACTCAGCGTCAATCAGCTGCAAGAATTCGCCTCGCTTGTCATCGGACCACTGCGCTTCTTCGAGCAAGAGCGCGGTCGAGTACCCTTTGATCGTCGCCAGCGGCGTTCGCAGTTCGTGCGACAGTTCGGCGAGGACTTCCGAACGTAGACGTCCCACTTGATCCTCGTCGCGCGCGAGTGTGGCATCCTTTTCCAAGCGATCACGATCCACGGCGAGCGCGATCAAATCGCCCAGCGTTTGCACAAAGACCAAATCGGCTGGACCAAAGCTGGTCAGCCGGCGAAGAATCATCAAGACGAGTACGCCGAATTTGCGCTCTCCGACGCGGAGCGGCACGACCAACGCGCTGTGCGGTAGCTCTTCCGTGCCAACTGCGCGGCTCAGGATGCGGCGATTGGGTGGACGCATATCTGCCATCGCGTCAGCGACTTGCGGCGTATCCAGCAAACGCGCAGTGCCTTCGTCGTACACCTTGCCGGTGATAGACTCGCCGGCGCGCAATCCCATCTCGCGAATGTCCTGCAATTTGTAGCCGAAAGCGGCGGCAGGGCGAAACAGCCCAGCGTCGTTGTCCCACAGCATGATGACGCCCAATTCGGCAGGCTCAAGAACGGCGGCGAGCTTAGCCATTACCGCGCTCAATAGATCGGGCAAGTCAAGCGGCGCCGCGAGCGTCTTGGCAACTTCCGTCAGGGTATAGAATTCGCGTGTGCGGCGCTCGAGTTCTTGGTTATTCGATGGCGACACGATCATCCCTCTCAACTCAGTTTACCCTGTCCGAACTGGAATGTCAACCCTGGCTGTGATCTTTTCCACTCAGAGATGGGTTGAGGGATGGAATGAAACATCATTCCCTTTCAGGCGTGGTCGCGCGCTCCAATGCCGCGAGATAGCGCAGGGCGTCCTCTGGCGTTTCGCCGCACATCTCGCGCGACGCGCGCAAGCGCCGGCACACTTGTGGGCGCGCGTGGTAGATGCGACAGCGATTATCGTCGGTGAGTTGAGCGCAGCGGACGCCAGCCGGCTTGCCGTACGGCATTCCCGGAATCGGCGATGAGATTGAGAGTGCGATACAGCACGCACCGCAACCGACGCGGCACTCCAGCAGAGTTTTTTCCACGCTCACCGCAGGATCAACGCGCCGCTGAGGGCGATCAAAGTTGCAGCGAGGGTTAGGGCAATCCCAATTCTCACCGACCACGGGTCGAACACGAAATCCACACGTCCCGCGCCTGCGCGAACCGGCACTGCGCTCAGCGCGATGTTCGCGCGCAGAATTGGCGCTGGCACGCCATCAACGCTCGCGCGCCAGCCGGGGTAATAATAGTTTTCGCTCAGGACGAGCAAGCCATCGGCAGGTGCGTTGACGATGACGCGCGCGTGTTCCGGCGTGACGCGCTGAAAGTCGGCGGCGTATGCGTCACGGCGCGCCTCGCGGTGAATGGGCGGCGCGGGCAGCGTGACGGGGGGGACGTCGGCGATGTACGCGACGTACCACGGATCGAACAGATCGGAGGACATTGCCGCCAGCACCTGATCCTCATTCGGGTTTTGAATCGCGTACGGCACGAACCATGCGCGCGGCAGCGTGTTGTTCAACCGTAGGAGGCGCGTTTCGTCGTCGTTTGTGACAAGATCGGCGTTTTGGAAACCCGGGCGCCCGGTGATCGCATAGCGCACATTCAGCAGGGGCCACGATTTTTCTTCGGGCACGCGCAGCGTGTCGCGCAGTGCATCATAATGCGCGAGGCGCAACGGACTGATGCCGCCGATTTCTTCTAGGTTGTAGGCGATGCCGAAATGCCCCGGCAGCTTGCCTTCGTCCACGACACGAAAGACCCCACGATCGTTCTGAATCGTCTGAATGATCGGCGTCGGTGGGTAACGTTCTCGCGGCGTCGCGTTGTACGCTTGGGTGTTGATGCTGAATAGGTCGAACACGATCAACGCGCCAGTCAGCGCAATCAGCACTTGCCTTTCGCCTCTCACCTCCGGCTTTCCCGGACCAGAGGGGCGGGGGGCGAAAATGCGCCTGCCCACCAACCCACTGGCTAACACAAACAACAAGGTCACCAACGCGGCGCGGTCGCCGAGGAATGCGACGCGGCCGGATGGGCGCAACGTGCCGGAAATGTAGAGCGTGCAGACGAACATCAAACCGAGCGTTGCACCGGCGGGGAGTAATGCCCAGGCGCGCCGCGCGAGTTTGGCGTGGAGCGACGATTGCATCAATTCGCGCATGCCATAGCCGGCGAGGATTGCCAGTGCAAAACTGATGACGAGCGCAAGTCGCTCCTGCCCGCGAAACATGGCAAACCCCGGGACGAAAAGATAGAACACGGCATACGCGAAAACGTGAAAGCCAAACGCGACGAGGAGTGACACGAGTGCCAGCGCCGCCCAAAAGGTTTTCTCTCGCGCGCGGTTGACCCAGAGCGCAAAGACCGCCAGCCACAGCGGCAGGATGCCGATGTACAGCGGGGATTGGAACGCGCTCACAAAACCCGGCAAAATCATTTGCAATGGATCGAAGGTAGGGAACCCCCCCGCGGCGTCCGCCCACGAAATCGCGGCACGCGTGGAAAGCCCTTGGTATTCGAGCGTCGGCAGCCATTGGGCAGCGGAGATGCCGGCGGCAAGCAAAAGCGAAAAACCAAAAGGCAGAAGATAAGAGGCAAAGCGCAAAACGCAAAACCTCAAACCGGAGACGCGGAAACTGGAAACTTGAGTTGCCGCCCGCCAGGCAAAGTAGATCGCACAAGCATCTCCGACAAACAGGAAGGTCTGCGGATGTCCCGCCAGCGCGGCGATGCCCAGCACAACGCCGCCGGCGATAAAGTAGCGTAATCCCTTGAGGGTGTCCACTGCCCGATCGAAAAACAACAGCGCGAGCGGCAGCCAGGTCGCGGTCTCTAGGATTGCGAGTTGTTGCGGTGGATACGATGTAAGATAACCGCCGAAAGTGAATGTAAGCGCGCAGACGAACGCGGCGACGCGTGAGCCGAGCAGTCGTTTGGCGAAAAGAAACGTGAACGCGCTCGCAAGAATGAAATGGACGAGTGCTTCGATTTCCAGATCGAGCAGTGTGAAATTCGCTCCGCGCAGCGCGACGACAATCAATGTCCAGCCCAATCCGGGCGGGTAAAAGATCGCGCTCTGTACGTCGGCGAGGAAAGGATGCCCGCTGTTGAAATTGTCCGACCAGAGGGGCAAGCGCCCTTCCGCGAACGCGCGCGCCGTGTAGAGGCGGAACGCCCAAAACTGATCGGTGAAATCGCCGGGTGGAAAAACGGCGCGGTCTTCCAGGCGCGGCGTGATAATGCGCCAGAAAAAGAGGATGACGAGCGCGGCGAGAAGGGCGAGCGCAGCGAGGTCTTTTGGGGTTTTCGACCCTGTGACTTGGCTCAGGGTGGTTTTAGGGTTTGTGACTTGGCTCATGGTCCAACGGTGATTTGCGTCAACCCGACCTGGTCTTCAGGCAAGCGCGCGCCATTTGAATCGAATGCAGGAGCGCGCGCGAGTGTGTTCGGATCGTACATTCCGACCAGAAGCGTGTGCATGCCGGCAGCGCTGCCCATCTGAATCTCGTGCACATCAACGATGGATTCGCCAGGTTGCCACGCTGTTGTTGGGTGCAGCCCGAACGCGGGCACGCCGTCGTGCTGCCCAACAACCCGGCTGTTCGCATCGGTAACGTGCACGAAGACGGTGAAATCCTTGGTAAGGGGCATCTCCGCGCGCCAGTATAGCACAAGATGCAGATTTCGCGTACCTTGCACGCGAAAGCCGACCAGCGTCGCATTGCCGACGCGCGCGCGGAGCGGGATCATTTGTGGTTCGAATTCGCGTGGTGTCAAGTACAGTTGCAGACGAAAAATATCAAGGCGCGTCTCCATCACCCGTTCGTCGCGGCGCGACAGGAACTTCTCGACGAACTGCCCATCATCCCACCACCCCGGCGACGCCGGAATGAACCAGATACGCCGGTAATCGTTGTTCAGCTGGCGCAGCACTTGCTCGTCGGCGGGCGTTGCCCAATAGTCCTTGGGCAGCGTCAGGACCGGCAGGTCGCCGCGATAGTAGATCGCCGCCATCTCCGTGAAATTCTGGATGACGAAATCGCCGGGGGCGCGGCGCTCTTTGATATACTGCATCAGCGCGCGCCAATCCGGCGATTTGGTATATGCCGGATCAAAATAGTAGTTAGCCAGCCCATACGCCGAGGTGAGCAAGAAGAACAAGACGGCAAGCCCGCATAACGAATGGCGGAGCAGGACTCTCGTCTTCTGAATACTGAATACTGAAGGCTGGATTTGTGCCAGCCCCACCGCCAACGTGATATAGTACGCCGGCGCGATGCCATTTAGATAGCGTTCGAGAAACAGCGGACGACCAAGCGAGGCGATATATTGTACGAGGGTCGGAAGCGCGATCCAGAGGAATAGAAAGGCGGCAGGCGCGCGGTGTCGTCCCGCGAGTGAAAACAGTATTGCCGCGAGTGCCGCCGCAAGGGGAAACCACAGCCGCGCTTTCCAGTCGTCCGGCACCGTGTCGCTCAAGATGAAACTGGCAAGCGTCCGGCGGAACACGTCGAGCAGCGAGACGCCGCTCTCCGCGCTGGCTTCTCCGTACGTCGTGATGCGATTGGTGCCAAACAAGACCCACGGCGCGTACAACCCACCGATCACCAATTGCGCGCCAATCCAGCGCGCCAGCGCCTGCCAGTGCCGCGCGGACAATGCCAACGCAAAGACGAAAGCATTTTCGGCGACGAGGATGAAGGTATCGTAATAATGGGTGTAGAGACTGGCGAGTGTCAATAGAACGTACAATGTCAAATGACCGATGACCAAACACCAATGCCGAAATCCGGTCTCCAATCTCCAATCTCTAATCTCCAATTTCCACCAGCGCCACAAGAAAATGAGCGCGAGCAAACTGAGCGAGGGCCACATCGTGTAATTGCGAATGTCCTGCGAATGCCAAATCTGGTAGGGGTTGATCGCGATGAGCGCGGCGGCGAAGAGGGCTGCCCAGTCCGATCGTCCTTCCTTACAGGATGCTTCGCGATGTGCAAGCGGGGCTTTCGCCCAGAACATCTCGCGCGCCAGCCGATAGAGCAGCGGCACGCACAGAATGCCAAAGAACGCGGAAAAATAACGTGCCGCGAACTCGCTCGCTCCGGCGACGGCAATCCACGCGCGCAAGGCGAGATACATCAGAGGTGGATTCGGCTCGATCGTGCTGATGCCTTTCCATAGTCCTTCCCAGGTGCGCTGGACGAAAATCACAGTGAACGCTTCGTCGCCGCGCAGTGAAACGAAATCCAGCCGGTACATGCGCAGGACGAACGCGATGAGCACGACCAGGGCGACGAGCCACGATATTCTATCGCGAAGCATCCTGGAAGGAAGGTAGAGCGACCTGCTAGGTCGCTGCGAGTTGTCTGTGCGCGGAGCGTGTCGTCTCTGATTCGTCATCTTTCATCGCTTGCGTGCCAGCGCGAGCAGCGAGACCCCGCAAGGCACATCGGCACGCGAGACCCATCGCATTTCGGTCACGTACAGCGCACTCAGCAGTGCGTTGACTCCGCGCGGCAGCGGGGAGAGGTCAGAATGAATCGCTTTACCTTCGCCGAACATGCGCCGTAGCAGCCGCTCTGCCGCAATGGCAGGGAACATCAGCGCGTTCGCGTGCGTCAGCCGCTCGATCTGCATCCCCGCGCGCGTGATCTTTGCGCGCAGATCGCGCGCAGAATAACGCCGCTGATGTCCGACCGCCACATCATGCATCCCCCACAACCATTGATACGCTGGGACATGGACGATCATGCGCCCGCCCGGCTTGACCACGCGTGCGATTTCCGTGAATGTCGCCTGATCGTCCGGAATGTTGCATATGACTTCGAGCGAGATTGCGAGATCGAAAATATCGTTCGGAAAAGGTAGTTCGTTGAGCGACGCGGGGAAAGCGCGCGTGAGACCGCGCGCGCGGCAAAACCCAATTGCCTGGTCGGAAAGATCAATGCCGATTGCCGTACCATACTGCTGGAGCAATTCCAGGTTCGCCCCCGTGCCGCACCCACCGTCGAGAATCAGCGCGCCGCGCGGCACGTAGCGCTCCAGCCACGCTTTCAGCAGTGTTCGGACGCCGCGATACCACCAATAGCGATCCTCCAACTCGAACATAACCCGGTATTCATCCGGGTACATCAACATGTCTTGCCGGCTCACTCTACCTCAATCAATTTGAATAATGCCAAGCGTTGCGCCATCACCGAGTGGATTACCGGTCGCCGAATGATACGGGACGATTTGCCAACGATATTTGCCCGTCACCGTACTTGCGGCGAGCACCACCTCGCGCGTATCCACGATGATCTTTTTCGATTCCCAAGTTGAAGTACCGGAGCGATTGCCAAGCGGGACCGCGTCCCACTGCCCGCCACGTGTGCCGGCTTCATCAACCAGACGCAGCGACACGGCATAGTCCTCGCCGACCGGCTCGTCAATCTGCCAGTACAGTTTGATGACTCCGCGCCTACCCGGCGCAAGCGATGGCGGGGCGTCGTAGCCGCGCAGTCGCAAGTGCCCGTCAAACCCAATGTCGAGCGGATAGCGGATATCGCCTGCGGATGCAACCGGCAGCACATGCGCAAACAATGAGAGTGATATCTCCGTGCTTGTTCCGGCGAATCTTGCCTCATCAAGCAGGATGCCCTCTTGGCTCAGGATCTGTTCGATGCGTCGGTCCGGATCGTCGAACGGCACATTCATCGCAAGGTACCACACGCGCGCATGGTTTCGAAACGCGTCGCGGACTGCCGCGCGATCAGCGTCGGGGGATGGCTGCTTGTCTGCGCGCAAGATCGGGAGCGTCGTCATCGGTACAAGACCGCCCGCGTAATAACGATACAGTTCCTCGGCGTGCGGCGAGTTGAGAATGAGGAAATCGCTCGGGCGCGCCCGCTCACGCAGCGATTCCGCCCACGCGCGGTGATCATCTTTGCCGAAGCGTGGATCGAAATACCAATTTCCCAGCGACATCGCCGCGCCGATCCCGAACACGCCGAGCGCGCAGAGGGCAAGGGATCGCCGCCAACGCGCAAGGGCGGCAATCCCTGCTGCGACACCGAGATAAACCGCGGGACTGATCGCGATGAGATAACGCGAGTTTTGATACAGTGGGCGCGCCAGGGAGAGAATCAGCACGCCGACGACGGGAAGGAAGAGGTATGCCAAAATCAAAGTGCGCGATGCGTGAGGCGTGAGGCGTGACTCTGAATAGGGAATCACAATGCCAAGTAGGAATAGTGCCAGCATCACGCCATCAATCCACACCGCAGTTGCCCAGTCCAACGTGATGCCAACGCTGAAGGAATTGAGCAGATCGCGGAGCATTACATCGAGCGGGACAAAGGACGGCCCCGTGCCAATGTTGCCCGCTGCGCTTGTCAGGACTTGCGGTACCAAGAGAATGGCGGACGCGAATGGAAGCGCGGGCAGGAAGAAAAACCAGCGCCGGTGCCGTGTTTGCCAGACGCGGATCAAGATCAAAACGGCGTGGAATGGAAAAAGAAAGATCGCGAAATAATGGGTGTACAGGGCGGCGACGGAAGCAAATAGGTAAACCAAGACCAACAAAGAGAAACGTGAAACGTGAAACGTGAGGAATGAAATCCTAGACCTGGAACCTGAAACTTGAAACGCGCAGGTGAGCGCGTAGACGGCGAGGGTGCTCCAGAACAAGACCAGCGCGTACGCGCGCGCTTCTTGCGCGTACCACACGTAAAAGGGCGATAGCGCGCCGAGCAACGCGGCGATCAACGCCGCCAGGTTCCCCAGCCAGCGCCGCGCAAGCGCGTACAACAGCGGAATCGTCGCGACGTTGGCAATGACGGACAAAAAGCGGAGCGCGAATTCGCTCGTGCCGAACGCGCGGACGAGGAAATGCAGAATGACAAAATAGCATTGCGGCACAGTATCCGTCGTGACGACGTTCTGAATGAGGATCGTGTTGGCAAGCACGGTGCCGAGGTCGCGCGTGGCGCGGTAGACACTCAGACTCTCGTCCCACCAGATTGCCTGCGCGTCCAGCCGATAGACGCGCAACCCGAACGCGAGCAGAATGACGAGCAGGAGCGCACCCCGCTCAAGCGCGGAAGCGTGACGACACACTGGTTTCCTTATCTACCTGTCTACCTGTATACTTGTGACCGGCTTGGGCTGCTTCTCCAGCGCGGGCATCAGTTTGAGAATCGGTTCTTTGGCGCGCACAGTGATGTACTTGACCATCAGGGTGCGCGTTTGTTGATGTTCGAACCCGGCGGACGCGAGCGCCGTCGCGATCCCGCTCTCGTAATCGCGCACACTGCAATAAATCGGTTGGTGGGGGGCTGCCCACAAAAGCGCCAGCGCGCCGCGCAGCAAATCGTCGGCGTGATCACGCGCTTGTGGGTGCAGACCGAAGCGCAGCCAGTACGCCGCGCGCCCACGGCGAATGCGCGCCGCGCCCGCCAGTTCGTCGTCACGTTCGAGAATATAGCCCGCGCCGCGCGACTGATCCCACCAATCGCCCATTTTGCCGCCGTGACCTTCCGGCGACAAGGTGCCTTCAGCCAGTTGCACCGGGCGCGGGGTGAGTTCGGTGTAGAGCCGGAGGAGATTCCAGCCATCGCGCGCGCGTTGGCGGCGCAGCAGATTTATCTTCGCCAAGTTAGAGGGCCAGCGGCGCAGGCAGAAGATCTCTTCGCGTGCGTACGCGTTGAAACCGGCTTGGCGAAACACTTCCTCGATGCCGTTGCCCAAGGCGATTTGGGCAAAGACGCGCTGCCCGCCGCGCGCGCCGATTGCTTGCGCGCACTCGGCAAGCAGGCGATACCAGATCGAAACCGCGTCATCCTGCGCGTCGAGCGCGGGCGCCAGGTAGACGACATCGGCTTCGGGACGACCGCGGCGCGCGCGCGCCTGCAAAAAGCCGACTGCGCGCATGCGCCGGGTCGCAGATCGCGAAGCATCCTGTGGGGACGGATACAATACGATCGTCTCCGCGCCGATGATGCTCAGCGGCAGGTGCGCCATCAACGCGGCTTGCAGGGGCGTGTGGGGCCACAGCACCGCGCGCTCCAAGTCCAATTGCACGCCGTGCGATTGCAGGTGCCGAATCGCGATCAGATCGTCTAGCCCGAGCCAGGACGCCATCCGTTTCTCCTGCAGGCATTTTACCGCAAGATGGGCAGGGTGACAAGTGGCTGGATCCGCCGGTTGGAGATGGTGCAAAAGGTGACTGCGGGCTGAGAGGTCGAAGGTGGTATAATAGCCGGCGATGGAGGAACAGAAATGAGGCAAAAGCCGGATGAGCCGTTCAACTCGCGCGGCTATCGCGGTCAGGTGGAACGCGAATTGATTGTAGGCGCGATTTTGATCACGCTCATCGTCGGTGGTGGCTTGATCGGATTGATTTGGGGGCGCGACGCGTTTCTGGCTGCGTTGGCGTTCTTTGTGGGCGCGTTGGTGTTGAGTGGCTTGGTGTGGGGATTTCTCAAAGGACTTGAAATCATCTCGCGCGATTAAACGCGTGGGGACGTTCGGCCAAACGTCCCTACGTGCTCGTCACGCGCCGCGCGTCAACGACATTCGGCAGGCGGTCAATCTTGTTCAGGATGCGCGTGAGTTGATCCGCAGACGAAATATCTAACGTCGCGGTGATGATGGCGACATGGTCACTGCGTCCGGTCACTGCGTTCGCCGAACTCATATTGACATGTTCAGCCGAGACGATACCGGAAATATCGTGAATCAGACCGGCGCGGTCAAATGCCTTGATCTGGACGAGAACGGGGTACGCGTGCTCATCCGTCTTTTCCCAATCAATCGCAATCAACCGCTCGCTTTCTACGTCCTCGCCGATGACGTTACGGCAATCGCGGCGATGGATCGTGATGCCGCGTCCGCGCGTAATGTAGCCGATCACTGGATCGCCCGGCAGTGGATTGCAGCAATGCGCGACATGCTGCAAAAGATTGTCCACCCCTTTGACGGTCAGCATCACTTCGGGGACTTTGGGTAGGACCGGCGTGAGTGGCGGCGTCCCAGTGGTGGACGGCGCTTTTTCGCGTTCGGCGTCGAGCAGGCGGACGCTGATCGTTTGGAGACTCAGATCTTCGTGGCCGATGGCTACCAGAAAATCGTCGGCGTCTTTATACTCGAAGAATTTTGCCAGTTCTTCAAAGTTGCGCTGCTCCAGTCCGAGCCGATGCAGTTCTTTTTCGAGGAGGGCGCGTCCTTCGGCAATCGCTTCGGCGCGCGCTTGATGTTTGAAATACTGGCGGATTTTTCCACGCGCGCGCGCCGTGCAAACGAGCCCCAGTCCGGGGTTTAACCAATCGCGGCTCGGTCCCCCTTTTTTCGTCGTCAAGATTTCGACGCGGTCGCCAGTCTTGAGCCGATAATCGAGCGGCACGATTTTGCCGTTGACCTTGGCGCCGCGGCAGCGATTGCCGATCTCGGTGTGGACGTGGTACGCAAAATCAATCGGCGTCGCGCCGGCAGCGAGCTCGATGATATCGCCTTTCGGCGTAAAGACATAGACTTGATCCTGGAAAACATCGGTCTTGAGCGAGTCCACAAAGACGCGCGCGTCGGCAATGTCTTGCTGCCATTCGAGCAGCTGGCGCATCCAATTGATTTTGTTCTCGAAAGCCGGGTCAACTTTCGCGCCCGGCTCTTTATAACGCCAATGGGCGGCGATGCCAAATTCGGCGATGTGGTGCATCTCAGGAGTGCGAATCTGCACTTCGATCGGTTTGCCGGCGGGACCGATGACGGCGGTATGCAGCGATTGATACATGTTCTCTTTCGGCTTGGCGATGTAATCGTCGAATTCGCCGGGAATCGGGGTCCAGAGACTGTGGATGATGCCGAGAACGACGTAACAATCGCGCACGCTGGCGGCGATGACGCGAATCGCGCGGATGTCGTAAATCTGGTCAAAGTCCCGTCCTTTGCGCACCATCTTGTTGTAAATGCTGTAAATGTGTTTGGGACGCCCGCCCATTTCGAACGGGTAGATATTCTCTTTTGCCAGCCGCTCGCGCAGGATGGCAATCGCTTCGGTGATGTACGCTTGTTGGTCATTCTTGTCTTCGAGGAGGAGGTCTTCAATCTCCTTATATCGGTCGGGTTCGAGATACTTGAGGGCGAGGTCTTCGAGTTCGCGGCGGATGTTATACATACCGAGGCGATTAGCCAACGGAGCAAAAATCTCCATCGTCTCACGTGCGATGCGGCGCTGCTTCTCCGGGCGGAGCGCGTACAGCGTGCGCATGTTATGCAAGCGGTCAGCTAGTTTGATCAAGACGACACGCGCGTCCTCCGCCATTGCCATGAACATCTTGCGGAGCGATTCGGCGTGCGTCTGCTCCAGCCCGAGGCGCAAGCCAGACAACTTGGTGACGCCGTCAACCAGTTTGGCGACCGGCTCGCCAAACTCCTTCCGGAGCGGTTCGAGCGGAACGTCCGTGTCTTCTGGGACGTCGTGCAAGAGCGCGGCGATGATTGTGTCTTCGTCGAGATAGAGCTCGGTCAGTGTATGCGCCACGGCAAGGGAGTGCGTGATATACGGGTCGCCCGTCGAACGCGTTTGCGGCGCGTGCGCCGCGTTTGCCAGTTCGTAGGCGCGGCGGATGCGCTCCAGATTCGCGTCGGGATTGTACGATTTTATCGTTTCGATCAGCGTCTGAATGTCCATCGTCACGTTCCGCTCGCTTTCATGTCATTGTACACAAAAAAGGGGCGGCATGCAAATAGTGGTTGGTCTGGTTCTCCCCACTCCTTTTCGCTTCCCGGGGCAATCTGTGGTAGAATGGCAAATGTGACGATTTTGCGGGCACGCAAGAATCTTGGCGATTCCGGCGAACGGGTTGCGGCGCTGCATCTGCAACAACGCGGCTACAAGATCGTCGCGCACAATTTCCGCACACG
>Ga0233422_10001141_pt1 | contig 12162 bp, 13 predicted proteins | sample Watercolumn_Mata_2_FD_182724 | JGI IMG/M metagenome (GOLD analysis project Ga0233422, IMG submission 182724) | Freshwater microbial communities from Lake Matano, South Sulawesi, Indonesia - Watercolumn_Matano_2014_110_MG | ecosystem: Environmental > Aquatic > Freshwater > Lake | place...
TCTTTGCTAATCAACTGATTTTAGTCACACCCTATTGAATTGCCGTTTGGGCACACGTATTACACGTAAAGTCGAATTGTCATTGCAAGGCGCGTCCTGAGCGGAACGAAGTGAGGTCGAAGGATCGCGCCAAAGCAATCCCCGAATCGCAACGTGGAGATGGCTTCGCATCCTTCGACTCTGCGACAAAAAACGTCGCTCCGCTCAGGATGCTCGCAATGACAGGATAGCGGGAGGGATCAATGAAGACATCACAAGAGTATATCGCCAGTCTCGCAGCGATGAAGCACAATGTGTGGATGAATGGTCAGCGCGTCGAACGACCCTGGGAGCATCCGCAGATCATTCCTGGGATCAACATTGTCTCGCTGACGTACGAATTGCCGCAGATGCCGAAGCACGTGGAGATGATGACCGCGACGTCGCATCTGACCGGGGCGACGATCAATCGGTTTACGCACATTCACCAGAGCGCAGATGATTTGCAGAAAAAAGTCGAAATGACGCGCGCGTACTGCCGCGCGACCGGCTGCATTCAGCGCTGTATGGGCATTGATTCGCTCAACGCGCTCTCGATCATCACGCATCACTCCGACGAGATGTTCGAGACGAAATATTTTCCGCGCCTGCTCGAGTACGTCAGGTACTTTCAGGGAAATGATCTCGTCGGCAACGCGGCGATGACGGACGTGAAAGGCGATCGTTCGCTGCGTCCGCATCAGCAAGCCGATCCCGATTTGTATTTGCACGTCGTCGAGAAAAACGACAAGGGCATTATCGTGCGCGGCGCGAAAGCGCACAATACGATGGCGCCGTACGCGCACGAACTGATCGTCCTGCCGACGCGCGATATGAAGGAAGAAGATGCGGATTACGCGGTTGCGTTCGCGATTCCCGCCGACGCACCGGGGATCACAATGGTTTGTCGCGGCGCGTCGCCGACGGTGAAGAAAGAAACAGTCGCGCCGGTCAGTTCCCGGTACGCGAGCGTCGAATCGCTGACGATTTTTGATAACGTGTTCGTGCCGTGGGAACGCGTCTTTATGTGCGGCGAGTGGCAACTCGCGGGCTATCTCGCCGAAGTGTTCGCGACGTACCATCGCCACTCGTACTGCGGCTGCAAGCCGGCGATCACCGACATTTTGCTCGGCGCAGCCGCGCTCGTCGCGGAGTACAACGGCATCGAACGCGCGAGTCACGTGCGCGGCAAACTCACCGAATTGATGACGACTGCCGAAATCGTGCACGCGTGCGGTCTTGCCGCGTCGCTCAAGGGCGAGTGTATGACTTCCGGGACGTACCTGCCCAATTTGGTGTACGCGAACGTCGGCAAATATTACGCCGGCACGAATCTGCATCACGAGATCGAGTTGCTGCAAGATCTGGCGGGTGGTCTCGTCGTGACGATGCCAGCGGAAGAGGACATCAACAGTCCGGAGATTGGCGCGCAGTTGAAAAAATATCTCGCGGGTCCGGCGTCGGTCGCGGTGGAGGATCGCATTCGCTGTTTTCGCTTGATCGAAGATATGACCGCGAGCAAGTTCGCGGGGTTGCTGATGGTCGCGGGCGTTCACGGCGGCGGCTCGCCGGAAGCGGAGCGGCTCGCGATTTATCGGAGTTACGATTTGGAAAGCCGCAAAGAGTTGGCGAAGAAGGCGGCGGGGATTCAAACATGAGGCGTGATGCGTAAAGCGTGAAGAATGCGAGGTGGGAAGTGAAGGGAGAAAAAGTCTGGCGCGAATACACTGCCTTGCCGCCTGAGTTGCGAAAACAGGTGGCAGACTTTATTACCTTTTTGCGAACGCGTGATGCACCGCCGCGCGCGAGCAAAACCGTCAAGCGCATCAGGTTGGCAGATGAGCCATTTATTGGGATGTGGCGCAACCGCGAGGATATGCGGGACAGTCGCGCGTGGGTGCGTCGTACTCGCCAGACCGAATGGATGAGTCGCCATGCCTGATTGGGTGATTGTAGATACCGATGTGCGGATTGACGCAGGGCGCGACATCGCCGACGCGGTACTTGTCTCGAACAGGTTGAGCGCCAGGCGACTCTGGCAATTAGCGCGGTCAGCGAAATGGAACTGATTGTCGGTTGCCGGAACAAGGCAGAACTTCGCGCGCTCGACAAATTCTTGTCGCGCTTTCGGGTGATGAAGTTGAACGAAGAGACTTGCGATGTTGCGGTTGACTTGTTTCGCCGCTATCGGTTGAGTCACGGGCTATTGATTGCCGACGTGCTGATTGCTGCCACTGCCATTTCACAGGGCATTCCCTTCGTGACAAAGAACGAGCGCGACTATCGCTTCATCGCTGGGTTGCGCTTGCTTCCGTATCCACAGCCGTTTGCCGCTTGAAAAGCGAAAAGACTATGAAGAGAATATCTACGCGTAAAACTCGCGCAACAGACGAGATGCGCAAGGAGTATCGTTTCGATTATAGCAAGGCGCGTCCGAATCGTTTTGCCATGCGAAAAGGGGAACGCCTCATCGTTGCAAACTACTACCTCGCCAAGCCAAAATCTGGAAAAGGCAAAGGCGTCCTCGTTCTGCACGCGTGGTGGGGCTTGAATCCGTTCGTCAAGAAATTCTGTGACCGGCTTGCGAAAGAAGGATTCATCGCGCTCGCGCCAGACCTGTATCACGGCGCAGTCGCGTCAACCATCGCGGAGGCAAAGAAACTGCGCGACACGCACAAGCCCAAGATCGTCGGGCAAGAAATCGCGCAAGCCGCCGCGCAACTGCGCGCGCTGTGCGGCGGAAACAAGCGCACGATTGGCGTCGTCGGATTTTCGCTCGGTGGCTATTGGGCGCTCTGGTTCGCGGAGCAGAAAACGAGCGCGGTCGCGGCAACCGTCGCGTTTTACGCGTCGCGCAACGGCGACTATCGCGACAGTCCATCCGCATTCCAGTTCCACCTCGCCGAGCGCGACGATTACGTGGCGGCGTCCGGCGTCAAGAAATTGGCAAAGCAACTCAGCGCGGCGGGCAAAGACGCGGAGTTTTTCACCTACCCCGGTACGTCGCACTGGTTCTTTGAGAACGACCGCGTGGGCGCGTACAACGCGCGCGCGGCAAAATTGGCGTGGGGCAGAACGATCAAATTTCTGAAAACCCACATCTAACTTCCAACATCCAACATCCAACTTCCAATGTTAATTGCCAAAGTCATCGGCACCGTTGTTTCCACAGTGAAACATCCGGTATACCAAAATCAGAAAATTATGATCGTGCAGCCGCTGCATTTGCCCGGTGATAAGCCGGATGACGCGTTTGTCGCGGTGGATCTTTCGCAGTCCGGCGTCGGCGACATTGTGCTGGTCTGCCAGGAGGGCGGCTCGACGCGCCAAATTCTCGGCGTGAAAGATCAGCCGGTGCGTTCTTCGATTGTCGGCATTATTGATTCGGTGAATCTGAACAAGTGACGAGTGGCGAGAGGCGAGGAGCGAGTCACCGCCCCTCGCCCCTCGCCACTGGAGGATATATGGCAGAACTCAGCGAACGCGACGTAACCAATATCGTCCAATATGTTCTGGCGGAATTGAAAGAGCGGCGTCCGGACGCGCCAACGGTTACCGGTTTGTTCCCCGATGTGAACCGCGCAGTCGCGGCGGCGGCGCGCGCACAAAGAATGTGGATCGCGCTGCCGGTCGAAAAGCGGAAAGAGATCATCGCGCACGTGCGCGAGCGGCTGCGCGAGAACGCGCAGGTGCTGTCGTGGTCGGCGTGGCGCGAGACCGGCTTGGGTCGCTACGAAGACAAGATCGAAAAGAACTTGCTCGTCATCAATAAAACGCCGGGCGTTGAAGACCTGGAGCCGGTGGCGTGGAGCGGCGACCGCGGCTTGACCTTGCTCGAGCGCGCGCCATTTGGCGTCATCGGTTCGATTACGCCGGTGACGAATCCAACCGCGACGGTGATCAACAATTCGATTGCGATGATTGCGGGCGGCAATAGCGTCGTCTTCAATCCACATCAGAGCGCGAAGGAATGTTCTGGGCGCGCAGTGGCAGTGATCAGTCAAGCGCTGGTCGAGGCAGGCGGTCCCGCGAATCTCGTCTGCGGCATCGCCGAGCCGACGATCGAGAGCGCGCAGGAATTGATGAAGCATCCGGGGACGCAGCTCACTCTCGTCACTGGCGGCGGCGCGGTCGTCCAGGTCGCGATGCAATCCGGCAAGCGCGCGGTGTGCGCGGGACCGGGCAACCCGCCCATCGTCGTAGACGAAACCGCCGACCTCGATCAAGCCGCGCGCGATATTGTCAAGGGCGCGTCGTTCGACAACAATATCATTTGCATTGATGAAAAAGAATTGATCGTCGTGGATGCGGTCGCGGATCGCTTGATCGCCGCGCTGCGCGGGCTGGGTTGCCGCATCCTGACACAGGAGGAAATCACGCGGCTCGAAAAAGTGATTTTTTCCGAACCCATCAAGCCGGGCAAACCCACTGCGCTGAACAAGAAAATGGTCGGACAAAACCCCGCGGTGATCCTGAAAGAGATTGGGGTCACAGTGGGCGACGAAGTACGGCTCGCGATTGCGGAGGTGCCGCGCGAGCATACGCTCGTTTGGACGGAACAGATGATGCCAATTCTGCCGCTCGTGCGCGTGCCGCACGCCGACGACGCGATTGATTTTGCGATTGCAGTGGAAGGCGGCAACAAACATACCGCGGTCATCTACTCGCGCCACCTCGACCACTTGAGCCGGATGGCGAAAGAGATCAACGTTTCGATCTTCGTCAAGAACGGTCCCTGCCTGGCGGGACTGGGGTACGGCGGCGAAGGGTTCACTTCGTTCTCGATTGCCGGTTACACGGGCGAAGGGATGACGCGTCCCAGAACGTTTACCCGCGAGCGGCGGTGCGTCTTGGTGGACGCCTTTAGGATTGTGTGACGGATGTTTTTCATCTACGATTATCCGTGGCTGGTGCATCTGATTGTGCTGGCGGTTTACGGCAGTCTGCTGACGTTTCTCGTCCGGCAGCGCCATTGGAGCGACGCGCTTGATCGGCGTTTGCTGCTCTTCTTGGGATTTGCTGCGTTCGGAAATCTCGCCCTGATCGCCTCGTTCGGCAACTGGTACTTGCCGGAGCTCGGCGCGTTTTTGCAGCGTGTCTACGTCTACGTGCAAGCCGCGCTCCCACTCTTGTTCTATGCCTTTGCGCGCGCGTTCATTCGCCGGGAGCGCAAGCCGCATGGCTTTGTGGTCGGCTCGTTCTTGATGGTGATTCTGATCGCGGCGGACCTCAGCCAGATCTCATTCGACCTGGGTTTCGGCATGCTGTCCACCGCCATTTTCGCTGTGCTGGCACGCGTCCTGTTGTGGCTGATTTTCAACGGCTTGGTCGTGTTGTTCGGGACGCGTGAATATCGAGTCACCGTCAGCCCGCTCCACCGCAATCGGTTGTCCTATCTTGCTCTCGCTGCGCCGTTTTTCTTCGCCGATGGCGCGCTGGATATGCTGATTGGCGTGCCGGCGCGCCCGCTGGCGGCGGCTTTGCAGATGACGGGCATGCTGGTGATCGTCTACGCAACACTCCGGCACACCTTGGTGGATTTGCGTTCGCTCTGGCGGCAAGCTGTCTACTTTGTCTTGTCCTCCGCGTTCGCGCTGGCGATATCTTCTCTGGTGATTGGCGCGGCGATGTCCATTTCACGCGGCGCGGATCAGCCGCAGGTGGCTGCGGGCGCGTTGAGCGTCGCGGCGGTTTTGACCTTCATCTATCAGCCCGTGCGGAGTTGGATCGACAGGGGGCTTCAACTGCTCTTGTTTGCGCAGCGCTATAGTGTTCAAGCCGTCGTGAAGGATTTCAGCCAACGCCTCGGCGCGCGGATTGATTTGGAGGAATTGGCGCACGAAGGCAGGGCGTTGTTGGAGAAAGCGATGGGCGCGCGTGCGGTCATCTTAACCTTGGTGACCCGCTCGGGTGAGGCGTACGTTCTGCATCCCGTGTTCGCGCCGACCGATATTCCACCGGAGATTCGCCTGGACACGGCATCTTCGATCGCGCAGGTCTTGGCGCGCGCGCGACCCTTGCTGCAGTACGACGTGGATCGCCTGCCGCAGTACGCCGATGCCCCTGCCGAAACGCGCGCGACGCTCCAGAGATTGCGCGGCGAAGTGTACGTCCCTGTCCTGAGCCGCGGCGCGCTCATCGGCGTCTGGGTCATTGGCGCGCGCGTGTCGGGCGATCGGTACACCGATGCCGATCTGGCTTTGCTCGCGACGCTTGCCGATCAGAGCGCGGTCGCGCTGGAGAATGCGCGCTTGCTCGCCGATTTGCGCGAGCAGATGTCACAAATGCGCGCCATGCGCGACTATCTCGATTCAACGATGGCGAGCATCGCGACGGGGGTGCTGACGCTGAATCGCGAAGGCAAGATCATCAGTTTCAACCGCGCGGCGGAGGAGATTTTCCGCACACCGGTCGAGCAAGCGATCGGAAAACCGTACGATCAGGTACTGCCTGCGTTTCAAGGCGTGCAATTGGTACTGCTGCTGCCGCTGGTGTGGTCGCATGACGGACAGCGCTTTGCGCGGGATGTCGTCACGCAGGTGCATGGACGCGGGACGGTGCATTTGACACTGCAGCTTTCGGAAATGCGCCGCGGCGCGGAGATGGTGGGCGTGGCGATGGTGATCGAAGACCTGACTGAGCAGGCGCGCCTGGAGATGGAACGGCGCGCCCAGGAGCACGAGACCCAGCGCATCCGCACGACGTTCGAACGATACGTCCCGCCCACAGTCGTGAAAGGATTGCTGACCGATCCGCGCCGGGCTGCGCTCGGCGGCGAGCGTCAGGTGGTGACAGTCGTGTTCGCCGATCTGCACAGTTTTACGAATCTATCTGAGCAGTTGCCGTCCGAGGAGTTGATCGAGATATTGAATGGTTATCTTTCGCTCGCGGCAAAAACGATCCTGCGGTACGAAGGTACGCTCGACAAATTCATGGGCGATGGCTTGATGGCGCTTTTCAACGCGCCCGTGCCCCAGCGCGATCACGCGTGGCGCGCGGCGTGCGCGGCGCTGTCACTCCAGTATGAGGTCGCGCACTATGCGTTCAAATTGCCGCCCGTGCAGCGGTTGTATTTTCGGGTCGGGCTGCATACGGGCGAAGCCGTTGTGGGCAATATCGGCACACGCGAATTGATGAATTACACCGCGATTGGCGACACGGTGAATGTCGCCAAGCGATTGCAGGAAAACGCGGGGACCAACCAGATCCTGATTTCGCGTCAGACCTACGCGCTGGTCGAATCGAAGATCGAGGCGCGGTCGGTTGAAACGCTCGTGGTGAGAGGGCGCACCGCGCCAGTGCAAGTGTTTGAGTTGCTGCGGGCGCGCGGGTCAGAGCATGGACACACAGAAATTCCCTGACGGCTTTCTCTGGGGCGCGGCTACTGCCGCCCATCAGGTCGAGGGCGGAAATGAGAATAACGATTGGTGGGCTTGGGAGCAAACGCCGGGGCACATCAAGCACGGGGACCGATCTATCGTCGCGTGTGATTGGTGGCGCGGCGAGCGGTACCGCGAGGATTTCGATCTCGCGCGCGCACTAGACCACAACGCGCATCGCCTTTCGGTCGAATGGAGCCGGATCGAGCCGCGCGAGGGAGAATGGGATGCCAGGGCGATTGCGTTCTATCGCCGCGTGCTGAGCGCGCTGCGCGAACGCGCCATGACGCCGCTCGTCACGCTGCATCACTTTACCCATCCATTATGGCTGCGCGCCCACGGCGCGTGGGAAACTGAAACAGTGGTGCCGCGATTTGAGCGATTCGTCACGCGGATCATCCAAGAACTCGGCGACCTGTGTGATTTCTGGGTGACGATCAACGAGCCAATGGTCTACACCTACACCGGCTACGTCAACGCCAAGTGGCCCCCCGGCAAAAGCGATTTTGGCTTGGCGATGCGCGTGCTGACGAACCTGCTGCGCGGACATGCCGCAGCGTACCACGCGATCCACCGTGTCCAGCCGCGCGCGCGCGTTGGCTTGGCGCACAACCTTTTGGCGCTCAAGCCCGCGAACCCCGGCTCTGCGTTGAATCGCGCGATCGCGCACCTGCAGGATTATGCCTACAATCGCGTCTTTTTGCTCGCGTTGCAGGATGGTCGCCTGCGCTTTCCGATGGGGCTTGGGCGCGTGCCCGAGGCGATCGGCACGCAAGATTTCATTGGCTTGAATTTCTATTTCGCGCGGCGCGTCGCGGTGGACTGGACGCAGCCCGGTGCGTTCTTTGGGCGGATCTTGCCCGCACAGCCCTGGGGCGTGCCGTACGACGACGAGTTACTCGAATGGTTCGGCAAGGGCGACATTGATCCGGCAAGTTTTTATCGCATGGTCAAATGGCTCGCCGAGTACGGCAAGGGCAAGCCCATTTACATTTGTGAGAATGGTATTCCGGATCGGTACGACGAATTGCGCCCGCGTTATCTTGTTGCGTACCTCACCGCCTTGCGGCGGGCGATTCGGGAAGGCGCTCCGGTTCAGGGCTATTTCCACTGGACGCTCGTGGACAATTTTGAATGGATCGAAGGTTATTCTCTGCGTTTCGGTTTGATCGCGCATGATTTGGCGACGCAAACGCGGACACCCAAATCGAGCGCAGCCCTCTACGCGCGGATCGCGCGCGAGAATGGGATTACAGAGGAATGGAACACGAACTGCGCCAACGTATCGTCGAGATCGGCAAGTTGATGCACCAGAAGAACTTTGTCGCGGCGGGCGACGGCAATATTTCGGCGCGCCTGGATCGTGAGCGTCTGCTTGTCACACCGAGCGGCTACAGCAAGGGGTTTCTCGATCCTGAACAACTGATCGTCGTTGACTCGAAGGGCGAAAGGATCGCGCCGGCGTTCGGCAAGTGGCGCGACCTCAAACCTTCATCCGAAATCCGCATCCATCTCGAATGTTACCGCCAGCGCGCCGATGTGGGAGCGGTCATCCACGCGCATCCGCCCCACGCGATTGCCTGTACGCTGGCGGGTATTTCGCTCGCGAAATGCGTCTTGCCCGAAGTGGTTTACGATCTCGGCACGATCCCGACTGCGCCGTATGCCACGCCGGCGAGCGCAGAGGGACCGCTGGCGGTGCGCGAACTCGTCAAGAAATATGATGCGCTGATGTTGGATCGGCACGGTTCGGTGACGGTCGGCAGGAATTTATGGGAAGCGTACCTCCGGCTCGAGCGGGTTGAGCATTCCGCGCAGGTGACGCTCGCCGCGCAGCAAGCGTTGGGCAGACCCGTCACGCCGCTGTCTGACGACGCGATCTACAAGCTTGCCGAAATGCGCCGCGCCATTTTTGGGCAGCGCAACCGCGATGTGTGCGCCGAATGCAACGCGTGCCCCGTGAGCGAACGCCACCCGGCGCGCCAACGCGCGAGCGCATCGCCCGACCTGGCGCGGCTCGAAACGCTGATTGAATCTGAGACCCGCCACGCAATAGGCAGATGAACAAGTGACAGATTCCCTTCGGGTATTTGTCATTTGCGATTTGTCATTATGGTAATTGGTGTTTGCACTCTCGAACTGGATATTCCCGCCAGCCAATCCCTCAAAGACAAACGTCACGTCGTCAAGTCGGTGATCGCGCGCGTGCGGCAGTCGTTCAACGTCTCGGTTGCTGAAGTGGATGCGCTCGACGCATGGCAGCACGCGGTCATCGGTATCGTGTGCGTGTCGGCGGACGAAAAGTACGCGCACGGCTTGCTCGAAAAGGTGATTGACAACATCGAGCGCAGCCGCCTGGACGCGGTGATTGCCGATTATAGTATCGAGATGTGGTAGAATAGTGCATGCGAAAAGGGCTTTGTCTTCATACTTCATCCTTCTGACTTTATCCCTTGAAACGGCAGGAGAAATATCTTGGGCAGAAACTCTGATTCATTTCCAGAACGCAAACCCAGATTTGAAACGCTCTCGGGCGTTGAAGCGAAACGGGTCTACGTGCCCGCAGATGGCGCGCAGAACTACGACGCGCAACTCGGTATGCCGGGCGAGTATCCGTTCACGCGCGGCGTGCAGGCGACGATGTATCGCGGACGCTTTTGGACGATGCGCCAGTACGCGGGCTATGCGAGCGCGGACGAATCGAATGCGCGCTACAAATATTTGCTTGCCCAGGGGCAGACGGGCTTGTCGGTCGCATTCGACTTGCCGACTCAGACGGGCTACGATTCCGATGCGCCGATGGCGGAAGGCGAGGTCGGCAAGGTCGGCGTCGCGATTTCGTCGCTCGAAGACATGGGGCGCTTGTTCGACGGTATTCCGCTGGCTAAGGTGTCCACTTCGATGACGATCAACGCGACGGCGGCGATTCTGCTGGCGATGTACATCGCGGTCGCGAAGAAACAGGGCGCAGATGTGCGGCAATTGCGCGGCACGGTGCAGAACGATATTCTCAAAGAGTATATTGCGCGCGGCACCTACATCTTTCCGCCCGCGCCTTCGATGCGCCTGGCGGCCGACGTTATCGAGTATTGCGCGCGCGGGGCTGAGGGACATACGCCCCTGCAAAATTGGAATCCGATCTCGATCAGCGGCTATCATATGCGCGAAGCCGGCGCCAACGCCGTGCAAGAGGTCGCCTTTACCTTCGCCGATGCAATCGAATATGTCAAGGCGGTGCTGGCACGCGGACTGGCGTTTGACGATTTCGCTTCCCAGTTGTCCTTCTTTTTCGTCGCGCAGATGGATTTCCTGGAAGAGATCGCCAAGTTCCGCGCGGCGCGACGATTGTGGGCGCGGATTGTCAAAGCGCGGTTTGGCGCGCAGAAACCGCCATCCATGATGCTGCGGTTTCACACGCAGACGGCAGGCGCGTCACTCACCGCGCAGCAGCCGCAGAACAATATCGTGCGCACGGCGATTGAGGCGCTCGCGGCGGTGCTGGGAGGCACCCAATCCCTTCACACGTGTTCGTACGACGAAGCGCTCGCGCTGCCGACGGAGGAATCGGTGCAGATCGCGCTCCGAACACAGCAGATCATCGCGCACGAGTCGGGCGTGACGAACACGATAGATCCCATGGCGGGATCGTACTATGTCGAAAACCTGACGGATGAAATCGAACGGCGCGCCAATGACTATCTCGAACGAATTGAGCGCATCGGCGGCGCGTTGAAGGCGGTTGAGGCGGGATTTTTCGCGCGCGAGATTCAGGAGTCGTCGTGGAAATTCCAGCGCGACGTGGAATCGAGAGAACGTGTCGTCGTCGGCGTCAACGAATTCGTATCTCCGGTGGGGGTGAGCAGTCGCTCGCCTCTACTCCGCGTCGATCCGCGTGTGCGAGATGAGCAGATGACGCGGCTGCGGGCGCTGCGCGCGCGGCGCGACAATGTACGGGTGCAGAATACGCTGACTGCGCTGCGCGAGGCGGCGCGCGGCACGTCGAATCTGATGCCTGCGATTCTCGCGTGCGTGGAAGCGGACGCGACCCTTGGCGAAATTTGCGACACGCTGCGGAAAGAGTTCGGGGAACATCGCGGCGGAGGAATGTACTAGTCTCAAATCAGCCAAATGTGCCAAAGTTGCCGAATAATGTTTTTGCACATTTGGCACATTTCAGGAACCGAAAATGCCAACCCAAACGAAGAAAATAATGCCAAAGTTCACCAAGTCGCCTGACGAATTGGTGCGGTTGTTTGAGCGCGCGTTGAAGGATTTTCCGATGACGACTCAGCGCAAGATGTTTGGCTATCCGTGCGCGTTCGTCAACGGAAATATGTTCACGGGGCTGTTTCAGGACGAGATGTTTCTGCGTCTGTCCGACGAGGATCGCGCGGCGATTCGCAAACAGTACGACACGTCCCTCTTTGAGCCGATGACGGGACGTCTGATGCGGCAATATGTCTTGGTGCCGCACTACGTTCTGAAATCGCCGCGCTTGTTGCGGACGTGGCTGACGAAGGGGATGGAGCACGCCAAGGCGTTGCCGCCGAAGAAACAACGGACGACATCGAATTGAACGGGCGCGCGTGGAATGAGGCGGCGCTACGGCAGCGCGTCTACTGATCCTTCGGCTTCGCTCAGGACATGCCTTCGGCTTCGCTCAGGACATGCCTTCGGCTTCGCTCAGGACATGCCTGGCGCTCAACGCGCCAACTAATGCTCCTGGTAATATTGCGCCTGCGCGCGGTACAGCCGCGCGTATGTG
>Ga0233422_10001142_pt1 | contig 12149 bp, 8 predicted proteins | sample Watercolumn_Mata_2_FD_182724 | JGI IMG/M metagenome (GOLD analysis project Ga0233422, IMG submission 182724) | Freshwater microbial communities from Lake Matano, South Sulawesi, Indonesia - Watercolumn_Matano_2014_110_MG | ecosystem: Environmental > Aquatic > Freshwater > Lake | place...
GATCCAAGAAACACATCTTTAAATTGATTCATACCCGCATTTGTGAACAAAAGAGTTGGATCATCGTACGGAACAACTGGCGAACTTTGCACTATTGCATGATTGTGATCTTTAAAAAATTTTAAGTAGCTATTTCGTATTTCAGAGGATGTCATATTCATTATATTTCAATCTGTGTCATCAAAGCTATCTCTTCTAAGACGTGTGATACCTTCAGGCATTCATCCATCGTACCCTCGAAAACATTTGCTTTGCCATTGTTATGAACCTCCCACGTCAAGCTTTCCGCTTTGGCTTTGTCACAACCAGTAGCTTTAATGATTTGGCCGATAACCTCGTCGAAAGAATGAATTTCGTCGTTAAAAAGAATGACTTTTGATGGTTGTTCGACTATCTCATCAATCCCTTGTTCTTCCTCGAGTTGGGGATTTGATAAAGGAAATAAGCTCATTTTTTTACCTTTGTTGCTTCTTACTTACTTATGATACAGAAAAAAGGAGTGCATTTCAAGAAATGTCGGAATAAGATGAATAAGGGAGGAAATAGCGCCTCTCCGACATTTTTACCAATTGATGGATCACTTAAATGGGTCGGAGAGGCTGTTTCATTAAAATGTTACATATTTTTGATAATTGCGTCTCCAAATTCAGAACACTTAACTTCTTTGGCACCTTCCATCAATCTTGCAAAATCATATGTCACAGTTTTTGATTGAATGGCACGATCCAAACCTTTTAATATAAGATCAGCAGCTTCTATCCAGCCCATATAACGAAGCATCATCTCTCCAGAAAGTATAACAGAACCCGGATTAACTTTGTCGAGATTCGCATACTTTGGTGCAGTGCCATGTGTTGCTTCGAATATTGCATGTCCTGTTACATAGTTAATATTTCCACCTGGAGCAATTCCAATACCACCAACCTGTGCTGCTAAGGCATCCGATAGATAATCTCCATTCAGATTCAATGTAGCAATTACATCGAAATCGTCCGGACGAGTAAGTACTTGTTGGAGGGTGATGTCTGCAATCGCATCTTTAATGACTATTCCATTCGGGAGCTTTTGCCATGGCCCGCCATCGATTTCAACGCCGCCAAATTCATCTTTAGCTAATTCATATCCCCAATCCCGAAAACCGCCTTCAGTAAACTTTTGAATATTGCCTTTATGGACAAAAGTGACAGATTTTCTCTTATTGTCAATTGTGTATTGGATAGCCGAGCGTATCAATCGTTTTGAGCCTTCTGCTGAAACTGGTTTAATTCCAATGCTTGACGTCTCGGGGAAACTAATTTTTTTCACTCCCATTTCTCTCTGCAAATACTCGATAATCTTTTTAACTTCTGGCGTTCCAGCTTTCCATTCTATACCTGCATAAATATCTTCTGTATTTTCTCGAAATATGACCATGTTTACCTTCTCTGGGTGTTTAACAGGAGATGGAACACCGGTAAACCATTGTACAGGTCGCAGGCAAACATAAAGGTCAAGAATTTGACGGAGTGCAACATTCAAAGATCGAATTCCTCCGCCTACCGGAGTCGTAAGTGGACCTTTGATTCCTACCAAATATTCCTTAAAAGCTTCAATTGTATCATCGTGAAGCCAGGTGTTTGGTCCATACACTAGATTTGCTTTTTCACCCGCAAAAACTTCAAACCACACTATTTTCTTTTTCCCTGTATATGCCTTCGCAACAGCTGCGTCAAATACTCGCTGTGATGCGCGCCAGATATCTGGGCCTGTTCCATCACCTTCTATGAATGGTAAAATTGGGTTGTCGGGGACATTTAGTTTCCCATTCGAAATGCTAATCTTCTGTCCGTTAGTTGGAGGAGCGAGTTTTACATATGTAGCCATTTATTCGTAATCCTTCTATTGTATAATTATTGAATGAATTGTCGTATCAAATCTCCATATCGCTTCATATCACCATCGTTATATTGTTTCAACTTCAAAACGAAACGAATGTTATCATCATTGTATCGTGGTGTAACATGAAGGTGAAAATGAAAAACTGATTGTCCGGCGCTTGTTCCATTATTAGAAAACAGATTATATCCAGCGAGCTTCAAGCTTTGAACTAATGCTTTCGATATTTTTTGAGCAGCTTGAAGCAAAGAATGGAAGGATTCCTCCGGTACTTCAAGAAAATCTTTACAGTGACATTTAGGAAATATTAAAGCATGCCCGTAGTGAATCGGATTTATATCCAGAACTGCCAGAACCAAGTTGTCTTCGTATAGAATTTCTGCGGAAGTTTTGTGAGAAATTATATTACAAAATATGCAATCAGAATTTGGATTCATAATGGAAAAATCTATCCAAATATGCCCGGAAAGTCAAAGGAGGTTACTAGAAAAGATCTTGTTTGACAAAGCATTCTGTGGTATATTTAATCAAAAGAATGCCGAAGTGGCGGAATTGGTAGACGCGCTGGACTCAAAATCCAGTTTGGCTCAAACCGAGTGGGGGTTCGAGTCCCCCCTTCGGCACTTATGTTCAAAGTTTACGTATTACGTTCTTTGAAGGATGGTAAATTGTATAAAGGAATGACCTCTGATCTGGAAGCTCGATTGAAAAGACATCAATCAGGCGGAGTTCCTTCAACAAAGTTCAGACGACCATTGGTGTTGATTCACTCGGAAGAATTTGCTGATAGGGAATCGGCAAGAAAGCGCGAAAAGTTTCTTAAAAGTGGACCTGGCCATAAAGAGCTAGTACAACTTATTGAAGACGCGTCCCGAAAAAAGAATCCGGGATAAACTGGACTCAATATCGAGTTTATCCCGTTTACGGGATTTGGCTCAAACCGAGTTTACCTCGTTCTACGAGGTGGATTTCCCGTAAAAGACACGGGACGAGCGAGTCCCCCCTTCGGCACACGATTATGATTGTGTATGTTTTGCGATCGCTAAAAGATGGGAAGCTATATATTGGGATGACCAAGAATCTATTAGAACGATTGAAGAGACATGAACAGGATAAGGTAAGATCGACTCGCCATAGGAGGCCATTTCAATTACCCCACGCAGAAGAATTTCAAGATTGTATACAAGCCAGGAGGCGGGAGAAGTATCTAAAGAGTGGTTCTGGTCATTTAGAGATTTCCAGAATGCTATCGAGTTGACTCAAACTAATTGAGTTGGGAAAGAAAGACTCAAAATCCAGCTTATCCCGTAAACGGGATTTGGCTCAAACCGAGTTTACCTCGTTCTACGAGGTGGATTTCCCGTAAAAGACACGGGACGAGCGAGTCCCCCCTTCGGCATAAAAACCTCTCACGAGTCTGATACTCGGGCATAATTCCAATTGTTAAAGTAGTAATGTTTATCTTTCTTGGAAACCCGACCGCGCTTCCGTAAATTAACAAGGGATGGAAAAAGAAACACCATTACTAAAGGGGCATGATCCATACGCGGCACTCCGATACCCGGAATTCCGAAGTCTTGTTACCGCTTCTTTTCTTCTCACTGTAGCTCTCCTGACACAAGAAGTGGCAATTGGTTATGAACTTTACCGCCTCACACATGATCCATTTGCCTTGGGTTTGATTGGTCTAGTGGAAGCCATTCCTTTTATTGGTTTCTCACTTTTTGGTGGTCACATTGCCGATAGATTTAGCAAACGGAAAATCCTATTGTGGAGTGTAGGAGGGATGGTTCTTGCTTCGATCCTCCTACAGTTCTGTGCAACCCGAAGCCATTTAATTGCACAGCCGTTTTTTTTATTAATCATTTATGCAACAATCTTTATTATCGGATTTAGTCGAGCGTTTCAATCACCAACAGCATCATCATTACGTGCGTTTCTTGTACCAGTCGCTTTATATGAAAATGCTTCGACCTGGAGTAGTTCATCATGGCAAGTGGGAGCAATTATTGGGCCGATGATTTCAGGTTTCTTGTATGCGTGGCTAGGATTCGCAGATACATTATTATTTACTGTCATCATTGTAGTTTTGGCATTCTTTCTTTATGGAAGCATCAACGAAAAACCTATTCCACCTGTTAATCCTACTCACAATCTTTATTCCAGTATTCGAGAAGGAATTCGATTCGTTTTCAAAACGAAAATTATTTTGTATTCTATCTCGCTCGATCTCTTCTCGGTCATGTTTGGTGGTGTTATGGCAATTCTACCGATTTATGCTGAGGATATCCTATTTGTAGGTCCTCAAGGATTAGGGATTCTACGAGCAGCACCATCAATCGGCGCTATTGTAACTCTGATGTTATTGGCACGTTTCTCTCCGATGCAACATGCCTGGCGAAATTTACTGCTTTCTGTGACAGGCTTCGGTGTGAGCATTCTTGTATTCGCAATCTCTCCATGGATGGGAGTGTCAGTGTTCATGTTATTTCTCAGTGGAGCTTTTGACAGTGTAAGTGTTGTGATTCGAGCAACAATTCTCCAGATTATGACACCGGATGAAATGAGAGGAAGAGTAATAGCAGTGAATGGAATATTTTTAGCATCGTCAAATGAACTTGGTGCATTTGAATCAGGATTAGCTGCAAAAATTATGGGAACCGTCCCTTCTGCGGTTTTTGGTGGTATTATGACACTTGTCATTGTTTCTTGGGTGTATCTTCGTTCGAAAGAATTACTCTATATACCTATCAAGAAATCCTAATCGAATAGACTATGTTCTGTTCAAGTTATCGATATAACTTCAAACCGATATTCCTATCGATGAGATACTGTTTTGTCTCTATTATGCTGCTATCAATTGTTCAACTATTGTATGCTCAAAATAGAAATACAGACATTCTTACACAAATTGGAAAACATTCTGTCACTTATGATCTGGCAAAATCGGACAGCAGTTTTACGATGCCAAAAGAGTTTATCATTGAAGGAAGTGAAAGTATTTTACTTGACTCGACCAAACAGCTGGCAAAGGATCTAGATTATCAAATTGACTATAGATATGGAAGAATTACTCTTTCTTTAAAGTTGTTAGAGAAGATTTTTTCAGACTCGTCGCGTCACAGTCTAACAATAAACTTTCAAGCACTTCCACACGACTTCAAACGTGTATACTCACTTCATCAAGTTGAAGTACGTAAAGATTCAACGGGTAAGAATTCTACATTTGTCTCAAAATCAACTTCAAATATATTAACCGAAGATTTATTCGGACCAGGACTACAGAAAAGTGGTTCTATTGTGCGTGGATTTTCTATTGGTTCAAATCGTGATCTTTCGCTTAGTTCTGGTTTTAGAATGCAATTGGCCGGAAAACTTACCAAGGATGTTGATGTTACTGCAGCTCTGACAGACGAGAATTCACCTATCCAACCTGAAGGAACGACACAGACATTGCGTGAAGTAGATAAAGTGTATGTCGAAATTAAACATCCGCAATATGCTGCGATACTTGGAGATTTTAACTTGCAGATAGATCAATCACAGGGTGGAGAGTTTGGACGAATTAATAGAAAACTCCAAGGTGCAAGAGGAATTGCATCATTTGAAGGTATCGGTGGTTCAACATTTGATGGATCATTATCACTAACAAGTGCGACATCTCGAGGGAAATATACGTCGAATCAATTTCATGGATTAGAAGGTGTTCAAGGTCCATATCGTCTAACCGGTCCAAATGGAGAAAGTCACCTTCTGATTATTGCTGGTAGCGAGCGAGTTTACCTGAATGGTGAATTAATGACTCGAGGCGAGGTAAACGATTACATCATTGATTATGCAAGTGGTGAGATTACATTTTCGAGTAAACGTTTAATTATTCCTGCTTCGCGAATTACAATCGATTTCGAATATTCCGACCAACAGTTCACACGTAACTTATTTGCAGGAAGTATTAGTGGTAACGCATTCAATAATTCAGTTAAGGTAAATGCCTTGGTGATGCAAGAGGCAGATGATCCTGATTCTCCGATCGACTTTTCGTTAGATGACTCCAAGCGTAGCATATTAAGTCAAAGTGGTGCAGATCGATTCAAAGCATCACTCTCTGGAATTGTTTATATGGGAATAGATTCAATTACCGGACGCGGAAAGGGTAATTATTTTACTAAAGATACGATCATCAATGGTCATCAGTATTCTATTCTTGTTTATGCACCGGGTGATTCCTTAGCTCTTTACACGGCGTACTTTTCTTCCGTGGAACAAATTCCCGCTGATACTACAGGCTATACGCGGATTAGCGCTGGTCATTTTCAGTTTGCAGGATTAGGGCAAGGAAATTACCTCCCGCGCCAATTTATTCCAATGCCTCAACGACATCAAGTCATTGAATTAAATGGTGAAGCAACAATTGGAGATATTTCTTTTTCGGGGGAATATGCAGCTAGCAAATATCACCATAATAGATTCTCCGATTTGGAAGGTAGTCAATTAAAAGGTGGAGCATTTACAATTCATGCCCGATATAATCCGAAACAAATACGAATTGGGAATACGAATTTGGGAGAATTAGATGCGAAACTATCCAATCGATATATTGATCGCCAGTTCATTGCATTAGACAGATTGAATGAAGTTGAATTCGATAGGAAATGGAATTTATCCAAGACTACAATGTCTGACGAAGAAATAAGCGAATTGTCTATAATATATAGTCCAATTAATATGCTAAGGAGTGCGCTTGTTTATGGTAAATTAAATAGACCTGGGGAATTACATTCAGATAGAACGCAGATCAATGTTGGATTATCTGACTCTAGTTTGTCAAGCATCCAATATCAGATTGAAAAAATTAATACATCAAGCACATTTCTTTTAAGTGAATCACATTGGACTCGTCAGCGTGGAACTGCTGAATATGAAATTCTAAAATGGCGACCAGGTATCCGAATTGAAGCTGAGGAGCGTACAGAAAAGCCAAATGGAAGTGATTCTCTAAGACTCGGGAGTTTTCGGTTTATAGAAATCGCTCCTCGTTTTACTACTGCAGAATACGCAAGGATGGTAGCTTCCGTAGAATTGCAATTAAGAACAGAGGATAGTGCAATTGTTGGCACACAACACCGAGCTTTGAAGTCGCTCACTCAGCTTTATACATGGCAATATACCAATCCGCAATTGCTCACAAGTTCATTAACATTTAATATCCGAAAAGTAGAATTTACAAACGAGTTCAGACAACGTGGTAATTCGAATTCCGATGGTGTCCTGGTTCGATCTCAAAGTCGGTATACACCATTTCAAAGAGCTGTGGAAACAGATTTATACTACGAGTTTTCGAATCAACGTTCAGCTCAAATGGAAAGATATTTTATTCGTGTAGCAAAAGGTAATGGCAACTACCGTTATCTTGGAGACACGAATGGAAATGCAATTCCGGATGAAAATGATTTTGAGCTTGCACGTTTCGATGGAGATTACATTGTTGTATACCTGCCAAGCGATCAATTGTATCCGGTCGCTGATTTGAAAGCGAGTATCCGATTGCGCCTCCAACCTGCAAAATTTGTACAAACAACGAACCGATGGTGGCATAAATTGCTAAAAATTATCTCAACAGAGACTTATCTTCGAGTAGACGAAAAGAGTAAGAATCCGGATACAAAGCAAATATACCTACTTAACTTTAGTCAATTTCTTAATGAACAAATGACTATCACAGGTTCCCAGCAATTTACACAGGATGTATTCATTTTTGAAAATAATCCAGAACTCTCTTTTCGCCTTCGGCACAGCAACAAGAATGGACTGACACAATTTGTTTCGACAATTGAAAGAAGTCATATGCAGGAACAATCTATTCGCATCCGCCTGCAGCTAATTCCAGAAATCGGAAATCAAACAGACATAATTCGGAAAGTTGATAAGGTAAATGCAACCACCCACTCTACCAGGGAACGAGATCTTCTTTCTCATGCTTTAATTTCAGATTTTTCATATCGTCCTATGAATAATTTTGAAACTGGATTCAATTTTGGCGTTACAGAAGTAACGAATAGTTATATACCCAAAAATGCAACAGCGACTATCAATGAGGAGGGTATTCGAATTATTCAATCATTTCCGACAATTGGTCAATTACGCGCAGAATTAAAACGTGAAGAAGTTGTTCTCTCAAACATCACAGATCCTCCATACGAAATGACATCCGGAAAAGTACCAGGTCAAAGTTATTTATGGCAGTTGACATTCGAATACCGTATCACGAATAATTTACAGTTATCTGTAAACTATAATGGTCGAAAAGAAGGTGTGAGAAATCCCATCCATTTTGCCCGAATGGAAGCAAGAGCATTTTTCTAATTTGTGTCAAGATAATTTGTAGTTTAGAAAATATGACGGTGAAAGGAATACTTGCCTTTCAACCACCTTTTATTTATACTTTTTCCGGAATGAGGGGTGATCATTTCTATATTAATCACTAGGAATATTTTTAACGACGAGGATAATCATCAAACAATCCTGTAATGGACAATCATTGCATATGAAGAAAATTTATTACACTTCGTTTAACTCGAAAATTGGTATAATTCATGTCGCTTCAACGCAAACCGGTGTTTGTAAAATCAGTATTCCTGCTCAAACCAAAAAAGATTTTCTGACATGGTTACAAAAAAAATGTGATGGAGCAGAATTGATAGAATCTACAACGAAGAATCGACAAATCATTGATGAATTGAATCGCTATTTCGATCGCCGACTTGTAAAATTTCATAGCCGACTTAATCCTATAGGTACAGAGTTTCAACGACGTGTCTGGCTTGAATTGAAGAAAATTCGATATGGGAAAATGATCTCCTACAAGGAATTGGCCAAACGAATTGGAATTATAAAAGGATTTCAGGCAGTAGGGAAGGCAAATGGTTCAAATCCATTACCGATTGTTGTACCATGTCATCGTGTAGTGGGTTCAAATTCGAAACTTGTTGGTTATGCCGCAGGTTTGAAAACAAAAGAATTTCTGCTTCGACTCGAGGGCGCATTACCTTCAGAATGAAGTTTACGAGTAATGATTTCTTCTTTTTTTGTTTGATTCTAAATGAATTCTGAACCTTGCCCGCTAGAAAAATTTTTCTTACCATTTTATAGAGTGAGTTGGGTAGTATAAATTTCTTGGTGTAGGACTAATAGATAATCCTTCTACTGACTCCTCCCGCATCGAAACTTGATATAAAATGAAATTTCTGAATGATTTAAATGCCGTCCAAGTGGACGCAGTAAAAGCGGCAAATGGCCCTGTCATGATAATTGCCGGAGCAGGTAGTGGCAAAACCCGCGTTCTGACTTATCGAATTGCCTATTTATTAGCATGTGGTGTTCCTCCTCATCAAATCCTCGCTTTAACATTCACCAATAAAGCGGCAAATGAAATGAAAAACCGAATTATCCATCTCGTTGGTGACGAAGCGAAACAATTGTGGATGGGGACATTTCATTCAATTTTTGCACGAATTCTTCGCAAAGAATGCACACATATAAAGTATACACCTTCATTCACAATATACGATGCTGATGACTCGCTTAGCGCTATAAAGAAGGTGATGGCGAAAATCAATCTACCAACACAACAATATCATCCAGTTGCGATACGTTCTCGAATAAGTATTGCAAAGAACCAATATCTTTCTCCTCAAAAGTTCTCGGCGGAAGCTCAGAGTCTATTTGATGAAAAAACAGCTTTGGTTTATGCTGAATATCAAAAATCATTGGAACTGAGCAACGCTATGGACTTTGATGATTTGCTCATGAAACCGATAGAGCTATTTGAAAAAAAGGGGGCTATACTCGAAAAATATCAGCAGCGTTTTAAATTTGTACTCGTCGATGAGTTTCAGGATACTAATCGAGCGCAATATCAGGTTGTCCGACTTCTTGGAGACGCTCATCGGAATATTGCCGTCGTAGGAGATGATGCACAAAGTATTTACTCGTTTCGAGGTGCGGACATACGGAATATTCTGGAGTTTCAGCAGGATTATTCGAATTGTCAATTGTTTCGATTGGAGCAGAATTATCGATCGACCAAATCAATCATTTCTGTTGCCGACCAGTTAATCCGATTCAATACAAAGCAGTTAAAGAAGAATTTGTGGACAGATAATCCTTCCGGAGAACCTGTTACAATTATGCAATGTATGGATGATCATGAAGAAGGAAATCAGATTGTTCGAGCAATTCAGACGGAGAGCCATAAAAGAAAAATTGATCTTAAGGATTTCGCAGTCCTATACAGAACAAATGCACAATCACGAACTTTGGAAGAGGCGTTCAGAAAAAATGCAATTCCCTACGAAATCGTTGGAGGAATTCGATTCTATGAGCGAAAGGAAATTAAAGATGTGTTAGCTTACTTACGGTTACTAGTGAATCCTACTGACGAAGAAAGCTTGATGCGGATCATTAATTATCCCACACGGGGAATCGGGGATGTCACAATAGAATATATTCGTAAGTTCTCTACAAAGCATAAGCTATCGGTTTTTGACAGCTTAAATCATTTGGATAAAATAATCGATCTTTCTGATCGTGCAAAAAACAACCTTTCCCAATTTCGTGCGCTCATACTTAAGTTCCAATCATTGAAGAATCAAATGAGTATGAGTGAATATACACGCTCGCTTGTGGATGAACTTGGCATACTTACGGCTTTTAAAGAAGAGCGTACACCTGAATCGATGGCAAGGTGGGAAAACGTACAGGAATTATTATCGGCTATTACAGAATTTAGCCATGAAAAACCGGAAGGTACGCTTGAATCCTTTCTCGAAGAGGTGGCACTGGTTTCGGATATTGACTCTTGGGAAGGTGAACATAATGCGGTTACGCTCATGACACTCCACTCATCAAAAGGACTGGAGTTTCCAGTAGTCTTCATTGCGGGATTAGAAGAAGGTCTATTACCATTTTACTCCAACAGTTTGGAAACCGCTGATGTTGAAGAAGAACGAAGATTATTCTATGTAGGTATTACTCGAGCTGAACAGAAATTGTATATTATGCATACAAATCTTCGTTACAGATTTGGTGAAGTATCATTTCCGAGCGAATCTAGGTTCATCTCAGAACTGGGAACTGAAAATATTGAGCGGATTGGAGTTCGAGCGAAAAGACAGAAAATAGATGGTTCTCTTTTTGAGATCGAAAAATCTTACGATTCTCAGGTTCAGAAAAGTAAGAAGAAGAAAAGCTCAGAAAAGGAATTTTTCGGTGACGCTATGCCAGATTATGAAAAAGAATCACAAGAGCATTTTGATGTGAAGAAAGGAATTATTGTTCTACATGAATTATTTGGCCGTGGTCGTGTGATCGAAGTAAGCGGTAGGGGAGATACACAAAAAGCTATCGTTCAATTTGATGGGTATGGAACAAAAAATCTAATTGTGAAGTACGCTAAACTACGTCCATCGTAATAATTCTATTGCTCACTTCCCTAATGTTTTACTACCAGCGAGGATACTTTCATAGTAATGCTCATAGTCCGCAATAATTTTTGACGATTCAAATTCTTGAGCACGTTTTCTGGCGCTTTCGGCAAAAAGCTTATGCTTTGATGCATTTGTGAGGAGATCGACTGCATAGCGAGCCATGCGATCTATATCACCAATTTCAGCTATGAATCCGGTCTGTCCGTGAACCTGGAGTTCAGGTAATCCTCCAACACTGGATGATATCACTGGTACTTCGCATGCCATCGCTTCTAATGCAGAGAGACCAAAACTTTCTGATTGACTTGGCATTAGAAATAAATCAGCAATCGAAAGAATAGGTACAAGTTCGACCTGCTTTCCCATAAATCGTACTTTATCGTGAATTCCGAGATCACGACAGAGTATTTCGCACTGAGAACGTTCTGGTCCATCACCAATGAGAATTAATACACTCGAGACTTTTTTCTGAATTTCATTGAATACTCGAATTACATCCGGAACCCGTTTAACTGGTCGAAAATTTGATGTGTGAACAATCACTTTCTCACCATGAGGTGCGCAGGATTCACAGAACTTTTTTGAAGGAGTTCTCTTATATTTTTCAACATCGATGAAGTTCGGAATAACTTCAATTTCTTTATTTATTCCATAATTGGTGAGTGTTTTTTCTTTCAAAAACCGAGAGACAGCAGTAACACCATCGCTTTGTTCTATACTGAATTTCATGATTGCAAGAAAGCTTGGTTCAAGTCCAACAAGAGTGATATCTGTCCCATGTAGAGTTGT
>Ga0233422_10001143_pt1 | contig 12137 bp, 7 predicted proteins | sample Watercolumn_Mata_2_FD_182724 | JGI IMG/M metagenome (GOLD analysis project Ga0233422, IMG submission 182724) | Freshwater microbial communities from Lake Matano, South Sulawesi, Indonesia - Watercolumn_Matano_2014_110_MG | ecosystem: Environmental > Aquatic > Freshwater > Lake | place...
GGAAAAATCGGTAGGTAAGTATTCAATTTGATAATAATATACACCAGAAGATAATACAACTCCATCTTCGGACTTACCGTCCCATTGAACACGGTATGTACCACCATCCTGGACAACATCGATTAGAGTTTTAACCTGCCTACCAAGAAGGTCGAATACTTTAAGATTGGTCATTCCCTTGTACGGTATTTGGTATTCGATAGTCGTGCTTATGTTAAATGGATTAGGAAAATTTTGGTTTAACTGGAAAGTAAAAAGTCGGTTTTCGAAGCTTTGACCGATCGAAGCCAAACCACTCGTCGAAGTTATGATAGAACGAATGCGGAGGTTGTATGTCTGCGTGGACCAATTTGATCCATCGAACAGCATAGTACGATTTCCTGAAGATATATCCTCGTTAAGTATTTTAATTGTGTCCGATGGATTATTTACTGATATCACAACGAAAAAATCTTCTTCAGAAATTACTTTCGCACTTGTATCTGTCCATTGAATGTAATTGTTGGTTGTAGGAGAAAGCAATGCCAAGTTGCGGCTTACGCTATTATCGATCTTTGAACCAGGATTTCCATTGTTATTCGAAAATATTTCACAAATCAGTACTCCATCTCCAATGATGGGATTTGAGATTTGCGGTGGAAGGTTTATTTGGATTCCCGTTACCTTGCCATTCGTAGTAGGTGTAAAACGTACTGCATATTTTTCTGATCCGGAAAGTGTAACTATATTATTTGAGCCACTACCATCGTATGAAAGTACGTTGCGAGTCACGTTCGCCGTATTCCAAAACGACTTTGCCATTGCTTCAAGAATATCGAGCTTCCCATATCCCCAATAATAGTTTGGAACATTCGCTGTGTAGCTATCGGAATTTGCTGTGGAGGTTAATAAGGATTTAATTTGCTCGGCAGTGAGATTAGGATGAGCGCCAAGTAATAGTGCAGATGCTCCCGTGCAATGTGGTGCAGCCATGCTAGTTCCTTGCATCCGCTGGTATTTGTCAGTAATTACAATATCTCTCCATTTATTTGTTGTATCGACATTTCTTGAAAGTGCTGCAATAATAGCTTGACCCGGTGCTGCTACATCGGGTTTTTGCCTGCCATCAGCAGCAGGACCTATACTACTATAGTATGAAATGTTTTGCGTTTGATCTGTTCCACCGTATGATTGCATCACTCCACTGCTCGTTGGCCAATACCATTTTGTGGCGTAGGAAGCGACAGTAATTGCCCCTCTGGATGTAGCAGGCGTTCCGACGGTTTTATTATTATTCCCATTTACAAGACTCACACCTGATCCACCGACATCACTATCGGCAAGCCAGCAATCATATTGAACTGATCCACTTGTCATAGATAATGTAACCGTCCATTTACCCGAGCGCGGTGGATGTTGTGCTGTTGAATCGAAAACATAGACTGCTATTTCTCTATGCGAGTTTGTGGCACTCACATGGTTCCACACTTCGATTGTTCCATCTGAACTGTTAGAACATATAGTATCAGTGTTGATGGGACTTGTGAATGTAATATTGGATGGTGATTTCACCGTAGCAGTTACGGCTTGTGAGTCGGGGAGCCATATGGAAATGTAAAAATAGTCATCTTCAGTGTCTTTATTGGGTAAATAAATTGGAACATTTATCTGAATAGTATCGGGAGAAGAGGGTGAAATTATTCCATTGAAATGCAATAAATGAATTGCATCGTTTCCAGCTGAAACGCATACTGCTCTTCCCGGAGTTCTTACAAACTCATCAATTGCTAATTCCGAAGGTGATGTTCCATCGTGAGCGCCATCCTGTCCACCTATGCTCCAATTAACTACAATAGGTTTCCCATATTCTGCTGCTTTATTTTGAGCGTAAGTTAGGCAATCGATCATATTGGTTTCATCGAATGAATAATCACCACCCTTCACAGCAATGATATCAGCTTCTGGTGCCATGCCAATATATTTCTGATTGTTGGATAATCCATTTCCAGTAGCTGTACTGGCCACGTGTGTACCGTGACCGTTGATATCTTCTTCATGTATCGTGTTGTTTGATAATCCACTCAGCTCGTTTTCGATTTGTAACTGGGAATATTCGACACCATAAGTAAAGCCTGCGGGTGGATTTCCATGTGTTGCGATTGTGTCAGTTTGGTCCCAAATACAAAGGATTCGTGATTTTGTCGTGTCCGATTTTCTAAAATCCAGATGTTTCCAGTCAATGCCTGTATCGTAGATGAGAACTATAGCTCCATTCCCTTTATAAGATGTATTGTTAATGAATCCGGAATGAAGCAATGAAGCCCCAGTTTCTGGAACACTAACATCGATCTGGGGGAGCATCTTTTTTCCAGGAGTAATATAACGGACACTCTCCATATCGCTGACTTGTAAAATTTGTTCCTTGGTGAGCTGCGCAGTAACAAATTCCGAATATTTAGAGTTGATACGAATTCCGCTTGAATTCAATTCACCAGCATTTTTTGTATAAATAATTACATTGTACCGAGTAGAAATATTTTGTGCCAATTTATGTAGCGATTGATTGGGCTTTCCAATGGCTGATCGTAGAAATGGATGGAGTTTTGATAATTGTTTGTGAGGGACTTCACTGCAAAACAAAGTCATATGAACACTTAGCATAAAGACTAATGTCCATATATTTCTGACTAGCAATTTCATTGAAGTTCCTTTGGTTTTTTGCGCTGGATAATTTTTTGTGATCCTGTTTGGATTGCGCGGACAGACTTCAGGAGTAAAATCTTTCGAAGTTCGTCAATTGTTGCATGAGCCACAATAACACTTCCGAAGATACTACTGATTGTAGCTCCGGTTGCTCTGACTTCGTCCTCTTGTGATGCTATAATAACTACAGTATACGTTGTTGAACCATCGCTTCGCTTAGATGAATCGAATTCACCAACATTGTCTCCATTCGTCAATAACCGGATTAGTGGCGGATCAAGTTTGGCTTTCTAAGTTTCAGAAAGCATTTGAGGTTGTGAACATTGCATAAATAGTAGCAATGTTATTAGACCAATGAGAATATTGCTTGTTGTAATTGACTTATGCAAATACGACTTCATCAATTTCACACTTCTGGATTTTATATGACATGGGCTTATCTAGTGGCAAGAAACTATAGAGCCTCACCATTATAGTTTTGATGAGGCTCTCTTATTTTTATTTTCTCGAATATTATTTTAGCAGTACCAGACGTTTTGTTTCAACAAATTGATCTGTCACAATACGATAAAAATATATTCCACTCGGCAAGTGTGACGCATCGAATTTCACAATGTGCGATCCTGCTTCATGAACTCCTTCTATCAATGTCGCTACCTCACGGCCTAGCATATCATAGACTTTTAAGGTGGAATACATTCGAGTAGGCAATGAAAATTGTATCGTGGTAGAAGGATTAAATGGATTGGGATAATTCTGACCAAGGTGGAACATGATTGGATTTAGTTCGAGAGTTTGCTGAACATTATTGGTTGATAAGCTCACATATGCACGTATTAAGTAATAGTACATCGAATCTTCTCCCGAAGTGAAATTATACCAATTTGCTCCTGCTTGGTATGTTGAAGAATAACTAAAGCTTGAAGGCGTGGTTGGTGTAAAATCTTCTGTTACCATGACTCGGTTATTCGTTGTTCCGCTATACTCACCATTTACAATGAATCCTACAGCAAACGCCGAATTTGTACTGATATTTCTAGATTTGAGATCGACGGTGACCCAGTTTGGCCAGGGAACTGGATATGGTTCGCCGTTTTGCGAAGGCCAAACTAATCCCGAGATGGTAAAGCTCGAAGTTAATGGCTGACCTAAGGGAGTTGGCCGCCCAACACCAGTGAACTTCCAAATGTTGCCTGTGATTGGAGTGTTACGACGGAGTGCAACACGGATAGAATCGAGTATACCGCCTTGAATTGCATTGAAAGCAACGCAAATAGTGTCTCTATCAGCGAGCGGAAGGACGCCGGTTGGTTCTGTATTATCGTACTTCAATTCAATAATTTGAACTCCACTAGTTGTTTGAGTTGCTTGATATGTATAGTTGTATCCATAGAACGCGTTAATATTCATAATAGCAAAATGTACTTCCGAATATGTCGAACCATATAACGGCTCATAAAACTCAACACCATTTGTTACATCGAGAACTCGTTTTGATGATGGTCCTATTTCAATAGCTTTAACTATTAAAGCAGGATTTGTTAATGAGAATGTCGCTCTTAACTCTGATCCGCCCTTGAATCCGATATAACGAACCGCATATCGATCGACGTTTTCAGTTGTGGGAGATACAGTTGACTTATACACCGTTTGCTCTGCTGGTTTGGGAAGATGCGGATAAAGATATCCGTATTTTGGGTCGACATTTCTATCATCTAACATGTTGGCAATAAACCAGTTTCTTAATAATCCACTAAATCTCAAAATAGAACTAGATGCCTGTAATCCTGCATCGATTCCCGATGTATCGTTCGATTTACTAGCGACAATATTTTTTATTGCGCCCATACCAACTTGATCACGTAAATATACAAAGAAACGCGCCGCACGCGAATAGTCGGTTAATACAGCATTGTTATCGTCACGTCTCCAATCGAGGAGGTAGTGGTTTGGCTCATTTGCGTACCGGGAAGGGGAATAAATTGGAAAGCCACAATTTACTTCCGCAAGCAAAGAGCATCCTTCGTTCACAAAGGTCATTTCATCGTTGTCACATATCCAATGAATCATGTGTTGGAATTCATGTGCTAGCGTACTCATTCCGCTGTAGATGCCGTCATCCGTCTTAACATCTAGAGGATTTGTATCTAGAAAAAATATTTCAGCATAATTGCTCGTACTGTATTGTGTTTTTGGAAGCTCATTGAGTGAATAAAAATATCCTTCTACATAACCACCCGAACCGTCATATCCATCTCTAATATCAAGTAATAAAATTATTATCTTTGGATCGTTATCAACGTTTGGAGGGTTACCAAAAGCATCAACATCTGTTCTATATATTCCTTTTGTAGCGTCGGCTGGTGTCTTTGAGTCAAAATATAATTTAACTGAATCGACAGCTGCTTGCGTAACACGACTTCCCCAGCTTGAATTTTCGACAAACACATAGCAGTTTGTACCAACCGCTCTACAGGTCGATGGGACGAGATAGCGATCCTCGTATGCATTTGTGGTAAAATCATCTGCATAAAAAGAATGCGTTGAGCCCACAGAGTATGCTTCAGTTTTTCGCAGTGCATTTTGTTGCAGAACTTCTGGATGTTCTTTTATAAACCGACTTATTTCAAGTTCATTTTTCCAAAGTAAATGAGAGCCACGTATTGGATAACTATTAGGCTTGCGAGTGTTCTTCTCCTCCAATTGCTGGTATTTTTGTGCAAAGAGTGGAGTAGCGCAAATAATAAATCCAATAAAAAAGAAGAATAAAAGTTTTCGTGTCATTCAAATCTCCTGTTAGGCTTTTATAAATTCAATTCGATTCAATTCCAATTACTGTTATCATCCATCCTTCTGGTGATTGTTCAAGGTTCGAATATTTTATATGTATCAATTGACCTTGTTTCCTGTTTAATTTTTGCTCTATTTCTACAGGGCATTTTAAAAGATATGTAGTGTTATCCTGTGTGAAAAGAGCGAGTTTAGTAAAAGGTTCATTTCCTATCACATGCACATATCCAAAAATTTTTCCTTCTTTCGCAATTATCGGTTTCGATGTCGAGCACGAGATAATGATAACACAGATAAAGAGTACTGAAAAAGTCCATATATGTTTCATACAAATATACTCAAGAAAGAATGATCTAATTTGAGACGAATCACATATCATAAAAGGAAAGGGGAAAAAATTAAGTATGATGCCTCTCCTATCATGATTTCGGATTTTTTAACTCTCTTTAATATAGAGAAGACATAAAAAAAGAACAAGGATAATAAGCGTTTTGTTCCTTCTTGTTCGTAGCAGAAAAATCCGCTATCTTTAACGAAGTTAAAGTAAGTTTTTCTCGTCAATCTCTAGAAAGCTATGGCAACCTATAAAGAATCCGGTGTAGATATCGATGCAGGCGAGGAACTTGTTCGTCGTATTAAAAAGCCTGTTCGCTCTACATTTAATCATAACGTTCTCGCCGATATTGGTATGTTTGGTGCGTTTTATCGGGCAAAATTTAATAATATCAGGAAACCAGTACTAGTTTCAAGTGTCGATGGAGTTGGGACAAAACTCAAGATTGCTGTTGCAATGAACCGACACGACACCGTTGGACAGGATCTCGTTAATCACTGTGTTAACGATATACTGGTTTGCGGTGCAAAACCTCTTTACTTCCTTGATTATTATGCTACTGGGAAACTTTCACCTGAAATTGCTGAACAAGTAATTCTTGGTTTTGTAAAGGCGTGCAAAGAGAATGGATGTGCGCTTATAGGTGGTGAAACTGCAGAAATGCCGGGTATGTATGGAACAGAAGATTATGATATTGCAGGAACAATCGTCGGTGTGGTCGATGAGAAAAAAATTGTTAATGGTAAAAGAATTAAGAAAGGGGATGTGCTCGTTGGACTGCCATCTACTGGATTGCATACTAATGGCTATTCGTTAGCTCGGCGTGTATTACTTGAAAAATATTATATCAATACTTATTTGGATGACCTTGGTTGCACACTTGGCGATGCATTACTTGCTGTCCATAGGTCATACTTGCCAACGATTTATCCAATGTTGCAAAAATCAATTGGGAAAAAGATTCATGGTTTATCGCATATTACCGGCGGTGGAATAGAAGGAAATACAATGCGGGTGGTTCCTAAAGGATTGAACTTGAAGATTGATTGGAATGCATGGCAACGCCCGCGGCTCTTTTCATTTATTCAGAAGATTGGGAATGTTCCCGAAGAGGATATGCGCCGTACATTAAATTTAGGAATTGGATTAATTCTCATTATCGATCGAAATGCGGTTGACACCATAATCTCATCGTTGAAACGTAAAAAGGAAACGCCAATTATTTTAGGCGAGGTGGTTAGTACTACAAAGTAAAGGAAGCGGACATCACATGAATCCGAATCTGACAGAGAGTCTTTCCGCAATTCAAGCTATTCAGCTCATTCTTGCGCCCGGTGTCATGATAAATGCGTGCGGTTTATTATTGCTTGGAATAAGTGCAAAATTTACCAGTGTATTGAATCGCATACGTGCATTGACGGAGGAAAAACGTAAATTGATTCTTCATGCATCAGATCGTGATTTTCACCCCGTCGAAAATCAACGAATAGAAAGTATCACTCGACAATTGCGAGGGCTTCTTAGTCGAGCACAAATTATACGCAATGCAATTTTCTGTTATCTGACAGCCGTTGGTTTATTTGTTGCCACGTCGCTCTTGATTGGCTTTGACTTTTTTATTCCTGCATTCGAATTACGTTTTTTCATTCTTGTCGCTTTTCTCGCAGGAATGATTGTTGTATTCATAGGAGTTATTTTTGGAGTATTGGATACAACAAAGGGATTCGGAATTGTCAAATTCGAAGTGCAAGTTGACGAATAGAAAACTCTCTATGAGAATTTCCATACTTAATGCAGGTGAACAAACGGATTATTTGTATGGAATTGTCTCCGGCCTTTCTGAAATTCCCGAACTTAAAATAGAAGTTGTAGATTCTGATCGTGCGGTTGGAGTTATTGATCAGTTTTCTAGTGCAAGACTTTTTAATCTCCGAGGAGACAATATATCACCTCAGATCTTTCCTGTTAAAGTATTTAGAATTATTCGTTATTACGTTCAATTGATGTACTATGCAGTATGCACGTCCTCTGAATTATTTCACATACAATGGGAAAAGAACGGATTTGCGTTCTTTGATCGTACATTTCTTATCGCCTATTATAAACTCTTAGGAAAGAAAATAATATTTACATCTCATAATATTTATAAAGAAGCACGTGATGGACGGGCAACTTGGTACCATTGGCTCTCACTGAAAATAATGTACATACTCGTAGATCGAATAATTGTTCATACGTCGCAAATGAAACTAGAATTGTTGAGTTTGTTTCGAATAGCCGAAGATAAAATTATTGTGATTCCTCATGGTATTAATAATCGCGTTTGCCGATCTCGTTTGTCTTTTTCCGATGCCCGTCAAAAATTGGACATTGATGCAACCGCTCACGTCATTCTTTTTTTTGGACAAATTGATACCTACAAAGGTGTTGAAACATTAATCGAAGCTGTTTCTTCATTGGTTAAAAGCGATCCCTCGATTCTTTTAATTATTGCCGGCCAGGCAAAACGAAAGTCATCGTATGTTGCTGACCTGAAAAAGCAAGCAGGGCGCATGCTTCCAGATAAGAACATTAAATTTGACCTTCGTTACATTCCGATTGAAGAAGTTGAATCCTATTTCATCTCTGCTGATTGTCTAGTCCTACCGTATAAAAGAATATTGCAGAGTGGCGTAATTTTCCTTGCTTATCGGTTTGGACTTCCGATTATTGCGACTGATGTTGGAAGTTTTAGTGAAGATATTATTGATGGAAAAACCGGATATATATGTGCGCCGGATAATCCGAAAGACCTGGCAGAGAAAATCTCTAATTTCTTTTCGAGCTATCTTTTTATAAAAAGAGATCAAACTCGTAATCATATTATTGAATTTGCCGAAAAGAAGTATTCTTGGAAAGATATAAGTAAAAAAACTTTCAATTTGTATTCCGAGGTACTCAAAAAAGAATGAAACGGTTTTCACAAAATCTGGTTTCCCTGTTTTCAGCGGATCTCTCTCGTCGAATACTTGGATTTATTTCTGTCGCTTATCTAGCACGGATCCTCGGGAAAGAGGAATTTGGAGCAATAAGTCTTGGCTTTGCTGTGCTGGCTTATGGAATGGTGTTGAGCAGTGCAGGATTCAATACTTTAGGTGCAAAGAGGATTGCGCAAGGAGAGTCACCAGCTCTTATCGGTCAGGTATTTGGAAGCAGAGCTATTGCAACGATCGTGATAATTACAATCATAATGAGTATTGTTTATTTCACTGTTCCAGAAAGCACGACAGTCGGTTTGATTTTTCTATTCCTTTGCTCATTACTACCGCAAATAATTTTTTTGGATTGGTTTTTCCAGGGAAAAGAAACAATGGGCATTGTTGGAATTGCGCGTACGCTACAGGCATTGCTGTATATGATCGTTGTCCTTCTGTTTGTCAGGTCAATGAGTGATATATTTTGGGTTGCTGGAGGTAGTATAGTAGGTGAAATCGGTGCAGCGTCTCTACTATTATATACATTTCGTCGCAGGTATCCCGGAGTAACGATTCGTATCACGCCATCATTTCAATTGATAAAAACTTCATTGCCTCTCGCCATCGGTGTTATTATAGCCTCATTAGTAATTAACTATCCGCCAATCGCCCTAGGTATTTTTAGTTCTAAATCAAACATCGGATTATATAGTGCAGCAAGCAAACTTGTTTATTTCTTGCTTATGGCGGATCGGATTCTAATCCTCCTCCTGATACCTGCTTCGGCGAGAAAATTCCAAGATTCACCCGAGACATTCTCCAAAATGCTGCAGGATACAATGAAATGGATTATTGTAATTGGAATTCCTATTGCGGTTGGTGGAATGCTCATAGCAAACGAACTTATTGATTTGATCTTTGGCATTGAGTATCATGCATCTGCAGGAGTACTGAAGGTGCTCATTTGGTATTTCTTACTTAGCCTATTTCATTCAATGTATAGCACAGGACTCATTGGAGCGGGTGGAGAAAAACCATACGGAAAAATAATGCTTATCACAGCCGGTCTATATTTCTTCTTTGTATCAATAGGTGCTTGGGCATATGGTTCGTACGGTGCGGCATTCGGAGTAATTATAGCAGAAGGTTGTAGCGTGGTTATCATCAATCGGTCATTACGTTCATGCGTACACATCCAACCTCCCAAAGGCATCTTTTCTGTAATACTTGCAGCAGTTGTTATGGCAGTCGGCGTGCATTTTGTTCTTCCATACGGATTGTTGTGGGGAGTTCTGGTTGGGATCGGAATATATAGTATTATGGTGTTGATCCTTCGTCCAATCACACGAAAAGATGTAGAATTATTATTAGCGAGGATTTTGTGAATATAAAAATCGGAATAGTTGGGAATCCTATTGGTTGGCGAATCTTACTCCAACAAATTGGTGTACCACACTCGACTGTCCAAGATACCTTGCTTCCGGAAGATTACTCTGTTGTAGTCGTTAGCGATGATGCAGATGATCGTGAATCGGAAATGCTTCGCCAATATCTCACACTTGGTGGCGCAGTGCTATGCTCTGCGAAAGTATATGCACGAATCCGTCAATCGACTGCACAGACAATTAATATAGATTATTGCTATCCCCCTCAGAATTCTGTGTTCAGGTCACTCGGAGTCATAGATATTTCTGCAAAGTGTCAGATTGCATGGAATGCGAATGATCTGAAAACAAACAAGGGAAGTTTAGCTGCTCATGTTGGTATACATCCTGGTGATTATGCTATTGCACTACCATTTGATCCAGGTGCTCTAGTGCTTGATCAGCGATCAGCTTTGAAATCGTTTCCATCATCAGAACGGAGGCTGCCATTTGAACTGGTGTCGTGTATTTCAAAAGGTGAAATTCGCCAGCTTGTATCACAATCATTAGAAATTCTCTGTCACCGTCGCGGATTACCGTTTTTTCATATTTGGAGCTTTCCTAATGGTGCTCGTTCAATATTTTGTTTTCGTATTGATACAGATTATGCTACAGATGAGCAACTTATGGATCTGTCATTGATCATCCGTCGGAATGGTGTCCCGGCCGCTTGGTTTATCGATACGAAGAGTCACAATAAATCTTTGAAACAATTTGCAGCTCTGGAAAACCAGGAAATTGGTTTACACTGCTTCGAACATCAAACCTTTGAAACATACCAAGAAAATCTTGGTAACATTCATAAAGCACAGTCTATCCTGCACGCCTCAAACATACATGCCAACGGATTTGCTTCTCCTTATGGAAGATGGAATGCAGAACTTGGTCGTGCGTTGGTCGATGCAGGTTTTGAGTATTCTTCAGAGTTCTCATATGATTATGATAATCTGCCGGTGAAAACACAGCTATCTCGTTCGGAAGGCATTCTCCAGATACCTATCCATCCGATTTGTATAGGAAGCCTAAAACACCAAGGTTACACCGATGTCCAGATGATTCGATATTTTGCAGAAGTTATAAAGCGAAAGCTGGCGAACCGCGATTCGATTGTTTTTTATCATCATCCAAAAGATGGCCATCATCAAGTATTGGATTGGATTTTTCAGGAAATGCGACGCGAGCGAGTACCGGTAAAATCCATGTATGAATTTGCACAATGGTGGAACATGCGAATGATATCAATACCCGAAGTAGAATTCTCGCATGGGAGTTTAAAAATCCAATCTTCAATTCAAGATCGATCACTTTATATTCGGATTGCGAAAGCAGATGGAACCGAAGCTATTCTTCCGATAGCACAACAAATCGTTCTCGACACTGTTCATTGGGAAGCACAACCACAAGCGTGGACTATGCCAGATAATTATCTTCGAATGCGTCGATTCAATTATCGGATTCCGCTCCAGCGTACCACTGATGCTTTGATGAAAGTTGTTTTGCGAATAACGAAGTAGGAAAAACTATGCATATTCTTTTTGTTACTCATCAAGCGATAGCTTTACACCAGGGAGGCGTGCGAACGCAAATGCTGCAAACTAAATCAGCATTAGAATCGTGTGGTGTGACTGTGACGTTGTTCGAGATGTGGAAGGAAGTCGATCTTAATCAATTTGACTTGGTTCATGTCTTTTCTACAAATATGGCAACCTATCATTTTGCACGATCCCTAAGACTTAAAAATATTCCCTTTGTTGTATCACCTGTTTTTTATACTCGTCGTTCGGACCGGATTGTACGGTCGGTGATAAAGGTTGATTCGATCTTAAATCAGATTATTCGTGGCTTTTGGACTGACTATGGCCTTATTTCAGAAATGTGTGGTTGGGCCAATGCTGTTCTTCCAAATACATCTGCGGAAGCTCGTCTGATAACAAATGCAATGCATGTTCCATC
>Ga0233422_10001144_pt1 | contig 12132 bp, 15 predicted proteins | sample Watercolumn_Mata_2_FD_182724 | JGI IMG/M metagenome (GOLD analysis project Ga0233422, IMG submission 182724) | Freshwater microbial communities from Lake Matano, South Sulawesi, Indonesia - Watercolumn_Matano_2014_110_MG | ecosystem: Environmental > Aquatic > Freshwater > Lake | place...
GGTGACCGTTGGTATCATCGCCGTGGGATACCTGTTTAATCTCGTATTGTGATTCAAAGGAGATCCATATGAAAGTAGAAATTCTCGGCGTTGGATGCTCCAAATGCAACAAGCTGTACGACCTGGTTACCGACCTGGTCAACAAAAAGGGCATTGATGCGGAAGTGGTCAAGGTCGAGGACCTGAAGGTCTTCGCACAATACGGGGTTTTCATGACTCCCGCGCTCGTTGTCAACGGTGACGTCAAGGTCGCGGGCAAGGTGCCCAAGGAATCGGAAATCCTGAAGTGGCTGGTATGAAAGCGATTGGAAAACCCTAGAGCCTTCGGGAGAGTTACCGGGGAGGCCCTTTTTGCAAAAAGGGCCTCCCCGGGCCCCTCCCCCAAAAACTCCTAGGTTTACAATCACGTCCCGCATGGCTCGGATACACCAGGAGGCCCGTTCGCTCGTCCGCCCGTAGCCGAGTCCTGAGCACGAAATCGTATCGAGGAGGAAGTCCTTACATGAAGAAGCTGTGGTTAATCGCGACAGCGATCCTCATCGTCGTACAATTAGGAATTGCCCTTCCGGGGCGCGCGGCAGAGCCCAGAATCAACCTTCAGGCGCTCGCAGCGAAACGGATGCCGGTCCTTCTGGAATTCGGGCGAGGCTGGTGCATTCCGTGCAAATACATGAAGCCGATTCTTGACGACATGGCCCGGGCCTACACGGGCAAAGCGGTCGTCACCACCGTGGATATGGATGCCAACAAGGACCTTGTGCGGAACTTCAGGATCAGAATGATGCCCACCCAGGTGTTCCTCACACCGGATGGAAAGGAATTCTACCGGAACGAGGGGACACTCGAGCGAGACAATATAGCTCAGGTATTCAGTAGAATGGGAGTTCCGGCTCCGGCTATGCAGGCGCCGCCCCGTGCGGTGCCTCAGGCCGCTCCTCCTCAAGCTATGCCGACCCTGCCTGGCGGCGCCAAGTGGTAGGAGTCCGGGGGAGGAAACTCGTTTCAACACCGCGGTTTGCGGCTGCCTTGCCGTACAGAGGAGCATTGGAATGGATTCGATTTTTGCGATAGTCCAGCAGTGGGTTTCTTCCGGGAGCCTTGTCCTGGCCGCGGTCGGGTCGTTCGTGGGTGGAGCGCTTACCGCACTGAACCCATGCGTTCTCGTGATGGTCCCACTCCTGATCGGCTTCATCGGCGGTATGAATGAAGAGATGACAGCATGGAAGTCGTTTCTCTTCACGCTGGTGTTCATTGCCGGATTCAGTCTGAAGCTTGCCGTTCTGTTCACCGTGGGATTGGCCGCAGCACCGTTTCTCCAGTCGGAATATATGGTGTACGTGGTGGCCGCGATCTGCATATTGCTCGGTCTCCATTTCATGGAACTGGTGCAGATACCGCTTCCGATCTCTCAGGATAAGCTGCCGAAATTCACCGGGTTCCTCGGTGCCGCGCTCTTCGGCTTCATGTTCGGGTTGGTCTCGCTGCCCTGCACAGGGCCGGCCCTGTTGTTGATCGTGAGCGTCATTCCGGTGAAGGGCCCGCTGTTTGGTGGGACCATGATGCTCTTTTACGGGATCGGCCATTGTTTGCTGATCCTTGCCGTAGGCACCTCCGCTGGTGCGGCGAGACATCTGCTCGGGTCCCAGCGCATGCATACCGCGAACCTTGTCGTCAAAAAGGCGGCGGGAGCGCTCCTGGCGTGCGTGGGCCTGTACATTGCCGTGGGCACGCTCTTCCCCGAGCTGGGAATCGGAATGTAGAAAAGGGTGCAGCGAGCTGACGAAGATGACTCAGACCGACCATACACGAATTCGAGTGGGTGACACCGACTTGGGCGTCATGGGACTACGCCGGGTCATCGAGGAAATCGCGAGCTCCTATAGCTCCAAGTCGGACGCGGAAGTCAGGGATGCGCTATTGGAGAGGCTTGGGAAAAGCAACTATATTCCAACCTCGGCAAGAGATGATTACGGACGGGCGTTCGTAAGGGCGTTCCGAAAGGCACTCGGCCAACCGTACGAAGAGGAAGCCGATGGGGGATTACGGATTGCTGTCCTTGGTCCACGATGTTCCTTGTGCGACGGACTGGAGCAGGTGGTCATGCAGGCGCTTATCGAGATGGACCTTCCGGCAGCTCTGGAACACGTTGCGGATGAGCAGGAAATGGCCCGATACGGCTCCTTGAAGCTGCCCGCACTGGTGGTCAACGGCAAAATCATGGCTTCGGGCGCGATCCTGTCCGTAAAGAAGATCAAGGAATTTCTGGCAGACTTGGATCGGACTTGACGATGAGAACGACCTCAGGCCTCGCCTGGAGAACGTCTATCCGATTCAGGAGGTGGTGAGGGGAGCCCGGTCCGGATGATACAGAATAGGCCGTTATAGGGTTTTCAGAGAGGAGAAGAGCGATGCTGTTGCAGGGGTACACGAAAGAGATGTTTCGCCCAAAATGCAACCCGAACTTTGAATCGGTGCACTGCGTGGCTCGATTGGAACAGGATATCTCCGAGGTCCTCCCATATCTGAATACCGCATTGGGTGGTGGCGATTACGTCAAATCTCCGCCGGCCCTGACGCTGAAAGTCCACGGCAAGCTGATCAGTCTCCACGCTCGTGAGATCTTCATTAACGCGCTCAGGGATGACGAGGAGGCCGACAAGATTCTCGGGTGGCTCAAGAAGGAGATCAATGACGCATGGGAGAAACGGGCAGAAATAGAGCCGACGTACGACACTCCGCCGGCGCCGCAATGGATCGAGATCCTGAAGCTCTTGCCGAAAACCAACTGCCGGGAATGCGGCGAGCCCACGTGCACGGTGTTTTCTCTGCACGCGACCCAAGGAATCAAGACTGCCGAGGATTGCCCGGATCTCACGTCCGAAAATAGGGCAAAGCTCGAGCAATACCTTGGGCGATTCAGTTTCGATGTGGGATAGACCCATTTCCAGGCTGCAAGGGCACAATCACCTTGACTTCTCCCGGGTGAATGGGAGATAACGATACGACGAATTCACAGAACAGATGCAATGTACGGTAACGCGTGCGGAATTCCGTGAAGGGGTGGACCGCGGGTGCTTTGATGTTCGGTCCTCTCAAGTCCGACCTTGTCTCGGGAAAGGAGTAGCCAAATCATGGGGAAGGTAAGAGTCTTACTTCTGCTCCTGATTGCCCTGCTGGCGTTCGCAGCGCCGGCTGTCTCCGATTGAGACGATTGCGATGATAATCGTCGCGACCTCCAGTTGGAGGCCACTACACACGTTGTTGAGTAGGTGATCTTTTCGCAGCCGGAAAGATGCCGGATTCCGGTTGACCTATCCGAGTTCAGACGTCTTCACGCAAGTGACAGCTGCCAAGAAACGAGTAGCCGCTTTCCGGTGACTGGTCGGGGTGATTTGGTATGTATTCCTGCGGCCGCTTCGACTGCGCGTGTAGGATAAACGATCCGAAAAGACCTATTGTGGCTCTGCCTTCCTCAACTCCGAAAGACGCTCCGATTTGATTACACGAAGCCTCCCGCGACCTTCTTGAAGGAAACGAGACAAGGAATCCTTTGTCAGTGAGTTGTCCGCCGAGAATGGACTCAAGTTCCGTACGTCCATGAGATGGTACAAGAAAAAGGCCCCATACGCCTAGGGATTCCCGCAGCGCAAGCGCATGGTTAGACGGAGTGTGGTTTTTTCTTGACAAAAAAGCTGGGAGATGCGATACATCGACGCATGTCGATATATCAATCAAATGACCTGGCGACTTACGCTGAAGCGTTCGGAGCTTTATCCAACCCCAACCGTCTCGCTATTTTCCTGCATTTGGTCTCCTGCTGTCCTCCCGGTACGTCTTGCAGTTTCGATGAGGAGATGAAGCGATGTGTGAGCGACCTCGGGAGAGGCCTCAACATAGGGCAACCCACTATCTCCCATCACATCAAGGAACTCAGGAGAACAGGACTCATTCACGTAGAAAAGAGGGGGAAGTACACCGAGTGCTGGGTAGACGGTGAAGCGGTAAGGCTGCTGGCAGATCTTCTGATCGGCCGCGTTCTGGGACCGAATCTCTGCGAGACGCCATTGCTTAAGGCGACGGCGCAGAGGTGATGTAAACCTGGCGCAGGGGCGGACTTTCTCAGCCTGGACGGCTGGAAAAACACCATTTCCTTTTGCACCCAGGTTGTAGATTGCATGCCTGTGGCGGAGAGTTTTTTAGCGACGACGCTACACTGCACTTCGTCAGCTGTAGGTATGACGTCCCTATGATGTTCGGTTCTGTTCGGTCCGATTAATCTTTGGGAAAGGAGGAGCCTAATCGTGAGGAAGGTGAGAGTCCTAGTTTTGATCTTGTTCGCCTTATTGGCCGTCAGTACATCCTTCGCAGACTGAGGAGATGGTTGCGATGATTATCGTCGCGACCTCCAGTTGGGGGTCAGTACATACGTTGTGCGTTAGTTGGTCGATTCATATGCTGGAGCGTCGCTGGCCTCAGTTCAAGCGATCGGAGTTGACGCGTTTTTTGGGCAGGTGAAGCCCACTACGGAGGGCGCAGTGAATTCCCGATGAGTGGCAGCTGAGACCGCACGGTCATTCTGTTCCTTTTCCCGGGCTTAAGGAAACAAGCAGCATGGCGGCACCAGAAAAGAGGCTTTCTCTGATCGATCGCTTCCTTACCCTGATCATCTTCGCCGCGATGGTGATTGGTGTTGGAATCGGTTATCTGGCCCCAGCGGTAACCAATTTCATAGCCGGGTTGCAGGTCGGCACTACATCTATCCCGATAGCAGTGGGTCTGATCCTAATGATGTACCCGCCATTGGCTAAGGTGAAATATGAGGAAATGGGAAGCGTATTCCGTGACTGGAAAGTGTTGGCCCTCTCTTCGGTCCAAAACTGGATTGTGGGTCCCATCTTCATGTTTCTCCTTGCGATAGTATTGCTGCCGGATCATCCGGAGTACATGGTCGGTTTGATCATGATCGGCCTTGCCCGATGCATTGCGATGGTGATTGTATGGAACGAACTTGCCGAAGGGGACACGGAGTATTGTGCAGGCCTGGTTGCATTCAACAGCATTTTTCAAGTTCTGTTCTTCAGTGTGTACGCTTGGTTCTTCACCGTGCTTCCGCCTCTTTTTGGTCTCACCGGAAGCATTGTGCAAGTCAGCATGAGGCAGATTGCCGAAAGCGTTTTTATCTACCTGGGTATTCCGTTCATAGGCGGCGTCATTACACGGTTCGTCATGCTGAAGGCCAAGGGCAAGCATTGGTATGAAAGTCGATTTATTCCAACGATAAGTCCTATCACTCTTATCGCTTTGCTTTTCACCATTGTGGTCATGTTTAGTCTCAAAGGCAATCTAATTCTCACTATACCGCTAGATGTGGTGAGAATAGCTATTCCGCTGTGCGTCTATTTCGTAGTGATGTTTCTCATAAGCTTCTGGATGGGATACAAGATTAGTGGTGATTATCGCAAGACCGTCACTTTGGCGTTCACAGCAGCGAGTAACAATTTCGAACTCGCCATTGCAGTGGCCATAGCGGTTTTCGGTATCAACTCGGGGGAAGCCTTCGCTACGGTCATCGGCCCGCTCCTCGAAGTGCCGGTCTTGATAAGCCTGGTGAATGTGGCGTTGAGGTTTCGGGTGAGGTTCTTCTCTCGGGCAGGCGAATTAGCGAAAACCTAACGTAAGGGTTATAGTATTATCGAAAAGGGGATCTGCGGTCGCCTGTGGCGCGCCTCCGAACCGGACGACCACGCGGTTTTGCGTCAAAGGCAATCTATGCGAGAACAGCATTCCCAAAGGAGGGAGGCAGCATGGGAAAACCGAAAGTCTTGTTTCTGTGCACGCACAATTCCGCGAGAAGCCAGATGGCCGAGGCGTTCCTCAGAAAATACGCGGGAGACCGCTTCGAAGTGTACAGCGCCGGACTGCACCCGACAGAGTTGCATCCGCTCATGAAGAAGGTCATGAAGGAAATGGGCTTTGATATGAGTGGACATCACTCGAAAGACCTGGTGCAGTTTCTTGGCGCCACCCATTTCGCGTACCTCATAACCGTGTGCGGAAAGGCAGATGCCGAATGTCCCATTTTTCCCGGTGCGAGCATCAGGCTGCACTGGCCATTCGATGACCCGTCCGAATTTGAAGGTACTGAGGAAGAAAAGCTCGCCAAATTCAGACGGGTGAGAGATCAGATTATGGAAAAGGTGCGATCCTGGACGAAGGAAGTGACTTCGTCCGACCAGACCTGAGGTGCCGAGGCGCGAGACTCCGCGGCAAGTTTGACGGTCCCCCCGTCGGACTATCGAGGTCAGGAAACGCGCAGAATCCGTACTAGGGGGGACTCATCCTTATTCACTTTGGATTCACTGGTTCCACCGTACGGTAGAAATGTATTCATTGTGATCGGAAGTGGCTGAAAACATTCGTTTCTGATCGTGACACCTTGACATCATTGCACATGAACGTGAAACGAACCAGATTTCATCCACTTGCAGACACGACGCCATCGCTCCGGCAATGTCGATCTGGATCGCAGGTCAGGGGTGATACCCGGCCAGATACATGCCCGTTCACTCCTTGCCGCTACAGAACTCTACGAACTTCCGAATCAAGGGAGCGTTGGCATTGGCATCCCAGTATAAGTAGTATGGCCTCATGAGAGGATACGAGCTCTCACCTGAGGCTGGCCTGACAGGGGCAAGCGCAGGTGAACTTGCGTCCCGTTTCAAGGCGAGGGCTTTAAGAGCCTCACCTTTGCCTTTCAATTGCATCACCTCCAGGTCACGGGTATGGCAGAAGCCAACGGACCCGGGTGTCTGTGCAACGAGAGCGGTCAACGTGAGAAATGTCTGAGCTATTTTGCAACCAGTGGGGAAAGGCTTTCCGCTCAAAACGTCTTCTCTGAAATGAAATACCGTTCCTGATTTAGGATCGTCAACAACGATGGGTTGAATCGCTTGATCTGGTCCGCCGAGTTCCGACCAGTTCTTATACTGTGCCTGAAAGATCTTCTGAAGTTGCTCTACTGTCAATTCTTTTAACGGGTTAGAGGGATGGACAACTACGACGAGTATGCCGTATCCCACGATCTTCTCGGCCAGCTTCATACCTTTTCGTTCGGCCTCTCTCTTCTCGTTCTCATTGATTTTACGTGAAGCCATCGCGACTTCTGCGGACCCGTCGAAGAGTCTCACGAAGCCGTCAGCGGTGTGCCCGCCCGTGACCATGACACTCTTGTCGGGATTTCTTTGATTAAACTCCTTCGCGCAGTCGGCCATTCTGTGGGTCAGGCTTCCAGATCCTGCAAGCCTCAAGCGAGTCGCACCAAAATCGGCTGCGGATGCATTTGTCCAGCCGAATACGACCAGAACCACTACCAAGAACGCCATCAGGTCATACCCTCGTTTCATGGCTCACCTCCGAATTGGAATGATGAAGCTTCCCCACCGTTTCAGGGATCTTCGGAACGATACCGACTTGCTCTCACGTCGGATTCAGTGGTATCCACTCTGGCCTCGCAAGAACCATACCAGCGGGAAATCAGCATCGGCAGCAAACTAACACGCTGAGATTAATGATGTTTTTCTCTGGCTGAGGTGGAGGAAGGAGAGGCGACAAATGAAAGCAGACCGGAATATCGTCCCCTTGTACGAAATAAGGCCCTTATTGAACCATGTGCTTAATCGTCGATTGGAGGACCGTCGACTCGAGCCCTAACGTCAGCGCGCCTCCATCCTTGTGTTCGTGGTTACGATGTGATTACGCGCCATCTCTTCGAACAGAGCGTTCTGAGCGCTCCAGCTGGGGGCCTCGGTCACGGGGAGCCACAAACTTCTTCGAAGAGGTTGCCGGACAGTTGCCTCTCAAGAGAGTTTAAGCTAAAAGGTGGCGCGACCGCGGTCCCATGTCCGAAAGTCGCCGGCGGCGTGGTGGGACACGTGATTGACAAAGGGAGAGGGCGGCGCCTATGCCGTTTCTAGAATGGATACGAGAAAGGCTGAGAGGAGGATCACCCCCGGTATCGACCGAGGAGACGGCTACTCCTTCCCCGGCAGAAGACTTGATCAGCACGTTTTCCGTTGATGTTGGACACGGCTCGTTCGACGAACTCCATCTGAATGTCACAGGCAGCATCCACATGGCTAACGCGGAGAAGGCGCGCAAGGAGCTGCTCGCGGCCATCGACGCGGAGCCTTTGAAGAACGTCGTACTCGATCTAACAGGGGTCGATTACTTCGACAGTTCCGGAGTGGCGATCCTCTTGGAGCTACGGCGAGAGTGCAGCAGAAGAGGTAACTTGCTGAACCTGGTGAATGTGGGCGATCGCGTGCAGGGACTCATGAGCTTGGCGGACCTCGAAGGCCCGTCGAGGGAAGCGATCCTTGAGCCGAGGCCGCTGCCGAACCTTCTCGTCCAGATCGGCGATGGTGTGTTGAAAGTCCATGCGACGGCGCGTGACAGCGTCACGTTCATCGGTGCCGTCATCACGGGGCTGTGGCGTGATCTGCAGCGGCCGGGCAGACTCAAGTGGGACCCTGTCTGGAAGCTCATTGAAAGGAGCGGCAGTGACGCGGTCCCGATCGTCTCGCTGCTCAGCTTCCTCATGGGTGCGATTCTGGCGTACCAATCGGCAAATCAGTTGCGGAAATTCGGCGCTACCCTATTCGTGGCGGACCTGGTGAGCATATCCATTTGCCTTGAAATGGGACCACTGCTCACTGCTCTCATCGTGGCAGGACGCTCCGGAGCGTCCTACGCGGCTCATATAGGCACGATGCAGGTGACCGAAGAGATCGATGCGCTCAAGGTGATGGCTATGGATCCAGTCCGCTATCTGGTCTCACCCCGCGTCCTTGCACTGGCGGTCGTCACACCGTTTCTGACCTTGTTTGCGGACATGTTGGGCATTATAGGGGGGCTCGCCGTAGCTGTCCTGTCCCTGGACGTGACGTCCACGCAGTACATCAACCAGGTGGCCAAAGTCCTGGAAGTGGACGATATTCTCAAAGGTCTTTGCAAAAGCCTGGCATTTGGGATAGAAATCGCGATTGTAGGCTGTCTGAGAGGATTTCAAGTGAGAGGCGGGGCGGAGAGCGTTGGGGCGGCTACAACTTCGGCGGTGGTGACGTCGATCTTCGTTATCGTCATCACGGATGCTGTCTTTGCCGTCCTGTTTCATTATTTTCGACTTGTATGATGGAAGCGCGACCGCGCGGCTGGTTCCCTTTCCGTGCGGTGGCTGGAGGAATGGTGCGAGAGCAGACCCCACGGACAAGTTGGAGCGTCCCGCTCGTATCGGTTCGGAACGTAGCGGCCGGTTACGGAGACGAAACAATAATAGACGGTGTCTCCTTCGACGTGGCGCCGGGTGAAATTTTTGCGATCCTTGGCCGCTCCGGCTGCGGAAAGACCACTCTTTTCAAGGTGATGATGGGTCTTCTGGAGCCCTATGCGGGGGAGGTTCTTATTGACGGCGAGCCGGTAGTAGATGTAGTGGGCGAGGCAGCCGAGGGTGTCCTGCGCAAGATCGGGGTCCTGTTCCAGTCCGGGGCCTTGTTCACCTCTATGACTCTGGCGGAAAATGTAGCATTCCCTCTCCGCAACCACACCGATCTTTCCGAGGCAACCATCGGTAGCCTCGTGCGCCTCAAGCTCTCGGAGGTAGGTCTGGCAGGGCGTGAGGGTTCTCTCCCGGCCGAGCTCAGCGGCGGAATGCGGAAGCGTGCGGCGCTTGCCAGGGCTATGGCTCTCGATCCCAAGATACTTTTCTTTGATGAGCCCTCTGCGGGACTCGATCCTGTGACGAGCGCGGAGCTGGACGAAATGATCCTTCAAATCAACCGAAGCCTCAACACGACCATGGTTATCGTGACCCACGAACTGCCAAGCATTCTCGCCGTGGCGAATCGAGCAATCATGTTGGATCGCGAGGAGAAGAAGATCATTGCCCAAGGAACCCCAGGTGACCTCGCGAGCTCGGAAGACCCCCGAGTGAAGAGCTTCTTCCACAGGCGGCCGTCCGGGGAAGCAACCTGAGAAGAGGTGGTGATATGTCAGGCCAGGCAGACAAGTTTAAAATAGGACTCTTTGTGGTGGCGGGCCTCCTGCTAGGAGTGACGCTGATGGTCTGGCTGGGAGCGAAGCCCTATTTCTCTCCCAAGAAGACCGTGGTAGCCTATTTCTCAGAGAGCGTTCAGGGCCTGGACCCGGATAGCGCGGTGAAATTTCGCGGCGTGCCCGTAGGACGGATTCGGGCGATCCGCATGGCCCCGGATCATCGGCTCATCGAAGTGGTGATGGGGCTTGATCCCGGCTTTCAAATCTCCGACGACCTGGGGGTCAAGATAGGCTTTCTCAATATCAGCGGAATGAGATACCTCGAAATGGACAGATTCGATCCGGAACAGCCCCGTGAGCCCATGACGCTCGATTTCGAGCCGCCCTATCCGGTAATCAAGACGTATCCCTCGGATATAGGGGCTATAGGAGACCGTTTGGATAAAATCCTCCGGAAGGCTGAAGCTGTCGACGTGCAAAAGCTTTCCGTACGTCTCCTGAGCATATCGGCTAAACTCGACAAGATTCTGGACGACCCGAAAGTACTCAGTGTAGGCTCCGAAGCCGCGGGGGCGTTCACTGAGATCAAGAAGTCCGCAAAGAGGTTCAACGACGAAATCGATCGTATGCAGGCAGCGCGCAAGGTTTCTCGCACCTTGGACAAGGCCTCGGAGGCGCTGGACGAAATAACGCAAACCGCACGGAGCGCCGATCGTATGGTCAAAAGAACTGACAACAATCTGGGCGCATTGACCCAGAAACTCGACCGCAGCGCGGACAATCTCCAGGACTTCACCACAAGGCTTCGCACGCAACCTCTTAGCACCCTGTGGGGAACTTCGGACGAGAAGAAGAAGGAGAAGAAGCGCTAACGGCTGCGATGAATGCCTAACCCGGGGATGTGCTCGAAGCTCAATGATGTCTCGCACGTTCACAGATGATAAGCAGGGGGGTGACTCCAGGGCCTCTATTTTTAGCGCTTTGGCGAGGGGAGTTTTCGCTCTCTGGCTCCTGGCTACTGCCGGATGTGCTTTTACGCACCGAGACCTTGTTCGCAGCCATTGGCTCGAATACCCGGCGCCTCCGAGTACGTCAGCGGCTGGGGTTCCCGCGACACTCATCGTGTATCCCTTTCTCCTGGTTGAGTCAGTGGACGCTCGAGCGGTAGAAGTCCCCGGATCCGGGGGCAAGGACGGCCCGGGGCTCTCATTCCTGTGGGCGCGAAATCCTGGCGACATGATAACCGATCTGATACAGCGCGATCTGGCGGGCTCGGGACTATTCCAACGGACTGTGGGCCAATTCAGCAGCGAGCCGTATAGGTATGCGCTGGAGGGGAGGGTCGTCGCTCTTCGTGGCATTCGGACCGCTGGAAAACCCAATGCCTTGATTGAGGTCGAAGCCACACTCGTCGATTTCGGAGTCCCGGTGGGAGCGACGAAGAACATCATGGAGCGCCGGTATCGCGTTGAGGCCCCGAGCAAGAACTCCACCGCTGAAGCGATGGTCCAGGCGTTCAACGACGGACTGAGGGACCTGTCACTTCGCCTTGAAAAGGACATCCGCTCCACGCTGGAACATACGAAGGTCTTGAGAAGGGGCGGTTCCGCGAGCAGGCAATGGATGTTTCTTTCGTAACCGTAGAGATAACCGAATCGTAACGATGTTTTCGTGATATCTGGTTGACATGGGGTTGCTTGCCACTTAAGGTTAATCGGTGAGTAAGGGCCGCGGCTTCTTCCGGAAGCTGAGAACCGCAACAGGGCGAAACCATGAAACGCATTCTCGTGGTTGATGACGAGACAAACATCTGTGAACTGTACCGACGAGAACTCGAAGACGAGGGGTACTCGGTAAGCGTCGCGATGTCCGGCAAGGAAGCGTTGGAAGAAGTTGAGAGCAATCCCCCTGATTTGGTCGTTCTGGACATCCAGATGCCGGGAATGGATGGAATCGAAACTCTCGAGCAGATCATGGGCGGCGACAAAGGGATCTTGGTCATCTTGAATACCGCGTACAGTCACTACAAAGACGATTACAAGACCTGGGGCGCTGACGCGTACGTCGTGAAGTCGTCCGATA
>Ga0233422_10001146_pt1 | contig 12120 bp, 10 predicted proteins | sample Watercolumn_Mata_2_FD_182724 | JGI IMG/M metagenome (GOLD analysis project Ga0233422, IMG submission 182724) | Freshwater microbial communities from Lake Matano, South Sulawesi, Indonesia - Watercolumn_Matano_2014_110_MG | ecosystem: Environmental > Aquatic > Freshwater > Lake | place...
GAAGGCGGCGATGCGGTTTTGCAGCGCGCAATTGCGGCTGGCGCGATCCGGCTCGCCCGGCGTACCGATTGCGCGAGCGCAATTGCGCGCTGCAAAACCGCATCGCCGCCTTCCAGCGCGCGCGTCGGCTCAGTTTGAATGGAGGCGACCTGTCCGTCCGGCAGCGCGATGCCGCACGCGATTTTCGTTCCGCCGACGTCAAGTACCAGTACGGGGTCACGCATGGTTCACATCGCCGCTAGTTCGAAAAAAACAACGGCTTGCAGCGCCGCGCGGAGATCGGCGCGTTTGGACTCGGGTAATGGAACGTTGGGCACGCGCGGTTGTCCGCAGTCAAAACCGAGAAATTGAAGGGCGGTCTTGAACGCACCGGTAAAACCAAAATCCAACAGCGTCGCGATCACGCGATTGATGCGTTTCTGCAGATCGAGTGCGTGCGCCCAATCACCCGATTCAAACGCGCGGTGTAATGTGACGTACGCGCCCGGCATCAAATTGACTGTCGAGCCGATGTTGCCGCACGCGCCAAACATCCGCCCGAACAGACATTGCTCATCCATCCCGGAGAAAATCGTCCAGCCCTGCTCACGCAGCGCGGCGATGCGGCTCATCTCGTACATATCGGGTCCGGTGTATTTCGTCCCGGCAAGATTGGGGAGAGGCAGCAGATCGCGCATCAACGCGACCGCATCGCGCGTGCCGCCAAAGATGTACGGAAAGAAAAGCATCTCCGGCACCGCCGCCGCGAGATTTTCAAAGTAGGCAACGACCCCGCGTGCGTCGTACAACACCGGCGGCAGGATACTGCTGATCCCCACCGCTCCGTGCGCGCGTGCGTGTTGCGCCAAGCGGATGGCATCCCCCAGCGCCGCCGCGCCGACGTGGACGAGCACTGGCACGCGACCGTTCGCGCGCGCGCACACGGTTTCTACAACCGATTGCCGTTCTTCCGCCGACATGAACGCGCCCTCGCCGGTACTGCCGCACAGATACAATCCGTTCACTTGTTTCGCGATGAAATGGTCCGCCAGATCCCGTACGACCGCCACATTCACTTGGTTGTCCGGCGTAAACGGCGTGACGAGCGCGGGCATTGTTCCGTGTAAAGTCTGCATGAATGCCCTTGTCCCTATGAATGCGCTGCAACCGCGTCGCGAAATTCCTTGAGTTTTTTCCCAGCCACTTCACGGAAGAATGGAACGTCGCCGCCGCCGGCGATAATTCGATAACCCTGGGAAATCGCGAGCGACAGCGTCGGGACATTCAGCGCGACGCATCCTGCAAACTTGCCCGTATTCTTCGCGGCGCGACTGGTTTGTTCCATTGCACGGATGAGCGCATCTGAATCCGTCACGGACAGGGTGCCTGGCAGCCCTAAACGTATTTTCAGATCATCCGCGCCCAAGAACAGAGCATCCACGCCGGGCGTCGCGGCAATCGCTTCGGCATGCGCAACCGCTTCGGGTGTCTCAATCTGCGCGAGCACAAGCATCTCGGTATTGGCGGTACGAAAATAGTCCACCCCTTCGAGATCGCGGATGCGGCGCCCGCCGTACGAGCGCTTGCCCAGCGGCGGAAAGCGCGCCGCTTGGACGACTTGCCGCGCTTGTTCCGCCGTGTCTACCATCGGAACCATAATGCCGGAAGGGCGCAGGTCAATCATGGGTCCGATGATGCCGTACTCGTGCCCCGGCACGCGCACGACGGGAGCGAGTCCCATCGCATCGGACACGCGGACACATTCGAGGATCGTGCGATAATCGAGTTGACCGTGCTGTCCGTCAATCCAGGTCCAATCCCATCCCGCGCCAAAAATCTCGAGCATTCCCGGTGCGGGATACGTGATGGATACACCCAAAACAACCTGACCACTTTTCAGTTTTTGCCAGCCCATCCACTAGTCCTTTCCATCAGAATTTTGGCGTCCGACCTCATCATAGAGCGCGAGTAAATTCGGTAAAGGAACATCGTGCTGCACGACATTGGACGGCGCAAGGATCAGTCCGCCGTCCTGTGCGAGATCGCGCTTGCGTGCGGCAACCTCCGCGCGCACGTCGGCGACGGAGCCGAACGGCAGCGTCTGTTGCGAAGAAAGCGTCGAGTGGAATGTGATGCGCGCGCCATACGCGCGTTTGAGCGCGAGCAAGTCCATACATTCCGGCTGCATCGGATCCACAATGTCGAACCCAATCTCGATCAGATCGGGAATGACCAATTGCATTGCGCCGTCGCTGTGAAAGTAGTAATACACCCCTGGTCGCCGCGTTGCGGCGATGACCTGCGCCAGCCGGGGCTTGATTTCGGCGCGCCACCACCTGGGTGAGATCATCATTTGCTTTTCCGTCGCAATGTCCCCCGCCATTTGGATAATGTCCGCGCCTTCCCCGACCATGCGCTTCACCTCGGCGATCTTGTGCTCGGTGACCCGCTCCAGCAATCGCGTGACAAACCCAGGATTGTCGTGCAGATCTATCAAGAACTGCTCATAGCCGCGCAGCTCCCACGCGTCGCGGAAGATATTGCCGGTTTCGATTTGGATCATAAACCGATCTTTGTACCGCTGAACTTGATGGCGCAGGTGAGCGTACCGTTCGGGTAGACCCGGGTCGGGAAATTGATAAACGTCCGGCGTCTCCGCGTGTTCCAGCGGCGGCGATACGTAATGGAAATATTTCTTCTCGCTGTCAATGACTCGACGCAAGCCGCGATCATCTTCAAACACGCCGTTCGGCAGAATGCGAACGAGGTTGCGCGTCCCCGCGCCCACACCGACGGAAACCGGCGCAGGTGCCGCCGTCGCGGCAAACGCGTCCGACGGCTCGAGCACCGCGCGCCGAAAATCGAATCCCAGCGCGTCCAAGATTCGGTCATCGTCGGTTGTGCCGAAATGGGCGCGCAAACTTGTCCACACCTCGGCGCGAAAGAATCCATCCGCCGGGGGGCGGTCTGGCTTTTCGTGAGCAATTGTTTTGCGAACTCGGTCACGCGAATGCATCATTCAATTCTCCATAGCGCGCTCATTCATGTGCCTGCCCCCTGCCGCAAAGCCCTGAACACATCGTCCATTCGATTGAGCGCCCAGTCAATATCGGCGTGGCTATGCGCGGCAGAGGTGCCCGAATGTCCAATCGCGTGCCCGATGCTTTGGAAATAAATCCCGCGCTCAAAGCAACCCCGCACGAACCGATGCCACATCTGCACATCGCGCTGCGCCGCGTCTTTGTAGCAACGCACTTCATTTTCGATACCAAAGTACATTCCAAAGCGACAGCCCAATCCTTGGACGCGCCCGATGATATGATGCACGCGGAAAAGCTCATTCATCCCGCGATGCAACCGATCGGCAAGGCTCAACAGCGAATCATAAAAACCGGGGCGCGTCAGTTCGTCGACACACGCCAGCGCCGCCAAGATACCAAACAGGTGATCGGCATACGTGCCGCTGTGCGCGACGGGCCCGAGCGGCGCGAGCAGCGTCATCAAATCGCGGCGACCGGCGACGAGCGCGATCGGCACGCCGTTTGCAATCGCTTTGGCGATTGCGCAGAGGTCGGGCGTGACGCCGTAATACCCTTGCGCGCAGTCCACGCCGGTTCGAAATGCCGACAACACTTCGTCGAAGAGCAAAAGCGCGCCGTGCTGCTGTGTCAGCGTCCGCATCGCCGCGAGATACCCCCGGTCGGCGGGAATACACCCTGAGTCATAGTTGATCGGTTCGCAAATCACACCGGCGATTTCGTCGCCATGCCGCGCAAACGCCTGCTCAAGCGCAGCCAGATCGTTCCACGGCAGCACGACAACCAAATCGTTGGCAGAGCGCGGCATCCCCGCCGAATCAGGGCGCGGCGGGATGGGCGCGGGACCTGACCAGGGCGCGCCCGAGGTGTTGAACATCACGTCGTTGTGGAACCCGTGAAAGTGTCCTTCGAACTTGACGATCTTGTCGCGCCCGGTTGCCGCGCGCGCGATCCGTATCGTCAGCGCGGTCGCCTCCATTCCCGACGTCGCAAAGCGCACCATCTGCGCGCACGGAATGATCTCGCAGACGCGCTGCGCCAAGCGCGCGACATATTCCGTTTCGCACGCCGCCAGCACGCCCAGGTCCAGCGCTTGCTCGACGGCGCGTCGCGTCGCAGGATGGTTGTACCCCAGGATCGTCGCCCCGTGCGACATGTTGAAGTCGAGATACTCGCGTCCATCCAAGCCGCGCAAGCGCGCACCGTCCCCGCGCGTGAAATACATCGGACGACCGAGACTGCTGTTGAAGCGTCCGCCCGCGCCGACGCCGGCGGGCAGGTATACTTGTGCCGCGTCAAACAGTTTGTCCGCAGACGCGAACTGTGATTCGATCATCGAAATGCTCCATTTCATCAAAGGGATACAACGGACGCGCAATCCGTGCGAAAGGCAGGCGCGTGAAGTTGGGGCTGCTCAAGCCCGGTGCATCCACCCACAGAATCTTGCGCGCGAGGTCACGGTACGACGCTTTGAACATTATGTTCGATTTGGTCACGACGATGAGCGCGCGTTCGGGCAGCAAACCGACGACGCGGTAGAAATCCGGGTGATGCGTCCAGGTGGGCAAACTCGTGATCACGACGAAGACTTGACTGCTTTGCACGACGGCAGTGCGCCCCATATTCATTTCCAGTCCGCCATACGATGCGCCGACCAATTTGAAACGACCGTCGAAGATCGTCCGCACTTGACCTTGCAACAAGACCGGCGTGTTGAAGCGCGTGTCGCGTTTGCCGCCGGCCACCAGCGCGACACGCGCACCGATGCCAGCCGCAATCGCTTGGTCGGCGGCTTGCGGATCAACAATCGTCGCGAGGGCTACGCCCGGCAGATCACGCGCGGCGAGCAGCGCGCGCAGAATTCCGGTCGCGTCGCCTGTTGCGCCTGACCCGATGCTGTCCGCCGAATCGGAGAAAACAATCGGACCGATCCCGTCTGCCGCCGCGAGCGCAATGGCTTGCTCCGGCGAGTGCAGTTCGACGCGAAACGCGCGCCGCGCTTGCCAGAACGCGCCCGCGAGATCGCTCGCCGCGTCACGCGCAACTGCCGCGTTGCCATCGCTCACCACAAGGGTCGCGCAAGCCAAGTCGGGTATGTCCAACCAAGGTTGCACGCAGAAGACCGACGCCGAAAGGATATTCGGGCGACGCTCCAGCGCTTTCGCGCGTCGAACGATCTCACCCAACGGATCATCGCGGGTGTCCATCGTCTCCGGCGGTACGATGAGCGGGACGTGCGCGAGCGCCATCGCCGGTTTGATCTCGCCGCGCATCAAACGATGCAGCAGACGCGCGGCGCGTTCGCCAGTTTCGTACAAGTCAGTGTGCGGGCACGTATCAAAACCGACGAGAATGTCGGCTTGTTGCGCCATCTTCGGCGTGATGTTGCCATGCAGATCGAGCGACGCGACCACGGGCATCCGCGCTCCCGCGACCGCGCGCACTGCCGCGAGCAAATCGCCTTCCGCATCGTCTAAATCTTCCACAACCATCGCGCCGTGGAGTGCGAGCAAAATGCCATTGAGGTCACCTGCCGCGCGCAACGCGTCCAGCAGCGCGGTCTTGAGCGCGGCAAAAGTTTCGCGCGTTACTCTGCCGGACGACATCGCCATCGCCGCGAGCGCGGGCACAACTTGCCAATCCTCTTCGCGCGCGACTTGCAGAAATGCGCCGACTTCGGTGCGCGTGCCGCGCAGATTCTCAATTGCCGCGCCGGGGAAATAGTGATAATCCCGAAACGACTGGAGGGTCGTCGGAACTGGCGAGAAGGTATTGGCTTCGTGTTTTATTTCGGCAATCAGAACGCGCATGATCTTGAATCAGACCAGTGGGAAAATTTCCGCGCCGTGTGTAATCACAGACACGCGCGCGGAGCGTCTGTACGATTTCAATGCCGCCTCCACCGCATCTTGCGCGGATGTATAGTGTTTCATTTTCATTCGCGTACACATCTCTGCCGCGAGACCCTCTGACACAATCGCGAACCGCGTGCGGCGGCGCATTTGGGCGACGGTGACTCCCCCGGCAACAGCAACCGGATCGGCAGTCTTGCCTGCCATCGCGCGCGCGGCGAGTCCTTCGGGATCGTCATCGCAGCAATAGTCCGCAAATTCAGCGTGCGGTCCGATCCCTTCGGGACAGGGTGTGACCAGAATGATCGTGCCGCCATCCTGGGTTAGGTGATCGGCGGAGAGCAGCGCCTTGGATGCCTGCCAAAAATCTAAATCCGCCGGATGTGAACCGACGACTACGATTTCTGCGCGCCGCTGCGCGCGCACGGCGAAAACCTGCCTGGCGTACTCCACTCCTTGCCGATGCGCTTCGATGAAATGCCCAGCCGCCGCGCGGTAGATTTCACCCGCCGACGTGCAGACCACATTCACGATGAAATGCAGCCCCAGTTGACCGACCCAGCGTTCCATCGTCGCGCGAATCGGCGAAGAAATGTCGCCGAAAAAATTCCGCGTCAGTTTCGTCTGCTGCAGGTGATAATGTGCGACGGTCTCCGCGCCGCCGACGCCGGGATAAACGATCTTCGCGCCGCCGCCCCAGCCAGCGACCGGATGCGGGAGAATCGTTCCAACGCCGATTCGCAAGTCACTCGCCATGACTTGCCGGTCAACCCACAGCCGCGTTCCATCGGCGGCGACACCGCAATCCATCAGTTTCGATTTGTCCGAGAACTCGGAGTTGAGAATACGGACACGGCTCACGACCTGTTTGCCAAAGCGCGCAAGGATTTCCGCCTTAGTCATCGGACGATGGGTTCCCAGCGCGATGACAATTTTGATGTGGTCGTCATAGATTCCACCCGCGTTCAAATGGTCCAACAACAGCGGCACGACGACCGAGACCGGCGTCGGTCGCGTGAGATCGTCGGCGATGATGACCGCCTCGCGTTTGCCGCGCGCAAGTTGTTCCAACGACAATGCGCCAATCGGTTTGTTAATCGCGTCGGCGATTACGCGCGCGCCGTCAGTGGGAACTGCAACCGCGTTCGGCTGCAAGAGTTCGCCATAGTTTTCAAGGGGGATCCGAAAGTGGCAAGTTGCGTGACCATAAGGAATCTCAACGGACACAGTATCTGACATTCCTTTTCCTTTCATTCACTCGGATATGACTCGCGCGGGTTGACCGCGCAGCCGCGCTGTTGCGATTCCAGCGCAGCAAGCACGACGGCGAGGGCGAACGTCGCTTCTTCACCCCCAACTTCGGGACGACCGCCACCACGAACACAGCGCGCAAATTCCGCCATTTCTTCGCAAATGGGATCAACTGGGGCGAGCGGTACGGTTTCGCGGACAACGCGTTCACGCGTGTCACGCCGAACGGTTACGCCCAACGCACGGTCGTAAATCGCGTTGGCTTTTGTTCCCAGCACGCGGATGTCAATCGCACGCGCGGTTGCATAGTGCGAAGTCAAATGACCCAGGATGTTACTCTCAAATTCCAACAGCGTGACGCTCGCGTCGTCAATGATCGCAGGAATGACGCGGTGCTTTTGCATCCCGAACACGCGCGTGATCGCGCCAAATAGATAGTGCAGCGTATCAATGTGATGGATGCCGATTTGGATCAACGGACCGCCCGGGCATTGCTCGCGGCTCCAGCGCCACTGCCCCGGCTTGACCGACCAACCCGAATCGGTGCTGATATTCGCTTCGACGCCGATAATTTCGCCCAGTTCGCCGGAGGTGATGAGCGTTCTGAGTCTGCGCGCGCCGGCTTCGCGGCGGCTCTGGTGTCCGACCGCGAGAACGACTCCGGCTTGCGCGCACGCGCGCGTCGCCGCAACTCCATCCGCGACCGCCAGCGTGATCGGTTTTTCGACCATGACGTGTTTGCCACGTTGCGCCGCTGCTTCAATCTCGCGCCGATGCCTGTCGTTCGGCGTCGCCAGAATCACCGCGTCGATTGTCGAATCGTCGAGGATCGCTTCATAACTCGACGCGATTTGACAGCCATACCGCGCGGCAAAAGTTTCGCAATGTGCGCGCGTGGGAGCGTAGCACGTGACGATCTCTCCCAGTTCGGACGCGCACACGCCGTCGGCGAGCATCACGCCCCAATAACCAACTCCTACTGATGCAAAGCGCACCCACCCTTTATGCTCCGGCATCTTGCCTCCCCGCCAGCCGATAGATTTCTTCAACCAATTCCAGAACATGCAAACCATCGCGCAAGGTAATTGCAGGTGAATCGCCGCGTCGAAGGCGCTCCAATGAGTCCACGATAAAACGGTGATACGCTTCGTCGGCAGAGATCGTTGACGTTGTTTCCAATTTATCGTCGTCGAGCGTTTTGACCGTGCACGTTTTCGCATCTTGGATCAAATAGGCATTCCTCGTGACAAGCCGCCATTCCTGATCGCCACCACTCATCCCGGCATAGCAATAACCAGACTCGATAGAACCGATTACACCGCTTGCGCTCTTCAAAACGGCGAGCGAAAAATCTTCGACTGATCTGTTGTGGGCACGGTAACCTAGTTGTGCTGAGACCACCGATACTTCTTCACCGGTAAAGCGACGAAACGCGTCGAGCGTATGCGTTCCCAAGTTGATCAAACTGCCGCCCCCCGATTGCCGCGCGTCGAGCACCCAGCCGACTCCATCGCGCACGTAGCGCTGCGGTGAACCGTTGATCACGCGGAAATGCGCGTAACATGGTTTGCCCAAGCGATTTGCCTGGGCGAGTTCATCCCACCTGCGCCAGATCGTCGTGTACCGATTGACGAACGCGATGGTGGCAAAACGCTTCTCTTTTTCGACGCGCGCGACCAGCGGTGCGAGATCGCGCGCGTGAATTCCGAGCGGCTTTTCGAGAATCAGCGCGGCAGGTACTTGGAGCATCGTCTTCAGCAACCCGGGCATTAGCGCGTGCACGCCCATTCCGACGATCACATCGGGACGGGTGGTGACGAGCAATTCACCCAGATCGCGTTGCGTGCGTGCGTTAAGCGTTGCAGAAACGCGTTCGGCAACTGCAAAATCAGGATCCCATACTGCGACGACCCGCGCGTCCAATTGCTTGAGCGACGCGAGATAACGCGGCGCGTGCCAGTGTCCCGCGCCGACAAATGCCACCCGAAAGGGAGTTGTGGATGACATATTGCCTCTACAAGCTGTACGTCATCGCCCAGCCACGACACGCTTGCCCGCGAATCACATGCAACAATCCCAGCGTCGGCTCAACGACGAGTGCGGCAGTTGTGGACATATCATCTGGCGACAAGGCATGTCGGCAAATACTCCGCGGATAATTGCTATGGTCCATCAAACAGCGCATCGCGAGCGGCGCGGTCAGTCGCCCCGATTCGGCTTGGAGTAATTCGGTCAGCCGCGCTTGACGATGCAGCGACGCGCTTTTTTCCGGTTCGGCATACTCTTCAAATTGCTTCAAATGAGGGGTGTTGATATGGTTCGCGTGAACGAGGATGCCGTTCTGCGCCTCGACGATGCCGTGACCATGACCGGTGTTCTCGATCGCGACGACGCGTCCGGTGCGGTCCCCAATCGTCAAATTGCCGGCGGCGGTAATACCGAACTTGTTCACCAACTCGATTACCTGGGTGACACTGTCCGCCTCCAGCACAAGCCGACGAAACAACGACCAGGGAATTTTGCCGCGTCCGCGTCCGCGCGCGTAAATCGAATTGCCGAACGCCGACATTCCCGACGATGACAAGCCAAACACACCCAGTTCGCCGGCGTAGGGCATCTGCAGTAGATCGGGGCGATTTTTCTGATACATGGCGATTACGACAAAGAGGTCTCGCGAAATTCCTCCCGTGTCCTTGGTCTGCCCAAGAATTGGCTCGCCGTTCAACGTGGCCTGCCCACTGCATCCAAAGGAGGTACACTCTTCGGTAATAACTGGCTTGAACGTATTGACTAGTTCATCGCGCACATTCAGCATCAAAATCTCGTCAAACGCCAGATCGGTCCCCTTCGCCAGCCCGTGCATTTCTTCGACAAAATGCGGCGCGAGTTCTTCATACGGCGGCAAGTATACGTACGCTTTGCGTTTCCACCAGTCTGGCTCTTCTGGGCACAAGCGTGCCATGAGGTTTTTTTGATTGTGCAAATGCAGCAGGATGCGCACGCGTTCTGCTTCGCCAAAGGTCTTGCCTATTTCAAATGGCGTGCCGCGCAATTCGATGCGCGGCAGCACGTACGGGGTGTACGCCATGCCGATTCTCCTATCCCCACCGGCTCGACATGATGTTGCTCGCGCGGTCTTGCCAATGTGGATCGACCACCACGGTATCCACTCGCAGCGTGTCATTCACTTTTTTGAGCGTGATGCACTTTTTCCATTCCGTATCGTTCCGCGTCGGAAAATCAGGGCGATAGTGGGCACCGCGCGTTTCTTGGCGCATTTGTGCGGCGCGCGCGACCATTTCAGTCGCCGTGAGCAGATTCTGCAGCTCGCTTGCTTCGACCAGATCGCGCGGCGTTTCCACGCGCAAGTGCGCGGTGAACTCAGCGCGAATTTGTTCCGCCTGAGATAACCCGCGCGCGAGTCCTTCCGCCGTTCGCACGAACAATAGATCGCGCCAATTACTTTCGCGCAATGCGCGTTTTAGTTCTTGCGGAGACTGCGTGCCGCGCGATTCCTTGAGCCGCGCGATTTCGTCTGCCGCATCAGGCGTCAGTTGCTGATCGAACGTTTGCCGCGCGATTGTCCGCGCGCGCCGCGCCGCGTCTCGTCCGGCGCGCGCACCGAAAACCTGAGTCGAAGCAAGCATATGTCCGCCGCGGCGATCCGCGCCGTACGCGCCCGCCATACATTCGCCGAGAGCGTAGAGACCTGGAATCGTCGTCTGCGCGTTTTCGTCAACGCGAAAACCGCCGTTCGAACATTGATGACACACGCTCATCTCAATCAATTCGTCGTTTGAGAAAATTCCGCGATAGCGCAGCCATTCCGCGACGTTCGGATCGAGCAGATGCCCCTGCCCGCGCATATCCAACCACACGCCGCCGTGAGGAGTCCCGTTGCCCGCCCTGACTTCGCCGATGATCGCCGCTTCTAGAAAACGTGAGTACGCGTCCCGCGTCGATGCAGGGTCGTGCTGCGCGTGCTGTTCGAGGACCATTTCGGGCGTCACGCCGGACGGACAATACCTGGACAGGAATTCTTCACCGCGGGCGTTGACGAGTTGAACCGGATGCTTCCACGTCCACAGATGCAGGATGTTGCGCGTGGGGTAGACCGACATCACGAAAACTTGCTTGAATTCCAGGTTCATCAATTCTGCGCCGGCGTCAAAGCCCATGGCATAACCGTCGGCAGTGACGCATGCGGGATCCAAGTTGTGCTTGAACGCCTGTCCATCGCCACCGGTTGCCAGAATAACCGACGCGGCTTGAATCGTACAAGTCTCGCCGTCCGCCTCCGTGATGCCGACCGCGCCGACACATTCGCCGTCGCGCGTCAAGAGATGCGTGATCATCACACCTTCGCGCACGTCTACGCCGCGGCTGCGAACATGTCCGGCGAGCCCAACGACCAGCGGCACGCCGTGGCAATTGATGCCGCGCCCAAAGCCGTGGCGCGGATAGATGTTCAGCGCCGCGAGTTCGCTCCGATTGCGGAGCGATCCTTCGACCAGGACGCGCACGAGTTTGGGATCTGCCAGTCCCAAACCAAGTTGCATCGCTTCGTCGTAGGCTTGTTGCGGGGTCGGCGGCACATCGGCATCGCCTGTGAACAGCACGCCCCCCGCGCCGTCGAGCGCGGTTGCGCTCGCGCCCGCGCCGCGCGTACCCACCGCCCCGAAGCGTCCCTTGACGGCGAGGGTGACGCGCGCGCCTGCGAGGCGCGCTTCGAGTGCGGCGCGCGCACCTGCCGCGCCGCCGCCGATGACCAGCACATCCGTTTGAATCCTTTGCATCTTACAAAAATCCATTCTCGCTCAGCGCGCGCCGGATCTGCGCGACCTGAGTATCGTCACAAGGTTTGAAAGGCGGATTCACTACCGTACACTTTTCGATCTGGTCTAGCCAGATGGTTGAAATGACACTGGGATGTGCTTGCCTTCGTTGAGCAAATGGTCAAGCAGGCGCAGTCCTAATTGAAACAAACTCAGATCACACCG
>Ga0233422_10001147_pt1 | contig 12105 bp, 20 predicted proteins | sample Watercolumn_Mata_2_FD_182724 | JGI IMG/M metagenome (GOLD analysis project Ga0233422, IMG submission 182724) | Freshwater microbial communities from Lake Matano, South Sulawesi, Indonesia - Watercolumn_Matano_2014_110_MG | ecosystem: Environmental > Aquatic > Freshwater > Lake | place...
CGCTAAGTTGCAAGTCCTTTCCCACCAGGCGCAGGGTGTCCAGGTGATAGGCGGGCTGTGCCTTGCCGGTCCCATCCATGATGTTGAGACGGGCAATAAGGGGCGGATTACCCAGGGCGCTCAACGGCGCTTCGACCGAGGTCCAGGAATCTGGCGTGGGCGTGAATTCAAATACGTTGCTACTGGGACCCTCGTCGCCGGCGTCGGTATACAAGGCGAGTTTGCCGCCGCCGGTTGCGCCCCTCGCCCAGAAGCGTATCGCGGTGTAGCCGCTCGTATCCACGGGCGCTGCCGTGCGAAAAGAAAGACCGGCCCAGCCCTTGCTGTACTCGATGGAGAGCGATGAGGCCCCAGTCTTTTTAACAACCGTGTCGGTGCTCAGCTTGGTATCCCAAGACCAATCCACCCAATCGCTGGCCAATCCGTCCTCGTAAATCATCCTTTCACTGCCCAATGCCGGCGGACTGCCGAGATTGACCAGGCATGCCAGACAGCAGCTCGTGAGGGAAAAAGATGACGGATAAAGCTGGAATCGCGACATGCTGCCCCCAGATGAATGTATCGTTTAGTTCTTGGTTTGAATAACAATGTAAGTCAAGCTTGTCAAGCCTCTTGGACGATTAAGAGCCTTGAAGTCGGAACAGCATACCTTTGCCGCGCGAATGCAAGGATCACGACGGCTATCAGACCATGGCGGCATACTTGAGAACTTCAAGCTGCGACGGAGCATGCTTTGCGGATTATTGAGACTTTGTAATCTACAGCGTTTAGGGATTATTGGCGTATCGTCATGAGACAAGCGCGGTCAGTTCGAGGTTTTGATGGAAGTTCAGTCATGAAATGATCATCTCGCCAACACGTGACAGTCATATTGGCGCAGTAAATTTTATCGTGACTCGATAAGGTATGGCCTGATGATCCATGCAGGCTTGGATTATCCAGTTATCCGTTGATATGTCATTTTGATGTCCGCCATGAACGGGGAAGGGTGCTTGGCCAAGCACTGCATGCAAACATTGAATTGGGTTGCCATGAACATAGTCAGGTATGTGATCAGAGAAACGGCTTCGGGTTATTGGGTTGGACATGTGGATAAAACCGGAAAGTGGTGGGAGGCCAGCCCTAAGCCCTTTGTTTCCTTTGAAGATGCGGATTTGTTCCGTAACGAGCTTCAGCAACGGCATGATAATTATGAGGTCGCAATCTTTGCGCTAGAGTTTTAAGTAAGCGCTCGTAGCACCCGGTGAGCAGCAGGGTGAGGAAGGTCGGGAAAGGGCAGCTTCCGGTTCCGGGTGAACGCAGTGGGGGAGAGGCGGACGGTGGCGAGGAGTTCGGGCGAGTGGAGGGTTTCAGCGAAGGCGCACAGGATCGTCGGAAATTCCAGATCCCATCTTAAATATCCTTGATAATCATGAAATTAGAATGGATATGCTACCACGGAACGACGGCCTGTCAGGAGGGAGGCTTAAGTTGAGAGGATTGCTTTGCCATGGCGGTTTTGGCCATGTGGCGGGCGCTTGTGATTGTTCGTCAAGCAATTCTCTTATGTTGTCAGTATCTCGACAAGAAGCTGATCGTAAAATATGACTCCTATCGAGATCAACAAGAGTTTTTTGAATCCCATGCTCCTTGAATCGGATTACGGTTTGGGCGGAATAGCGTTTGTCGCCGAATCTTCCGAATTTAAAGGCCTGCTTTCCCGGCCGGAACTCGCTTCGTCGTGGCGGGATGGCGTTTGGCGTGGTGCGAAATCGAGTAGTCCTAGCGTAAATCGTCAAGCTGGTTTATCCGTCACGTAACCATAACCTAGACAACATAATGCTGAAATACTTTACGAATAGATTGAGTTCCAGGCTCTGGGTATCCTAGGGGTCACCGCTTCTGGCGCCACGATTTTCAGTGTATGAGGCAGCTATGGTCGAAGTTATTAGGGAAATTCTTAGAAACTATCCTAGTTACGAATGGTTGGATCAATCCCGATCCGCCTTGCCTGAGGTCTCCGAAGATCTGATTATACTTACGATCCATGCTCTGCATGGGATGGAACAGAATAAACGCATGACAACAATGGCTGACCAAGGCGACTGACAAGGTTTAATATAGACAAAATGCTGGAAGTCATTTGGGATGTACTCATTAATTTCAGCGAGGATCAATGGTTGCCTCAGTGTCGTGCCGCCCTTCCCGGTGTGTCCGATAGCGTGATCATGAGCCTAATTAGAGCATGCTTGCGTGATGAAGTGGACGAACCATGGGAAGAGTAGTGAGTCTTGCCTTTCGTTGAACGTTTACTCATGGTCATCGATCAGTCGCTGACGAATAGCGCTGATTTCAAGTCTTAACCCATCTTTGATGGTCACCCCCTATTTCCGCCCGAATTTCTAGCCGTAAGAGACGTGGAAGCCGCATGGAATCAGGGGTGGGTCGCGCAAATCGGTTTGTAGTGACATATTATTTTGGCCAGGATGATCCACCCTTTTTGTGGGTACCCTTCGGGCCGGGTGCCGACTTCCTGTGGCTGCTGCTCCAGCATGTGCTACCCAAGGGGCTGCGCCGCGCCCGCAATTTCGGTTTCCTCCATCCCAACAGCAAGCGCCTGATCCAGTTGCTGCACCTGCTTGTTCAAACTCGCTCCCGGCCGCGCCTTGGCGGCGGTCAAACCACGGCCGCCCCTCCTTTGTCCCTGCGGCGGCGGCCCCATGATGATTGTCCGAACGCGGCTCCTCCCGACGTTACCCAGACCGGAGCCGGAGCCCAGGGGTGCTCTGGAGGTTGCCTGGGCGTCGTAAGCCGCACCCTGACCACCGACCCTCCAGAAACCAGCGTCCCGGAACGCTGAGAGTGGCGCTCGTCCGAAAAACGCCTGCCGCGGCCGGAAACAGACCCATTCAACCCGCTTTCCGTTCTCCAAGCCTCCCGATCCTCTCCTTTCGCTGAGGCTCCCCGCTCCGTCCGGCCTCTCCGCCCCTGAAAGTCACAAAGCTATTTTCATAGCCCACGTCCCACCCCCGGGGCCGGGCTCGTCCAACAGCCGGTTCAGATCGCGGCTCGTTCCTCGCGCGATCTAACCTTATTCGTTGGTGCGATAGAGTAACGCGAACTTACCGCAAATTACTGGGTTCGTTTTTTAGCTTTCCCGGAACATACCGGCAGATTCTACTTAATGTATCATGCAAAGCCCTCTCGGTTTCTTCGGTGTCGTAGTCGGCTTGCAAACCCAACCAAAAGGAAGCGGTAGTACCAAAAAAACGAGCGAATCTAAGCGCCATGTCAGCAGAAATGCTACGCTGCCCGCTGCAAATGTCCTTAATGTGCGGAGTTGGGACGTCGATTTCTTTGGCAAGCATTTCTTGGCTCAGACCAAAGGGGATCAGAAATTCCTCGTTCAAGACTTCGCCGGGATGAATGTTCGGTAGTGTTGCCATAAGTTTCACCTAGTGATAATCGCAGATTTCGACTCGTTCGGCATTGCCGTGTTCCCACACGAAGCATAAACGCCATTGTTCGTTGATGCGGATGCTGTATTGACCAATACGGTCGCCTTGCAGAGGTTCCAGTCGGTTATTTGGGGGAATACGCAAATCCTCCAACGTCCTAGCATTGTTGAGCATACGGAGTTTTCGCCGTGCCACCGCTTGGATTTGCTGCGGCAGTTTTCGGGAAAAAATGCCTTGCCAGACTTTACTGGTTTCTTCATCGTGGAATGACACAATCATAGCGATTCCAAAAATCAAAGCTTGGATTTACGCGATTGATGCGGTTCGCTCCTCACCGCATCCTACGGCCCTGCGTGGGAGCGGCCTTCAGGCCGCGAACGTTCGCGGCCTGAAGGCCGCTCCCACGGATAATATCCATCAGGCCATAGAATTTGCCCAGCCTACCTCACCGCGGGAGCAGGAGGGCCAAGAGGGCGACCAAGGCGGCAAGGCCATACATCAGGAACAGCCCCATCGTCGCCCAGCCGAGCAGGGGCGCCGCCCAGGCGACCAGGCTGGGCGCGAACGGATAGGCCGCCAGCAGGCCCAGCGCCAGGCCGAGCAGCAGCGGCATTGCATATTTGAATAGCCAGATCACAGGACGCATGACGAATTCCACGCAAAAACTGGGCATCGAGATTACCACCGATCTGAAGCAGACGGTGGAATCGTTCCGGCGGCTGCAATCCACCCTGACCGAGCAGAAGCGGGCGCTGGCCGAGGCCAAAACCGCGACCGGCGCCGCGGCCAGAGCCTGGCAGGAGGCCAACGCCGTCACGCTGCGCGTGCAACTGGCTCTGGGCAAGCAGGAACTCGACCGGCAGGCTGTGGCGACCGGCAAAAATAGCGTCGAATATCTGGCGCTGAAGCAGCATAGAGAAAACGGCAGGCGCTGGCGGCCTGGTTGACCGTGCTATAGGACAGCTTGCGGTCGCGGACCAGGTGCAACAGCCAGGCTTCCACCGGCCCGGGCGACAGCAGGGCGGGGTTGGCGTGGTAGAACTGGGCGAGCTTGGCAATGGCTTCGATAGAGGCTTGCCGGGTGCGCACGGCAAACCCGCGCACGAGCATGGCGTCGTGCATGTGTTGGCGTGTAAGGGTGACAGGGCAGTCTCATCGAACAACGGGGGACATTCCCATGTTTTCAAGGTAGGCCGTCATGCGGCCATCGGCCAGTCGAGTCGGAACAACAAACGTGGTGATCGGGTTCGTTTCCAAGCCAACGCGAAGCGGTTTAGTTCAACGTTTGAGCTGAGCAGACCCCGCCGCCGGCGTGGGTCGGCTCGAGCGAAGGGTTAGCCGTCACCCTGGGCGGCACCGGGGCTGTATGTCTTGGCAAGAGGGAAACCCTTCCAGGCCAAAGCAACACTCTCTTCTGCCGTACGAGAGCGGAGAAACTGAACGAAGGCGTATGCACGCTGAATCGTCCGCTCGTTCTCACCGCCGGGTTCGATGCCTGTTGGTTGTGCACGGCAGTAGTCCGCGAATACCCTGAAGCTTGATGGTCGAGTGCTGAACGGCGGGTGTTGCGAGAAGTGATGCAACTCCCTGAAGTACTGCTCGATATCAATATCTGAACGAGTGATCAGCGAGACAAGCTCGTCGAGCGAGAACGGGGAGGGCTCCTCGTCTTTGGTCAGGGCGCACGCGACGATGCTGTCTTCGTCGAAGACGTGTTCCACGATGCCGTACGGTGGGCCATTGAACCAGCTCGGATCGTCGGTGACGCACTTGTGCTCCGTCCGTTTCGCGGGATCCCGGGGATCGACCTCGAGGCGAACGACTTCGTGCGGTTCAAGGGAAATGGCGACGACGACACGCGAGCCAACGTCGCTACATCGCCAGCGCTTGCCGCCGCACCAGAAGTCGAGGCCGATGTGGAACTGGGAGTGGTCCATGACGCGTCCGAGTGTGGCGGCTTGTTAGGCAAGTATGTTAAGTGGAAACACCTACCCGGCTGGTTTCATTATTTTCAAATTTAATTAGTTCTTCTAACAACTGATTACAAATCATGACGCTCTGTTTATATCCGTCGCAATCAATTAAAAAATTATATCTATACTCTTCTGCGCAAACAGTGATTACTTGCAGAGCCATAACGTATTTTGTTTTATCTGTGGTGAATTTTGTATTTGCAATAACTTCTTCTAGCAATTTCTGTAGCTTATGGGTTTTGCTGTACGAGCCAAATTGGCTTCTGGTTTCCAATATATGCTTAAAAAATAGCTCAATCATTTGTTGATAATGAAAGCATTCTATTGAGCAATCTCTAATGTCTGTTGCTGCTAAAACATCTATTGCGACGGCATGTTCCCAAGACTTGCCAGCCAAATTCTCAACGTTTTTGAACTGGTGTAATTTCTCTTGATACATATTGATTGTTGCCCGTCAACGTAAGAAAGACTTGAGTTATAGATCGGCATTATTCGTCCGGAATAAAGCGTTATCATTCCGTCCGGCCTAACGTAGAGCTAAGCCGACCGCTGGAGCGTAGCGGAAGCGGGTCGGCTTGAGCGCCGGGTTAGGCTGGTACATTGGGCCAAAAAGACAAGGTGAGCAAAACCAAGCCAAACCAAAAGCCGATTTCATAGGTTTCGGTAATAGGTTGAATTTTCTTAACCGCCCCATAGATATGCACAATAACCATGAGAATCCAACACGCCAGCAAGAACTGAAAATAGAACACCTGTACGGCGGGACTCATTGCAGCCAATACGCCAAATGTACCAACTACAAATGCCACGCAACCCAAGCAGCGACCATAATAAACAGCTAAGTTGGTTTGCTCTGGAATATCCCAGCGAAGAGTTTTTGCCCACTGAATTGGCCAAATAGCCATTGGAACGCCAAAAATCACCAACGTTGAAGTGCCTATGACGAAAAGAAACTGGCTTGAATAGCTTCCCCAAATTCCAAGCATTCTATTTCCCCTATGTGTTGCGAGCCTAACGCCAGGTTAAGCGGCGCCGCGCGTTGCAACCTCGAACCTTTCAAAACCAGCCCCGAGCGCGGCGTCCGCTTGAACCACTTGTTGGGCATCACTACGAAATCGGCTACAACCGGTCACCGTATTCTTTGACGGCAATGGCCAAGGCGGAATCTAACCAGCGCGCGAAGGCTGCCTCTATGTCTGCAATATTCGTCTTGTAGGTGAATACCAGAGGCTCAAGCGAGCAGACGAAAAAATTCTCTGACACGGATTGCCTGTCTTCAGAATCCTCAAACGACTCTAAGGTTGCAAATGCGGTCGCCTCCATGATTCCGGACAACTCACGGCCAACATGATGGAATGAATTAACAAACACTAACCGCTCGCGCTCGGCACGGATCGATGCCTTAACGAAATAGTGATCCTCAGAGAAGTTTGCAAACTTTCCTGCCTCTTTGGAAGATGCGACAACTTCATACTTGTACCAATGGGAATTTTTGTGGTCTTGACCGCCATCAATAACTCGGATCTCTGGCTCTGCGACTGCCGACACGGCAGTTCCTAACTGGTTGAATGCAAGTTCAAGAGCGGAATGCGCTCTTGAGCGAAGATCCTGGGCTACCGAATTGACTTTCCTGAGTTCCGCGTCGCGCGCGAACCGACGCTTTCCGAACTTGTCTGTAAGTCTCTCAATGACTGCGGATGTGAGATTGCGCTGTTCAGAAATCGCCTTATCGACATCAACGCTTAGCGCCTGCAGTATCGCGGAGCGTTCGAGGCGTGCGAAGAGAGATGCGAGCGGCGAAAGATCATTCGCGTCGGCTAACTCTAATGCTGTGATGTACTCAACACGAAGATCTCGGTCTACGATGAGTGGCAGTAGTTGAGCACGCAACAAAACTAAAGTTGTTAGCGCTCTTGCTAAGCGTCCATTTCCGTCCTGATAAGGATGAATTTGCGTAAACCTATGGTGAAACCAAGTAGAAACTATGATTGGGTCTTCTGCATCATACTCGGAAAGCCAAGTGAGTAGGTTGTCGATCTCGGAATCTACGTGAACTGGCGGACAGTATTCGTGAATTGCGTCGTCGGCGCGACGAGGATTATTTGGATGCTCTTTAAACTTGCCTTTCAATAGGGGAATTTCGCGCCGAGTTCCGAATTGGTCTATCGCAGTAGTGGTCTCTTGATGGCGAGTCAGGATCGAATGCAACTCGTGGATTACCGATTTGGTAAGAGGCCGGTTCTTAGCGACGCAATCCATCACGAGTTGTATCGCGGCTTCTTGATCTCTCAGAATATCGATAAGACGCGACGGCTCAATATCAGTGCTGGATCGCGACACAATATCCTCAACAAAACCAGCGGCGACTAATGCTTCTGTCGTACCTCTATCAATGTCGTAAAGTCTTTCAAGAATCCCTGTCTCGACGCTTAATCTACGCACGAGCCGCTGGTTGAATTCGCGCAGACTTGCTTCGCTGGACTGCTTCAGGCGCTCCTTAGAGATTTGCCATGACTCATAAAGTGGCCGCATCGCCGCGAGATCAATTACCCGATCTTTGTCGGATATTGGCTCAATGCTTTTCCAGATGTAGTTCGTCATATTAAAGTTCAGAATTTGCAGAAAAGCCGTTGTGGCTAAGCGCGCCAGTATGCCCAACGTGGAAGCTCAGCGGCGGAGCGATAGCGGAGTCCGCTGGAGCGCAATGTTAGGCTACTTTGAACTCGATTTTCTCGATGTGGCGTAAGTCCAAATTTTGCCTTGCTTGCCATAAATCGTGGTTGTCTTGCATGGCTAGCCAGCTTTCGGGGGAGCGGCCTAATGCTATTGAAATACGCAGTGCCATTTCAGGGCTTACGCGGCTGGAACCGCTTAAAATGCGGCTGAGCGTAGATGCTGCAACCCCGAGTTTAGAAGCGAGTTCCCGGCAACTAACCTGATTAGGCTCCAAATAAACTGATTGAATGAATTCACCAGGATGTGGAGGGTTGTGCATAGCCATCAATGATAGTCCTCATAATCCAGAACAAATGCATTTCCTTCGCGGAATTCAAAAGTGATCCGCCAGTTCCCATTTACCCATATTGACCAACAATCGCAGTCGGAACCTTTGAGAGGGTGTAGACGGAATCCGGGGATCTCCATATCTTCGATGGACTGCGCTGTATCCAAAGCCGTCAACTGCATTCGGAGGCGTTTTGCATGCGCGGGTTGAATGCCCGCCAAACTGCCTGACTCGAAAAACTTCTTCAAACCCTTGTGCCGAAACGATGCGATCATAACCAAATAATAGCGCGTTGCGCATCATGCAAGCAATGGTGACGTATCCGAAGCTAGCGAAACCCTCTGGCAAGACATTCTTGACGAATCGTGGTCGCAATATTTGCATTCAGTGGCACGATAGATCCCCGAAAAAGAGCATGCCCGAACATGTTTGTAATGTCGCTCGGCGAGATTGGATTTGCAAATATTCCCGTATTAAAATCCACGCAATGTATGAAATCCTCCAGCATTATGCAGCGTTCTTCAAACTCCGAATTTCCTGTATAAAATCCATCAAATATTGTCCCTCCTATCCCAGAAGCAATAATGCCAATTTTATTGTGATATAAAAAATTAGAGACCCCATCATCTGCGTATTGATTTGTCCTCTAAATCTCGCGTCGCCGCCATGCAATGATGCCTTTCCATGTCTTATCATGTCGAGATAAGCGCCGGGAAAGTTGTCTTCGTTTGTGTTTATCCAGAAAGCCATAAAGAATCCTCCAAACTGCCTAACGGTCAGAGTTGAGCGACGCGGCGCGCCAATGAGCTTCGTTAATACTCCGGAATACCTCGCGCCGTGTTCGCTCCAACGCCCGCGTTGAGCGGTGCGGGCGGCTCTATCGCCCGCGTCCGCTCGAACAGCTAGTTAGGCCAGTTTGTTGCTGGAAATGTTGGGGTTCGTACCTCACCCCAACCTACGGTCCTGGCTTCAAATGTTTTCCAGTTTCGTCTGAAAGGGGGTAAATGTGCTTGCAAGGCGGGCAATAGTATCCAAAGCTGCTGCCGCCGACACCATCAGACCAATTGTTGTAAGAAACCGGTGTTTTACACACTGGGCAGTGAGGGTTTTTATTTTTATCCCAATACATGCCATATTTTAAAACAAGTTTGCTTGATAAAGATTTCCTAAGCTTAAGAAGATGCGTAAGACATACAAAGCTACCTGCCAAGCATATTCCAATTAAAATAGAAAGCCACTCCGATGGTAAGCTTTTTAGCCAGTTACCTATATTCGATGACCATGTCAAAAAAGGTAATGTTAAGACCGTTCCAGTTATTAACCGCCACCATTCTAATAAAGATTTTATATGGAGCATAAATCATCCGACAGCATAGTTTGCCTTTGTAGCAATAATTACCGGTCTCTGCTCATGGATTGAGCTTGCTCATCTTGCATCTCGACAAATTTGGCAGCAGCAAACATGCAAGAAAGGAGTACTACAACTCCAAATATAATTATGCCGCTTTTTTGCTCTCGGTTTGATGCTAATGCAATTTGTAAAATCTCTAGTCCTTTGACTACAAGATAAAATGCAAGTAGGTAAGTGATAATTTGAAGCATGCCAGCCATAAAGTCACCTTATAAATTTCGGAATAAAACGCCTAACTTATTATTAGCTGTCATAGACTTGACTCAATAATGTTTTGGATCGCCTCAAGTTTCTCTGGCATTTTCAGTAGGCGCGAATCTCCAAGGCTTCTTGTGCTGTGTAGTGCCCAGAATTCCTGAGCAAGCTGGCGGAACTCTTTGCGCTTGTCTTTCGGTAGATAGAGGCAAACGACCCTTGCGTAATCAAGCGCAGGGCGATACGCCTCTGTAACTCTAATGTCTTGTTGAAGTTTCTCAATCGTATTATCAAACATCGCGTCGGTCGCGTTTGTTTGGGCATCAGAAAGAAGTTCAAGGAACTTGGCGAAAACCTCAGAACGGTTTTCTCTCAACCATTTTTCGTACTCAGTGCGCCTGGCAAGTGTGGCACCTGTGAATGCTCCGAGTAAGGAGAACAGCCCTGAGGTAACGGCGACTATGATTTCCATGCTCCACTCGGGTGATGGTGATGCGCACATGACAGCTAACGTTCAAATTCACCCGACGGCGGAAGCGGGCGAAGCCCGCTGTAGCCGGTCGGGTGGAATGCAGGGTTGGGCACTTTGACAGATTCACCAGCCACGCTTGGAGTCTGGCTTTCTGTCGTAGGGGTTGCTGACGCCGTCACTGTCATTGTCGCGCCAGCCATAACTGGAATTGCTTTTGTTTGTGGCGCCAGTGCCAGAACTGTATTCATCACGCTGGCTCCCCCCATAAGACTGAGAGCTTCGGTTGTTATAACGATACACATCAGGGCTACTTTTCATATGGCCTTGAACATAAGTTCCGTCTTTCCGTGTGTAGCCGTTGACGTATTTGTCAGCGAGAGCGGCACCGGAGAACGTGACAAGAGCGATTAACAAAACAGTACTTTTCATAGTGATTTCCAAGGTTTCGTCGACAATCCGCTCGACGATTGCGGCGGCATCAAATGCCCAACTTCTTATTAGACATTAGACACCTACGGCAGGTGTCTAACACATCCCGATGGGGTGTATAATCCGGCGGCGTTCATTGCATTCCTTTGTTTTTCAACGAAACGCGCCATGAAGACGGGACCGATGACCGAACCCAACACACCGCCTCCCGCGGACCGCCCGAAACTGCTGGATCAAGTGCGCGCCCGCATCAGGGCCAAACACTACTCCATCCGCACGGAAACGCAATACGTGCAATGGGTCCGTAGGTTCTTCCTGTTCCATGGCAAGCGCCATCCGCGGGACCTGGGCGCGGCCGAAGTGGAGGCTTTCCTGACCCATCTGGCGGTGGCGGGTTCGGTGGCGGCTTCGACCCAGAACCAGGCGCTCGCCGCGTTGCTGTTTCTTTACCGGGAGGTGCTGGACATCGATCTGCCCTGGCTGGACAACCTGGTGCGGGCCAAGCAACCGGCGCGTCTACCGACGGTGTTGACCCGTTCCGAAGTGCAGGCAATATTCGGGAACATGACCGGCACTTACGCATTGATGGCGCGGTTGCTCTATGGGACGGGCATGCGCTTGATGGAATGCGCGCGCTTGCGGGTCAAGGACGTGGATTTCGGACGCCGCGAAATTCTGATCCGGGACGCCAAGGGCGCGAAGGATCGGGTGACGATGCTGCCGGAGTCCCTGGCGGCGGCACTGCGGGATCACCTTGCGGGACGCCGGACCTTGTTCGAGGCGGATTTGGCGCAAGGCAAGGCGGAGGTGTACCTCCCCGATGCGTTGGCCCGGAAATATCCCAATGCCTCAAGGGAATGGGGTTGGCAGTACGTGTTTGCCGCCGCCGGTTATTCCATCGATCCGCGCAGCGGCCGCGAGCGGCGGCAGCACCGGGATGAGAAGCTGTTGCAGCGGGCGATGAAACGCGCCGTGCAGGCGGCGGGCATCCCAAAAATCGCCACCCCGCATACCTTGCGCCATAGCTTCGCCACGCATTTGCTGGAATCCGGCTCCGACATCCGCACCGTCCAGGAACTGCTCGGCCACAAGGACGTGGCGACCACCATGATCTACACCCACGTCCTGAACCGGGGCGGGCAAGGCGTGGTCAGCCCGCTCGATCGGCTGTGAGATTCGGCTAA
>Ga0233422_10001149_pt1 | contig 12080 bp, 10 predicted proteins | sample Watercolumn_Mata_2_FD_182724 | JGI IMG/M metagenome (GOLD analysis project Ga0233422, IMG submission 182724) | Freshwater microbial communities from Lake Matano, South Sulawesi, Indonesia - Watercolumn_Matano_2014_110_MG | ecosystem: Environmental > Aquatic > Freshwater > Lake | place...
TTGCGGCATTGGTGTAGCAGACCATTTACCGCCATTTTGTTCACAGACAAACTGAGGGGTATTATCTGCACAAGTACCTTGGTTGGGATTGTAACATATTCCCGACTTACAATAACTCGTAGAAGAGCATGCTGTTGGGGATTTTAGAAAACTTGGGGCGCATTCTTCTACTGGGGCATTCTGGCAGAAGAAATTGGTAGTTGTTTTTTGACAACACCAAGTAGCATTTATTGCTGCTGAAACATTAGAGATTGCGAACAGCAAGCCTAATGCAACAAAGCATATTAGAATATTTCTTTTCATGTTAGTTTTCATCCTATATATCCTCCAGGCGGCCACGACAGACTTCTCGAAGCAAATCTGAAGCTCTCGTTTGTTACAACATTCCTTAACGTATAAACTTTGCTGCCCTCGCTTAGTTTATCTTTCTTCAATATCAAGTCTGGATAATAAGCACTATAAGCAGTAATTTCTGAGTCTCCGAGCGTAGATTCATATTCTAATATGCTGGTCGAAATCATTAACAAATCGTATAATTCACTTTTCATTTCGATATTAACTTGATTAAACGTTCGCGTGTTCTCTTTTGTTATTGTCATGGGCGCAATGAATGATAAAATAAATCTCTTAGGCAGTATACTCACATTTATTTCTGCTTGTCCTCCGCTGACGCGGTACCCTGATTTTTCATATTGTGTTTTCAAACTCTGCACACATTCTTTTGCTTTAGGATCTAAAACTTCTTTTATCTCTTTTTCATAATGCTCTTTTATCATGGGCTGCTGGATAATGCAGGTAGTATAATACTCTTGAGTGTAGCAAAGATATTTTATTTTTTCCCCCTTGTATTCTAAAGCGCCTTCAGGATTCAAATAGCCTCCATTTCTCGATAATTGTTCATTTGTTTGAACAAAAATAGGTTCTATACACTTTTTGAGATAACTTTCTGGGGAGAGTTCTTCTGCGGGAGGTTTTGGCGCGATTTTTGGATAAAGAAATAATACTAATATCACCCCGACTATGACTAAAGCGATAATAACAAAAATAGCCACTTGCCCTTTTTTATTATTCATACTAGTGAACATAATCATATCTTTATAATTGTTACGCTCTCTCCATATTCTAGTCCAGTTAAGTTTTTAACTTTCCAAATGTTTGCTATCTAATGATGACAAGCAATAATTTGGGCCAGGTGCAGGTTTTTTGGGGAGATGGCAAAGGCAAAACAACTGCTGCGCTAGGTTGTGCTTTGCGTGCTTGCGGGTCTGGGCTCAGCGTACATCTAATTCAATTTATGAAGAATGGGGCTAAAAATTTAAAAGAACAAATGCCGGGTGAAATTAAGGCATTGTCGAAATTTAAGAATTTTTCTTATAAACGATTTGGTTTAGGGGAGTGGTATGCAAAAGATAAAAATTATGTTTCCCATAGGAAAAAAATTCAAGAAGCTTTATCTTACTTAAAGTCTTGTTTTGGAAAATATGATATTATTATAGCGGACGAAATACTTTATGCTGTGCAATTAGAGTTATTAGATGAACAAGAAGTTGTTTTTCTTATTAAAGAAAAGCCGGGGTCTCAGGAGTTGATTTTAACAGGCTCTAACAAGCCATTTGAGAATATATTTGCTGCGGCAGATTTAGTTACGGAAGTAAAAAAACATAAGCACCCTTATGATTCAGGTATAATGGCCAAAAAAGGGATAGAGTATTAAGATGAAAATCGAGGAATATCTGGGCACAACAAAAGAAGAAGTTGAATCAAGAAAATATAACATTTGGATAGGGATAAGTCTTAGAAATAAATACTTTACTAAAGAAAATATTGAGAAATATATCTTATGGGCATTGAATTACACAAAAGATGATGTGTTAATAGTTATTGCAGATAGGATAGAAGCGATAAATATAGAGGTTTTGGATAAATACAATAAGCTTAGGGCATTTAAGGTTGCTCTAAGAAAGGGTGATGAAAAAGAAAAAGAAATTGAGATGATAATTTCAAAATTGCCTGAAGAAAAAAGAAAGATGATAAAAATTATTAGATGGAGAGAAATAAATAACACAAAATATCATGATTATAGAATAGAAGTGCTTTTTGAAGAATTCAAAAAAAAAGGTGCATTTTATAACAAGATAATTGAAATGGCAAAAAATCACTGGAGTAAAGGAGGTCGCACTTTGACTGAGAATAGATTAGAGAAATTATTAGAGAAATTATCAGAATATCTTCTTTACGAAATTCCTCTCTTTTTGAATGGAGCAAAATATGGGGGCTTGCCTGAAAAGGGAGGAAAAACTTACTTGCTCAATATATATCCCGGGCCAGGGGAGTTTGATGACTTTCTTATGGATTTGCAGGATGGCAAAAGCTTTCCAGAGTTAACTCAAAAACTAAAAATAACTGATAAATTTGCGATGGTGAGTGGATTCTGCGATTAAGCCTCAAATTGTGCTTCAGATTTTTTTTCTTTTCCGTCGACGTTAATTGTTCTGATAATCTTTCCTTTTCTCTTGGACTGCTCTCTTAGCTGCGTAGGATCGTTAATCCCTTTTGGAATTATTATTTGATCAATCGCAATTTCATGGTTTATCTAAACTTCATTAAAATCTGGACAATCAAAAAATAGATCTTCTACGATTTTTCTGTCTGAAGTTTTAAGAGAACAGAAATCGATCTTTGGCCCCTTCTCCCCGCCGGCAGCAGGCTTTGCGCTTTTGGGAGCTTTGGCTTTAATTTTAAGTTGATAAAGAGGTGTTGAAAAGGAAAGTGCAAAAAAAGCCCGGGGATATTCTTCTATTAATTTAATTATCTTAGAAGGAGAAATTTTTGAATTAATCACTGCTTGCTGGATTCCCATAAATTTTTTTATTCTTTCGATTGGAAATTCTGCTTTTTTGCTCACATCAAAAGTGGCGACTATCACTCCCATAACATTGATATCCTCTGATACCCCTTCTAGGCAGGCTCTAACAAAATAATTTGCAAATTCTGGCCCTGTTTTAATAGACCATCCGCTTTTCTGCTTTTTTGCTTCGAGCAGATATTTGTCTTTGAAGCTGCCTTTACTAAATTTTATGAATTCTCCATGCAGAATATTATCGGTTTTGCCTTGAAAAATCTTTTTTAAAGTGTTTTCCATGACAACTTCTTATCAAAATGCATTTATAAATTTTTTTAGTTTGCAGCTGAAAAGTTTTATATATCCCCCTTATTACCTAAGAATATGAATTTAGATGAAAAAAATATAAAGAGAATGTCCGCGCTGGGACTGTTATTAGTCCTGTGCGTGATTGCTTTTTTTGTTGTGAAACCTGTACTTATCGCTGCCGCGACTGGTTTGATTCTCGCATACATTCTCACGCCGGTTTATAAAAAGATAAATCTTTATATAAAAAATAGAGATATCGCGGCGTGGCTGTTATCTCTTTTAATCCTTATCGTAATCATTGTGCCGATATGGTTTATTTTTCCGATAATTTTAAATCAGATTTATGGACTTTACAGCCAGTATCAATCTATAGACATGACATCTATAGTAAGATCAATATTTCCTTCTATATCTGAAAAGCTTTTAGCACAAACAGCATCAACTTTAAATAATTTAGTTATCACTCTTACAACCACATTTTCTAACTTAATAACCAATTTCTTTTTAGACATACCTTATCTCTTAGTTGACCTCTTTATCGTAGCCTTTGTCTTTTATTATGCCCTGAGAGACTCTGATAAATTTGTTGAATTCTTTAGATCTATCTCTCCTTTAAGTGAGGCTAATCGGAAAATTCTTGCTAAACATTTCAAGGATGTGAGCGAATCTATAATTTACGGGCAAGTGATTGTTGGTGTTATTCAGGGCGCCTGTGCTGGTCTGGGGTTTGCTCTTTTTGGGATAAAAAATGCTTTAGTCTTAACTTTATTGGCTGTAATATTTTCAATAATTCCATTCCTGGGTCCTTTCATTATCTGGATACCCATAACAATATTTCTCTTCGCAGATGGCCGAACAACGATTGGAATAGCGTATCTTCTGTATAATCTTCTCATAGTCTCGGTTATAGACAATATACTGCGCAGTTATCTTATTTCTAAGAGAACTAAAATTTCTCCAGCGATTATAATGATCGGCATGATAGGCGGCCTTTACCTATTTAACTTAATCGGGCTGATAATCGGACCCCTTGTACTTGCATGCCTCTTAACAATTTTGGAATCTTTCAAGAATAAATCAGTTTATACATTATTCTCAGATACAACAGCCACAAAATAATAAAAAAGAGAGAATATGAAATTAAAAGTGAGAAGAATCTGTATTGAATCTCCTAAAGTTATAGCATTAGTTAATTCAAAAACAGCAGAGTCTCTGAACATGCATCTCGGGGATAGTATAATTATCAGTTCCAATGGCAAATCGATTTCTTCAGGAATAGATACAACTGATAATCTTGTCGATATCAAAGAACTAGCGCTTTCTGAGGAGGGTTTAAGATCTTTAGGTGTTCAAGAAGGCAATATTGTAAGAATAGAACAAAATCATCAACCGAGGAGTTTATTTTATATTATGAAAAAATTGAATGGGCACAAGTTAACTAAAGACGAGATATTTACAATTATCAGAGAGATTGTAGACAACAGCTTAAATGATGTAGAAATAGCCTATTTTGTCTCGGGAATATACGAAAGGGGAATGGATATTGAAGAGACTATGAGTCTCACAGAAGCTGTATGCAAAACAGGCAAAATTCTTAATTGGAATAATAAAAAAATAGCAGACAAACATTCTATTGGAGGTGTCGCAGGCAATAGAACGACGCCCATAGTGGTTTCTATATGCGCGGCGGCGGGGATAGTAATACCTAAAACATCTTCTAGATCGATATCCAGTGCTGCTGGAACTGCAGATACAATGGAAGCAATAACCAAAGTAGACTTATCTGCAGAAGAATTGAAAAGAATTGTAAATAAAGTTGGAGCATGTTTAGCATGGGGCGGATCTTTAGGATTGGCTCCTGCAGACGATAAACTTATTCGAGTTGAAAGATTACTTAATCTTGACCCGGAATCGCAATTAATTGCTTCTATCTTAGCTAAAAAATTATCTGCCGGTAGCAAATATGTTCTAATAGATATTCCATTTGGCGACGGCGCGAAGGTTGATAGAACCCGGGCGCTGTCCTTAAAGAGAAAGTTTATGCTTATTGGCAGAAAATTTGGTTTGAAAATTAAAGTTGTTTTAACAAATGGGTCTGAACCGATAGGTAATGGTGTCGGACCAGTACTAGAAGTTTTAGATGTGTTAAGAGTTTTAAGGAGAGATAATTCCCCGAAAGATCTGGAGGACAAATCTCTAATGCTGGCAGGTTTGTTGTTGGAAATGCTCGGGAAAGCTAAAAAGGGAGAAGGAAAGAAAGAAGCTTTTAGAATATTAGATTCTGGAGAAGCTTATAAAAAATTTGAACAGATAATCGATGCCCAAGGCAGAAAGAGAGAAGCTCTAAAGACTGCTAAGTTTTCTAAGAATATAATCGCAAACAGGGGGGGAATTATAAAAAAAATAGATAATAAGCTTATCAATTCCTTAGCAAAGGTGCTGGGTTGCCCAGCTGATAAGAGCGCGGGCGTTTATCTTTGGGTGCATTCTAATTCGAAGATATCTAAGAGAGATAAAATAATGACTTTTTACTCTAATTCTATGACGAATATGCGAGAAGCTTTACTTTTCTATAATAAGTTTAAGCCTTTCCTGATAAAAAGTAAATAATTAAATTTAAATATAAAATCTACATCACCAGAATATGACTAAAAGGAGAGATTATGTTGATGAGGTAGTTGAATACATTAAAAAAAATCTAAAGAAAGGATATACAAAAGAGTCTTTAAAATGGGCTTTGGTAAATCAGGGACACTCAAAAGTCGAGGTGGAAAAAGCTCTTAAAAGAGTAGATGATGAACTGGCAAAGGAGGCCCCGATGCTGTACACAAAACCAGAAATACAGTATGAAATCATAGAACCCAAAGACGCAATAGTTGAAAAAAAATCTTGGTGGAAAAAATTGCTGGGGTTGTAATTTTTCTTTAAAAGTAATAATAGAAAATATGTTTTCAAGTTAACATATGTTTATAAAATAGAAGGCTGAAAAAATAAAATGTACAGATCAGTTAGACCGATCACATTAATGCCGGGAAGAGAAGAAGGAGCGATAGACGAATTAGTTCGCATAATAAGAGAAGAAAGCGAAAAATCTGAAAAAGATAATAGAAAAAAATTTCGTTGGGTTTGCGCCGGACTAGCTGTGCTGGCCGCTGTTGGGATTGGTGTTGCTAGCTATGTAGATAAAAGAAATGAAAGAAATCGTGCGAATTATGCGGAAATGGTAATTAATGGAAGAGGAGCAACGTCAACTAGAACTACTAAAGCAGACCTCACCGGAGATGGACAAACAGAATTGGTAGTTGAAAAACGTTTTAATCCAAAAAAATGCTTTGGTGTTGAGGCTCTATTAGAAATATATCATAGTAAGCCAACAGATAAAAACGTGCCGGTGGCTACTGCTACATTTGAGACTGGATTTGGCTATGATCATTTTGATATTACAAATTGGGGAGGTTTGCCAAGTATCGCAGTTTATTCCCGGGACCAAGACAGCGGGCCCAAGCGGATAATTTCTAACAGATATGACCCTGAGTGGGGCAGGAATAGGTTTCAAGCTTTTGGACGAACAAAAACTGGGGGTTATAAAGTAATTCCCAAAGACCCAAACATCGCGAGGTCAGTCAGAGGCTGATAGTTATATTGCCTACTTATTTTTAAAAGAAATGTTTTTTGATTATTTTTAAAAGATGTCTATTTTGTTGACTAGAAATTTATGATTATAAGAATCTCTGAGGAATTTATTTCGCCTTCACACTAACTCTTGCCAGGGGGATAAAATCTTTCCAAGCAACTTCAAAAATTTGTTCTAGGGCTTTGGCAAAATAATCTGTTGATAGCCAAATTGCGACATCATAATTTGGATGTACGCTCTTATCATCTAGTAACATAAACATGACTTCTTCGGAATCTACCACTGCAAATCTCGCATTCAACCCAAACTTTGAAGAATCTCTGACTTCTGCAACTTTAGACAAATCCTTTGCAACCTTAGCATTATCTGCTGTTATTGGCACTGCGACTCTGATAGCAACTCCTCTTTTCTTTGCTTTCTCAAGTGCTGGGGAGAGAGCTTCTAATTTTCTATTTAACCCCTCTGTTGTTGTTACGATTGTAACTGTTTTTTCAGCAGAGCGTATCATCATGTCTAGATGATTATACATATTCTGCCTCCCCCTTAGACTTCCTGATAAATCAGATGGCTCGACAAATTTAACACCACTACTGAATAGAGAACTTAGTTCGGTTAACACTTCATCGCCACGAAGTTTTTCAAGGCGCTTGCTTTTCTCTTGAGCATTGATAACGAGATTTCTTTTAACTCTTTCAACTACTTCTTCAGGCTTCAATGCAACGAACTTAATCGGCTTGCCGATCTTCATCACAATAAACCCTTTCTTTTCCAGAGATTCTAAAATGTCATAGGTTCTGCTACGGGGAACATCTGAAATGCTACTCAATTCTCCAGCAGTAGAAACTCCTCTAGAAAGCAGAGCTGTCCATACTTTGGCCTCGTATAAGTTTAAATCGAAGATCTTTCTTAGCCTACTTAAAAACTCTTCTTTAATTATCATTTGTATTTTTAGTTGGTTCCTACCACTTTTGAAACTCATTATACTATTTAAATCTTTTTACCAGAGTGCTCCCTTGCAATTACGAAAAGGAGAAACTTATTTCAAAGCCCTTAATAGAAACAGAAACATTCTCTTTTGTAGACCTTCCGTCGGCAAATTCTATGTTTTTAGCGTTCACTCGTTCTTTAAGAAAATCGAGATTTTTTTTAAACATCTTTTTTAAACGCTCGTTGCAATTTATTTTTAAGGCAATTACATCACTTTTGACAAGCCCCTTGTTCTTTCTTTCTGCCTGAACTTTCCTTGCAAACTCTCTTGAAAATCCTTCAGCTTCTAATTCTTGATTCATTACAATATCAAGAGAAACTTTCATTTTCTCTCTTGCTAATAATTCTATTTTTTTTACATTCAGCTGTCTAGCAATTATTTCTTGCAATTCTTTTGAAATTTTAAAAGGACATTCTATTTTCGCAGACGCAAGAGGCCATCTCAAGCCGATTTTTGCCTTGTCTCTTTCTGCAAATCCTGCTTCAAGAATTTTAACGGCTGTGTCAAATTCTTTTTCTAAGTTTAAATCGATCTTTTTTTCATCAAATTTTGGCCAGTCACACAGATGAATAGATTCTTCTTCAACTATCTTCTTCTGCCGCAGTTCTTGCCAGAGTTTTTCTGTTATGAAGGGCATTATCGGAGCGATTAATTTTAACAAATTAACAAAAACATTTTGCAGAACTACTCGAACTTCTTTGTCATTCTCAGCGATTCTGTCTCTTACTAACTGAATGTAGCCCCTGCTCAGGTCATTGAGCCAGAAATCTTGCAGCGCCCTCGTTGCTTGATGAGGATGCAGACTTTCAAGTTCTTTAGTTACAATCTTTATTAAAGAGTTGAGTTTAGAAATGATTAATTTATCTTCGATATTCTTTATTTTTGCATTCTCTGTTCTTTCGATTAACCTTCCAGTGTTATATAAAATGCTTATGCTGTTCTGCGGTTCTCTTATAATGTTAAAGCCAAATCTTAATTCCTGCGCTGGATCTTGCAGGCAGTATATTAACCTCATGACGTCTGCCCCGATCTTATTAATGGCGTCATCAAACCAAATTGCATTGCCCTTACTCTTATGCATCTCTTCCCCTTTTTCGTCTTTTAAAGTTTCATAACCTAAGATGCTCTTAAACGGCGCTTTTCCAGTTAGAGCAACAGATGCCCAGAATAATGCGTTAAACCATCCTCTGTACTGCCCGGGCATATTTTCACAGATAAAATCAGCGGGGAACCAGGCTTGCCAATACTTTCTGTCAGTTAAATAATTTAGTGTTGAAAAAGGCACAATCCCCGCATCAAGCCAGGCGTCTCCGACATCAAGAATTCTAGAAACTTCTTTTCCGCACTTCGGGCATTTGATTTTTATCTCGTCTATCCATGGACGATGAATCTCTTTTAGGTTCTCTACTTTTTTCTTATCAGTTGCTTTATTCTTTAACTCTTCTAAACTTCCGATGACTTCTATTTGCCCGCACGAGCATTCCCAAATAGGCAATGGAAGACCCCAATATCTTTTTCGGGAGATAAGCCAATCGCCCATGTTTTTAAACCATTCTCCTTGACGTAATTTTCCATATTCCGGAAACCAATTTATTTTATTATTTTCTTTAATCAGCTTTTCCTTGATTTCTTTACAATTTATATACCACTCTTCAACGAGCCTGAAGACTAATTCTTCGCCGCAGCGCCAGCAATGAGGATATCGATGTTTATAAGGCACAATTTTGTAAACAAATCTTCTTTGTTCAAGGTCATGTAAAACCTCTTTATTGACTGCATCATATTTCTTTAGACTAAATTCTCCAAATCCGGAGCTATAAACTCCTGAGCTATCTAACGGGCATATCGCAGGCAGATTTTCTTTTTTTCCTAGGTCAAAATCTTCTGCACCGCATCCAGGAGCAATATGAACAATACCCGTACCTTCTTCTCCAGAAGCTAAATCCCATAAAACAACTTTGTGAGGAGAATTTTTTTGCTGTTCAAAATCAAAATAAGGCATGACATATTCTTTTCCCCTTAGTTCCTTGCCTTTTTTCTTTTCGAGAATTTTATATTTTCCTTCTAATTCTGAAACACGAGCTTCGGCAAGCCAGTATTTAACTCCATCGTTATCTACTTTAATATAATCGAGATTTGGATTTACAGCAATAGCAACATTGGCAGGAACTGTCCAGGGCGTTGTTGTAAAAATTAAGAAATATTCATCTGGATTTTCCTTTAAAGGAAATTGCATAAACAGGGCTGAATGAGTCACTTCTTTATAACCTTCAGTAACAATGTCGTGCTTAGAGCTGGCTGTGCCGCAACGCCAACACCAGGGCACAGAATCATTTCCCTTGTAAAGCCAGCCTTTTTCAAAATAAGTTTTAAAAAGATGCCAGTTATGAAGATTGTTATTATTGCTCATAGTATAATAGCTGTTTTCCCAGTCCATCCACTGCCCAAGCTTTATTGATTGGTCTCTCTGAATCTTAGAAAACTTTTCAACTCTTTTTTTGCAGGCTTCAACAAAATTCAGGATTCCAAATTGTTCAATATCTTCTTTATTTTTTAGCCCCAGGTTTTTTTCTTCTTCTCTTTCAACCCAGAGACCTTGGCAATCAAATCCATTCTGAAATCTCTGATCAAAGCCCTGCATTGCCTTAAACCTCTGAAAAACATCTTTATATGCTCTCCCCCAAGCATGATGAACTCCCATAGGGTTATTTGCAGTAATCGGCCCGTCTATGAAACTCCACTTTTTCTTTCCTTTATTCTTTTTTCTAAGCTTGTCAAATATCTTCTTCTCATCCCAAAAATTTAGCATTTCTTCTTCGATTTTCTTATTTTCTATCATAATAACACCCCCTCATTTTTGACTTTTATATCTTCCGATTTCTGCTCTTTATTTAAATAATAGTTGAATCCCTTTGCTAATGCTTCCAAAGAAGCGCCGAGAAGGTTACTGTCGACTCCTACAGTCACAAAATCTTCGCCGTCTGAAAACTTTACTTCATTTCTAATTGTGCTTGCTTCTCCTTTTAAATTTGCAATAACAACATGAAAATCGACAAGCGTTAGATTTCCAACTTTCGGATAAAATTCTTTTAATATAGATTTAAGCGCTTTAAATTCTGCATCGACAGGCCCACCTTCAAGAGCAATGCTTTTCTCAATTAATTTGCCAGTTATATTTACTTTTACGTCAAAAGAGCTGCCTTTTTTTCCAGTTTCAACATGCCATTCTTTTATTTCGAAAAAGCTTTTTAAATTTCCAAAATATTTTTCAATCAGCAAAAACTGCTCTGCTTTCAATGTACCTATTCTGTACCCTTTTTCTTCTAAACCCCTCAATTCTTCAAATAAATTCTGGCATTTTTCTTTCACCTCGGCATTGTTTTTATCAAGAGCATAACCAAAGCTTTCTGCAACATTCAGAATAACACTTCTTCCACCAAGTGTATTAAAAATTATCCTTCTTTTATTTCCAACTTCTTCTGGGAAGATGTGCTCGTAGCTTGCATTTTTTTCTATTGCATTTACATGAACTCCTGCTTTATGCGCAAATGCTGTATTTCCGACAAAAGGCATTCTTTCTGGAACTTCAAGCCCGAAAAAAATAAACGACTTTTCATAAACATCTTTCATCTTTCTCATATTGACATTGCATTCTTGCTTCATTTTTAATGCGTAAATGGGTAGAAAAACACTCAGATTCAAATTTCCTACTCGCTCGCCTAAACCATTGATTGTTCCTTGTACTTGCCGGATAAAGGGCAGGCACACTAAAGTATTTGCAAGAGCTAGCCCGCAATCATCATGAAAATGAACCCCGAGAAAACTTTTTATCTTTTCCTTACTGAGACCTTTTTCTTCAAGCATTTTTGTTGTTTCTTTAACAATATCAGCGGCTTCATTTGTTAAACAACCGCCATTAGTATCGCAAAGAATTATCCTTTCAGCACCAGCATTAAATGCAAAATAGATAGTTCTAACTGCATATTCCTTGTTTGCTTTAAATCCATCAAAATAGTGCTCTGCGTCATAGAAAATATGAATGCTTCTGCTTTTTAAAAACAAAACACTATCCTTAATTCTTTCCAGATTTTCTTCATCTGTTAATTTCAATTGTTTTTCAATGTGCTCGAGCCATGATTTTCCAAAAATGCAGGCATATTGTACTTTGCTTTTGAGAAGTGCTTGCATATTTGCGTCTTCAGAAATATTTTGGCTCATCGAAGTTGAACCAAAGGCAACAAGTTTAGCTTTCTTCAATTTCTCTTCTAGTTCTAGAAAAGCTTTTACTACATCATCTGACACTGGCC
>Ga0233422_10001150_pt1 | contig 12079 bp, 9 predicted proteins | sample Watercolumn_Mata_2_FD_182724 | JGI IMG/M metagenome (GOLD analysis project Ga0233422, IMG submission 182724) | Freshwater microbial communities from Lake Matano, South Sulawesi, Indonesia - Watercolumn_Matano_2014_110_MG | ecosystem: Environmental > Aquatic > Freshwater > Lake | place...
CCAAACATCAAAAACAGTTATTAAATCTCTTCTTTCCATTAATCTTTTTTTGAGAGCTTGATTATTTACGACTTCACCTCGTGAAGTATTGATTAAAATTGTTCCGGGCTTGAGATCAGAGATTTCCCTTTCATCTATAAGATGAAAGGTTTTATCAATCCCGGCCATGTTTAATGGAACATGAAGTGTAATGATATCGCAATTTAAAATTTCTTTTAAATCCACAAATCCATTTTTACCATTTGCTCTTTGTAATGGAGGGTCATTCATAAAAACATTTAGACCAAGTTCTTTTGCAAAACGAACAACTTTGCTTCCGACATTACCGATTCCTACTACACCAATGGATTTATTTTCCAATGATAATTTCAATTTATAGGAGATGTTTAATATTGCGCTTATAAAATATTCAGCAACAGAATATGAATTACATCCTGCGGCATCTGTAAATACAATTTTCCGTGATGAAAGATAGTCCTTATCAACATGATCGGTTCCGGCAGTAGCTGTCGCAACAAATTTAATTTGAGTATTGTTTAAAAGGCTTTCGTCAACCTTTGTAATTGAACGAACTAATAAAATCTCGGCATCACTTAAAATTTCGTTGGTAATTTTTCTTCCATTTAATAGAATAATCTTTCCGAAGTTTTCAAATGCATCTTTTGCTTGCGGAATATTTTCATCAATAACAATTTTCATCTTCGTACTATTATTTTGTATGTAAATATAATTCATGCATAAGAAATAAACTCCCTTGCTCCGGAAATTTGAATACACTTTCTAAATGTTTATCTTTGCCCTAAATTTTTCAATGGAGTAGTATTAAACATGAATTTTAAGAAGCGTACGCATACATGTGGAGAATTAAGAGAAAGTCATATCGGCCAAACTGTGGTGCTTAATGGATGGGTTGCAATTCGTCGTGATCTTGGCGGAGTTATCTTTATTGAAGTTAGAGATCGTTTCGGATTGACTCAAATTGTATTTGAGCCATCATACAATTCCGAAACTCATGAACACGCAAAAAAGTTAAGAAGCGAATTTGTAATTTCTGTTGAAGGTAAAGTTCGTAAGCGACCTGAAGGAACCGAAAATCCATTATTGGCAACAGGAAATGTTGATGTTATGGTTGACAAGTTAATTATTCTTAATCAAGCAGATACACCTCCCTTTGCAATTGAAGATAATATTGATGCCCATGAAGATCTCCGCTTGAAGTATCGTTATTTAGATTTAAGAAGACCGCTAATGCAAAAAAATCTTTTCTTGCGTCATAAATTGTCTCAAGTTGCCAGAAAATATTTTGATGCTTGCGGTTTTATAGAAGTTGAAACTCCAGTATTAATGAAAAGCACTCCGGAAGGTGCGCGTGATTTTCTTGTACCAAGCAGAATGCATAAAGGAAAATTTTATGCTTTACCTCAATCACCTCAAACGTATAAACAAATTTTAATGGTTGCAGGATTAGACCGTTATTATCAAATTGTAAAATGTTTTCGAGATGAGGATCTACGCGCAGATCGTCAATATGAATTTACTCAAATTGATGTTGAAATGTCTTTTGTTGATGTTGAAGATGTTATTCAAATGATTGAAGGGTTGATGAAAAATTTCTTTAATGAAATTCTTGGTAACAATCTAACATTACCTCTGCCAAAACTAACGTTTGATGAAGCAATGGAGAAGTATGGCAGTGATAAACCCGATTTAAGATTCGATCTGGAAATGGTAACATTAAATGATGTGTTTGCTGAATCCGAGTTTAGAGTATTTAAAGAATCTGTTATAAATAATGGTATTGTTACTGGGCTATTGGCAAAAAATTGCGGTGAATATACACGTAACCAGCTTGATGTTATTACAGACTTCGTTAAAAAACTTGGTGCAGGCGGGTTAATTTGGATGCGAGTTAAAGAAAATGATCTTGATGCTCCAGTTGCAAAGTTTTTATCTGAGAAAGAAAAACAAAATATTATTATGAAGATGAAAGCTGAATCCGGCGATCTTCTTTTTATTCTAACGGGTAATAAGTTGAAAACACTTTCAATTATGGGCTCTCTTAGACTTGAGATGGCAAGACGGATGGAACTAATAAAATCTGATGCAGATCCGTCATTATTGTGGGTTACAGATTTCCCGCTATTTGAATGGGACGAAGAGACAAAAAGATTTTATGCAATGCATCATCCGTTTACTTCTCCAAGATTAGAAGATGTTCATCTAATGGATTCTAATCCGCAAGATGTTAAAGCCCGTGCTTATGATCTTGTTCTTAATGGAAATGAAATAGCTGGCGGCAGTATCAGAATACATGATTCGAACTTACAAGCAAAGATGTTTCAAGTGCTTGGCATAAATGAAAAAGATGCAAACGAAAAATTTGGATTTTTAATGGGTGCATTTAAATATGGCGCCCCTCCTCATGGTGGAATTGCTTTTGGATTTGATAGATTGGCAATGTTATTCAGTAACTCAAGTTCGATAAGGGATGTTATTGCATTTCCAAAAACTTCTAGTGGTATGTCTTTAATGGATGATTCTCCTTCCGTGGTTGAAGAAACCCAATTAACTGAACTTCATATTCGTATAAAGAAGTAGATTACTAAATCCTTATTACATGTAAGATTTACCCTTCCATTCAATATTTAATTCAAAGAAGAATATTTTTCTTTAAAATATCCTTGTCATTAATTATATTATTCTTCAAAAAGTAAGGATTTTCATCTGACAGACAATTGGTTCAATAATTGAAAAGCTAACTCCATGTTGCTATTGTATTGATTATAATAGGAAAAAATTACCGACAGTTAATGGATACAAAAAAATGATTTCAAATTTTTCAATTAATTTATAAGAGGAATTTATGGGCCAGCAACAATTATTACTTATTGTACTTGGTGTTATCATAGTTGGTATAGCTGTAGTAGTTGGAATTAATTTATTTACAGCTAATTCACAACAAGCTAACCGTGATAACATTATTGCCGATTTAATTGCCGCAGGATCAATGGCACACCAATATTACCGTAAACCAGTAGCCTTAGGCGGAGGGGGTAATACATTTACAGGCTGGACTATGCCGGTTCAATTTTCACCCACTGTTGTAATGAGTGCACCTGTTACCGTTACAGTTGCAGCTCAATCTATTACTTTTGTTGCTGTTGGAAATGAAACTGGAAATGATGGATCAACAAAAGTAAAAGTTACAATGGTTCTTGGGCCAAATGGAATTACGTCAACAACAATTAACAATTAGTTTTCAATAAGAAACTTAATTTAATTAACAAGGTTCAATTTAACATAAGGAGTTGCAAACATGGGTCAACAACAATTATTACTTATCGTTCTTGGTGTAATCATAGTTGGTATCGCAGTAGTTGTCGGTATCAATGTATTTACAGCAAGCTCTTCATCTGCAAATCGTGATGCTTGTATTGCAGATTTAACAAACGTTGCCGCAATGGCACAGCAGTTTTACAGAAAACCTGCAGCTTTGGGTGGCGGTGGTAACACATTCACAGGGTGGACGGTTCCTGCTAATTTATCTCAAACAGCAAATATGAGTGCCGCAATTACTCCAACAGTTGCTGCACAATCCGTTACATTGGTTGCAGTAGGTACTGAAAATGGAAATGATGGTTCCACCAAAGTGAAGGTAACTATGGTGGTAGGACCAAATGCCATTACATCAACAACTATAAATAATTAACTTTTAATTAGAATTTTCTTAAATTAAAAGCCGATAGTCCAAGTATATTGGATTATCGGCTTTTTACTTTTCAATACACATAGAGAATCAATGGTCGAAATCAGATTTACTGCGCAGCGAACTAACGGACAAGTAATAAGCGGAACATTTACTGAACCCACTTTTTCTGAAGCCAAAAAAAAAGCTCATAGTCTTGCTCTTAAAAATCAATTAAGAATTCAATCGATTGAAAGAAAAGCTACTTTCTTATATAAAATTAGGAAAGGAAGAGAAAAACCAATTACTGGGGAGCAGCGAGCATTTTCAAAAGAAGAAGTTGCAAGTGCTCTTCGTAAACTTGGTTACGAAGTTATTTCAATTAACAAAAAACTAATTGAATTTAATTTTAAACCGCCCCAGCAAGATATTGTTTCTTTTGTTAAAATAAGTGCAGAGTTGTTGGATCAAAAGCTTCCGTACAGTGAAATATTAAACCTGCTTGTTAACGATATTGAAAATAAAACTTTGAGAGAAACCTTAAAACAAATTAACAATGAAATGAAAAAAGGTGCTGATAGCCAGGCAACTTTTATGAGGTATCAATCTGTTTTTGGAAAATTCACTGCATACATGTTAGGGCTTGCTTCAAAAAGTGGTAACATGACAGAAATTTATAAAGCCACCGCAAAATTTTTAGAGAGACAGCTAGAGTTCAAGAAAAATTTAAGAAGTGCTTTAATTACCCCAATTGTTACTTTATTTGTTTTGTTCCTGGCGGTTTTATTTTATGTTGGCTACATTTTTCCAGAAACTGCAAAGTTGTTTGTAAAATTTGGAATCGATTTACCGCCATTAACTGCGGCAACATTAAATTTGAGCGACTTCCTAATTCGAAATGGACTGATTGTTGCAATATTTTGTATCGTTCCACCAATAGTTATTTGGCAATTGAGTAAAACTAAAAAAGGTAAACTTGTAAAAGACAACTTTATTATTAAATTGCCAATCCTTGGCTCTTTAATTCACAAAACAAACATCGAAGTTTTCTGCCGCGTATTTTATACTTTATACAGCGGCTCGGCTGAAAGCATTGAACCAATTAGAATTGCCGCAGAAGCAACAGGCAACGCTTATTTTGAAAGCCAAATAAAAAATATTGCAATTCCATTAATGATTAAAAAAGGTATCGGGGTTACCGAAGCATTTGAAGCAAGCAAAGTTTTTACTGAAACAGCAATTTCAAGATTTCACTCCGGTGAAGAGACGGGTACTATTAAAAACACTGCACTTCAACTTGCTAATTATTATGAAAGTGAAACTGTTTATAGATTGAAAAATGTTATCGAGCTTATTCAAGTCGGTATTGCAATGGTAATTATGATTGTAATGATTGCACTTACTTTAATTTCAGCTGAAACGGCAACGATTAGCCCTAAATCGCCAACCATGCAATAAAGGAATATAAAATGGTCGATACCCAACTTGAAATGACAGATAAAATCGGTTACCTGCTTCTTAAAAAAGGAATAATAGATCATAAAATTCTTGGCGACGCCTTAAAAATAAAGGATAGCGATCAAACTAAACTTAAAAGAAATCTCGCTCAAATTTTAGTTGATGAATTTAATTTTGACCACGATACAATTTTTAGAGAAGTTGCTGTTCTATATGCCTTCAAAGAACTAAATGTTCATCCCGAAGAACTACCTGAAGAAAGAATTACTGAAATAAAAACTTTAATAAATAAACAAGGCAAGGAAGTTCAAGCTATATTGTTAGAGCATAGGGTTATTCCTTATAAGTTTGACGATAAAATAAAGGATAAGTTAATTCTTGCCGCTGTAGATCCAACCGATAGAAATCTTGCAAAGATTGCTTATTCATTGAACATAAAGAAATATGAAATAAATTATTTACGAAAAAAAGATTACGATAAATTTATCCCGCTTCTATTTACTTCCGAAAATGAATATTTGAAAATGATTCAAGAAGCAGGGGAAGAATTACAAGTTGTTGAAGAAGATTCTTCTGTTAATGAAGAAGAACTCGATGCAGAAATTAATAAAAGTGCTTTAATAAATTTAGTTGAAGCCTCCCTTATTGAAGGAACTCGAAAAGGAGTAAGCGATATTCACTTAATTCCAAAAGCCGGAAATAAAACCGAAATTCATTTCCGGCTTGATGGTAAATTGATGCTCTGGCATACCCAAGAAAATACTTTACCCGAAGCTGTTATGGCTGTTGTTAAAGATAGATCGAAAGGGTTAGATCGTTTTGAAAGAGAACGTGCTCAAGACGGATTCATTCAAAGAGAAATTGATAATCATATTATTCGTTTTAGAGTTTCTGTTTTACCAACGGTTGGTACTGAATTAAAAAATAAATTTGAAAGTATTGTAATAAGAATTCTTGATGACAGAAAAGTTATAAAAGATTTAAGCAAGCTTGGTTTGACCGGCTATTCAAATTCTGCTTTTGTAAAAGCTATTAGTCAACCGCAGGGAATGATTATTCTTACCGGCCCTACCGGAAGCGGAAAATCAACAACATTAATTGCCGCACTTTATCAAGTAATAAATCCAACTAAAAATGTTTTAACTGTTGAGGATCCAGTTGAGTATGTTATAGAAGGCGCACGTCAGCTTAAGATTGGTTACAAAATGAATTTTGAGCAAGCTATTAGATCAATATTACGGCATGATCCGGATATTGTACTTGTTGGTGAAATGCGCGATAAAGAAACGGCAGAGACCGCAATTAAACTTGCTAATACAGGACACTTAACATTTTCCACACTTCATACTAACGATGCACCAAGTGCAGTTGCACGTTTATTTAAAATGGGAGTTGAACCATTTTTAATTGCTTACGCAATAAATATTATTGTTGCACAACGTCTTATAAGAAAATTATGTGAAAACTGTAAAAAGAAAATTGTAAATATTGAAGAACACATTCTTCCATCGGGATTAGATCTTAAAGAGTGGATGGGATATGATATTTATGATTCTGCAGGATGTGATAAATGTAACCACACCGGGTTTAAAGGCAGAATGGCAATACATGAAGCACTTTACTTTACAAAAGAGGTTAGAAGACTTATTGTACGTGCAGGTGAAGAAGTAGATGAAGAAGCCTTACGAGAGCAAGCAAGAAAAGACGGAACTAAAAGTTTAAGAGATTCCGGTTTTGAAAAAGTTAAACTTGGATTAACTTCTATTCAAGAAGTTATTGGCGCTACTATGGAAGATTAGTAAAACATTAAGTGTGATTCACCTATCATTTTTTTATATTTTTATATCTGATTTAGTTTTACTTAGTCGATAAAGGTTCTAATAACGGAATACTGAATGATTACAGAAGCTAAACAAATTCTTACCACATTTGCAGCAAAAATTCCACCTTCAATAATTGGCCCTGAACGTGTTAGGTATATTGTTGAACACAGCGACAATCTTCAAACTGAGCAACGCCAAACTTTGATTCAGCTTGTCAATAATATTTTAGGAATCATGATTGATAGAAATGCTTCTGATGTGGAAATCGGCGGCAACGGAACACAAAATTATATTTGGTTTAGAATCCACGGTAAGAAAGAACGTGTAATGGATTTACCTCAATTCTCAGAAGACGAAGCTTCAACATTGATTGTAAATTTGTTAACTAATAATCAGAAGGAATATTTATTAGAGAATAGAAATTTAGATTTTAGTTACTCATTTTATTTTGAAAAAGCACAAAACAAAGTAAGATTTCGTGCAGATGCTTACTTTGATCTTGACAGCGTAACCATGAATATGAGAGCAATTCAATCACGTATTCGTCCAATTGAATCCTTGGATTTTCATCCGAATGCAATTCGAACTATGAGTCACAACTATATCAAGTTCGGGTTATCATTAGTAACCGGTATAACCGGCTCGGGTAAATCAACAACACTCGATGCAATAATTGATTTTCACAATGATCAAGATCCATGTCATATTGTTATTATTGCCTCACCCATAGAGTATGTGCACAAATCAAGAATGTCGATAATAAAACATAGAGAAGTTGGAAGAGATGTAACAACATTTAAAGATGGGGTAATACAATCATTAAGACAAGATCCGGATATAATTGTTATTGGTGAAATGAGAGACCCTGCAACAATCATGGCTGCTCTAGAAGTTACAGATACCGGCCATAAAGTATTTTCAACTTTACATACATCATCTGCTGTAGAATCAATTGACCGTATAATTGCTGAAGTTAATCCAAGAGAACAAGAAAGAGTTCGTTACCGTTTGTCAGATGTTTTGATATCTGTAGTATCGCAAAAGTTAGTTCCAAGTTTAGATGGTAAAAGAGTGCTTGCAAAAGAGGTTTTATTGGTAACTTCATCTGTTAGGGCGGCAATAAAGAACAATAATACAAGTGAAATTTACCTCATGATCAATCAAGGCGGCCCGCAAGGCATGGTAACAATGGAACAAGATTTGTTAAGGCTATATGCCGAAAAGAAAATCTCTAAAGAAAACGCTGTTGCATATTCAAATAACAAGACAAGAATAAATCAATTAATAAAAGGGTAAAGTGAAGCTTGTTACTTGTTTATATTGTGAAGGTACCGATGGAAAATTAGCCGTTCTTTCCAAAAATAAGAATGGTATAAAAATTCATCATGTTGCTACTATGACTTTATCTAAGAACCTTCAGGCATCCATGATGAAACAAGATGTTAGAGCAGAGCTTGATGGAGCTGATTTACTTGCCGATGATGAAATTACATTTGATAACTTAGACGGAGGAGGAACAGTTGCCTCTTCTGTACCGATTGACCAATCCGATGTAGGTCTTCTAAATACTTCACTTAGCAGATTTAGAATGGGAAGTATGAATTTTATTCCTATTGTAACTGAACCGCTCGTTAATTTTCATATGTACGAAGGACACAAAGATTCTAACAAGAAAAAATTGGTTCAAGCGGTAATTGATGATTTAAGAAATGTTAAAGGAATTGAAGTTCCGGAAGATTTAATTGACATTACTGAACTAAACGAAAAGACTACGCTCGGAGTTTTTATTGAGGGTGAAATTCCATGCGTTGGATTAATTAACCAGTTAGCAAATTACAATAAGAAGCGTTATTTAAAAATTCCAACAATAAAAACTGCTGAATTATCTTTAGCTCATTATGTTTCTAATTCAACAAAATTTTTTCCGGATGATTATTCTTTAATTGTTTATATAGGAAAAGAATACAGTAAACTTCTTTTCATGGAAGGTCAAAAGCTTGCTCACATTGGTTCAACATTAGATATTGGAACAAAAAATCTTCACACCTACGATGTTTACTTTTCCAAAATTCTTCTCGAGATGGAAAATGGTAACATTCCAAAACTAGATAACATTGTTATCTGCGGCGAAGACCGATCTGAAAATTTGATACTTTCATTTTACGGAACCTTTCCGGAAGCAAATGTGTCGGAATTAAAATTTGAAAATTTTGAAACCAGTTTACTGACTGAAGACAACACAAAAAATTTGGCGTTATACGCAATTCCGATTTCTGCTGCAGTAGAATATTTTGATGAACTGGATAAAAATTTTATTGGCGTTAATTTTTTACCAAAATATATCCAAGAAAATCAAAAGTTTTTACAATTCGGATGGCACAGTTATGCTGTAATGCCGTTTTTGTTCGGAGCTACTTTATTTTTTACAATAAATATTTTATCCAATATCCGGAAGATAAATGAATTAGATTTCGAAATTATGCGGCTTAATCAGAGGCAGGCTTTGAATCAAGCATTAATAGATGAAATAAATCCTTTAACGGAAAGGGTTAATAATTTTGACCTCACTCAAAAAGTTTTGGATGCTGCATCGACCGGTTCAAGCATATGGAATAAAACTATATTTAAAATTGCAGATTTCGTTGAACGAAGAAGAAATTTTTGGATAACCAAAATTGAAACTGTTAACCCTGAAGAAATTAAATTAATTGGCTATTCACTAACACGAAGCGTTCTTACAGAATTTGCCAGCCAGTATGAATCATCAATTCTAAAGAAAATAGATTACGAGCCTTTAAGAGATAAAAGTGCTTTTTCTTTTACAATAAATTTAAAATTTAATATCGATTCAGTTATTGTTAAATGAGCAGCAAAGTAAAAAATACCGTAATAATTTTAATAATCTTTGTTGCCATAACAATTGTCGGCGGTTTCTTTCATTTCATTCTGCAAAAAGGAAAGATTAATGACCGGCAGAAAAAAATTAAGGAGTTGAATTTATATCAATTAGATACCGATGCCTTAACAACTCAATTAAAACTCCAAAGAGATAGAGTTGCTGCGTTAGATTCAATATTGGCAAACCGGAAATACAACATTCCTTACAAACTATCTCAATCATCATTTTATGATTTTGTCAATCAAGTAAGTTTTAATTTTTCTCCGCTTTCGCATGTAAACATCGAATATAATGATCAAGAAACAACTCCGGATTATAATACATATCTTTACACTTTAGGCGGTACTGCAGAATTTAATGACTTTGCAAAATTGATTTATGCAATTGAAGAAAGCAAGATGTTAAAGAAAATCACCGAGATGGATATTTCCAATAATATTAAAGTTGATAAGGACGGCACCCCTCATTATTTAGTTACTTATAAATTTAAAGCTCATGTTCTATTTTCAAATGAAAATAGATTTATCGTAAAAGATTTTAAAGAGAATAAAATTATTCCAAATCCAACTTATGATATTTTCTATCCGTTAGTAAGAAATGAAATTCCTCCTAATGCAGAAAAACTGCTCGATGTTCAGACTGCACATTTACTTGCATTAATTCCCGATGGTGCATTTTTATCTGATGCAAGCGGAAGTACATATTTATTGTGGGAAGGCGACCAGGTTTATTTAGGTTACTTAACGAACATCAATTATCAAAACAACGAAGTGAATTTTGTTCTCAACAAAGGTGGAATTATTGAGAATTACAATCTAAAACTCGAAAAAGAAAACAAGAGTAAATAAAATGAAAACGATTAAAACAATTTTATTCTTTTTGGGATTAACCCTTGTTCTTAATGCTCAAGTTGATCTTAAACAAAAACTTAGCGGCTATACTAATCCAGAAGAATTAGTTACTCTATCCGAAAGTATAAGTTTTGATAATGCAATTGAAATGATTAGTAAAGTAAGCATAAAAATTGCCGGCAAAAATGTTGTATCAACAGTTGCAAACTCTAATCCAATTGGAATTGAAATTAACAAGATGCAGTATAAAAAAGCGCTTATTGTAATTGTTCAATATAATAATCTTATTCTGGAAGAAACCGAATCAACAATAATTGTTAAGAAGAAAGAAGAACCAAAGAGTAAATCAGATACAAGCTATATTCCAATTGATGAAAGAGAAGTAAAAATTTCGGCTGTTATTTTCGAAGCCAACATTGCAGAAATGAATCAAGCCGGTATAAACTGGGAATTGTTGCTTTCACAAACCGGTCTTAACATTGGCGGTAAATTAGTTTCGATTCAAGATCAATCATCATCTAACACTTCTCAAACACAACAGACTGCAACCGCAGCAACTCAAAACCCAACATTGTTTAATCTTACAAGTAAATCAACTTTTTCAATGGGTCCTTTTGACGGAACTGCAACTGCTTTATTACAATTGTTTGAGCAGGAAGATTTAGGAAGAATTATTTCACGCCCTGTAATTACCGCTATTAACCGTAAACAGGGTAAAACACAAATAGGAACGGACTTTTCAATTAAGGAAAGGGATTTTTCCGGAAACTTAATTGATAAGTTTTATCAAGCCGGAACAATTATCGAAGTTACGCCTACAATTTTAACAGAAGATGGAATTAATTTCGTTTACCTAAAAGTTCGAATGGAAAGAAGTTCGGTTACCATTGGAGCTTTATCTGTACAAAAACCTAAAACTGAAGTTACAACAAATCTTCTTTTGCTGAATGGTGAAGAAACTGCTATAGGCGGTTTGATCTCAAATGAAGAAACAACTGTAAGACGCGGCATTCCAGTCCTTAAAGATTTACCATGGTGGTTTTTTGGATTGCGTTATATCTTTGGATATGATCAGGTAACAACTACGCAAAAAGAAATTATTTTATTAATTAGAGCCGACATTCTTCCATCAATAAAAGACCGGTTTAATAAACCGAAAGATCAAACTACATTACAGCAAACGCTTGATAAACAGCGAGATGATGTACTAAAATATATTGAGCAGAGTAAAAAGAAAGAAGAGATTAAATAATTTTTTTAAGCTGACTGATATGACATACCGGCATATTTTATAAATGAAATAACTACGCATCTTTGAAAAAAACAGTTCTTACCTTTTAACTTAAATTGAGCTGGAAGGTCT
>Ga0233422_10001153_pt1 | contig 12065 bp, 11 predicted proteins | sample Watercolumn_Mata_2_FD_182724 | JGI IMG/M metagenome (GOLD analysis project Ga0233422, IMG submission 182724) | Freshwater microbial communities from Lake Matano, South Sulawesi, Indonesia - Watercolumn_Matano_2014_110_MG | ecosystem: Environmental > Aquatic > Freshwater > Lake | place...
TATCTGGAGCACGTTCGGCCCCGACTCTTGCACGGAACGCGCTCGCGAGCGCGTTCCGTGCAAGAGTCGGGGCCGAACGTGCTCCAGATAGTCGATCACCGCACGGGAAGCAGGTACTCCGAGGGGAACGACCCGCTCCCGTGACCCCTTGCCCATCACGGTGACGCATCCTACTTCCAGGTCCACCTGGTCCACATCCAGTCCCACAATTTCGGATGCCCTGAGCCCGGTGGCGTATACCAGTTCGAACATGGCGCCGTCTCTTCTACCTTCGAGGGTCGATCTGTCCGCGGAAGCGAGCAGAGCCACGACCTCTTCTGGCTCAAGGTACTCGGGGACCCGTTTGGGGATACGCGGAGCGTCGATGAGGTCCGACGGGTTTTCGGAGATATGGCCTCGGTCCGTCAAAAAGCGGAAGAAGCCCCTGATCGAGGAGATCTTTCTTGCCCTGCTCCGTGCACTCAGCCCTGCCTGGTGGAGCTCCGCAAGAAAGAACATGACATGCTCGCGTTTGATGTCGCCTACGTCTTGAATTCCGCGGCCTTTCAAGAACTCTGAGAATGCGCTCAGATCGGAGCCGTACGATTCGACGGTCAGACGGGCCAAGCCGCGATCGACAATCAGATGATCGAGGTATTCCGGAACTGCGCCATTGATTTCGGACAGGCGCGACTCATGCATGGTGCTCCTCCGATTTAGAGCGCCGTTCCTGACACACGTTCAGCAATCCGGGCATCTTCCAGGCTTGCCAGCCGGTCTCTGAGGCTGGTCCTGATCGTGTCCAGACGATCGAAGTCCACGATCTTTTGTCCTTTCTCGTCTACGATATAGAACACGTCCGCAGCCTGCTCCCCTTCCGTAATGATCTTGGTCAGAATAATATCCAGCCCGAGGAAAGAGAGGTGTCTGGTGATGTCGTAGAGGAGTCCGGGGCGGTCCGGAGCATAGACCTCGACGATCGTAGCCCTATCGGACGTAGCGTTATCGACCTCAACCTTCAAGGTCAGTCGAGGGGAAAGGGGCCCGGGCATCAACCTCCCCGATCCACGCCTGGCGGCCATCAGCTCGTCGACGTCGATTTCGTCCCGCATGACCCCCTGAATATCCCTGCGGAATTTCTCCCACCGTTGAGGGTCGTCCACGGGTCCGGATGGGATGTCGTTAACATGAAATGTGGCCACCACCACATCCGCCTCTATGGTGTGACTCCACGCACTTAAGATGTTGATTCGATTTGCAGAGAGGGTCCCAGCCATGCGGAAGAACAACCCATGCCGGTCATGGGTGATCAAGGTGATCGCGCTGTAACCCGGACGGTAGTGGTCCACCTTGTTGGTGATAATGTCCTCCAGGCCGAGGGATTGCTTTCCGTGCTGCTCCAAGTAGGACCTGACTGCCAGGAAATGGTCCGCGATGACTCCCGGATAGAAATCCAGCAGATAGCGAGGGGGAGCCCCGGTGAGGAAGCGATCGAGTTGCGGACCCCTCTTCTCAGGTGGTACGCTCTCCTTGACGACGGCTCTGATCTGCTGAAGCCATTCTCCAAGATCTTCACCTTGAGCGCTTTCTCCCTTAAATACGTCCAGCGTCCTGAAGTACAGCTCTTCCAGGAGATATCCCCGCCACGAGCTGAAGCCTCGGGGGCCGATGGCCTTGAGGTCCGCCTCGGTGAGCAGCGTGAGCATGTCCAGCATGCGTATATGCATAAGGGTCTCGGCGAATCGGCTCAGCATCGCGTCGTCGTGAAGGTCCTTCCTAAAAGCCATATGAGTCATGGCCAAATGGTTGCGAATAAGGAAACAGATATCCTCGATGTCTTCAGGCGGGAGATTCAGCCGCTCCAGAACCGGACGGGCAATGGTGACGCCACGCATCTCATGACCTGGTCCGCCGCCTTTGCCAATGTCATGGAACAATCCAGCCAAATACAGTATTTCCGGCTTCTCCAGCTTGGCAAAGATAGTCCTGCTCAGCTCGTCGCTCGCCTCACCGTTCTGTCGAGCGAAATCGTCGATATTCTCGAGGACGGCCATGCAGTGGACATCAACGGTAAACTGATGATACGCATCGTGGAGTCGCAGGTACCGGACGCGGCCGAATTCGACGATGAGACGCTCCAGAAAACCTGATTGCATCATGGCCGTGAGCGCCTTGGCCACGGACCCCTTCGTCCGAAAGATTTCGAGAAGCGATGAATTGACGACAGGGTCCTCGGGCCATGACCCCTCGGTGGATCTCAGGAATGTCCGAATCGCATCCATGAGTCGGATGTCGAGATGGCAGCCGGTTCGCGCGATCCAAAGGAACGCTCTTGCCGTTTCAGCGGGGTCCAGCCTTGGATCCTCCCAGTCGTATCGGTTGATTCCTCCTGCCCCAATGTAGAATGAATCGTCCAGCTTCATCCGTTTCGCGTGGGGGGCGCCCTTGGGCACGAGGAAGAGCCGAGCCCGCGCGAGCACTCTCTGACCGAAGGATTCGTTCGTCGACGCGCTGCGGTAGTACTCCCGCATGAAATGTTCGACTCCCAATCGGGTACTCTCGTCCTTGAATCCCATCTGCTGGGCGAGCACCGACTGCGTGTCGAATCTGAGACGATCGTCGCGTCGTCCGGCGAGGAAGTGAAGCCGGGTCCGAACGCCGGCAAGGAATTTGATACCCGTCTTGGCTTCGTCAACCGCTCGGGGGCTGCACACACCCAAAAGAGGGAGGTCGTCCAGGCTGGAGCATCCGAAGATCATTCGGGAGAGCCATCCGATGAGCTGCATGTACCGAAGGGACCCCGGCCCTTCCTTGACGTAGGGTTCCAGAAGGTAGATCGTCTGTGTGAATTCCGAACAGGTCCGTCGAATCTCTCCTTCGATCCTGAGATACAAATCGAGCGGATTGGTCTCTCTAATTACGATCTCTCGCTCTCTCACCAGCTCCCGGAACAGGTCCTCGCTACCCCAAACGAGTCGAACATCCATCAGGGACGTAAGAACGGCCAAGTCCTTGTTCGCTTCAATCGCGCACTCGTCTACGGTCCGCACCGAATGCCCAAGTTCCACCTTGGCATCCCAAAGCAAGCGCAAGATGTTCCGAATACCCGTGTACACGCCCTCGGAATGTATCTGCGCCGTAAGGAAGAGCAAGTCGATGTCGGAATAGGGGCTCATCTCCTTGCGACCGTATCCGCCCAGCGCAAGCAAGGCCAACTGGTCCTTCCAATGACCGAGGAAATGGTCCGATAGTTGGCCGAGAATATCGTCATAAATCGGGTGCATCCGGAAGTCATCAGGCTCCGATGAGGCGGCGGCTCTGTGCTGTTCGAGCGCTTCCCGAATTGTCTTGATCTGAAAGGCGTGATCGTGCTTTGCGAATATGTATCTCATGGCCTGTTTACAGCCCGGCATCATTCATGAGCAGCCGCCCCACGCGACCGCCACCCGAAGAGACGTTCATATTAGATGCAGTCCCGTTGCCGGTCAACCTAACCGGAGGTTCGTCGCGCTTCTTCGCCGCAAGGGAAGTCGAATTTTCTTGTCTCAAGGCCTGGAGATACATTGAGATACCCTGAGCTATGCCGTCACTTAACTCCTGGAGATGACAAAGATTGCTGAGATTGCGCCTGTCCCTTTGATTGGTCATGAACGCGCACTCCAGAAGAACCGCGGGCATCTTTGCTCTTAGGAGAACGCGAAACGGGGCATGGCGTACGCCCCGGTCTTCGGGTGGAGAGATGCGTCGCTCCAGCTTTTCGATAACGCACTTGTGGATCGAGTCGGCCAACTTATCCGATTCGGCAATTCGGGAGTCTATCGTGAGATCAAGAAGCGCGGCTTGCAGATCGTTCATCTTCGCCAACGGGATATCGTTCTCTCGCGCCGCCACTTCCAACGCCTTTTGTGAGCTTGCAGTGCTTAGGGTATAGGTCTCGATCCCCCGAGACGATGATTCAGTACTCGCGTTACAGTGGATGGAAATGAACAGGTCGGCATCCAGGGCATTCGCCGCGGCAGCACGCTCGTCGATGGCGAGGTAGCGGTCGTCCTCACGAGTGAGCGCCACATTCACATGGGGATGGGTTTTCTGCAAAGTGCCCTTGAGAAGCTCCGCAATATTAAGGGCTACGTCCTTCTCTTTCAGACGACCGTCCGGCGAGACCGTACCGGGGTCCTTGCCCCCGTGTCCCGGATCGAGCATTACCAGGAACGACCTCTGTGGCGGCTCTGAGACGCGCTGCACGGCCGGCTTGTCGTCCATCGCACGCGCAGGCAGGGAAATGCGCGATGCGGGAACGTCACCCGCATCATTTCGGCGCTCGGGCAGAGGAATCTCGAAAACCGTACTCCCCCCGGCGGGCAGAAGGGGTTCCCTCCAACTCCGCACAGAGGCACCGCCGAAGACGCCAGCCCTGTCTCAGCCACGGTTGAGGGCTGCGGAGGATCTATACGGAGTAGATTCCGATCCATGCAGTGCGAATCGACGGGAGACTTTTCGCCTCCCGGCCGAGAAACACCGCGGGAAAGCTGCCGTTCGGACGGTTTCCGTTGGACGGGCCTACCTCCAGCCCTGAGCGTCAGAGCGCCCTTGAGTTCCCTCTCTGCCTCCGATCGGTCAGGTCCCGCGCGATGATCTCGGCTGCAATGCTTCAGATAGCGGATCGCGCGATCGAGATCTTCCAAGCTGCCGCTTTTGCGGTACAGCTCCAGGGAAGCCTTACCCGCGTAGAACAAGGCCCGATTTGCCGTTTTGCGATCGCCCGGTTTCCGGTAGATCCGTATAAACGCCCTGGTAACCTCCAGCAGCTCTGCCGGTGTCGAATCAGGAACCTGCGAAAAAATTGCCAACGTGTTAACATGCTTCTCCAACGCGGACGACCGGTCCGCGGCCATTGCAGGCCAAGGAACCGTACAGGCCAGAAGGAGCCAGGCGGTAAGAGCGGTCTTTATGCCGAACTGGTTGGCAGATAGGAGAGGCACGGGATTAGCTCACCGATTGACGTTTTTTGATCGATTATTGCCGGCGAGACCTCGCTGGTGCCGTTCCCGAAGATTTCATCATATGGGCGAATGGGGGCCCACCAATCAGCAGACAAAGTGTAGGGCCACAGAACCTCCCATGCGCGTGCAGGTCGCGGCATCGGAAAGAGATTTTTCTCCGAATTTCATGTTGCTTGCACGCGTGCGGGACCTGACGGACACGATCTCGCCGCAGTTCTGTTCGATAGGGGCGCATGTCCGCAGGATTCTGTCATGAAGTTCAGCCGAGATGGTGACACTATACGTTCGATGTTTCCTGAACACGGGCGGCCTCCTTGCTGTGTTATGCAACACCATAACATAAAAGAAACCCATGCTTCAAGAAATTTTCCAGAAATTAGATTATATATTTTCTATTAGTATCCAATAATAAGGAAGTATTTATACACTAAGTGCGTCGAATTTCAGTCGGCACTTTTCAGATACCAGGTGGCAGAACGGTCGGTGTCCTCTTGATTCCCACATTGCCTGTGTGGCATCTTGCAGAGGTCGGGTCAGGCGCTGACGCCCCAGGTTTGCAGATGGAGAGGAATGTGCGGAGATGAGCGAGGGCACATCCGAAAAGCGTGGAATCTTCCGGCGATTGTTCAGAAGAGAGACCGAAGATACTCTCGTAGCCGAGAAAGCTCTGGCAGTGGAAGACGGTCCTGAAAAGGCTGAAGAATTACGAACGGCCGAGCCCCAGGGCTCGCCCTTCGGCAAAGAAACTCCGGAAGATGCTGAGGAAGTTGTTACTCTGAAAAGGGGCCTACAGAAGACCCGATCCGGCTTCATAAGGAACCTCGATCAGCTCTTGCTCGGCAAAAAGCGAATAGATGAGCAAATTGCCTCGAGTTTAGAAGAGATCCTGGTGACCGCGGACATCGGGGTGAAGACGGCATACGAGTTGCTCGACAACGTTGCCGAGAGGGTCAAGCGCAAGGAGCTTGACGATTCGGAGGCGATTCTCAGGCATCTGAAGGGCCTCGTACTGGAAATCCTTCAAAGGGTTGAATCTCCGCTGCGCATTCAGTCCGAAGGGAGACCCTTCGTGGTGATGGTCGTGGGCGTAAACGGCTCGGGAAAGACGACCACCATTGCCAAAATCGCGGCTCATCACAAGGCCGCGGGGAGAAAGGTCCTCTTGGCGGCAGCCGACACGTTCAGGGCCGCGGCCGTGGAACAGATGGAGATTTGGGCACAACGCGTGGGCTGTTCCGTTGTAAAGGGCAAGGAAAAGGCCGACCCTTCGAGTGTTGCTTACGAGGCCGTGGAACAAGCCCTTTCCGACGGCTCGGACCTGGTGCTGGTGGACACAGCAGGCCGGCTTCATACGCGGGTGCCGCTCATGGAGCAACTCAAGAAGATCAGGAAGACCCTCGAGAAGAAGCTGCCGGGCGCTCCTCATGAGACGCTGTTGGTCATTGACTCTTCCAACGGCCAAAATGCGATTCTTCAAGCCACGACGTTCAACGAGGCTATCCCCGTAACGGGAATTGCCCTGACCAAACTGGATGGCACCTCAAAAGGCGGGGTGCTCGTCGGAATATCAAATGAGTTGAAGATCCCTGTGCGCTATGTCGGCATCGGAGAAAAGATGGGCGATCTGCGACCGTTCAACGCGCATGATTTCGTAGAGGCCCTCTTCGCAGGCAGTGAGGTCACAGGCAAAGAGTAGGTTCCATTGAGAGGGGGTGCGATGGAAACGATCCGGGTGAAGACCGAGTCCCGGACCCAATTCGTGGACATCACTTCACGGGTCCGGGACGCGGTCGCTAAGAGCAAGGTCCAGGAAGGGCTGGTGCTCGTGTACGTTCCCCACACGACCGCGGGAGTTACCATCAACGAAGCCGCAGATCCGTCGGTGGTGGAGGACATTCAGGCCAAACTTTCAGAGCTGGTCCCTCACCACAGCCGGTACCGGCACGCAGAGGGTAACGCGGACGCGCACATCAAGACGACACTTGTCGGCAGTTCCGTGCATCTCATCCTTTCGAAAGGTTCTCTTGACCTCGGCACGTGGCAGGGCGTCTTTTTTTGTGAGTTCGATGGGCCGAGAACCCGAAACGTGCATGTGAAAGTGGTACCGGCATAGAAGAGTGAGGCTTAGTCGTGCCTGAGTCTGTGGAGATCTTCACTGACGGCGCGTGCAGCGGCAATCCCGGCCCGGGCGGCTGGGCCGCGTTGTTGCGATACAAGGGAGTCGAAAAGTCTATCTGCGGCGCAGAAGCCTTTACCACCAACAACCGGATGGAACTGACCGCGGCCATCATGGCCCTGGAATCGCTCAAACGGCGCTGCACAGTGACCATTTTTACGGATTCCCAGTACCTGAAGTCGGGAATCACCGAATGGATAAAGAACTGGAAGAAGCGACGGTGGAAAACCGTTCAAGGCACACCGGTGAAGAACCAGGACCTGTGGCAACGGCTGGATGAGGCGGTCCTGCGTCACGACGTTACCTGGGAATGGGTTCAAGCGCATAACAACCACGTGGAAAACGAAATGGTCGATGGTCTGGCCAAACAAGCAATGGAGGGGAAGTCATGCCGGAAACCAAGACGATCTTCATGATCCACGGTATGTGGGGCGGGGCCTGGGTATGGGAGAATTACTGCAAGTTCTTCGAACAGAAAGGCTATCGGTGCGTTTCCACCACGCTCCCCTTTCACGATGTCCCGCCCGAGGAGAGGCCCGATCCTCGGCTTGGCGCCACGAGTCTTCTCGATTACGCAGATGCTCTCGAGGGAGAAATCCGTCGACTTGATGCACAGCCGATTGTCATGGGTCATTCGATGGGAGGGCTTCTGTCGCAAATGCTGGGCAGTCGAGGCCTTGCAAAGGCTTTGGTTCTGTTGACTCCTGCCGCGCCCTCGGGAATCTTAAGTATAAAGCCATCGGTCTTATGGTCGTTTCGGAGCGTGCTTTTGAGGTGGGGTTTCTGGCGGGAACCCGCTCGTCAGACCTTTGATGAGGCCGTGTACTCGATGCTGCACGTATTGCCTGTTGAAGAACGGAAATCGCTCTATGACAAGTTCGTCTATGAGTCGGGTCGGGCCGCGTTCGAGATCGGGTTCTGGCTGCTTGATTCTCGAAGAGCAACGAGAATTGATGCGTCAACAGTCACGTGTCCTGTGCTCGTGGTGGGGGGAGGTCAGGATCGGATCACTCCCGCCTCGGTGGTGCGGAACGTAGCCCTCAAGTACGGTGCGGCGTACAAGGAATTCCCTGATCACGCCCATTGGGTGCTCGGTGAGCCCGGTTGGCAGGACGTAGCACGGTTCGTGGGCGAATGGCTGGCAGATAACGTGAAAGGATAAGGGCCTGGCAGCCCCCGCATACGTTTTCTTCGGATGCATCAATCATGGCACCGCACGGTCGGGGATGTGATGGAGGGATCGCGCAAGTACTTCTCGCGGGCGGCTGGTGCCGTCTGAAGGACCGATAAGGCCGTCGGCTTCCATCGCCTCGATTATTCTGGCGGCGCGGTTGTATCCGATGCGCATGTGGCGCTGAATGAGCGAGATCGATGCGTGTCCGATGCGAGTGACCAAGTCCACCGCCTCATCATATTTCTCTTCCTGAATCAGATCCGCTCCGGAGGCTTTCGGGTCGTCGGTCGAGATCTGCCGGGAGATCTCTTGCAGGTAAACCGGTGGCCGCTGCTTCTTGATGAAATCTACAATCCTTCCGATTTCCTTTTCTGAGATATACGCGCCGTGAAGCCGTCTCAACTTCGCGACCCCTGGCGGCAGAAAGAGCATGTCACCCATGCCGAGCAAATGTTCTGCGCCGACGGTATCCAAGATTGTGCGGGAGTCAGCCTTTGCCGAAACCTGGAACGACAGTCTCGCGGGGAAATTCGCTTTGATGATGCCGGTGATGACGTCCACCGACGGGCGCTGGGTAGCCAGGATGAGATGGATTCCCGACGCCCTTGCCATCTGGGCGAGGCGAGCAATGGAGATCTCTATGTCCTTGGCCGCGACCATCATCAGTTCAGCCAATTCGTCAACAATAATCACAATAAAGGGGAGTTTCTCCGGAGCCGTTCCGGAGGAGTCAGACGTGATCTCACCGTTCGCCACCTTGGCATTGTACGAGGAAATGTCCTTGGCGCCGGCTTGGCTCAGCAGATCGTACCGCCTATCCATCTCTCGGATAGCCCAGGCAAGCACCGCCGGGACTCTTTCGGGATCGGTAACTACAGGGTGGAGAAGGTGAGGAATATCCTGATAATGAGACAATTCCAGCTTTTTGGGGTCCACGAGGAGGAGCTTCAGATCGTCCGGATGGCACGACATGAGCCACGAGCAAATAAGGCAGTTCAAGCCGACGGACTTGCCTGTTCCCGTGGCCCCTGCAATGAGCAAATGCGGCATACGAGCGAGATCTGTCGTAAAGGGCTCGCCGCCAATACCCTTGCCCAGAGCCATCCTCAAGGGCGCTTTCGATTCGGTGAACGCGGGCGATTCAATGATTTCCCTGAGATGCACGACCTCCCGGTGGAGGTTGGGGACCTCGATCCCGACCGTGTCCTTACCCGGAATGGGCGCAACCACGCGCGTGGAACCCGACTTCAATGCCATGGCAAGGTCGTCTGCCATGGTGAGTACCTTGCGGAGCGGAATTCCGGCAGCCAGGTTCAACTCGTACATGGTGATCACGGGCCCAGGGTGGATTTGCACCACCTCGCCCTGCACACCCAAGTCGGCAAGCTTGTGCTCGAGGATGCTGGCGTTGCGCGCGAGAAGCTTCTCGTCAACCGCGCGACCTGAAAGAGGGGGCGGATCGAGGAGGTCGGTAGAAGGAAGGACGTAATCGTCTTCCGTCTGGTGAGTGACCAAGTTCTTCCCAGCAATAATCAGCTCTTCGTCAGCTCTTTTGGCAACTCTGATCGGCCGTGCGGCCTCCTGAGCTGGTTTGACGCAGGCATCCGGCGAAGTGTCTCTCCTTTTAGGGGCTCGTCGTCGCTCGCGAACATACTCATCTACCGCCTTTTGAAGTTCCTGCTCTCCGAGGACCTCATCGTCGTTAACTGCGGCGATTCGTCTTGATCGTGCAGCCACGCCCCGGAGTTGCTCACTCGCAGGCGTTCGCTGCACAGGGTCGTACCATTCAGGATGGACACCAGCCCAGTCATCTCTTGGCAATACGGATAGCCGCTCCCAAGCCGCGCCGATTCCTGTGACTCGCGCCAAGGAACTGCAGGGGTGATGAGTGGCCTGCGGTGGCGGTTCCTCCTCGTGTTCAACCGCTTCGCTCTCACTCCGGAGACGATCGGCTTGCTTGCCTGGAGCCAACGCGGGGACAGCGCGCTCCTCAGGAACGGCTGAAGCTTTCCGGACTATTTCAGAGAGCCACCCGACCAGACTTCCGCTGAACAAGGCGACCGTTCTTGCCCAGCGCTTCACCTGTCCGAGCGACACGCTCCACAGATGCAGAGCAGACAAGGCCAGCGCGGTCAAGAGAAAGACGATCTCGCCAACGTCTCCCAGTAACGTGAGGAGAATACCATGAATCCCGCTCCCGAGCGCGCCACCTGGGTGCGCCGCGGGAAACTTCAAGATCGGTGCGACATGGATGCGTTCGAGCAAAGTGGCTGTCAACGCAATGATGAAAAGCGCGACGATGCCGCGGGTCCACCGCCAACCCCTCCAATGCTCGAAGCACGCCCGCAAGGACAAGGTCAGCAGACCGATCGGTACGCAAAACGCGGCAAGCCCGATCAATTGCGCCATACTGTCGGCTACGTGGGAACCGAAGAGACCGCATAGATTCGATATGTGCGGCCGAGTTGTAGCCACGTTGAATGAAGGGTCGCGCGGATCGTACGAAATGAGGCACAGGAAGAGAAAAGCGGCCACTGCAAAGAACAGAATGGCCAAGCATTCCGGGCGATGTGAGTGCGCGGGAGTATCTCCCCGTTCACGAATCGGTTTCGCTGCTGGGATCGCTTTCCGCCTTTTTTCCGCCATAGATTCGGAGACCTTCCTAAATGTGCCATGCGGTGAGCCGTGGACTCGGCCGCATTGGTGACATAAAACAACATTGCAATATTGGGCTCTTGGACGGAATTATATCATATTACATGAATAGTGTGCAATATCATTTTAATTTAGTTTGATAAAGATTATATGCCCAAGAGAAATCCCAGGGTTGGTCAGAATGAAATCCCTGGGTGCAGAGACGTCACCTCGCCTCGCGTAGGCTTCCGGAAAATGGAATTAGAAGCTCGCAAGCGGCGTAGGACACGCAGGAGGCGGACAAGCAGGGGGCGGTGGGACCGCGCAGTCGGGCGGAGTCAATCTGAACGCGGCCTTGGTCGGTATGGGCGGGCACTTGCACGCAATAAATGCGCATGGAGGCGGGCCCACCAGTTGCCTTGGGTAGACGTGCATCGGGGGACACGGCCCACATATCGGAGGAGGAGGCGGCGGTGCGCAATTGGGCGGTGGAGGCGGAGCATAGTACATCGGGGTCAGCTCGCAGGGGTGCGGTGGCGGCATGTACGCAGAAACATGGGGAACAAGCGCGGCAGTCATTGCCGCAATAGCTACTGTCACCGCTATGATCCGGAAACGTCTCACTCCTGAACCTCTCAAGCCGGGTTCACACCTTGCAGCCTCAAAACGGATCGTCTGTAGTGCACAGGAACGTTTCACTAAAAAATACCGTATCGCCGGTAAAGCGTCAAGAATTTTCCGCCCTCCGCGGGAAAAAATATGGTACGGATTGTAGGTTAGGAAAATAACATACTGTAATTACATGTGATTAATGTGAGCTTGGTGAAGTATTCTCGAGGAACGGCGACGATCTTCCACTCGATACCGAGGTTCAACAGGACAGTAGGACCGTATCTCGTTTGATGACGGGACGTAGGGGCGCACCCGCGAGTGCGCTCACTGGTCAATGGGCAGACGCGTGGGTCTGCCCCTACAGAATGACGCGCGGGTCCCATATTCCTGTATGATTGCGGCTAACTGGATGAAGATCTGAATGCTATTACAGCTTGAACAGCTTCCGGGCGTTTTCACCGAAGACGGCTGCCTGGTCAACCGGGGA